>Ga0066652_100000452_pt1 | contig 19803 bp, 8 predicted proteins | sample GraSoiAngelo_101_FD_71413 | JGI IMG/M metagenome (GOLD analysis project Ga0066652, IMG submission 71413) | Grasslands soil microbial communities from the Angelo Coastal Reserve, California, USA - 14_0903_02_30cm | ecosystem: Environmental > Terrestrial > Soil > Grasslands | place: USA... | reverse complement strand
GGGTGCACGGCCGGCACCCGGCGAACCGCATCGCGGATCCGATCGACCAGCCGGTCGAGCGACTCGGATCCGATCGTCATTCCCACAATTGGAATCTCACGCGGCTTGAGGCCGGCGCGGACGCGTGTCGCGTCCCCCGCGTTGCAGACGATCACCGCCGGCGCCAGCCCGCGGCAGATCGACAGCGCGCTCTCGACGGTCGCCACCGGTGCGACCGCGAAGTGCGACGTGGCCAGCAGGCGCTCGGTGATGGTTCGCCGCGCGCCGTCGGATTCCACCACCATCACCAAGGGCGAGAACCCGCTCAGATCGCCCGGCCGCCGCCCGCCGCGGCAGTAGAACCGTCGATCGGGGCGGCGCCGCTGCTCCACGCGCGGCATTTTAGCAGCCGGCAGCCGTTTGTCGCCGCCAGGTTACCTTTCGATCCGCAATAGGCAGACAACGCCGCGGCCCGGAACGCCGCGGCGCCGCGCGGCGCCCGGCGCAAGGCACCTTCACAAGGCTGCCTTCAGGTGCTCGCGAGGCAGACAACCGTCGCCCCGCCGGCGGCGCCTTCAACGACTCCTCGCGCTTTCTGGCGCATTTCCTTCACTTTCAAACGTGCAATCGCGCGCACAGAACTTGCTCCCCCTTCCTGCGACGTTCGCCGGCACCCTGAGCCGCCGGACGGTCTCTCACCTTTTGTGATTCCAGAAGCCCTGTAACTGAAAGGGCGAAGCTACGCTCTGATGACGGCACGACCTGGCCGCCGGAAAGCGATGAACACACCGTTGATGATGAAGGCCGTTTGCACCCCGTTTCTGCTGGCGCTGATGGGAGCCGTGCTGGTGAAGCCGGCCGGACGAACGCTGCCGCCGCCGCAATCGGGCGCCACGTACTACGTGGCGCCGCGCGGCGCCGACGGCAATCCCGGCACTCAGAGCCGCCCGTTCGGCACCGTTCAACACGCGGCCGACATCGTCAATCCCGGGGACACGGTGATCGTCGAAGACGGCACCTACACCGGCACCGGCAGCGGCACGGCCTGCGCATCCGCCATCTCGCGTCCGGTCGTCTGCCTCGCGCGCGGCGGCACGATCCAGCAATGGATCACGTTCCGGGCCCGCCACAAGCTCGGCGCCAAGATCGACGGCGCCTCGAACCGCAGCACCGCCGGGTTCCGGTTTCTCGTCGACGCCAACTACATCGCGATTGAAGGCTTCGACGTCTTCGGCATGGGCAACGCCACGCAGAGCGCGGCCGGGTTCGAGCTGTTCGACGGCGGCCACGACGTGATCCTGGCCGAGAACGACATCCACCACATCGGCCGTCTCTGCACCGATACCACCAACGGCGAAACCGGCATCTTCGTCCAGCAGCCGCGGGTCACGATCACGCGCAATTTCATCCACGACATCGGACGGTTTGCGCCGGGCGAAGGCGGCTGCGCCCCGGCGACGATCTACTACCGCAACCACGATCACGGCATCTACGTCAACGGCCGCAATGTTCCGGGCGCGAGCGACGCGCTCATCACCAACAACGTCTTCTACAACCATCAGCGCGGCTGGGCGATTCAGGTGTACCCCGGGAACATCAACGGCCTCAGCATCCTGAACAACACGTTCGCGACCTCCAACCCGTACAGCAGCGGCCACATCCTCGTCGGCGCCTCGACCAGGAACGGCCGCATCATCAACAACATCTTTTCCGATCCGCTCGAGACGGCGATCACGTTCTACCAGGGGACGCACACCGATCTCGTCGTGTCGAACAATCTGTCGTCGCTGCGCCTGGCCGACAACCAGCCGGGAGGGGTGACGTTCATGGCCAACGTGGAACGGACCGCCGCGCAGATCACGGCCGACACGTTCCGGCCGCTGCCGGGATCGCCGGCGCTCAATCGCGGCATGGAGCTGCCCGAAGTGAGCGTCGACCTCCTCGGCACCGCGCGGCCGCAGGGCGGGGCCTGGGACATCGGTGCGATCGAGGTCGTCGGAGGCAAACAATGAGCGGCTTGAGAAACCTGATTCGGAGTGCATGGCCCCTTCTCGTCGTGGTGTCGCTGTCGCCGGCCGCTGCCGCCGCCGCCGACCCGCCCGCGGCTGCGCCGGCGCCGGCGCTCGACACCACCCGGTTCAGGCTGGCGCCCAGCATCACGCTGAGCGACGTCGGGATCGACACCAACATCCTGACAACCGCTCACGATCAGAAGCGCGACATGACCGGCAACATCAAGCTCGAGCTCGAGCCGTCGCTGCCCTTCGGCCGCGCCCGCATCAGCGGCAAGCTGGCCGCGCGCGGCGCCTACTTCCGCCAGTACGCGGAGCAGCGGTCGCTCGACACCGACGACAGCATGAAGCTCGAGGTCCGGATCAACCGCCTGACCGCCCATGCCTCCGGTACGTATCTGCATGCCCACGACCGGTTCGATCCGGAAATTTTCGTCCGAACGCTCCGCACTGAAACCGCGATCGAGGCGGGCAGCGACTTCAGCCTGTCGCAAAAGACGAACATCGGCGTCGCCCTGCAGCAGTCGCAGGTGGCCTTCGAGGTGACCACGGTGGCGCTCGATGAACGGCTGCGCGAGGCGCTCAATCGCGACACGAGCGGTGTCACCACCTGGATGCGCAGCGCGCTCTCGCCGCTGACGATGCTGGCGGTGATCGTCGATACCGAGCAGGACCACTTCGCGTTCATGCCGCAGCGTGACGCGCGAAGTGTCAAGGCGGTTGCCGGGCTCGAGTTCAAGCCGGCGGCGCTCCTCGACGGCAAGGTGTTCGCCGGATACCGCGCCTTCAGCTCGCAGGGCGACGACGATTCGAACGGCCGGGGCTTTACCGGGTCCGTCGACCTCGGCTACACGGTGGTGTCGCGCGTGCGCGTCGGCGTGGAAGCGGAGCGCGACTTCGCGCACTCGTTCCGCCTCACCTCGCCGTATTACGTCTTCACGCGCCTGAGCAACAGCGTGACCGCGCGCCTCGAGAGCTGGGAATTCCGTGCCGCCGCCGGCCAGGAATGGCTCGACTACGGCATCAGCCCGGCGGCGGCGGCGATGCTGGCGATCCCGGCGGCCGACCAGGTGCTGTTCGACGCCGGCGCGGCGCTCGACCGGATGTTCCGCTACGGCGGCGGCGCCAGCTACAAGCTGCGGCGCGGCGCCAGCATCGGGCTTGACGCCGACTATCTCCGTTTCCACACCGGTGAAACCAACCGCACCTACGACCGTCTGCGAATTATCAGCTCGGTCGGCGTTCGATTCTAGGCCGTGCCGATTCAACCCGTTGTCCTCTTTCCAGGCCGTGCCACCACGGCGAGAGACTCTGATATGCGCCTACGCCACCGATTGATTCCGCTCGTTGCCTGCCTCGTGTTCGCCGTGATTCACCCGGTATCGGCCGCCGAGTCCGACTACATCGTCAGGCTCCAGGACGTGCTGAACATCACTGTCTGGAACCAGAAGGACCTGTCGGGCAAGTTCACCGTCGACTCGGACGGCACGTTCATGTTCCCGCTGGTCGGCCGGGTGCATGCCAGCGGCCAGGCGCTGCGCGACGTCGAGCAGGAGCTCAGGCGGCTGCTGGCCGACGGCTATGTGCGGGCGCCGCAGCTGTCGATCGCGGTCGAGAACGCGCGCATGGGCACGGTCTATGTGCTCGGTGAAGTGAAGACGCCTGGCACGTATCCGCTCGGATCCGACACCACCGTGCTCGACGCGCTGGCGCGGGCCGGATCGATCACCGACCGCGCCGGCGACGTCGCCGTGATCACGCGGCCGCATGGCGGACCGGCGGGCGCCGACGGTCTCCCCGGCCCCGAGACGATCAAAGTGAACCTGAGCTCGCTGCAGACCGGCAGCAGCACGCTGGACATCCAGCTGCGCGACGGCGATCGCATCTTCGTCACGCGCGTGCCGGATGTGTTTGTCGCCGGCCAGGTGAAGAACCCCGGCGGCTTCGCGCTCCGCGATCAACTCACGGTGCTGCAGGCGCTGGCGCTTGCCGGCGGCGTGACCGAGCGCGGCTCGCAGGGGCGGATCAAAATCATCCGTCCTGCCGGATCGAGAAAGACAGAGTTGAAAGCGGCACTGACCGATCTGTTGAAGCCCGGTGACACCGTCGTCGTCGGCGAAAGGTTGTTCTAATGTTGGCACGTCGAGACCCCATCCCTGTCGTCGTCAAGCCCGGCATCGAAACCGACCTCGAGCCGTGGAACGGCGACGTCGAGTCGTACTCCGCCCGCGGCGAATCCTGGGATCTCCGCAGCTGCCTCGCCACGCTGTACCGACGCCGCTGGTGGGTCATGGGCGTGGCCGCGCTCGCGCTCGTGGCGGCCGTGGCGTATCTGCTCACCGCGACCCCGGTCTACGAAGCGCGGGTGAAGCTGCTGATCGATTCGCAGAGCCCCACCGTGGTGACGTTCAAGGGCGTCATCGAAGACAACACCGAGAAGCTGGACTACTACGAAACGCAGCTCGGTATTCTGCGCAGCCGGACGCTTGCGCGCAAAACGCTCGATGGCCTCGATCTCTGGAGCCACCCGGATCTCGCGGAAAAGAAAGCCGGCCGTCTGGGCCGCCTGCTTTCGCCGCTGCTCTCGAGACTCAAACCGGGCTGGACCGACGCGCGGCGCCGGGACGAAACCGCCGCGCAGTCGCGGACGATCGATGCCTTCCTGCGGCGGGTCTCGATCTCCTACCGCGCCGACAACCGGCTCGTTGACGTCGGATTCGAATCGACCGACAGTCGCCTGACTGCTGACGTGGCCAACGCCCTGGCGCACAATTACATCGAGCAGAACCTCGACATCAAGCTGCACGCCTCGAAGGAAGCGGCCGACTGGCTGAACGCCCGCCTGGGGGAACAGCGGACGCAGGTGCAGTCGAGCGAGCTCACGCTCCAGCGCTATCGCGAGCAGAACGCCGACGTCTCGCTGTCGGACCAGCAGAACGTCGTCACCCAGCGGCTGGCGGAGCTGAGCAGCGCCGCGACGCGCGCCAAGACCGAGCGGATCGACACCGAAGCCCTGTACCAGCAGCTCCAGGCGCTTCGCAACAACCCCTCGGGCACCAACGCGCTGCCCCTCATGTTGAACAATCCGCTCATTCAGCAGCTCAAGACCGAGCTCACCACCCTGCAGCGCGAGGAAACGACGCAGTCGGAGCAGCTCGGCGATCGCCATCCCGACATCATCCGCATCAAGGCCACGATCCGGCGCGTCGAAGGGCAGCTCCAGGCCGAAGTCTCGAAAGTGGGCGAAACGGTACAGAGCCAGATCGTCGCGATGCGGGAGAAGGAGCGCAACCTCGCCGCCGCCCTCGAGTCGCAGGAACGCGTGGCGCTGACGCTGAACCGGCGCGGCATCCAGTACGGCGCACTGCAGCGCGAAGTGACCAGCAACCGGCAGCTCTTCGACGCCCTGCTCGAACGCGCCAAGCAGACCGAGCTCTCCGCCGACCTGAAGATCGGAAACACGCAGGTGGTCGACCCCGCGGAGGTGCCGCAGACGCCGGCGTCGCCGCAGCCGCAGCTGGTGCTGATGCTCGCCTTCCTGCTCGGACTGCCGCTCGGAGTCGGCACCGCGCTCGGCATCGACTATTTCGACGATCGCGTCCAGTCGCCGGACGAGATCAAGATGGGCCTGGGCCTGAAGTTCCTCGGCTTCGCGCCGGCGATTCCGCGCGCGGAAGCAAAGACGCGCCGGGCGCTGGTCAACGACCTGGCGTCGTCGGAATTCGCCGAATCGCTGCGGACGGTCCGCGCCAATCTGTTCATCACCACACCGGCCGATGACAACAACGTGCTGCTCGTCACCAGCACCGGGCCGGGCGAGGGCAAGACCATCATCGCGGCAAACATGGCGGTGGCGCTGGCGCAGGCCGGCCGCAAGGTGCTCCTCATCGACGCCGACATGCGCCGCTGCCAGATGCACGACATCTTCGAGGCCCCGCGGAATCCCGGCCTGTCGGCCGTCCTCGACAAGTCGGTCAGCATGATCGACGCGATTACGCCGACGGACATCGACGGCCTGTCGATTGTCACCGCCGGCAGCACGCCGCAGAACCCCGGCGATCTGCTCGGCGGGGCCGCGTTCGGCGACGCGCTCGCGACGATTCGAGACCGGTTCGACTGGATCGTGATCGACTCGCCGCCGGTGATGGTCGCGTCCGACACGACGTCGCTGGCCCGCATCGCCACTGCGGTGCTGTTTGTCGTCGGCGCCGAGATGACCACGCCGCGCCACGCGCGGGCCGCGCTGGAGCAGCTCGAAAGCGCGCGCGCCAAGATTGTCGGCGCCGTGCTCAGCCGGGGCCGCGCATACCGCTATTCGCCCTACGCCGCCTACCAGGCGCGCAGCTACAAGAGCTACGGAGACCGGCACTGACCAACGTCGCTTTCCCGGATCGCCCCGGCCAGCGCGCGGACTCGACATCCGCGCCGGCCGCGGACGCGTCGAGCGCGGACTGTACCGCGATGTCGAAGCGGACAGTCGACGCCTTCGCCTGGCGGCTGCTGTCGGAGTCGTCAAAGCTGGTGCTTCAAATCGGCGTGCAGATCACGCTGGCGCACCTGCTGCCGGTCGACGCCTTCGGCGTGCTCGCGGTGGCATCGCTCATCGTCAACTTCGGCTCGCGGGTCTCCGAGATCGGCACCGGACCGGCGCTCATTCAGCGCGCGCAGATCACCGCGCGCCACATCCGCGCCGCGTTCGGGCTCTCGATTGCGTGCGGGGCCGCCGTCAGCATGGGCATCTGGCTGGCGGCGCCGCTCACGGCCACGCTGTTCCGCGTCGACAGCGCCGCGCCGATCCTGCGGCTGATCGGCCTCGTGTTCGTGATCGGAAGCATCGGCACCACGGCGGAATCGCTCCTGCTCCGGCGCATGGACTACCGCCGCCTGCTCTGGGTCGACCTGCTCTCCTATGGCTGCGGGTACGCCATCGTCGGCATTGGCCTGGCGCTGCTCCACTACGGCGTCTGGGCGCTGGCCTGGGCGACCGTGTCACAGACGGTATTCAAGACGACACTCCTGCTGGTCATGTCCCGACACCCGATGCGGCCGTGCCTGGCGGGCGCGGAAACGCGGCAGCTTCTGAACTTCGGCATCGGCATGACGCTGGGGCGGCTCGCCAGCTTCGCAGCCCAGAACGCCGACTATTTCGTCGTCGCCCGCTGGCTCGGCACGACCGCGCTCGGCTTCTATTCGCGCGCCTACCAGCTGATGTGTCTGCCGATTTATCAGTTCTCCTCGATCCTCAACTCGGTGCTGTTTCCGGCGTACTCCAGCATTCAGACCGACGCCGAGCGCCTGCGGCGCGGGTATCTCGCGTCGGTCTGTCTCTCGACGATCGTCGTTTTTCCCGCGCTCACCACCATGGCGATCGTCGCGCCGGAGCTGATGACGGCGGTTTTCGGCGCACAGTGGGCGCCGTCTGCGCTGGCGCTGCAGATCCTCTGCCTGTCGGGCATGCTCTACTGCGTCTATAACCTGGCCGACTCGCTGGTGCGCGCCGCTGGCGCGGTCTATTGGAAGTTTCTGTATCACACCATCTATGCGGCCTCGGTCCTGGGCGGCGCGTTCGTCGGCCGCCACTGGGGCATCGCCGGGGTGGCGGCCGCCGTCACCGCCGCGACGGCGATCGGCTATGTCCTGATGTCGCACCTGAGCCTGCGCCTGACCAAGGCGTCGTGGCCGACGTTTTTCGCGGCGCACCTGCCCGGCATCGCGCTTGCCTGCGCCGCCGCCGCGATCGGCCTGCCCGTCGCGGCCGTCGCTCGATCGGCTGAAGTCGCGCCGCTCGTCGGACTTGCGGCCATCAGTGGTGCCTGCACAATCGCCGCGGCCGCCGCTCTTCTCGCCGTTCCCGACGCCTGGCTGGCGCCGACCGTGCGCGATGTGATCGGCCGGGCGCGCAAGGCCGCGTTCGAGATGGCCGCCGCGGCACGCCGCCGCTACCGGCTCGGCACGGTGTGAAACACAGAGAGGGCGGCCCGCGAGCCGCCCCTACACGTTGCCATGATGACCAAGCAGACAGTCAAGGACCTGTTGCGGTGGAACCACACCGCATACAAAACCGCCGAAGCGCTGTACGAGAACTCGATGCTGCTGCGGCACATCCTGCAGCAGGGTCTCGGGGCGGCAGCAATCGGGCACCGCGCGCCGCAGTCGCGGGCGAGAGCGCGCCAGTCGATGATGACCTGGCAGGTGCCGTTTCCGCCGTTCGACAGCGCGGTGGACCTGATCGACTGGCTCCGCGCTCAGGGCGTTACCGTCAACGAGGGCGGCCACACGTTCTACGTCGGTCCGCAGGACGCGATCCGGAAGCTGATTCCAACGGTCGTGGCTGCGTATCCGCAGCAATCAGGGTTCAAGATCCTGAAGGATTGCCGCCATCCGATCGAGGCCCGCTATCTCCACAAACACCGCCGCTCGCTGCAGCTCCTGAAGCGGGTGATCGGAAGGCCGCAGGATCAGCTGATCCCGGCCAATTACATGTATTCGCTCGGCATCGGCCCGCGCGTGTGGGACCTCACCTGCTGGGAGGCGAACGGCAGACACTGCGCCGTCTTCGTCGTCGATCATGTCGTCGGGAGCGAGCCGACGCTCGATCAGTGCCGCTCGTTCCTGGATCGTCTGAAGCAGCTGAACACCGACACTCGTCTGCGCATCATTATCCCGGACTGGGAACAGCACGAAGACTTCATTCCGCCCGACTGTCACAGCAATCTCGTCTACTCCGAACGGCTGGGCCGCGCCGCCTACATCGATTTTCAGAATTTCGGCCTGACCCCTATGCCAAGGACAGCGCCGGCGGCGGCCGATGCCGCCGACGATCAGCGCTGGATAACGGTCCGCAGGGCGCTGCAGCGGCGCGCGATTGCGGTTGCCGGCCGCGTCGTCCTCGATATCGGCTGCAGCGCGCCCGGCACGATTGCCTCCGCGCTGGCCGCCGGAGCGCGATGGGCCGTCGGCTGGTGCCCCCATGCGAATCGCGCGGGCATCGAAGAAGCGCTGTTTCTGGCCGGCGCGACGCGGTTCTCACTCGTCGGTGGTCCCGCGCCGGCTCGCCACGGCTTTGTCCAGGACATGCCGGCGCATGCGCGCTTCGGCATCAACGGCGCCATCGTCTTCTTCCGCGGCACCCCCGGGTCCGGCGCCGTGCCGGCATCGCTCGCGCAAATGCCGTGGGAGGTGCTCGTGTACGACACCGGCGGCAGCAGCCTGCGCGACGTCGCCGCCCTGCAGCGCCGCTTTCCATCGGAGCGGTTCGAGATCGCGGTGATTCGTTCCGTTGACACACCAACCCCGTTGCTCATTCTGAGACGGCATGCCGAATCCAACTCGTAGGTCGCCGATGGATCCAGCTCGCGCGCAGGCACAGACTGTCGTGATGCGGTCTCTTTTCCGCGGCCGCCGCCCTGGACCGGCCGGTGCCGCGGCTCGATCGGCCGTCCATCCCTGGATTCGCTGGGGTCTGTACGCGTTCATGTTTTCAATTCCGTTCGAGTACCCGGATCGGACGATCCCGCTCGAGGTCCATACCATCACGGCGCTCTTATTCGTCATGGTCGCGTTGATCCAGACCCGCGTCTGTTTTCGCCGGCCCTGCGCATCGTTCTGGTGGCTGGCGGCCTACTTGTGGGGATACGCGTCGCTCGGCCTCTTCTCCGCCCACCTGGGCGAGACGGCAAAGCTGTTCCTCAACTACGCGATTGTTGCGTGTCTGTTCTGGATCGAAACGAACCTCCTGCGCCGGGAAAGGCTCGCGCGCGGCGCGCTCTGGAGCTTTGTCCTCGGGTGCTCGGTGGTCGCCACCCTGAACGTGCTCGGCATCGGCACGAAGGTGGTTGAAAGCGACGATACCACCCGCCGGATCGTGTTCGGCCAGGATGCCAACCTGCTTGGCGGCAACATGGCGCTGGCACTGGTCGCATTGATGACGCTGACGTTCGGCGCCAGGACGCGACTGCTGCAGTGGCGGGTCGTCGGTGCGATCGCGCTGGCGTTCGTGCTCGCCAAGTCGCTGATGCTGGCGGGATCGCGCGGCGCCGTTCTCGCCGTCGCCGGCGGCGTGCTCGCCTTCGGCCTTCAGACCCGCGACCTCCGCGCCTTCGCCAAGACCTTCTTCGTGACCGCCATGATCGCCGCCGCGCTGGTCGTCGTGGTGTATCGCTCCGACTCGATGATGAAGCGGTACACGCGCACACTCGAGTCAGGCAACATGTCGGGCCGCGAGCAGATCTTTCCCGAGGCGTGGAAGATGTTCGCGGAGCGGCCGCTGCTCGGCTGGGGCCCGATCGAAAACCAGTACGAGCTCGGGCTGCGAACGGCCGGCTTCAACATCGGGCGCCACAACGCCGACGGCGTCAGCGACCGCGACGCCAAAGACACCCATAACCTGATGCTCGACGTCCTCACGTCGATGGGCATTCTCGGCGGCCTGCCGCTGTTCATCTGCATCGGCACCTGCGCGTGGGGCGCATGGCGCGCGCGGGCGACCATCCGGGGCACCGCGCCGCTCGCACTGGTCGTGGTCGTCCTCATGCTCAGCATGGACGCCAACTGGAGTGCGTCGAAGCAAGGCTGGGCGATGATGGCGTTCGCCGCCGCCAGCGGCAGCTGCGCCAGCATGCAGCGGCGCCGGCGCCGCCGGCCGGTTCTTCTCCAGCCGAGCACCGTGCCGCCCGCGTTCCGGCAAGCGGTCTGAAACAGCCTCCGTGTCATCACGCTCATCACGCAGTTTTCCGCGTGCGTCCGGCCGCTGCCTGCGCGCGCTTCGCACATTGACCTTGACTCGCCGCCAAACCGGCAACGTGGAGTGCATTCGACCGGCGCTCGCCTCGCGAATCAGGCGAGCTCGCGCGATCGCCGTGCTGATCGCGCTGTTGCTCCTCGCGACGCGCGCCGACCGGATTTCACACGGACAGAGCGCCGTGCTCGCGACCCGCGGGGTCGAGGAGGTCGGCCGCAGCTACATCGGCGAGCCGCTCAGTGCCTACATCGGCCACATGGCGATGCTGTTCGTCACCGGCAAGCACCCCACCGTCGGCAACGGCACCATGCAGGACACGGTTGACTGGGTGAACGATCCGCTGCACTCGCTGATTGCCGACGGCTCCGGCGGACTGGCGGTCTACGCGCACCCGGACGCGGCATCCAGAGTGACCCTCCTTAACGGTCTCGCCGGAATGGAACTCTTCAACCAGGGCGTGTTGCCCTCGGCGGCCCGGGATCAGATGTGGGACACGGTCCTCAACACATACGCCAGCCAGGGCCAACCGCTCATCTGGGCGTTTGCTGCGGATGATACGCACTACACCATCAATCCGGGCACCAACTTCAACCTCGCCTGGAATGTCTCGCTGCTGCCGTCGGTCGATTTGTCTGCCTTGAAACATGCGCTTCGCACTGGCGCCTTCTATCCCACGAACGGGCCAGCGATCAAGGGCATCTCTGTCTCGGGCACGGCGATTACGTTGAACCTGGGTCAATCGTCCGACGTTCTCTGGTTGCGCGCCGGGCAATACGACACCGGAGCCAGCCTCACTTCGGTGTCCCAGTCGACGGCGCCGGGCGGCGCGCGCGCCGTGAAGAAGGACAAGGGCGTCACCTCCTCGCGTGTCGACATTGCGTCGCTCGGCCTGCTGTACCCGGACATCCGTTTCGTCCGGGCAGTCGTACGGGCCACCGGCTCCACGAGCAAGGAAGCCCTGACGCAGCCGTTTGCGATCTCGGCGGCCGGCGCAATCTCGAATCCGTATCCGGCCTCGGGCACCTGGGTGACAGGACAGAGTCACAACCACGTCGACGCGGGAATCGGCGACACCACCAGCATCAACACGTATCGAGCGCACTATCAGGCGGTCGGACAGATCGCCTCGTTCGAGACGGCATACAGCTACTGGGAGTCGCCGTATCAGCATCCCGACGGCGACGGCTTCCCCGACGTCGCGTCGGTCTCGCCGGCGAAGATCCCCTGCGGATCGCCGGCCGCCGTCACCGTGACCGGCGTCAACTTCGTCAGCGGCGCGACGGTGCAGCTGGGAGCGTACCCGCTGCTGAACGTCTTGCCGCAAACCTCCACCACGCTCACCGCAACCGTGCCGGCCGACGTGGCGCCCGGCGTCTACGACGTCGTCGTCACCAGTCCGAACACCTATCGGGGCACGCTGGCCATGGGCCTGACCGTGCAGGACTGTGCGGCGGTGAACGACGGCTGGACTACATTCGCGGTGCCGAGCCTGCCGTGGGATCAGACCACGTCGGTGCTGACGACCGGCGACGAGGTCTGGGTCGGCACGATGAAGGGCGCGGCGCGGTACAAGAACGGGACCTGGTCGCAATTCATCCCAAGCGGCGGCTTGAACATCACCTCGCGCGGTATCTATGACATCGCCGCCGATCCGTCGGGAGCCATGTGGTTTTCGAGCGCCGGTATGTGGTTCAGGAATGCCCAGGGCGACTTTCCCTGGCAGTGGCAATCGGTGGATTCGAAGACGTCGGACCGATGGGGACGGATGGCCTTCGATCAGTCGGGCCAGCTGTGGGCGACCAGCCGCTGGGGCGAAGGCATCGCCGTGCGGAACACATCCGGGCGGTGGACCCGCATCACCAACGGTCTGCCCAATCTGGATAACCAGGCCATCACCCGCGATGCGCAGGGCAACATGTGGGTGGGCTTCAACGCCGGCGCGGGCATCTGGAAATGGAATGGATCGAATTGGCAGAACGTCCCGGTGCCCGGAGGTATGGGGACATACGCGTCGGCGCTCGTCACCGGTCGGAACGGCGATATCTGGGCGGCCGTTCATCCGATGAACATCGCCTACGACCCGGACAAGTCCGGCGTGGTGCGATTCATCGGCGGCAATCCGCAAGCGACGGAGATCTACAAGGCGCCGCTGCTGCCGCACCCGCGAGTGACTGACATCGTCGCGAGCCGCAACGGCGACGTCTGGTTCTCGTCGCGCGCCGGCGTGTCGCGCCTCAATACCTCAGGCGAGTGGCAGACATTCACCACCCGGAACAGCGGGCTGGTCTCGGACATCGTGATGGCAATGGCCGAAGATCGTGACGGCCACATCTGGTTCGCGACCGACAGGGGCGTCAGTGCTCTTTCTCCCTTCGACTTCGCGCTGTCGAATACAGGAGATGTGACGGCCGTGCAGAACAGTTCCGGAGCGACCGGCATTGTCGCCACATTGATCGAGAATCCGGCGGCAGCCGTCGCGTTCACCGTGTCCGGGCTGCCATCCGGAGCCGCCGCCGCCTTCTCGTCCATCAGTTGCACACCGTCCTGCACCACAGTCGTCACCATCCAGGCGGCGAAGTCCAGCGTTCCCGGAACGTATCCGATCACGGTGACGGGCACGTCGGACGATCGTGTCCGGACGACTTCGCTCAACTTGATCGTGGAGGACTCGAATCACAAGCCGGTACTCGCGAATCCGGGCACACAGACAAGCGCGGAAGGCGCCGACGTTGCGCTCGACTTGCACGGGACTGATCAGGATGGCGACACGCTGAGGTACACCGCGGAAGGTTTGCCCGCCGGATTGGTGCTTGACGCGCTGACCGGCAGGATCAGCGGTACCGTCGCATTCGGCGCAGCGCCAGCGAATTCGGTCACGATTACGGTGAGCGACGGCGCACTGACGGCGACGGCACCTTTCATCTGGTCTGTGACGCACACCAACCGTGCGCCCGTCGCCAATCCCGCCTCGGTGACGATGATGGCCGGCACGGCTGCTCCGATCACGCTGACCGGATCCGACCCGGACAACGACGCGCTCGCCTTCAGGATCGTCACGCCACCCGCGCACGGCGCCGTGGCCGGAATCGGCGCGTCGGTCATCTATACCCCGCTCCCCTTTTACGCGGGCGCGGACAGCTTCACGTTCAAGGCCAATGACGGGGCGCTGGACAGCGCCGCCGCCACGGTGAGCGTCACAATCACGCCAATCATCGCGCTGGCCGCGACATTCATCTATCCCGCCGATCACGCCGCGAACGTCGACCTCACGCAGCCGATCACGTGGACGCCGGTGGCCGACGCTCAGTCTTACTACCTGTACCTCGGGACGTCGCTCGGGGCCAAGGACGTGGTCAACAGCGGCGAGCTCCAGACCACGTCCTACCGCGCGGGGAATGCTCCCCCGGACGTCACGCTCTACGCAAGGTTATGGACGAAGATCGCCGGCGTCTGGCGCTCCGTCGACATTTCGTTCAGCGCGGCACCTGGAACCGCGCTGACGTTCATCTATCCGCCGCCGGGGGTCACGTCCGCTGATATGCGGCAGCCCTTCCGGTGGGCGCCGGTCGCCAGTGCACAGGCCTACTTCCTTTACGTCGGCACCGCACCGGGCAAAAAGGACCTGGTGAGTACAGGCGAAATCCAGACGACCTCGTATCTCGCAACCGGGCTGCCGCTCAACCAGCCGCTGTATGCACGGCTGTGGGTGAAGGTGGCCAACGTCTGGAGCTACATCGACCGCACGATCACCGCAACGGCGACAGTGACGCCAACGGCGCAGTTCATCACCCCGACCAACGGCGCAACGAACGTGAACCTGGCGCAGCCGATTCAATGGACGTCGGTGGCCAATGCGCAGGCGTACTACCTGTATGTGGGCTCGTCGTCCGGAGCCAAGGACCTGTTGAATTCCGGCGAGCTCGCCGGCACCTCGTACCTCGCGTCCAACCTGCCGAGCGCGCAGCTGCTCTACGCCCGCCTGTGGACGAAAGTCGCGGGCGCCTGGACGTTCGTTGATATCACCTTCACGGCGAGCGTCGCCCCCATTGTCACGGCAACGGTGACGGCTCCGCCGAACGGTGCGACTGACGTCGATCCCTCCGGGACGCTTCAGTGGACGGCGGTCCCGGACGCTCAGAAGTACTACGTCTATATCGGGTCGACACCCGGCGCCAGGGATCTGATCGATTCCGGCGAGATCTGCCCCACCTGCAAGAACCCCACGGCAGCCACCTCGTGGAACCTGAGCGCCGGCGGCACGGCTCCCGGTCTCGGCGCGATCACGACGGCTCAGACCGTCTTCGTACGGCTGTGGACGATGGTCGGCAACGTGTGGCGGTATTCGGACAGCTCATTCACCACCGCAGCGCGATGACATTCACGGGCAGATCCGGCAGGACACTGAACGAAAACCTGGCAGCCGCGGCGTTCCGGCAAGCGGTCTGAACCAGCCTTCGATCCATCCACTCATCACGCAATGTTTCCGCGCGCGCCAGGCCGCTGCCGGCGCGCCCTTCACAGACCAACCATGACTCGCCGCCTGACCCGAACCTTCAGACCGCTGTACGGCGCGCTCCAAGAACTCTGTTCCCGTCACGGTCGCCGTTCAGCGGTGGACGCGCACGGCGCGCCTGCGAGGGAACGGCTGCGAATCAGGCGCATTCGCTGGGGCGCCGCGCTGATTGCCCTGCTGGCCGTCGCGACGCAATCCGACAGGATTTCACACGGCCAGAGCTCGGCGCTCGCGACCCGCGGCGTCGAAGAGGTCGGCCGCACCTACATCGGCGAGCCGCTGTCGTCCTACATCGGGCACATGGCCATGCTGTTCGTCACCGGCAAGCACCCGACGATCGGCAACGGCATGATGCAGGACACGGTCGACTGGGTGAACGACCCGCTGCACTCGGTGATTAACGACGGCACCGGCGGCCTGGCCATCTACGCGCATCCCGATCTGGCAGCCCGCGTCACCGCCATCAACGGCCTGACCGGGATGGAACTGTACAACCTGGGCACGCTGCCTTCGAGCGGACGCGACCAGATGTGGGATTCGGTACTGAACACCTATTACAGCCAGGGCAAGCCGCTCATCTGGGCGTTTGCCGCCGACGATACGCATTACACCGTTGAACCGGGCAACGCCTACGACCTGGCCTGGAACGTGTCGCTGCTCCCGTCGGTGGACCTGTTCGCGCTGAAGAACGCGCTGCGCACCGGCGCGTTCTATCCCACCAACGGGCCGGTCATCGACGGCATCTTTGTCTCCGGAACCAGGCTGACGCTGAACCTCGGTCAGTCTTCCGACGTGCTGTGGCTGCGCGCCGGCCAGTACAACATCGGCGACACGTTCAGCGCGATTACACAGACGACGGCGGTGGGCGCATCGCGGGCGGTGAAGAAAGAACAAAGCGTGACCACCTCGACGCTCGACCTTGCCACGCTCGGCCTGAAGTATTCCGACATTCACTTCATCCGCGCCGTCGTGCGCCAGTCCGGTGCCGCGGCCAAGGATGCGCTCACCCAGCCATTCGCGATCTCGGCTACGGGCGTCGTCTCCAACCCGTATCCGGCGACCGGCATCTGGGTGAAGGGACAGACGCACAACCATTCCGACGCGGGAATCGGCGACACCACCACCATCGCGACCTATCGAGCGAATTATGAGGCGGTCGGGCAGATCGCCGCGTTTGAAACCGCCTACAGCTACTGGGAAGCGCCGTACCAGCATCCCGACGGGGACGGCTTTCCTGACGTGGCCTCGGTGTCGCCGGCGAAGATTGCCGCCGGATCGTCCACATCGATCGATGTGACCGGCGTGAATTTCGTCAGCGGCGCCACCGTGCAGCTGGGCGCGTATCCGCTGCTGAACGTCGTGCAGCAGAGCCCCACGAGGCTCACCGCCACCGTGCAGGCTGATGTGCCGCCGGGCGTCTACGACCTCGTCGTGACGAGTCCGAACAACTATCGCGGCACGCTGGCGATGGGAGTGACGGTGCAGGACAGTGCCGCGGTCAACGACGGATGGACGTCGTTCACCGCGCCGGACCTGCCCTGGAACCAGACCACGTCGGTGCTGGCCGCCGGCGACGAGGTGTGGGTCGGCACGATGAAGGGAGCCGCGCGCTACAAGAACGGCGCCTGGTCGCAATACATCCCGAGCGGCGGCTTGAACATCACCTCGCGCGGCATCTACAGCATTGCCGCCGATCCGGCAGGCGGCATGTGGTTTTCGAGCGCAGGCATGTGGTACCGCAACGCCCAGGGCGACTTTCCGTGGCAATGGCAGTCGGTCGATTCGACGACCAGCGAACGATGGGGCCGCATGGCGTTCGATCAGACGGGCCAGCTCTGGGCGACGAGCCGATGGGGCGAAGGCATCGCGGTCCGGAGCACGACCGGACAGTGGAGCCGCATGACGACCGGGCTGCCGAATTCCGACAACCAGGTCATCACGCGCGACGCACAGGGCAACATGTGGGTCGGGTTCAACGCCGGAAGAGGCATCTGGAAGTGGAACGGATCCACGTGGCAGAACGTGCCCATCCCGGGAGGCTCGTCCGGCCTGGCACAGGCGACCTATGCGTCGGCCCTGGTCACGGCACCGAACGGCGACGTCTGGGCCGCGGTGGCACCGATGAATACGCTGTATGACCCGCAGAAATCCGGCGTCGTGCGGTTCATCGGCGGGTCCGCTCAGTCGACCGAAGTTTACAAGGCGCCGCAGCTGCCGCATCCGCGAGTCACCGATATTCTCGTCACCGCCAGCGGCGACGTGTGGTTCTCGTCGCGCGCCGGCGTCTCGCGCCTCAGCACCGACGGCCGCTGGCAGACGTTCACGACCCGCAACAGCGGGCTGGTGTCAGACATCGTCATGGCGATGGCCGAGGACCAGGCCGGGAGAGTCTGGTTCGCCACCGCCAACGGCGCGAGCGTTGTCGACCCGTTCGACTTCTCGCTCTCGAATCCTGGAAGTGTCACGGCGGTGCAGGGCAACGCCGGCGCAACCGATCTGGTCGCGTCGCTGACGGCGAATCCGGCCAGGTCCGTCTCGTTCGCCGTCTCCGGACTCCCGTCCGGCGCCACCGCGTCGTTCTCGGCCGAGAGCTGCACCCCGTCGTGCACCACGACCATCACGATTCAGACGTCCCGTTCCACGACGCCGGGAGCCTATCCGATTGCCGTGACCGGCACCGCGGGCGGCCGCGTACGAACGGCCTCGTTCACGCTCGTCGTCAAAGACTCGAATCATCAGCCGCTTCTGAGCAACCCGGGGCCACAGACGGGCGCGGAAGGCGCCGACGTCGCGCTCGCACTGGACGCCAGCGACGAAGACGCCGACACCCTCAGTTACACCGCAGCGGGTTTGCCGGCCGGCCTGTCCCTGGACGTGCTGACGGGAGTGATCAGCGGAACCGTCGCGTTCGGCGCGGCGCCGTCGAATGACGTGACGGTCGCGGTGAACGACGGCCGCGGCGGCACCGCTACGGCGGCGTTCACGTGGAACATCACGCACACCAACCGGCGTCCGACGGTCACGGCCGTTGCGCCGCAGACGAGCGCCGAGGGCCAGGCCGTGGCTCTCCCGATCCCCGCCAGCGACCCGGATGGCGACCGACTGAGCTTCAGCGCGACCGGGTTGCCCGCGGGCCTGACAATCAACAGCACGACCGGCGTTGTCAGCGGGACGGTCGCGTTCGGCGCGGCGCCGTCCAACGCGGTCATCGTCACCGCGAGCGACGGAGCGCTCTCCGGCAGCGCCGCGTTTGCGTGGACCGTCACCCATACGAACCGCGCTCCGACCGCAGACGCCGCGTCCACGGCCACGGCCGAAGACACCGCCGCTGCGATTGTGCTGACCGGATCCGATCCGGACAACGATCCCGTGACCTTCAGTCTGGTCATGATGCCGGCGCACGGCGCAGCCACCCTGAGCGGGTCGACCGTGACCTACACGCCGGCCGGCAATTACAACGGTCCGGACAGCTTCACGTTCAAGACCAACGACGGGACCGTTGACAGCACGCCGGCCACGGTCAGCATCGCAATTACGCCGGTCAACGACGCGCCAGAGGTCGTGACGCCAGCCAATCAGACCAGCGCCGAGGGCGGTGTGGTCAGCCTGTCCATCGCGGCGACGGACGTCGACGGGGACGCCCTCGCCTACAGCGCCTCCGGATTGCCGTCGGGGCTTTCGATCGATTCGTCGACCGGGGCGATACGCGGGACGGTCGCGTGGGGGGCCTCGCCGGCCAACAGCGTGACGGTGACCGTGAATGACGGACACGGCGGCGCAGCGACCACCAGCTTTGGCTGGGCCGTCACTCACACGAACCGCGCGCCGGCAATCACGAATCCCGGGACCCTGACCAGTGCTGAAAACGCGCCGGTGACGTTCGCCGTCGCCGCCAGCGATCCAGACAACGACGCGTTGAACTTCACCGCGAGCGGATTGCCGGCGGGCCTGGCGATCGCCGCAAACTCAGGTGTGATCAGTGGGACGGTGGCGTTCGGTGCCTCACCGTCGAACGCCGTGACCATCACCGCGAGCGACGGCGCATTGACCGCCAGTGCAACGTTCGCCTGGAACGTCACGCACACGAACCGGCCGCCGACGGCGAACGCCGTGTCGACTACGACCGCAGAGGACACCCAGGTCTCGATCGGCTTGACCGGATCCGATCCGGATAACGACCCGTTGACCTTCAGCCTCATGACGCTGCCCGCTTACGGCACCGCCACGCTGTCGGGATCCACGGTGACTTACAAGCCTGCCGTCAATTACAACGGCGCGGACAGCTTCACCTTCAAAGTCCGCGACGGCAGCGTCGACAGCGCCGCGGCAACGGTCAGCATTACGGTGACGCCGGTGAACGACGCGCCCGTCGTTACGGCGCCCGCGAACCGATCGAGTCCGGAGGGCGCCGCGGTCAGCCTGCCGGTTGCGGCCAGCGACACCGACGGCGATCCGTTGACATTCGCCGCCGCCGGCCTGCCCGCCGGGTTGTCAATCAACGCGACCACCGGCGTGATCAGCGGGACGGTGGCCTTCGGTGCGGCGCTGACCAACAACGT
>Ga0066652_100000450_pt1 | contig 19832 bp, 18 predicted proteins | sample GraSoiAngelo_101_FD_71413 | JGI IMG/M metagenome (GOLD analysis project Ga0066652, IMG submission 71413) | Grasslands soil microbial communities from the Angelo Coastal Reserve, California, USA - 14_0903_02_30cm | ecosystem: Environmental > Terrestrial > Soil > Grasslands | place: USA... | reverse complement strand
TTCCTTTTCCGTGCTGATATGCAGGATATGTAATCGTGTATTGTACTTCTTTGCGATCTGGATGGCGTACAATGAAGACTCATAGCATGCTTCTTCATTTCGGATAAGAGGATGATCCGCTGCAGTCAGTTTGCGGCCGCTCAACTTGGCCTGTTCCAGGTTATGCCTGATGATCCGTTCATCTTCGCAATGAGTTGAGATCAGCACTTCAGCTTCGCTAAAGATCTTATTCAGGGTCATCGGGTTGTCCACCAGCATATTTCCAGTGCTGGAACCCATGAATATTTTAATACCGCAAACCTCTTTTTTCTTATCATTTGTCTTCAAAACTTCATCAGTATTATTATTGCCCGTGCCCATGAAAAAAGAATAATTGGCCAGAGAAGTATTTGAGGCGATCCTGTATTTATCCTCGAGCAACTCCTGTGTCAGCGCGTTTGGAATTGTATTGGGCATTTCCATGAAACTGGTCACACCGCCGGCCAGGGCAGCTTTCGCTTCAGTATAAATCGTGGCCTTATGTGTAAGTCCTGGTTCCCGGAAATGGACCTGGTCATCAATGGCGCCGGGAAAGAGATATTTACCTTCTCCATTGATCTCGGTGTAACTGCCACGGGCTGCTGTGATCTGCGGTTGTACTTTCTCGATCCTTCCATTCCTGATCAATACATCGCCAGTTTTTATCTGCCCTTCATTGACCACTTGAATATTTTTTATCAGGTATATTTGCATAATTTGCTGCCGGATTAATCCATAACTATGCAATTTATAAAAAACCTCCATCCCTCAAGGGGAACTTCAATATTCCTCTTATTGTTACTCTCTTTTTTCTTCACAAACGCATTTTCCCAGTCCACTTACCTGCCGCAGGGCGATAAAGCGAACATCGTGCTGGAACGGATGGAAATTAAGCTGCAAAAGGATTCCATCCTCAATTTTTCAAAGACCAGGCCTTTTTCAAGGCAGGACGTTGTTGGCGCTATCGAGCAATATTACAAACTCTTTCCCCTTCCAGATACATCGCTCAATAGAGGAAACCAGAACATTGTTGAGGATATCATAGTTGATTCCCGATTCTCAAGGATCGACTACTACAATATGCAACGGGTGATGATCAACAACCTTGAATGGGTAAAAGCAGACCTTCCCTCCTATCACAGTAAAAAACCTATCTGGAAAGCATTTTACAAAACGCCCGCCAATCTTTACGAGGTGCATGTGAAGGATTTTGACCTGGTGTTGAATCCCGTTTTTCAATATGTGGTTTCCAAGGAAACTAATAATGACCAGCACCTCTTCCTAAATTCAAGAGGAGTAACGGTAAGAGGAAGGATTGCCAATAAGATCGGCTTTGCCGCTTATATTACCGATAACCAGGAACGCGATGCCGGCTATGTACAGGATTGGACTGATAACCGGAGAGCCGTACCAGGCGCTGGCCTGTACAAGGCTTTTAAGGACCCGGGTGGCGTTGATTATTTTGACGGCAGGGGATATTTCACATTTGGCGTAACCAAGTATATTAATGTAGCCTTTGGTTACGACAAAAACTTTATCGGCAACGGCTATCGCAGCATGTTCCTGAGCGATTTCACTACCAGTAATCTTTTCCTTAAGCTAAATACCCGGATCTGGAAGTTGAATTACCAGAATTTGTTTATGGAATTGCATTCGGCACATATTCCCGGGGGTGATAAGCTGATCGGCAAAAAATACGCGGCCATGCATCATCTCGATATTGCCGTCACCAAATGGATGAATATTGGCGTCTTTGAAGGCATCATATTTGGGCGCAAGGATCATTTTGAATTCAGTTATCTGAACCCGATCATCTTCTATCGCTCCATTGAGTTGCAAAACGGAAGCTTTGATAATTCTGTGGCTGGTATCGACCTGAAGGCGAACGTGGCCCGTCGCTTCCAGTTCTATGGCCAATTATTGCTGGATGAATTCAAATTATCGGAGATAAAAGCCGGGAATGGCTGGTGGGGTAATAAATATGCAATACAGGCCGGGGTCAAATACATCGATGCATTTACCATCAGGAATCTTGATCTTCAACTTGAGTTCAATAGTGTAAGGCCGTTTACGTATTCACACAATGATTCAGTGGCAAATTACACCCATTACAATCAACCGCTGGCACACCCGCTGATGGCTAACTTCAATGAATTTATCGCCATTGCAAGATACCAGCCCGCCCCAAAATGGTTTTTGCAATTTAAGGCGATGGCTTACAAGCAGGGTCTTGATTCCGTGAATAGTCTACAGAGTTATGGCAGCAACATATTTCTTCCCAACATCCCGCCTTATCGCGTCGGCGACTACGGATATTATATTGGTTCCGGCGTGCAAACCAATGTCGTTTACACTTCTTTACTTGTCTCCTACGAATTAAGAGAAAATCTTTTCCTGGAATTATTTGGCATACACAGGAGACAGGAAACAAAGACATCGCCAATTAGCTCGGTCAGCTCGACCGTTGTTTCATTTGGTGTTCGATGGAATATGCACCGCCGCGAATTTGAATTTTAATCCTACATATGAAAGACGAACCTTTCATACAATTTGCCCACAGACCTGCCTGCCGGTAAGCAGGGGCCGCTGAGAATACACAGATAGCCACAGAGAAAAAAACTCTGTGGCTATCTGCGCTGCCGATCTTGTCACACTGTAACTGCACCAGGGATAAAATGGAACCTCGGGAATGACCTGTTTTTCCTCTGTCGTTCTCTGTGGCCATCTTGCCTTTTTGCACAGTATACCACCATGAATTCCCCAAATAACCGATTTTTCACGAACTTGTACGCCATTTAATTTGTTAGAACAGGTCACCAATCTCAATTTGTTGTATGAAGATATTACTGCGATACCTGAAACCGTATAAATGGCTGGTTATCCTTGTGTTGGTGCTGGCCGGTATAAACATCGGTTTTTCGCTCGTCGACCCAATAATATTCGGTAAGCTCGTAGATATTGCCAGCTATCATCAGTCGGAACATAAACTCGACTGGCCACAATTTCTTTATATGAATGAAGAAGTGACCCAAATAAAGGCGGGTAATCCTGTTAAGGTCGTTCTTTACGGAGTAGTGTGGCTTCTGCTTGCTTCTATTTCGGTAGCGATGATAAGCAGGATCGCGAAAGCTTTCCAGGATTATTTTCTCAACCTAGTAACACAAAAGTTCGGCGCCAAAGTTTTTACTGACGGACTCCAGCATGCTATGAAGCTCCCCTATCATGAATTTGAAGACCAGCGTAGCGGTGAAACACTGGGCATTTTACAGAAAGTAAGGACTGACACCGAAAAATTCATTTCAACATTTATTAATGTGCTGTTCCCGGTATTTGTCGGTATCGTATTCGTGGCAGCTTATGCGGTAACAAAAGACTGGCGCCTGCCGCTTATTTACTTCGGCGGTATCTTTCTTCTTACATATATTTCAAACCTGCTTAGCAAAAAGGTCAAGACGATCCAAAAAAAGATCGTGTCACAAACTACTTCACTGGCCGGAGCTACTACAGAATCCTTGCGGAATATCGAGCTGGTAAAAAGTCTTGGGTTGACACAACAGGAAGTCGGGCGTTTAAATAAGAACACATTCAAAATTCTCGGGCTCGAATTGACCAAGGTAAAACGCATTCGCAGTATCAGTTTTGTCCAGGGCACATTTGTCAACACACTTCGCCAGTTGATCCTGTTCATGCTGATGTGGCTGGTATTTAGAGGGAAACTGTTTCCGGGTGAAATTGTCACCATGCAGATCTTTTCCTTCTTTGTATTCGGTCCGTTGCAGGAGATCGGTAATATCATTCTTTCTTACCGCGAGGCACAGGCTTCACTCGAAAATTTTGAAACCCTGATGAAAAAAGAGCCAGAAAGACAGGCTCCCCAGCCCAAACATCTTGGACAGATAAAGACCCTCGAATTCGATCATGTCGCATTCAAACACAGGACCGCTGCTCATAAAGCCATCAACGATATCAGCTTTAAAGTAAAAACAGGGGAAACGATCGCGTTCGTGGGACCTTCGGGCTCGGGCAAGACTACATTGATGAAATTGCTCGTCGGCCTTTACCGCCCGGAACAAGGAAAGATATTGTATAACGGGATTGATGAAAACAATATTGACTTTGATGACCTCCGCAACCAAATCGGTTTTGTGACCCAGGATACCCAACTTTTCTCCGGTACTATCAAAGAAAACCTCCTTTTTGTAAATCCCGGGGCCAGTGACCAGGATGTAATGGATGTTCTCCGCAAAGCATCCTGTCAGAGCATGTTGGCGAGAGCTGAAAAAGGATTGGACACCATGATCGGGGAAGGAGGACTAAAATTATCAGGTGGAGAAAAACAAAGGCTGTCCATTGCGAGGGCCTTGCTTCGTCGCCCAAAATTATTATTGTTTGATGAAGCCACTTCTGCATTGGACTCATTGACCGAAGAAGAGATCACAGATACTATCCGCGAAATTTCCAGGGAAGGCAACCAGGTCACGATATTGATTGCACACCGTCTTTCAACCATCATGCATGCCGACAGGATCTATGTGCTTGAAAAAGGTGATGTCGTTGAAACCGGCAACCACGAGTCCTTGCTGGAAGAAAAGGGGTTGTACTATGCTATGTGGCGCCAGCAGATCGGTGAAAGGAAGAGCAAAGTGATGGCAGCCGTATCCTAAATAGGGCATGTTGACAAGTAATGACGTTTAAAACGTTTAATGGTTTAAAGGTTGAATAGAAGGCATAGGAAGCTTCAAAATCTCAAACAACCGTTAGACCTTTCAACCTTTATCCGCAAGACGCCCATTCCAAAAAAATATTATTATTGCATATCCGTTAAAAAGAGATATGGGCCTTCTTACTTTTTTGGGGTTGGGTAATAAGATCACGGAAGCCATCAACCGTGGCGCTGTGATCATCGATGTGAGGCCTGCTTACGCATTTGATCAGCATGGCCGCGTACCCGGCTCCATCAATATTCCCGTCGATCGAATAGCCATCAATATTGAAAGGATAAAAAGCATGAAAAAACCCATCGTGATCTGTTGCGCTTACGGAACAGATTGCGCCAACGCGATAAGGATGCTCCGAGAAAACGGTATAAAGGATGTGTACAATGGCGGAAGCTGGGAATCTGTTTACCGAAAAGTCAGGTAGTTACCTAAGGATTTACCTTAATCTTCACTGTCCTGGCCGTTATGTTGCGCCCATGATCTTCAAATTTCACCGATACAGTAAAATCAGTCGGGGTAGTTACAGTGATAGGACATGACATGCTAAAATTGTAAGAAGGTATATAGTGTATTTCGTAGTATTGGTCTTTGACTACCAGCCCATTCGCTTCATTACGGATCGATATGCTTCCCTGGTAAAGACTGTTGTCGCTGACCGTTCCCGTTACATTTACGGTGCTTCCACTGGTATATACCTGGTCATCAGTTGGGCTGCTTACTGTTACTACCGGGTAGGAATTATCTGTCGGGTCTATTGGAAAAGAATCATCATGATCACTTGGTATACCTGATTTGCCGCAGGAAACGGAAATAAAAAGAAGCAGGCAATATACTATTGAAGGTTTCATTAATACTTCTTGTTCCTGGCGGTTTAAAGATTATCAACTCGAATCAACAAATCTATTCCTTTTGTTCTTTCTTACCCCAGAGATCGCTGAAAAAGTTCGATTTTTCCAGTTCTTCCATGTCACTTAGCTCATATTCAAGGGCCTTAGTACTTTGCGATATCTCCAGTAATGAAATAACCAGGGAAACCAGCAGGCTTAATAAGCTTAGTGCAAATATGAACCGGGTAACCATTGTCCATTGCTGGTATACGCCGTACATAGTAACCACGCAGCACAGGAAGCTAAAAACACCCAATCCCTGCATGGACCTTACAAGGTTTATCCGAACTCTCAATATTTTGATCTGTTGAAGCAAATGCGTTTTTTTCTCCCCCCTCATATATTCATCGTGTAATTTTCGGATAAGGTTGGCTAGGGCCAGGTACCGGTTCGTATAAGCCAGTAACAATAAGCTAATGGCAGGGAACAATAAGGCAGGGGTATTGAAAGTGATTTCCATACCCAAATGTAGATGCAAAAAAATAAATGCCGGATCAAGGCTGACCCGGCATTATCGCTAAAAAGTAAAATTTATGCCGCCTTTTTGACAACTAATGACCGGATGAATTTATAGATCGCGGATAAAATAAAAATTCCGCTTAATACCGCAACGATAGAAGGTCCACCGGTGAAATCTCTTTTCAAAGACAACGTGAGCCCAAAATAACTTCCGAGGATGCTGATGAGAATCGCAAAAACAATAACAAGATACCTGTTCTTTGTCAGCATGATCGCAGATACCGCCGGGATAATAAGAAAAGAAAACACCGGGATCACGCCATTTGCCTTTACCGCAAAAACAATTGACAGGCCTATGGAAATATAAAATAGAAAATTCCAGATGTTAAATATGCCGATCAAATGATTCTCTTCATTCTCAAAGGACTCGGTCAACGAATAGAATTTTTTAAAAAAAACAATATGCACCAGAGCAACGCAACCAAAAATGATCGCCAGCAACTTTAGCATATCAGGCGTAATGGAAAATATACTTCCAAACAGCACTTCCTGCATCATGTCCGCATCATTATTGGGAGTCTTAGAGATCAGCATTACAGTGAGCGCCGATGTGAAGGCGTATAAAATACCAATGATCGCCTCCTGTTTTAATCGTTTATCGCGGATACTTATGAAAGACATCAGTATGGCGCCCGCCAAGGTAAAAATGAGTGGTATCGAAGTCATTCCGCTTCCGATAAAGGCGGCAAACGCAACACCAAGTGAGGATATCTGCCCCAACGCCAGGTCAACGAAAACAATTCCCCTGCCCACAACATGAACGCCGAGATAGGATAATAATATCCCACTGATAATGGCTGCTTTTAAAGCGGGAAAAAAAAGAGGTTGATGAAATAGTTCAAACATCTACTATGTTTTATTTTTAAAAGAGTCGTTTTTACTTTAAGCTGGCAATTAGCTGGTTGATGTTGTAATCAAACAGGTCGAAATAGTCCCTGACTGCAGGAAAGGCACCCACAGAAGTAGCGAGTGTAAGCTTTTTAGCTCCCGTTTGCTGCGAAACCATATCCGAAGACGAGGTAGTGAAATAAGGCGATGAAATGATCACCCTGATATTGTTCGATTTTATTTCTTTGATCACCTTCACCAGTTGCGAAGGCGAAGGCGGAATACCCGGCTTCGGCTCCAGGAAATCCACGATCTGCAATCCAAACCTCGTTTCAAAATAGACCCATTCGTTGTGATAAGCAATGATCTTAGTTCCTTTAAAAGGTGCCATCTTTGCCAGCCAGTCTTTCATTCTTGCGTCTACCTTGTTGTTAAATGCCTGCAGATTAGCTTCATATGTTGCCTTGTTGGCCGGGTCTACACGCTCCAGCCCGTTAGCAATATTCCGCGCGATTGTCTTTCCATTTAACGGATCGAGCCAGTAGTGCGGGTTACCGTAAATATGGATATCACCCTCCGCCCGGTTTACTGACGAAGGTACCTGGTACAGCGTAACGCCCGTGGATGCATCCACGTAACCCGCCGCTCCTTTCTGTATCTTATTATTCCTGGAGCTGGTCAACAATTGCGGCGACCATCCTGTCTCCAGGTCCAGACCCACCGTTACAAATAAATCTGCGCTTGATAAATTAATGATATAACTCGGTTTGGGATCGACGAAATGTGGATTCTGATAACCCGTCGCAATGGACATAACCGAAACTTTGTTACCTCCGATCAGTTCAGCGATGCTTTTAAGATCGGGAATCGTTGTCACCACTTTGATCGGTGCTGCATTGGCCGATAAAACAATACCGGCTAATATTACTGTTAAAATGGAAATTCTTTTCATATTATAGTTTACTTCTTTTATTTTTTTTTTTAATACTGGTGAGCTCCATGGGCCCCTATGACAAATATCCAGCGCAACCATGCCTGGTAATAGCGTGATCCGATTGTATCATCGGTTGTTTTTCCTTCAAGTTCTATTTTTGAAAACTCGGTGGCATACCAGCCGGTAGTTAAGGAATAGGCCTGTTCAACAATACTTCTGTCGTACGGCTTTTCCGCATAATCATAGCGCCCGGTCAAAAACCATCTTTTGGCCAACTGGTATTGAAGGAATGAATACAATCCAAAGGAATTCCTGGAATCTGTTGTGGTATAGTTCGCCTGGCTATAATATAGTTCACTTTGCCACGTCAGGGACTTGTATGTATTCAATTTGACCGGTTTCCATTTATAGGTAATATCGGCAGCGCCCAGGTTTGTTGCCCGTGAAGAATCATTCGGACCCGTTATGCCAGTCAATCCAATCTCAAGCGTAGCATTATCATTCAACGTAAATGAATTTTTCAGGTGACCAAGATAGATCAACCGGTTATTTTCACCGCGGTTAAAAATGGGTGATTCTCCCAGGCCGGATGTCACCTGGAAAATAAGTTCCTGGTAGACTTTTTTAGTCGGCAATAACCAGCTCAATGAAGCGCCTTCGTCATTTAAGCCATCGCCGAAATAATTTACATACGCATTCGGCAGATCAATAAACGGAAGGGCATGCGCATGCATCGGGTTGATACGGCCAACGGCTTCTTTAAACTTTCCTGCTTTCAACTGCAGGCGGGCGGGAAGTGAAAGCGTCGTAAGATAGCCTTCCTCAACTTCTACCCCATATTTCCCTGTTTCGGGGTCTCTCCCAAAAGAGAGAAAAAAATCTGCGCGTGCATAGGGATCTACCACTGCCTGTAACGAAAGCTCCGTTTCGTTTAAATAAGCATTAAAATTCTTTTTGCCGCGGCTTATATATGAACCCTGGAAATCGCCAATAACGCCAATATCGGGGTTAACATTAATGCCGGATCGTGTTTGCTGGGGTACCGGTTGCATATTGTTCTGTTGCATTTGCGATTCTATTTGCTTCAGCAGTGCAGAGTCCGCAGCCGTGCTGTCCGGCACCTGCGCCATACAGGGTTTAACAGAAAAAAATAAGAGCAATAAAATAAGGCCGTATAAACGACGACTGGATTTCTTTTCCAAACGATAAAAATTGAATTTGAAAAAAGGTGATGGGCCCGGAAGATTTTACGCCAATGCGGGTAAAACTCTTTATCCCAGCGCAGGTGGCCCGCGAAGAGAGGAAAAGAATTGTTCGGCAGAGTAGTAACTAAAAGTATAGCCATTAACGTAAGAGGAATAAACCCGGAATGGCGGATCAACCTGGAGGCAGGGTTGATCGGTGAAAGGCGACTCGACGGCATCGTTTTGCCAGTTACATTGGAAGGTGCTTTTGGTAGGTTGTATTTTTAAGACATCCTCATACTTTGTATAGCTGTGCTTATGGCCGGTAATAATGTCATGGAAGAATTGCCTGGGCGTTACACTCACGGCAAAAACCAACAGCAGGATGCCGGCGACAAACTTTTTTATGAACGGGTTCCTGTACAATTTTTGTTACACTGTTGCAAATCTATGTTTTTTTTAATAAATATGAAACAATTTGACCACCACAAATGCTTTTAATTTGTTAATGGACAAGATTAGCCTCGCAAGCTATATTTATGAGTCCGGCTATTTGTATGTTAAATTGATTTAATGATATTAGAACATGTAGCAATCTGGACGGACCGACTGGAACTGCTTAAAGAGTTTTATTGCAAATATTTTGAAGGTGTACCCAGCGACAAGTACGTTAATGAAGCCAAACAATTCCAGAGCTACTTTATTCAGTTTAGATCGGGCGCAAGACTGGAACTAATGAATATGAAAGGGATACCGGGCAACCTGAACGATACAATTACGCAGCAACACAGGGGCATCATTCATCTTGCGTTTGGTGCCGGAAGCATGAACGAGGTCGACGAAAAAGCGAAGCAACTGGAGAAGGGCGGATTCAAAATATTGAGCGGTCCGCGAAAAACAGGCGATGGATATTACGGGTTTGAAACGCTTGACCCGGAAGATAATCGTATTGAAGTCACCTGCATATACAACGACAACTTATGAAGTTTTTTTCGCCCCTGCTTTTTATCATATTGGTTTTGACGCGGTGTTCGGAGCCCGCGCAAAAAAATACAACCGAAAAAACTGAGATAAAGGACACGGTTAAACCTAAAGGATCTAACATGGATCCTTTGTCCGAAGAGGTAAAGAAACTCCGCGAAGACATCATTCGACACGTAGACTCCACAACTATTGAAGGGAAGGCAGCAGTATTTCTGGCCACATTAAAAGACGGTGGCGACTATGCTGTCATCCACGGAAAGGACACGCTCATGGATATGAACGGGGATAAGCAAGCCGACCTGCTTATCGAATTTTATGCAGCTTCCGGTACTGGCCTGAAAAACGGGGTTAGCATTTACCTCTTTAATAAGAAAACAAACAGTTTCGTGGAAGAAGAGGTTAACCTGCCAAACCCAACGTTCAATTTCAAAAACAATACGGTGGTAAGCTATTACGTAGCGATTAGTGGAGGATACGCAACAGAATTGAAATGGCACGGGCTGACGCTGGATACGCTTGAATCCATCGAAGTAGAAAATGACGCGAGTGGAGATTTTAAATCAACGGCCATTATCTACAATCACCGGAATGGAAAAAAAACAAGTAAGGTTTCGGACATGGTATGGCTGCCCGATAAATACCGATACTACGAATATCAACCTCTTATAAGAAGGGAATAAGAATCCCAATCCTTCTTAACTTCATTGTATGGAAAGGGATAAGATAAAAGAGTTCTATTCAAATGAAATGGAAAAGGATCGTTTGAACCAGGAACTTTTCTTGCTCGAAGGCATACGAACCAAAGAGATCATCGGGAGATACCTTTCAAAAAAAACAATGACTATCGCCGATATTGGAGGCGGCGCAGGTTACTATGCATTTTGGCTTCAATCTACAGGACATAACGTGCACCTTGTCGATCTTTCACCAAAAAATATTGAACTGGTCAAAGACCGTTCGGAAAAAACCGGTGTGCACCTGGCAAAAAGCGAGATTGGTGATGCCACGAAACTAACTCTGCCTGATGAACAATTTGACCTGGTTCTGCTGCTGGGTCCTCTTTATCACATCATCGATAGAACGGAAAGAATAAAAGCATTAAAAGAGGCCAAAAGAATTTTAAAGCCCGGCAGATTTATTTTGGCAGCCATTATTTCCAGATATGCTTCACTGTTTGACGGGTTTAAAAGGGACCTTATCTATGACGACCAGTTTGCCAATTTGCTTAACAACGATCTCGATACAGGCGTTCATCTGAATGAAACAGGCAATCCTGAATATTTTACAACCGCTTATTTCCATACCCCGGCTGAAATAAAAGAAGAAACCCGGGAGAGCGGTCTGTACTTGGAAAAACTGCTGGCTGTTGAAAGCTTCGGATGGATCGCAGACCGATTTGCTGAAAAAGCAGCAGATAAAAATTACATGCATAAACTACTTTCTATCATTAATAAGCTCGAGACAAACGAAGATCTTATCGCCATGAGCCAACATATAATCGCAGTCTCCAAAAAAGATTGAGAAATGCCTCATGTGGTTTTATCCCGCCTTTGGTGGGATCTACAGGGTCGCCTCTGATATTTGCCACGGATTCATGGAAAAAAAATGAAGTCATCCGTGTATCCCTGGCGGTTTTTCAATTCTGTAACTTGAGGTTTATTTTTAACCCAGAGCACGACCAAAGATTGGACAAACAAGCCCTATCTTCATAGCTGTTAACACATCCCTGAACCGGGCTGCCTGAATTATAAATTATTTGCCATGAACAAGTTCATTTCGATTGTTTTTTTTATTCTTATAGTCAGTTCCTGCTCGAATGAACAAACCGCTCCCCCCAATCAACCCAAAGGAGAGATCATCTACCATGTTTTCCAACGCAGCTTTTACGATGGGAATGGGGATGGACAGGGCGACCTAGTTGGGTTAAAATCGAAATTGGATTACTTGCAGGACCTCGGCGTAACTTCTATTCTCCTGCTTCCACTATACGATGCCGATTGTTATCACAATTATTTCGCCAATGATTTTGAAAAGATCGATCCGGAGTTTGGCACGATGGAAGATTATATCGCACTGGTAAAGGAAGTGCACCAGAGAGGAATGAAGATTTACCTCGACATGGAAACGCAATATGTTTCCGAAAAACATTTATGGTGGAGAGATGCCGTTGGTAATCCAAAATCGGCTTACAGCAATTATATTTTATTCGAGGATGAAGGTCATGCCCGGCCCGCCACGATCATCTTTGATTTACGGGAACTGAATAGTTTTGATGGCTCAAAGATTAAAATTACCACGGTCAATCTCAAAGATAAAAGCGTACTGGATTATAATGTAAAATTGTTCTCTTATTTTGCCGACCCGGATAATAATGGAAAATTTGATGACGGCGCTGACGGATTTCGCCTGGATCATGCCATGGACAACCTGGATAACAAGCCTGCGCTGACAAACCTTTTTTCTACATTCTGGTCGCCATTGATCGAAAGAGTGAAAAAAGTAAACCCTCAATTAAAATTCGTAGCCGAGCAGGCCAATTGGGGAGACTATGGATTTGAATATTTTGAAAAGGCCGGTGCCGATCGAATGTTTGGATTCGGGCTGCAACAAGCGATCCTCTCATTTAACAAGCAGCAGCTGACCAATAAAGCAGATACGATCCTCCTGATGACACCTCCCGGGAAAGATCAGATCATTTTTATCGAGAATCATGACCTTGATCGTTCTGCCTCGGTACTTAACAAAGATCCAAACAAAGAAAGAGTCGCGGCTGCACTTACATTGCTCATTGGTGGCATTCCCTCTATTTATTATGGCCAGGAACTTGGTATGACAGGTAGGGGTGGCTTTGGAATCTATGGCGCGACAGATGGAAATGATATTCCGAGACGGGAAGCATTTGAATGGTTTAAGACAGATGAGGGAAAAGGAATGGCGCTTTGGTATAAGAATACAGGTCCCTGGTGGGACCATACCTACATAAAAGCAAATGATAGTATTTCGCTGGAGGAAGAACTACCGCGTGAAAACTCGTTACTTAATTTTTATAAGACGATCATAAAACTGAAACAGTCTGACCCCGCTTTGTCAATGGGAAAATATGCACCGGCAGAAAATAACAACGCACAGGTCTTTACTTTTTTCCGGCAGGAAGGACTAGACAAAGTACTGGTAGCCGTCAATCTCTCCGCAGAGAAGCAAAAGGCAGGTTTATCACCGAGTGGTGGCACTTATTCTCCTCTCTATGGCAGGGTCGCAATCAACCAAAACAGCTTTGAACTAAAACCTTACGAAATCGGTGTGTGGTCAGTAAAGTGATATGGGTAGTCAACTTCAAACAATCGCATTGGGTAATATTCATCCGGGAGGATGGATCATGAAGCAAATGGAAAAAGACCTCCATGGCTTTGTAGGCCATCTCGATCAGCTGGCACCGGAACTGATGATTGATGACCTTATTTATGGCGAGCACCGGCTGACTACAAAGATCAAAGGCAAAAGCGTAGGTAATATCCAACCAGAGGATGAGTGGATCATCCAATATCTATGGTGGAACAGTGAAAGCCAGTCCAACTGGTGGGACGGTTATCTCCGCCACTCCTTTTTGCTGGATGATAAAAAACATTTACAACGCATCAATGAACATATCCACTACATTCTTTCAACACAGGATGAAGACGGCTATATAGGTATCTATGCTCCTGACCTTCGTTACAGCTTCTCTACGGAGAATGGCGAGCTTTGGTCAAAAGCTACTTTATACCGGGTTTTACTGGCTTATTATGAAGCAACAGGTGACGTGAAAGTGCTCGATGCCGTTATTCGGGCCGTACAAAATGTTATGGACAATTATCCTATTAACAACTCCACTCCATTTCTCGCTGAAAAATCCTATGCCGGTGTCAGTCATGGTCTCATGTTTACAGATGTACTGGATAAACTATTCACGATAACCGGTCAAAAGATATATCTAGACTATGCTGTTTTTCTTTTCAAAGATTATTGCAAGCATGATGTAAGTGAAAAAGATGTACAGCTACAAAATATTTTTAACGTCGCTTATAAACTTCTCGGACATGGTGTTCATACGTATGAACACATTCGCTCGCTTACCGTTGCATCCTTTGCAACCCGTGAGCCTGAATTGCAAAAAGCCCTGGCTATTTACCTTGAGCGGATTGAGACGTCGACGACTCCCTCGGGCGGTCCGGCCGGCGATGAATGGATATTTGAAAGAAATGGGCATGCAACCGATACCGGCTATGAATATTGTTCTATCCATGAATTGATGGATTCCTATCTTTTACTTTTGGCAAAAACAGGGGATCCGATTTTTGCGGATAAAGTTGAAAAGATTTTTTTAAACGCTGCCCAGGGAGCCAGGCATCCCGAGCATAACAGTATTGCTTATTTAAAAACTGACAATTCGTACGAAATGTGTGGCACAAGAAATGGGGAGATTGAGCCAAACAAAAAACAAACCCGGTATAAATATTCACCGGTTCACCAGGATGTTGCAGTTTGCTGCAGTCCTAATGCCGGAAGGATCACTCCTTATTATGTCCAACATATGTGGATGAAAGATGAGGAGGGACCCATCGCCTGCCTGTTTGGACCCTGTGAGGCAGAAATAATGGTGGGTAACCGCAAGATCACTGTCAAAGAGATCACATCCTATCCTTATGATTTTTCTGTCATCTTTGAAATAACTGCAAACGACCCGGTCAACTTCACTTTAAAGATCAGGAAACCGGCATGGACGAACTCGGTGAAACTGAACACTCCCTTCACAGAACAAAAAGACTTCTTCTGTATTAAAAAGGAATGGAGAGGTATGGAACGGGTAACGATTGAACTTGAACCTGCCATTACTATCAATACAAGTTCTGATAATGAAGTCTATTTTAGTTATGGTCCTCTGGTTTTGGCTCATCCCATAGAGGCCATCGAAACTAAGACAAAAGAATATGGGATAAAGGATATGTTTGACACTTATTATAAACCCGTAAAGCTCGTTGAGTATATTTACTGCGGTGGTAATGTCGCAAAGAAGGAGGGTGTCCTCAATTTTGAAGTGGACATGATTAATAAACAATCCGGCATGCTTGAAAAAGTTTCGCTGACACCCGTAGGCAAAACAGTTTTAAGACAGGTAAGCTTTAAACAGAAAAAATAAGCTATGAGTTTTGTATTATTAAAAAGACCATTGGTCATAGTAGCGGCTTGTTTTATTTTCCTGGCCAGCCATGCCCAGGATGATCAATTCCGTTTTAAGGTGATTGGTTTTTTCACGGCCAGGAACGATGCTGCACATATCAGCTTTGTGCATGAAGCCAATCGTTGGTTTGCAGAAAAAGGGAAGCAGTATCATTTCGCCTATGATTCTACCAATGACTGGAACAATATGAACTCAACCTTTCTTTCGAAATACCAGGTGGTCATATTTCTCGACACAAGACCGGACTCATTGGATCAACGTGTCGCCTTTGAACAATACATGAAGAATGGCGGTGCCTGGATAGGATTTCATTTTGCAGGATTTGCTTTAACGCCATCGGATTATCCCCAAAATTGGAACTGGTATCACAATGAGTTTATCGGTGCAGGAGAATATGTCAGTAATACCTGGCGCCCAACATCTGCTATATTAAAAGCAGAAGATCCCTCCCATCCCCTATTTAACGGCAAGGCGGCCACATTTAAATCTTCTCCAAATGAATGGTATCGTTGGAAAAATGATCTTACAAAAAACAAAGACATCAAGATTCTTCTTTCTATCGACTCAAGCAGTTTTCCATTAGGCACCGGTCCGAAACCTCATGAGATCTGGCATAGCGGGTATTATCCCGTCGTATGGACAAACCAACGATACAGGATGATCTATTTCAATATGGGTCACAATGATATCGACTATGAACACAAAACCAACAAGGAGCTTTCATTCACATTTGGTAATGAGCGACAGGACGAATTGGTACTTGATGCATTGTTTTGGCTACTAGAGAGAAAAAATTACAAGAACCAAGATCCAATCCCGCCAATTAGGCGGGACAAATAAATTTAAAATTAAAATATTCAACCAGAATTCCCCAACAAACAGCTTTTGGCTTTTGGGATTTTCTCGTGTAATCAAATGCTTATCGACGCCCGTTTCGAATTTCGTCCCGATAGCTATCGGGATAAATAGTCGTGCTTTTTTGGTTCTTGGATCTTGGAATTTGGTTCTTAAACTATGCTATGTTTTCAATTATTCCAGCAATCCCCTGCCCTCCACCAACGCAGGCTGTCACCATACCATATTTTTTATTCAGCCTTTTCATATCATTCAGGATTTGAATGGTCAGTTTGCAACCGGTGCAACCCAATGGATGACCGAGGGCGATCGCGCCACCGTTGATATTTACTCTTGAAGGATCCAGTTTCGTTTCGCGGATAACGGCCAGCGCTTGCGAGGCAAATGCTTCATTCAGCTCGATAAGATCAATATTAGTCAGACTCATGCCTACCTGCTTCAATGCTTTCGGAATTGCAGCTACCGGTCCAATTCCCATGATACGCGGATGTACACCCGCGGAAGCACAGGCAACCAGTCGGCCGATAGGCTTTAATCCGAGTTCATTCATCATCTTCTCTCCCATCACAATTACAAACGCGGCGCCATCGGAGGTTTGGGATGAGTTGCCGGCAGTCACCACGCCATTTGCGGCGAAAGCTGGTTTCAATTTTGCCAATGCTTCCAAAGAAGTGTCGGCTCTCGGTCCCTCGTCAGTATCGACGGTATAGTTTCTTTTTTGTTTCTTACCTTTTTCATCCACGTACACTTCCTCCACATTGATCGGAAGTATGCCACCCTTAAAATATCCGCTCTTTATCGCATTGATCGCTTTCTGATGCGAGTTATAGGAAAATTCATCCTGGTCTTCACGACTTACCTTATATTCTTTTGCAACAGCTTCTGCTGTTAAACCCATGCTTAGGTAATAATCGGGTTCTTCTTTAGCAATGGAATAAGCAGGCACCGTTTTCCATCCTGCTGTAGGCACCAGGCTCATGCTTTCAGTACCACCGGCGATGATGCAATCAGCCATTCCCATCCTGATCTTGGCTGTTGCAATCGAGATAGTTTCCAAACCGGATGCACAATAACGATTCACTGTAACACCAGGTATGTCAAATCCCAGCGCCCGGGCCGAAATAATACGGCCAAACTGCAAACCCTGCTCTGCTTCAGGCACCGCATTGCCGACAATCACGTCATCTACTCTTTTTGCATCCAGTTGCGGAACCGAAGCCATCAATCCCCTGATAACATCGATAGCGAGGTCATCAGGCCGGTAAAAACGAAACCCACCGCGCTTTGACTTGCCCACAGCTGTCCTGTACCCGGCAATGATATATGCTTCCTGCATAACGAACGTTTAAGAAGTGAAATTAGACCTTGTTTTCTCAATAACAAAATGGGGTCTCTAAAGGTTCTGCCAATCTAAAGGTTGTTTCGCGCAACGCCGCCACGACGCAACGGTAACAGGGTGATTTTAGCGGTTCCCCAATATGGAAATGCGTGAGTATTTATTTCTAAACCTGGCCAGAACCTCTCTGAAAGTTCAATTATCTTCGCAACCGGTTATGTACAAGGTTGTCCGCAACATTCTTTTCCTGTTCCCCACCGAATGGATCCACTATTTTTCAATGAACTGCATGAAGATCATCTGCAGTATTCCTTTCATGAAATCATTGATAAAAAAAGTATTCGATATTGATGACCCGGATTTGCATTTGCATATAGGCAAACTCCGGTTTAAAAATCCTGTCGGTTTGGGTGCAGGGTTCGATAAAAACGCAAAATACCTACGTGAACTGGAAACCCTGGGATTTGGTTTCGTGGAAATAGGAACGGTGACTCCGCTGCCTCAAAAAGGAAACGATAAGCCAAGATTGTTTCGACTTCCAAAAGATAATGCCCTGGTCAATCGAATGGGATTCAACAATGATGGCGTAAAGACAGTCGCTAAGAGATTGAAGCGTTGGAGAGAGAGACAATCGCTAGTCGTGAGTCGTGGTACGATAGTCGATAGTCGATACTCATCGCTCCCCGCCCACCCTCCGATAGCTATCAGGACACAACTAATCATCGGAGGCAACATTGGTAAAAATAAAGTTACTCCTAACGAAGACGCCTGGAAGGATTACGAAACCTGCTTTAAAGAATTGCATCCATACGTTGATTACTTCGTGGTCAATGTAAGCTCGCCGAATACGCCGGGGCTTAGAGAATTGCAGGAAAAAGAATCTTTAAGGAAGATATTGATGCACCTGCAGATGATCAACAATGGCAAAGCCGTATCAAAACCGATATTCTTAAAGATAGCTCCCGATCTCACCAAAGAACAAATTGATGATGTGATCGAACTGTCGCTGGAAATAAAACTTGACGGGCTGGTAGCCACCAATACAACCATCAGCCGCGATGGCCTCAACATTGACCAGTCTCAACTCGCCTCTATCGGTGCAGGTGGATTAAGCGGACTGCCATTAAAAGATAAAGCCACCGAAATCGTACGATATATTTCAACCCGATCCAACGGCGCGATCCCCATCATCGCAAGTGGCGGTATCTTTGACGGCCAGAATGCCAAAGAAAAGCTAGACGCCGGAGCTACCCTTTTGCAGGTTTGGACAGGATTCATTTATGAAGGCCCGGGGATCGTAAAGAAGATTTGCAAAGCAATAAAAGACGAACAATACCTGGCATAAACTATTCAATCGTTTATAAAGCATGGAACAACTTTTTACCAGCGAGAGTGTCATCAGTTTTTTTATCCTTGTGATCCTGGAAGTGGTTCTCGGTATCGACAACGTGATATTTGTAAGTATCATCATGAACCGGTTACCGGATAAGGAATCAAAAAGGGCCAGGCGCTTCTGGATGATCACGGGCATTATCTCCCGTAGCTTATTGCTGCTCGCATTGGGATGGCTATTGAAGCAAAAACAAAAACCCGTTTTTACAATTGCAGACAAAGGTTTTGACCTCGCCAGTATCGTCATGTTACTGGGCGGCCTGTTCCTTATTTATAAATCTGTCAAAGAAATCCATGGCAAACTCGAAGGCGAAGATCCAAATGCTTTAACGGGTGGCAAAAGAGGGATCAGTTTTGGCCAGGCATTGATCCAGATCGTGCTCATTGATGCCGTGTTTTCTTTTGACAGCATCATCACCGCCGGTGGTACTGCCAAGCATGTTGAGATCATGATCGCTGCTGTTGTTATCGCCATGTTCATTATGTTTTTGTTCAGCCCGAAAATTTCTTCATTTATATCTAAGCATCCGACTCTGAAAATGCTGGCGTTGAGCTTCCTGGTTATGATCGGTCTTAGTCTTGTGATCGAGGGATGGGATGAAGAGCAGGCCGACAAACTACACCTGAAAAACTATATTTATTTCGGTATGGCTTTTTCATTTGGGGTGGAAATGCTGAATATGGTTATGCGCAAAAGAAACGCCAACCGCCGCACCGTACAGCTCAATGAACCCAAATTAAGTGAACCCGAAGAACGCAATGAGTCCGACCAGGCTAGTTAGAACGCTGATTGTGATGATGATTAAGATCTCCCAAGATATCCGCTCAATGATAACGATCATAATAATCTGCATTCTATCTCCGGGTCGTGGTAAAACGGAACGCTGATTGTCATAATGATTAAGATCTCTTAAGATATCCGCTCAATCATAACGACCATAATAATCTGCATTCTGTCT
>Ga0066652_100000447_pt1 | contig 19852 bp, 19 predicted proteins | sample GraSoiAngelo_101_FD_71413 | JGI IMG/M metagenome (GOLD analysis project Ga0066652, IMG submission 71413) | Grasslands soil microbial communities from the Angelo Coastal Reserve, California, USA - 14_0903_02_30cm | ecosystem: Environmental > Terrestrial > Soil > Grasslands | place: USA... | reverse complement strand
CGAACGTTCAGATTCAATCTGCTTTAGCTTATTGCCGATAAGCGTGGCAATCGTCGTCAATATTTGGATATCCCTTTCTGTAAAATAATCAGGCAGGTCATGCTCGGAATCGATAATGCCAAGCAATTCATCATTGTGAACAATGGGTACGCAGATCTCACTCAAACGGAAAGCATCGTCTACACGGTAACGGCTATCCTTTCTCGTATCTTTTATTAAAAGTGGTTGCCGGGTCTCAATCACATGACCAACGACGCCCTGCCCCGGTGATACATCAAAAAACTGTTCAGAAATATATTCCGGTTTTCCTTTTGGACCATACGCGGCTTTTTGTACCATTTTTGTTTTGTCATCGTTCCAGCTATAGATGATGCAATCCACGTAGTTCATCTTCCCGATGAGGTTGGCAGCGACATCCCACAATACTTCATCCTGCGTTTTCTTTCCAGCAAGTGAAGAAGAAAAATAATGGCTGATATGTTCGAGTTCGAACTGGTTTTTGTAATCATCCGCCTTCAGCTTCTCGATATGTGTTTTCTCCATTTCCTTTTTCCGGGCAACGTTCGTTCTCCAATGAACAAACAGGTACAATGCCATCAAAGCCAGCCCGATCATGATCCCGACAAACCAGCCTTCTTTCCAAAATGGCGGCAACACTGCGATATTGAGTTCTTTGATTTGCGCGGGCCAACGGTTATTCGACGAAAAAGATCTTACCTGTACCCTGTAGTTGCCGGGTGAAAGATTGGATACATTGAAAGTGGATTCATTGCCCAGTTCCTGCCAGGGAGAATTTTCATCCTTCACTATACGATAAGCAAAGCGCTGGCTGTAGCTATCAGAAAAATTGATGCTGCCAATGGTGATCATGAATTCATTGTCCTGCCATGAAGTAGTAACGCTGCGGCCGGGAAGAAACATATTATTCTTACCGTTGATCGACAGGCTTTCGACGAATACACGCGGAGGCGATTTTCTTCGAAGTATATCATTCGGCTTAAACCTGACTATCGCCCCACTGAAACCGAGATACAATTGCTGGGCAGTGCTATCATAGAAAAACTGCGATCCCCTCACTACCGGCATTTGCGGAAAGCCATCCTCTCTTCCAAAACTAACGATCTCAGAAGTCTGAAGATCCAGGCAGGCGATCCCGGAAAAAGTAGCGATCCACAATTTTTGCCCCAGCATGATCATGGAAGCAATGTTATCGTCGGGTAAACCATCTTTTCGGGTAAAATGACGGAATGTCTTTTTATCAATGCAATAAGCTATCAGACCATTATTGTTGCTGTTGAACCAGATCGTATTTTGTTTATCGATCAACATCGCGTTTACCTGCTTGTCATGCATTTTGACAAAAGGAAATGAATCCAGCACGATGTCGTATTTGTTCAAACTTGTATTGTATCTCGCAAGTCCATGACCGGCCATCCACATATTTCCGTCACGGTCTTCACGGATGGCAGTGGGTTGGCTAAGCAGACGTTCATACGAGGGGATAAAATCGTAAGTCTTTGCAAGAGGATCATAGCGGAAGATCTGCGCGGTGCTGATCCATATTTTACCCTTGCTGTCGCGGAATACATCACTTGCCCAGTTTCCTTCGCTCCATCTTGGAGGCATCAAAACTTTCCGCTTTTGACTTGTAATATTGAATGTAAAGAGAAGACCACCCGTTCCTAGCACCAGGGACGAAGGCGTCTCCTGCACGATCGAACCGATAAGGTTATCATTGAATCCATCATTGCGCACCTGGGCCAGGAAGCGAAGGCTTGCTTTATCATATACAAGGAGACCTCCATTATCCCTTGTACCTGCATATATTTTATCACCATGCACATAAATGCTGCAGAACCGCAGGTAAGGAAGCGTGTCGGTGATACCGGCAGGCATGCTCGCCTGCTGCACCTGCGCCCTTCCCCTGTCCTGCCGCAGCAGTCCGCGGTTTGTTGCCACCCACATGTTGTTGTCTTTATCCTTCATCATTGCATAGCAGAGATATGAAGGAAGATATTTTTCCGGGTAAAACTTTACGGCGCCCGTTGATGGAAATAAACGCATTTTATAAAAACCGGATCCATGACTCGTAACATAAAATAACGTATCGCTGTCAGCTATGATCTTAGAGCGGTAATGGAATTCGCTCCGGAGGTATTTGATCGGTGTAATGGAAACCTTTCTTTTGAGTTCGGCAACATTGATATAGGTAACGCTGTCGCCAAGCAGGTTCATCACAAAAAACACACCTGGTTTTACCTGGAAAAAATGATATAGTGTGGTTGAGGGGCCGGGGTAATCCAGGAATTCTCCTAACATCGGGCAATCCGCGTACTCCATTTTTTTGACCGCTTTCTTCTTTTTATCGTAGATATAGAGACCATCTATCGAAATAATCAGCAACCGATTCTCATCCAGTTCATGGAGATACCTTCCAAAAACAAAATGCTGAATAGGCACCTCTTCCTCTTTATAATAATCAAACCTGGACACCAGCCGGTAGTCCTTGTCAAAATGATAAAAACCTGAACGGGTAAGCGCATAGATGCTGCCATCCTTATCGCCCAAAACCGCCATTACGTTATTGAATTTATACTGGTATTGCAGTTGGTGATAGGGAACAAGAATATTATGTGTGTTGCCAGTGCGTGTGTCGACAATATGCAAACCATACGAATAAGCCGCCAGCCTGTATTTATCGATCCAGGTAAGGCCTGTCAGTTCTTCTGCCACAAGGGAAGAGCTATCGTCGTTGCTGTGAAATTGTATAAAGCGGCTCCCATTGTACCGGTTAAGTCCCGCAGAGGTTGAAGCCCATACGTAGCCAACGGAGTCCTGTGCAATACCTGACACCGTATTATGAGATAACCCGTCGGATGTCGTGTACGGGACAAAATCGGATTCATAAAAATCCTGGGCAGCCGATTTAATTCCGCCGAATAAGAATAGCAATATCAGTAGCCGGGGGTGGTGCATGAGCCTTTTTACTCTATTAAAGATAAACACTTGCAGCGGCAATAATCCTGTTAATGACAGCGCGGCGCAAGAGTATCGCCGTTGGGAGACCGGGAACCTTCGTTTAATTGCCCGTTCCAGCAGATAGTGAAAACCAGGCAGCTAAATATTTTTTAGGAGCACATCCCGGTTGGAAAAAGAAAGCAGCCGGTTGGAAATAGTACATGTTTACCCGTATCCGGGCTATCTAATTTGCACCTGATTTAATTAAACAAGCATCCTGTTTATGAAACCAATCATCAAAGCCGCGAATCCTAAAAAGCCAGGGAAAGGAAATATTTATAAACCGAATAAACGCAATGTTATTATGGAACAAGAATTTGAGCAAATAAGAGAGCAGCAACGCGAATCCTGGAATAAGTTTTCACCGGGTTGGAAAAAATGGGACAACCTGTTTATGGATTTTTTAAGACCGACGGGCGATGAGATCATAGCACAACTGAAGCTTGGAGACAATTTTACGGTCCTTGATGTAGCTGCTGGTACAGGTGAACCAGGACTGAGCATTGCGTCGAGGATACCGGCAGGAAAAGTTTTCATCACAGATCTTTCTGAAGAAATGCTGGATATCGCCGAAGAAAATGCTATCCGCAAGGGTATCATCAATATTGAGACCATTGCTTGTGATGTTTGTGATCTGCCGTTTGCCGACGATTCATTTGATGCAGTAAGCTGCCGGTTTGGATTCATGTTCTTCCCTGACATGCTGATAGCCGCAAAAGAAATGGTGCGGGTATTAAAGCCCGGCGGCAGGATTGCAGCTTCAGTATGGAACGGTCCTGAAAAGAATTTCTGGATAACGGCAACCATGGGCACGATCAATAAAAACATACAATTGCCGGTTCCTCCTCCAGGTTCACCTGGAATGTTCCGCTGTGCAAAGGAAGGATTCATTGCTGACCTGTTTGAGCAGGCAGAGCTGAAAAATATATCCGTCGTAGAAGTGACAGGGAAATTAAAAGCTAAAACTGTCGAAACATACTGGAACGTGATGAATGATGTAGCTGCTCCTGTAGTAGCAGCCTTAAGCAATGCGGATGCTGCATTAAAAGAAAAGATCCGTAATGAAACTTTTGACGCGGTCAATCAAAGATATCCCGATAAGAACATCCTGATCGAATCAAGCGCCTGGGTGGTGTCGGGAGAAAAATAGAAGTCTATTATCAATTCTTATTATCTAATCAAACCATTAAACCTTTTTTTATGAAAAAAATTCAATTCCGAAAATTCATTTTTACCAGCGTTGTATCGTCGGCAATGATTGTTGGTTGCACCCATGACTACGACAACAATATCGATATCAACTCGCCCGCCCTCCGCCTGGCTGAAAGTGAAAAGCTATCAATTCCCCCGGCAATAGATCTTCCTTCCAATGAGCCGAACGGGAATACAAGGGTGGCCACATTTTATGCAGAGGGTGTTCAGAAGTATAAGGCCAAATTGATCGCCGGCAGCACCCCCTCGCAATACGAGTGGATATTTGTTGCACCTCGCGCCGACCTGTTCAATGTCGTCAATGCAAAAGTGGGTACCCACTCTGCGGGACCAACCTGGCAATTATTGGGATCAACAACAGATTCGATCTACGGCCAGGCATTCACGCCGGCAAAAGCAGCTCCGAGCTCAGATCCCGGAAGTATTGACTGGCTGCAATTGACGCCAAAAACAGGCAAGGCGCCGACCGGTCTTTTCACCAACGTATCATACATACAACGTATCGCGACCAATGGTGGAAAAGCTCCACTCACCGCACCGGTAAACGCTACCGATACGATTGACGTGCCTTATACGGCTGTATATCGTTTTACGAAAAAAAATCCGTGACCCCGAACATTAATAAACCATTCTTTTAAAAACCTATTATCATGTATTCAGTTAATAACACCATAATGATCCCGCACCACAGAGGTCTTGCCGTGGTGGACATCCACTCGATTGTACGGGTGGAAGCGGTGAGCAGCTACAGCAGGTTGATCCTGGGCGATGGCAGTCAGGTGCTGGTAAGTAAAGTATTGAAGCAGATGGAAAGCATGCTTGCCGGTAAAGGCTTTGTCAGGGTCCATCGTTCCCATCTTGTAAATACAGCCTGGATAAGAACGTACAATTTTTATGAATATAAAGTTGTATTGCGTAATAACGAGGAGATCAATATTTCCAGGAGAAAGAAAAAAGAACTCCATAAAAAAATGGCGGATCAGAAAGAAGCAGTCCTAAAAACATTGCGATTTGATATCCCATCATTCAATTAACAAGCAAGTATAAAAAATCGGGTAATGTCCCTGTTTGAAAAATCAGAATGGCCACAGAGAGCACAGAGGAAAAACAAATCCTGCCCTGGCTACCTTACTTCGTCATGGCTATATCAAGGCAGCAGAAGAGAGCCACGGAGGTTTTCTTCTCTGTGGTCCTCCGGTTTCTCAGAGGTTCTCTGTGGGCAAATTCAAATCCGATAGTTATCGGATGGGACACTACCAAAAATCAAATTCCATAAACCTTTAAATTTTATCAGTATGAAAAAAGCAATCGTTTTAAGTGTGGCCCTTTTATTTGCCACCATTTTGAATTATTCATTCGCGGGACAGACAGACAAGACACCCAAAGTACAGGGCAAGATAACCACACTGGTTATTAACGCTACTGTTACGGTGATCCTGGTAGACAATGAAAAAGCACAACTGGAAGTAACCGGTCGCAGCCTGCTTTCCGAGTTACTTACGTTCGATCAAAACAGCGATACGCTGGTAATTGGCTCAACTAAAAAAAGAAACCTGACAGAAGCAGGTGTCATTTATGTTCCGGCAGCGCAACTGCGTAATATCCGGATCAACAGTGGCGCCACAGTGCGTTCATTGTATGTACTGAATATTCCCAGGCTTGATGTGGTGATCAACGGAGCCTGTTACTTACAGGTGTCGAATATCGGTGAACTGAACCTGATTGAAACCGATAAATACGCGATTGAGGCCAGCAGGGAAGTTCGCGAGGTCCCAGCCAGTATTTTATTGAGCAGGAAATATTGATCTCGCAACCAGGTAGCGAGTGACCCTGGATTTTATTTTCTGCAGTCCCGCAAGGATGCGGGACTGCAGAAAACCAGGTGATACATTCTCAAACTTTACCAATTAAACCTTCAGTATGAAAAAACCATTATCATTATTATATGGGCTTATCAGTTACCTCGCCTTCTTTGGGACAATCCTGTATGCCATAGGATTCGTGGGAAACCTGGTAGTACCCAAAACGATCGACGGGGAACCTGAGCTCCCCCTGGCTAACGCTATTCTCACAGATGCGTTGCTGTTGTTGATTTTTGCATTACAACATAGCATCATGGCGCGGCCATCGTTCAAAAGCTGGTGGACAAATTTCGTTCCTGCACATCTTGAGCGAAGTACTTTTGTGTTGCTTTCAAGTCTTTGCCTGATATTGATGATCTGGCAATGGCAACCGGTAGGCGGAGTTGTATGGTCAACTGAAAACGACACTCTCAAAACAATTCTTTTGATCAGCTATCTCAGTGGCTGGGCCATTGTGTTCTTAAGTACGTTCCTGATCAATCATTTTGACCTTTTTGGTTTGAGGCACGTATGGTTATATGCGACTGGCAGACCTTATACCAATTTACCATTCAGGGTTCCGGCTTTTTACAAGCTTGTGCGTCATCCCCTCTACCTGGGATTCCTCGTAGCTTTTTGGTCGACACCGGTGATGACCGTGACTCACCTGCTTTTTGCGGCATTAACGACAGGTTACATCTTCACGGCTATCCGCTTTGAAGAACGTGATCTTTTAGCTTCATTCGGAGAAACATACAGGAACTACAAACGATGGGTGCCGATGATCATTCCATTCAGCAAAAGAAAAACCGAGGATAAATAGTGTGCATATGAAAACGATTCTGGCAAAACCCTTTTTTAAAAAATATGGTAAGAAGGCACTGATCATTTACCTGTGCTGGTCTATCGTAAAAGGGGTTTTGTTTCTCTGGTTAGGAGCCAGGCTATTTTCCTGGTAAATAAGGGTATCCTTCTTCTAAAAATCAAAAATGACCACAGAGGGCACGCAAGAGCCACAGTTTTTTTATCTTTTACAATTCATCTCCGTGGTCCTCTGTGTATTCTTCGTGTTCTCTGTGGGCCATCTGCAGCCACGGAGAGTGACAGTGGATAAGAGAACCAAGAGCTATTTTCTACCTCTTATAATTCATCTTCTTTGTAGTCTCTGTGGGCAAATTCAAATCCGATAGCTATCGGATGAGACATTCCAAGTAATTATAGTGGTAAGGCCACCCTTTCAGGATGGCCTTTCTGCTACACTTACCTTAACCAACAGTTTCTTTAGTTAGCAGGAGAACCACTGTCAACCCAGCATCTTACCAGGTTGATCTGAGCCTGGCTAAGTGAACCTCCGAGGGGCATGCGTCCCGATTCGACGGCAGATTTAATATTCAATGAGGCACCCCTTATTTCGTTGAAGCTGGTCAGTTGCCCGGGGCCATTGCTGCTGCCGGCGCCATGACAACCGCTTCCAATTGCGCATTGTGTTTGTATTAGCGGAGCTATGTCGCCAGAGAATGTTGCGTGTATTGCATCGCAGTTAACCGGTGCCTGGTTTCCGGAACCATTGTCTCCAGAACCGCTGCCCTTACTACACCCTATCGCAAAACCCGTTACTATAAACAGAACGGAAAAGACTAGTTTAATTTTTATCATACACTCATTTTAATTCTTCATTTATTTATCGATCCTTCAATCAGGACAGGAGAAACCCCGCTGCTACGGCGCGGGGCCATTAGGCGGGGGCTTACTCCATATCCAACCTACTACTGCTATGAAAATTTTCAACTATCGTTAAGGCGCCATTCATTTGCTTCTCCGTCTTCGTTACGCCTTGGCGGATCGCAATGACAATTCCTAACCTGCCGGCAGGCAGGCAGGTCTTATTGGAGCGCCTGCGGTTCACTATACAAAAAATCATCCATGACCACCAGGTCCTTTGTTCCTCCGTTACTGATATCCTTTACACCTGTAGCCAAAAGGCCATTACCGGAGGTGATTTTCACTTCGGTTATTTTTTCATCCGGGAAAGCAACGCCTACCAATGAAAATGCCTGGGATGCCGGTGTTGCATAAAACACACCAAGGCTTTTGTTGCCATTGAAGTATTCTACAGAAGTCGAATTGACAACATCTACATCGGAAAAGATCACGGCGAAGCTCTTTACAAAAGCATCTGTGGCCGAACCGGGAACTTTAAAGGTCACAGTTGTTACCACGTTGCCCATGTAAGCAAACAATTTCTTGGGACTGAAAGCTTCAAATTGGCTTTCGTATGAGGGATCGATCTCAGAAAAATCGCTGCTGTCCACACGGAAGCTGGCGCCAGGACCTGTGATCAATCCGCGCTTACGTCCATTTGCCAAAGTAGGATCCGACGATCCGAAAAAATCAATGGGGAAATTGTTGGTATTCGTAAGATTGGCAGGTACTCCATCCCAGTTTACTTCCCTGCGACCGGTTGTAGCTCCTGGCGCACTGTTTAAAGGATCACCAGCCAGCGCCCGGAACTCGTTCAACTTAGCTAAGACCGTTGCGTTATCACCTGCAGCTGAAATAACGGTTTTGTTGATGTTCACAACAGGGTTATTGCCGTTGTTATCATCTTTTGAGCAACTTGCAAGGATAATAATTGTTCCTGCAATTGCTACAATTGAGTGAAATGTTTTCGTCATTGTTATAGATTTAAATTCTTTGATTGGTTAACACTACAAAAATGGAATCATCCTGCAGTCAAAACAATCGCCGAACGGGGTGATTGCGATCACCGATAACCGGCAGATGAAAAGACCTGAATAAAAAAAAGTCTTCCTTTGAAAGAAGACTTTTACAATCAAACCCCTCGTCGTATGAATCCCAGCCCGTCTTTTTATCACACTACTCTCTTAAGCTCCTCTTGCATCCCAGCGGGTTGTATCAGCGGCACCGAGCTTTTCTTTTCTTCAGTCGTCCTAACTTTTTGACGCGATCCGCCACTCATTTCCCTTGCAAAATCACTCACTGCAGCAGCGATAGCCCCACTGAAATGCGAAGATTTCTTTTTCCTGTTTTTCATAGTCGTCCACTGTTCTTTATAATGATGTTACCATAAAATAACCTTTCTGCTTCAACACCTGGTGATTAGTAGGTTCGTCAAACCAGACATTGCCTTTCGATTTGAGGGAAACAGAAGCTTGCTTTGACAGCGATATATGAAGATCCCTGCCTTGCAATATTCCCTGTGAAATGGCGTAAGAATCGCCTTTCAATGTCAGGTTTTCAAGGTCGTTTACCCATACATATACCACCAGGCGCTCATCTTTTTTTAGATTTTTAGTGGCATCAAGAAATAGCCTCCCTTCAGAATAGGCAACCTTTAGCTTGCTGATAACAGCATTCGTTGCTTTTACTTTCACATTATCGGCACTCTCAGGAATCAATACCACGTCGATGTTGTCGGAAACAACTAAGCTGTATATTCCTTCTTCAACGACCAGTGGCAGTGAAATGGCCAGGCTGGTCTTTGGTTCTTTTTGGGCAAAACTGTTAACCTGGACCAGCAGGAGCAGTATTGCAATTACTGTGAATTTCTGTTTCATAAATAAAAGTTTAATAGTTAAATAAAGATTTCGATTTGATTTTGCAAAAATGAAATAGAATGGATCATCATACAATCACCACTCCGGGTATTGCCGTCACCGATAATGGGGACTGATGGTTACTACCGGTAATCATAGAGGATTAGCGGTAATGGGATCGATGATCGACTTTACTTCGTTTACAGAATGGATAGGGAATCTGCCTTTTTTTGCATGCTCCCTTACCACTTCTTCATTTTCCGCGATGTGAACACAGTAGATTTTATCATTGGTAATAAAAGATTGAACCCAATGGTAAGGCTTGCCGATCTCGCCGATCACTTCGCAGGACGTCTGGGAAATGGCCTGCAATTCCGCGGGCGAAAGATCACCGGCGCCAGGAAGGTTTCTTTCAACAACAAATTTCTTCATAACAAAATTTTAAGGATAAACAATGATCCAAAATTGCGAAGACTGTTGTTGCGTGATGATAGGATAGTTCCCTATTTTAGCCCGGAATGATTCCCTATTTTTAAAATACCCATACGGGCAGCTTCATGGACAGCTTTTGTACGTGATTTAACTTCCAGTTTGTATAGTATGGAAGAAATATGATGATCGACTGTTTTTGCCGATATAAACAGGCGGCCGGCTATCTCCTTGTTCTGCAAACCTTCCCCCAATAACTGGAGCACATCCAGCTCACGATCTGTTAAAAGAGCCGGGTTTGACTGAGTGGTTTTCCGGATGCCACGGGGAATGCTTTTGATGCCGGCGCTACGCATTTCGAATTTCATTTTTTCATACACGGCCGTGGCTCCAATCGATTGCATGATCGAGATAGCTTTCCTCTTATCGTTCTCTCCGCCTTCAAACAATGCAAGAGCCTGTTCGTAAGGACAACTGCAGTTCTCCCATCTTTCCGCAAGTTTAAGCGCCTTCCCTGGTGTACTCGTGTCGTACATCTCGTCGATCTCCTTAACGCCTGAAAGTTGGTTGCGCGTCTTGCGCAGCCAAAATGATAATTCGTTATACTCATAATAAATAACCAGGTCTTTCAACATCCTGTTGGCAGTATCGATGGCGGACTGTTCAACAATTTTTTTTCCTGTGATCCATTCATACTCGAGCAAAGCCGATAGGGCCGGGATGATTCTTTGCAGCTCCAGTGTTTCGAGCCCTTTTGTTTTGGCCTCAAGCAATAAAGGAAATGCTTCTTCGAAAAGTCCTTTCCTCATTTTTATCGTTCCCAGCACCGACAGGGCGCCGACTTTCACATAAGGAGCATGGTCATCATTTTTGATAATATCACCGGCTATTTGTTCAGCCTCTTTCCAATTGCCCGTATCCATTTTCAACCTTGCTTTCCAGGTAAGCATATAGGTTTTCCAGGAATCAAGGTCCCTTTCTTCGCAATACCGTATACCTTCTTCGATCGCATTTTCAGCACATGCAAAATCTTTTATCAATACACAGTTGCTACCGAGGTTAGTATATGCACGGGCCGCATGCTCATGGTAGGAATTCGTTAAAGCAATTCGCAGGCTTTGTTGTAGCAGTTCAATACCTTCCTTTTTCGATGCCTGGAGCCACATTGTTGCCGTACCTACATTGTTGAGCGCATGAGCCAGCGTTTCTTCGTCATCCAGGCTGTTTGCCATTTCGATCGCTTTCTCTCCCCAGAATATACATTGAACAGGTTCGTGATAAAGCATTTTCAATTGGGATAGATTACTAAAGGCCATCGCCTTTGCCTTCGAAGCGGATTTCTCCCGGAACACTTCGATCGCCTCTTCTCCGAAATACTCAGCCTTTTTCCGGTTGCCTGCGAGCCACCATAGCCTTGACAAAAAGCGGAGACAGTCGCCGGTCTTTTCACTATCTTTTTTCTCTTTCCAGTTGTCCAATGATTTTGATGCGTAGATGATCGCTTCGCTGATTTGATAAGTTAAATAACATTCGTAAGCATAAGCTTCATACAATGGGATAAGCACAGTTGCGTCATTTCCCTGGTAGTACTCAATAGCTGTTTCGTATAGCTTCGAGGCTTCCCTATGTGCGCCCACACCCGCTGCCTGTTTTGCGGCTATCGGTGCATAATGAACGACCATTTCGTAATCATTGGCATTTTTCGCATGGTGTATGATCCGTTCGATCTCGCCCTTTTCCTCAAAACTCCCCTGGAACATTTCCAGTATCTTCTTATGGATATCTATTCTTACCAGCGGCGATAGTGATGCTTCAATGGTTCTCCTGAATAATTCATGCTTAAATGATATCTTCCCATTTTCAACAATCAGTATGTGCAAGTAAAGACAATTGTGAACAGCTGCTGCGTAACCGGGTTCCATTTTTTCCAGGTAAATAACTTCAAAAGCCGTGGGAAGCACTGAAAGCGTTGCCCAAAGGCATTTGGTATTGTCTTCAAGACGATTATAAGCTGACAGTACTGAATCGCGTATGTTATCAGGTATACCTGCGCTATAACTGGCCAGTATCTCATTTACATAAAAAGGGTTACCGCCCGAAATGCTATATACATCTTCGCCATTGTAGCCTCTTTCCTGCGCCAGTGCATCCACCGCCTGCCTGGACAATGGTGACAGCGTGATACGGCTAAATGTGTCCGGGCTCAATTGACCAATAACATTTTTCAATGGATGCTGCGGAGTTATTTCATTGTCGCGGAAAGTAAGAATGAATAAACAGCTGAGATAGGAGATTCGCCTGGCAAAAAACTTTATAAAATCAAGCGTAGCTTCATCTGCCCAGTGTATATCTTCAAAAATTAGCAGGTTGGGTTTTTCCTGCTCTTTTAGCAGACGAAAAATGTGCGTAAAAAAGGCGGTGCGGTCTTCGGCAGCGTTGTTCAGCCGTGAATCGCCATTTTCCAATTGAAGTAGCACATCATACAACGGTGCCAGCGGGCGTGGCGCAAACAAAGCGTCGCAGGTGCCTGTATAGATATTAGTATACTCTTTCTTCTTTTTAGTAAAGGATTTTACCAGCGATGTTTTTCCTATTCCCGCTTCTCCACTTATAAAGATGACGTGGCCTTCACCGGTATTCAGGTTTTCAAATTTTGATTGTAGTACTTGTAAATATTCATCGCGTTCAATCAACTCCATATGCTAAGGTTTTATAAAATGGGTAGCAAATTATTTTAAAATAGGGAAAACATCTTACCGCTTACACCATAACTAAGACGTGCTTTGTATTATTATTTTATTAATCAAAATTAAAATCGTTTACCATGAAAGATTTTCTTAAAATTTTATCACTTTTCGTTTTCAGTATTGGTACAATTCATGTTTCCGCACAAACAAGTGTTCTTGAGTCAACACCAAAGACAACTCATCTCTTTATTGATGTTCACCAGTTAAAACCCGGTAAAATAGATTATAAAGCTGTTGCAGAAGCACATGCAAAAGATCTCGCAGTCCAGAGAAAATACAACGTAGATATCCAGCAATACTGGATCGACAAAAAAGAAGGGTTGATCTTTTGTCTCGCGTTAGCTCCGGACTCATTATCTATTCGTAAAACACATATGGAAGCGCATGGATTATTGCCTGAAAGGATTTTCCCCGTGACAGGAGGTATGGAAGCTGCGTCGAAAGGTAATAGAAACCTGTTCATGGATATTCATTACCTCGGTGCAGGACATGTAACTGCCAAAGATGTAGCCGGCGCGCATCAAAAAGATCTTGCCGTCCAAAGCAAATATGGCGTTAATCTCATCAACTATTGGGTAAATGAAAGAGATGGCATAGTAATGTGCCTTGCCGAAGCCAAAGATTCAACCGCTCTTATCAACACTCATAAGGAAGCACATGGTTTGCTGCCAGCTAAAGTGTTTAAGGTCAAACAGGGTCAATATTAACAGTAACACTGGCAACCCGCCCGCGGGCGAGTTGCGATTAAAGTCGTTAAAAATTGTACTGCCAATAATAAGATTGTTCACGCCGATCGGGAAACGGTAAAGTAAAAAACAAAATTTTCAACCTAAGCTTTGCATCATCTTTCAATATTCTAAAAGATAAAAATTATGCGTTACAGGTATTTATTGGTTTTGATCGCAACGGTAGTTTTGTTTTCGTGCAAAAAAGAAAAAAGCGCCGTGATCAATCCATCACAACCACCGGTCAATCCCCCGGTTACAGTATTCCTAAAAGACATCGTACTGTCCAACCTGCCTTCTCCTTATTACCATTTTGAGTACAGCCAGGATGGCAAAGTCATCTTTGTATCCTTTGCTTCCGAACTTACCAGGTATAATGTTGTTTACGAAGGAAACGCTATTGCGGAGCTGAGAAACAACATTCTCGTTAATAAAGACAGGATCATTTATTCTTATGACGAAGATGGCAAGGTCAATATAGTCATGTACGCGGATTCCACTGGGTTTGTGTTTGAAGACGTTCAATTCAGGTACGAAGGATCAAAGCTGGCCAGGCTCGAAAGACAGGTTAGAAGAATAAATACCGGGTTCTTTACTGACAAAGTAATGACGATGACCTATTATGCCGATGGCAACCTGAAGGAGCTTACAGATCATCGCTTTCCTGTCTTCGGACAACTGGATCAAACTTTCACCGACCGGTTTGAACAATATGACGATAAGATCAACGTAGATGCATTTAGCCTCCTGCACAATGATTTTTTTGATCACCTGTTTCTCCTGCCAGGTGTTCAGCTGCAAAAAAATAATCCGCGCAGGATAGTACGGACAGGTGATATCACTTTTAACCTTGACTACACCTATACCTACAACCAAAGCGGCGCTCCGCTGACGAGAAGCGGCGATTTTGTATATACCAGCGGGCCACAGGCCGGCCAGCATTTTTTATTAAGCTGCATTTATAGCTATTACTGACCCCAACACTAAAAGACGAACGAAAAAAGACAATATTGACAACATCGTCACAAAAAAATAAAAACTCTTTCCTCCATGACAGTGGATGGTTTTGGTTAAACCGGGTGTCTCTACACCGGGTTCTTTTACCGGTTTAGGGTTTTTCGAAAAAACAAAATCATGAAATCAACTTTTACGCTAGTTCTGCTGTTGAATTTGAATGTTTCCTTTTCTCAATGGACAAGAGTTCAGCAATTGCCTGCTTCGGATATCTTCAGCCTGTACAAAAAAAATAATACTATTTATGCCGGCGGCATAAAAATCGTTTATTTCAGCACCGACAATGGACAAACCTGGGACTCGACAAGCCGGGTTCCACAATTAATAACCGTCGACAATGTTATTGTTCATAATGATGAGTTGTATGCCTCCTCCTTTGGCCGCGGTGTTTATAAAAGTCCTGATGGCGGTGCAACCTGGCAAAACATCAGTTCCGGAATTTCGCCCATAATATCTGACTTCTGCGAATACCAGGGAAACCTGTATGCTGCGACACTGGGAGATGCGGTGTTTAAATTAAATCCCGTTACCCGGAACAATTGGCTATCCTTTAAAAGCGGGCTTTCAAATCTAAGTCTGAATATTAATTCTATTGCCGCAACCAGTAATACATTAATTGCCGGGGGACTGGCAAACGGTTTATATGATTTCCTGCCCAACAATTCAAACGATTGGCAAGAGCGGTTCCTTCTCAACCAGATCAGTCCATCAGAACGTTCAGATGATATTGTGACCGCACACGATAGTTTGTTTCTGGCTGGTTCCAGTGGCAAATTCTATTTGAGTACAGACAACGGATTAAACTGGACCAGGTTCGGCAATAATTCACTTTCCCAGGAAACTTTACTCTCAAATGCAAAGCAGGCCTTCCTGGCCGCAAGAAATATTTTCAATGGTCAAACCGAGAATACGCTGTTTGCCTATGCTAAAAAAGATTCTCTCGGGCATCCCTTTGTTGTTTTCAGTTTTGTTCCTGATCATTTCACTTACAAAATAGAGATATCCGGCAATAAACTTTGGGATGCCAGTTCAAACGGGCTCTTTTTTATGGCCTTATCAGACTTACCCGGAATAACTGCTGCCGATGATTCGGTAACGCTTATTTTGCTGCCGGTTCGATTTATTTCTTTTAATGTCCAGCTGAATGCCGGTAAAACCGTGGGAATAGACTGGACGACGGCCGATGCAACTAACATTGATCATTATGAAGTAGAACGAAGTGATGATCGCCAGCATTGGGTCGATCTGGCAAATATCTCTCCGCAATCATCGAACCAGTATCATTCCACTGATGCAGCGCCGCTGAATGGAGTAAACTATTACCGCATTAAAGCTGTGAGCAGCGATGGGAGTTTATCTTACACACTTGTCAAATCCGTAACGCTGGTAGCTGAAACAGCATTTCGCGCATGGCCGAATCCTGTTACCGATATCCTGAATGTCCGGATCGCTACCAACGCGGAATCGACCGCGGTGGTAAAATTGTTTGATTCGAAAGGAGCACTGGTAAAACAGTTGGATGTGGATGTCATGCCTGGCGACAATTTCTTTAAACTAAACATCGGGTCGCTGTCGGGCGGAATGTATTCATTAAGCGCCGAGTGGAATAACGGGCGGGAAAAAAGAACGATACATATAATAAAGCAATAATGAGTGGTGAGTGGTCAATGATGAGTGGTAAGTAGTGAGAGTGGGAAACTTAATTCATAACTCATAATTCATAATTTCTAACGAGCTTTCTCAATTCAGTGATTTTTCAATGTGATATACAACCTGGTGTTTCTACATTGGGTTTTTTGTTCTTCCTTTGAGATGCAATACAAGAACTGTCGCAAAGTGCAGGGGCTACGCAAAGGGATTGCGGGAGATTTATCTTCAAACTGAAACGCCACCGGATTTCCAGGAGAAGCAAGCTTAATTATATGACCAGTATCAATAAGAAAAAAATACTCGCGATACCGGGAAGTACCCGGCATTTTTCAACCAATCTAAGCCTTGTACAGGCGATCTGGGATCTTTTCCAGGATCAGCTGGATATCAAAATATTCCTGGGACTTACCGGTATCCCGCATTTCAACCCTGACCTTGATACCGAAACTCCTCCCGAAGCAGTTCTGGAATTCCGTCAGCTATTGAAGGAAGCGGACGGGATATTGATCTGCACCCCTGAATATGCAATGGGTGTTCCCGGATCTCTCAAGAACGCAATCGATTGGACGGTTTCGTCAATGGAATTTTCTCACAAGCCTGTGGCGTTGATCACCGCGTCATCATCAGGACAGAAAGCACACTACTCATTACTGGAAACATTGAGGGTCATTGAATCGGAGATCCCGGTTGATTCGCAGTTGCTGATCTCTTTTGTAAAAACGAAAGTAAAGGATGATAAAATCATTGACAGCGATACGCTGCAGCAGGTCAGGAAACTTATCAACTCGCTTGTAAAATCCATTGATCAAAAAAATGAAACCCAATAACAGTATCCGCCTGCTGAGACATGCGACCTTATATATTGAAATGAATTCAATGAAATTGCTGGTTGATCCAATGCTTTCCGGGAAAGATCAGATGGATCCGGTCCAGGATTGCGGCAATAATAGACGCATACCAATGACAGATCTGCCCTTTGGTCCTGAAGAATTAAACAGGCTGTTAATTGAAGCGGATGCTATCATTGTCACTCATACACACAGGGATCATTGGGATACAGCAGCCCAGGCCCTGATCAATAAAAACAAACCTGTTTTTTGTCAACCGGCGGATGTGTCCAAAATAAAAGAACAGGGCTTTAGACATGTCTTTGCGATAGACGCATTACCAGATTGGAACGGCATCATATTCAATCGCACTGGCGGAAGACATGGTACGGGTGAAATCGGCGAAAAGATGGGCAAGGTGTCAGGTTTTGTGTTGAATGACGGCCACCATACAATATATATTGCCGGCGATACAATCTGGTGTGAAGACGTTGATAAAGCACTGGACGAGTTTAAGCCAACAATTGTCATCGTAAATGCCGGTTCTGCCAGGTTCTTAACAGGCAATCCAATTACCATGACACCGGAGGATATTATTAAGGTACATGAAAAATTACCCGGTATAAAGATCGTTGCTGTTCATATGGACACGATCAATCATTGCCTCAGCACGCGTGATGACCTGAGAAGGTCGCTCACCGCAGTGGGTTTACAAGATGAGGTGCTGATTCCAGCCGACGGCGAAAAAATAGAATTATGAAGATCCGAGATCGACCCCAGGTACATCAAAAAAAAATGGCCCACTAGCATTGTTAGACAACAAACCAGTTAAACCATTTCTGCGTAGCTTGCCAGCTAACGACTATTTAAAATCTTCAATTTATTTTAGCGACCCGTTTTCTTTAATTTATTTTCATTAAGTACACGAACGTCAAGCGTTTCATCGAGCCGGGTGCCATTTACATATGGGTAAACACGAATCATTACATCATCTGTCGCAGTAGCAGGCATTGTGTAAGAAAAATTGATCACACCACGCTGCTTCGGGCCTATTTTACCCGGACTGGTAAATACCAACCCGCTCTTGTTTCCATCAATAACAAACTTCATTTCCATCTCTCTATTTGTAGCATTTGCGTAATGCAGCTGCATTTGTTTGGTCTCTCCAGGTTTGACATAGCCAAATGCCATAACTTTCAACCGGAGATAAAGTCCCTTTCCAAAATTATATGGGTAGTCTTCTTCGACCGGGTGTTCGGCTGCTGTTACCACTCCCTGTACCCAGATGCGATTATATTCCTGGCCATTATTACTATACACGACGATCTCCTTGGAAAAAAAACCTGATTTGTAATCGGGGTTAAAGGTTATCGTCACTTTTCCTTTGGCGCCAGGTTTGACCGGGTCTTTTGAAATGATGTTACCGACACAGCCACAAGCGCTATAAATATCATTAATAATGACAGCGGTCTTCGCATTATTGCGGAAAGTAAAAGTATGGGTCACTTTTCCATTCTTTTCCAAAATAGTTCCAAAATCATGCACCCGTTCATCAAAAGCAATAGCCGATGAGGGGTTCTGGGAATATATCGAACCCATGCAACTGAATAACATCAATATAATAACTACATATTTCTTCATGTTCTCCCGATCCGTCAACAATACATTAATAATTTTAATTGGCATAAACATCAAACTCCGTTACTCTCAGGTTCTGCGTATTAGTAGATGTTGAATACGATAACTTGAGCCGGATGTATTTTGCCGGTATCGCCTTATAAAATAAAATATAGTTATAATTCGTAGCAAAGGTGAGATTAGCCCGCAACGGAGCGCCTATAAAGTCATAGTTAATTCCATCATTGCTTAAATACACTTCCACCTGCGTTGGAATAAGCGTGGTTGAGGTGGTAGTATATAAACGTATTCCCGTTACATTCTTGGTAACCTGCATATTTACATCCAAAATTCCCGGGGAAGCTGCCCATCTTGAAAAAGTGGTTGTGGAACCATCTAAAATACTGCCGACGGTCGTAGGCACCGGGTTGAAAGTCGCGGTCCAGGCTGTGCGGGGACTTACTAAAGTTCCCATCACGTCTGCAGTCGTCGCGAGATATTTTATTCTTCTGAGCTCAACATTGGCAACAATATAAACGATCTGCGAAGTGCTGTTATCGGTTATCACGCCCGCACCTTCATTGGATACTGTGGTCAACCTGATCGGCGCCATGTATGCTTTCTCAGTCATTGAATTAGCCAGGGCTGAATTCGTTTGTATGGTGACAGAATCTGCAGAACTGGTATTGCCACTTACCATGTGTGCTGTTAACCCGGCCGTGTTTAAAATGCCTGCAGGAAACGCTGCGTAACTGGTACCATGAGCCGAATTGTATTTTGAGATGAAAGAATTGTCCAGTTCCGCCCCGATCACTACATCCTGGCTGACAGGTTTGGTTGCAAATACCGGGAACTTAATCGCAGCAGGTAGATTCGTCGAAAGGTTTACTAACCCGTTTCCTGCCACATCAGGAATGTTGACGACGCTATAGCTTATAGAATTATCCGGGGCATTCCCGGAAGCTGTATTGTTGGTAAAGAATTTGACCTGCTTGTTACCTGTTACGTCAAAGGTTTCACTCTTCTTACACGAAAGAAGAACCGAGACAATCATTATATATGCAAAACAATATTTAGTCTTTAGCATGGCTTATTCTTTAGAATTAATTATCATTATTGACTGCACTTATTCAAATTATCGTTGGCCCATGTCACATACTGTGATTTGTTGGCCTGTACCAGCACACCGCTACCGGCATTGTCCCAATAAACTTT
>Ga0066652_100000446_pt1 | contig 19886 bp, 12 predicted proteins | sample GraSoiAngelo_101_FD_71413 | JGI IMG/M metagenome (GOLD analysis project Ga0066652, IMG submission 71413) | Grasslands soil microbial communities from the Angelo Coastal Reserve, California, USA - 14_0903_02_30cm | ecosystem: Environmental > Terrestrial > Soil > Grasslands | place: USA... | reverse complement strand
GCGGACGCGGCCGCGTTAGTTGACGAGTCCTGGTCAAAGCGGGATTTGAGCCGGCTCGGTGGCTCCAAATATCGATAAGGGGTGCTTGGGTTGTCATTGTCGTAGGCAAATGCATCGCGATGCTTCAAAAAATACCGGACGGCCTCAACGGGAATAGCAAATCCCAGGCCTTCGCCAAATGCCAGCTTCATATTCGTCACGCCCACCACCTCGCCGCGCATGTTAAACAGCGGCCCGCCACTGTTGCCGGGATTGATTTGCGCCGTCGTTTGCAAGTAAAGCTCGCCTTGGATCAGGCGCGTCTTGGTGCTCACGATGCCTTCGGTGACGGTGCGTTCCAGGCCCAAGGGGCTGCCAATAGCGAACACCCGCTCGCCAACGGCCAACGTATCGGCCTCGGCCAGCGGCACGCGCGCGAACTTCGGCGCATCGCGATCATCGATTTTCAATAGCGAAAGGTCCTGAAATTTGTTCATGGCCACGATCCGCACCTGCTTATAAACGCGGCGGTCCAGTTGGCCGTTCTTCATATGATACACTTCAATCGATATCTGAGTTTCACCTTCGATGACATGAAAGTTCGTAATCAAATAACCCTCCTCATTCAGAATGAAGCCCGATCCCAGCCCGCCCGGCGTCCGAACTTGCACCACCGCTTCGCCGAGTTGATTCACCTGATCGCGGACCGAGCGCTCAGCGGTGCCCGTCCGAGGCCCCTGAAAGAGCTGAGCTTCGCTTTCAGGCGCCGGGGTTGGCAAGGACTCGCGCGTTTCGCCGCGCTTGGTTGGGGTTTTGGAAGACCGGCTATTCGCGGGAGGGCGAGCGTCCTCGCGAGCCACCTCATCGGGAACAATCTTTGCGATCTGGCTTTTGGGAATCGTCAGGACCGTGTAGCCAATATCTACCACCACCTGGTCCTTCTTCTCGGCCAGGACTTTGCCGCTGACGGTCGCTTTATCGCGCAATTGTATGACCTCACAGAGGCCCGGCAATCCGCTGCCAAGCACCAGAATGAGGACCCAAAACCACATCAACATGGTGGGACAATAGACTTGCGGTAGGCCATTTACAAGGGGAGTTCGGGCAGCCGCCGCCGAGCCTCGCGCCAATCCGCGGGCGTATTTAAGTTGAGAAGCTGGTGCGCCTCGCGGCCACTTACCCGCAAGCGTTTTGCCTTCAGGCGTTGCGCCAGATTCTGAAGTGAAAACCGCCCATTCCGGATTTCAGCTTCCACAACTTGCACATCCGCAGCGGAAAGCATGAATGGAAACCCGCCCTCAACGAAGGTCGGCGGCCTGGCTCGAATCAGTCGGCGCACCAGAGCCAACTTCACGAATGGCATGTCGCACGAGAGGAACACTTCCGAGTCACGCGCGCTCGTTTTCAAGCCCGTGTAAACGCCCCCCAATGGCCCGCAGCGCGGCACGATGTCCCTGCGGATAACCCGCACGTCCAAACCGGCCGACAGCGCGAGACGACGCACATGTCCCAGCAGTGTCCGTTTTCCAAGGCGCATGCGGCCTTTGTCGCGCCCCATGCGCGTACTCAAGCCACCCGCGAGAATGCAGATGCCCGTGTTCAAGCCACGACTTTATCGGCCGCAGCGGATTCGTACGCCGCAAACACCAGCCGCAGCGTACGCAAATTGTCGTCGCCGGTTGTTTCAGCCGCGCCTTTGCCGGAGAGGCCGCGCAGCAAATGGGCGTGACAGTCGACAATGCTCGCCTGAACAACATCGTAGGCCGGCTCGGCCCACGCATATCGTGGCGGCGGATAGCGCTTCGCAAGGGTGCCTTCGTCGGTGGTCACGCGGACCCAATAATCCGGCGCGAGCTCGATCGAACCTTTCGCTCCCTCAATGAAGATCAGCGTCTGAGGGAAGACTTCGCGTTCGAGCGGATTTTCCGCGTACGCCATTTGGCAAAGCACGGTCGTTTGTTGCGCGCCCATTCTCATCATCACCGTGGCTATGTCTTCGCCTTTGATGTCGCGATGCACGCGTTTGGTCTGGCAATAGAGACTGGACGCTTCGCCGAAGAGAAAGCGCGCCACATCCAGGATGTGCGTGCCGAGATCAGTCAGGATAAACTGCGGCAAGTCCTTCAGAAACGGCTGGTTTTTGAAAACGGGAAAGCCGGAAATCATATCCACCCGCGCTCGGAAAGGCGTCCCGATCACATTCTCCTCCACCAATTCCTTCACCCGCCGGATCGGCCGTTGCCAGCGCCAATTCTCGTGGACCAACAGAGGCACGCCCGCTTGTTTGCATGCGGCGACCGTGCGTTCGGCTTCGGCGAGGCTTGGCGCAAGCGGCTTCTGGCAAATGATCGGGATTTTATGATTTGCGGCGAGGTGCACGAAGTGGCTGTGAGTATCGACGTCGGTGATGATGTCCACGAAATCGAGCTTTTCGCGACGCAGCAATTCTTCCGCGTCATCATAAACGCGCCCGACGTTGAATTTTTTCGCGAGCGCGGCGGCTTTGGCACGGGTGCGATTGTAAATGGCGACGCATTCGGCGTCGTTGAGTTCGCGCCATGCGGCGAGTTGGAAGTGAGACCAGAAGCCGGCGCCGAAGACTGCGAATCGCAAAGGGCTCATAACTCAGCGGCGGCGTGGCAGGGGCATATTGGCGAGCACGGCCATATGCACCTTGCCCTTTTCGTTCCGATGGAAGGCAAGTCGCTCGTCGGTGTACAGGCCGGGCGGCATTTTGAAGACCGTCTCGCTTTCGGGCGCAAGCGCGTAATCGTACATGTTCTCAGTCATGGCGTAGAGGCGGCCGTTGCGCTCCGAAATGGTCAGCGGGATGAACTCTGGCCCGTAGCTGCCCAGCAAATCTTTCCACGCGCGCGCGATCGGCGCGCGTTGGCGGACGCGTTCGAACTTTTGGCCGAGGGCGGTGAAGCTGTTGCGGTCGCTGGAGAGTGTGAGCCGACTGTTATTGATGATTCGGTTATTGATTTCAAAAGTCAAATCATCGAGGGGGCGCAAGGTCGTCTTCTGCCCGGAAAGATTCGCGTTCAACCCTTCGATCTTTGCCCAGTAACTTTCCGATTGGTATTCCCCATCGAAAGCCGCGCCCCGGCTCGCGGCGACACTCGCCCTGCCCGTGCCGCTCGCGCTCCCGGCCCCGCGCAAAACCTCCCACGCAGCATTGTTGATCCGCTCAACAGCCGCGACGGCCAGGTCGTCATTGCTCAAGACAACGACCCCCAATTTCTCCTCCGGCAAGGCGGCAATTGATGACGTGAAGCCATAGACTGCTCCCGAATGGCCAATTGTCCTTTTGCCACCGCGGTGGCCCACATTGAACCCTAAGCCAAAGCCATTGGTCTCGGACGTCAATTGCACAGTCCACATCTCTTCCAGCGTTTCCGGACGGATGATTTGTTTATTGCCCGAGCGGCCGCGCGCAAATAAGACGCGCAGGAAAATCGCAAGGTCCTCGGCGGTCGTGTAAAGGTTGCCGGCTGGCAGGGTGCCGAGTTCAAACCGCGGCGCCTCGATTTCGTGAAAACCGCCGCGGCCGTTGGCGACCTGCATATAGCCTGTCGCGAGTTGATGCTCGACCTGGCCGTTGCGACTGAAGGAAGAATGCAGCATGCCCATCGGGCGGAACAGCAGTTCGCGCGCGTAATCCCCGAACAGCACGCCCGACACCGTCGCGACGGTTTGCCCGACTATCGTCACGCCAATGTTGGAATATTTGGTTTTGGTGTCCGGCGGATAAACCAGCACACAACCTTCGATACTACGGACCGTCGCGCGCAAGCCCGGCTCGGATGGATCAAAATAGCTGCCGACCGGACACTCCCGAAACATCCCGGCGCGATGGCACATGAGCTGACGCAGGGTGATCGGTTTGGCGTCGGGGAAAGGGTTCACCGGCCTGAAATCGTGCCAAAGCTCGGCGACCGGTTGATCAATGCTGAGCTTCTTCTGCTCGGCCAGTTGCATTGAGGCCAGCGCTGTAAATAATTTTGAGATGGAGCCGGCGCGGTAGACCGTATCGCGTGTGGCAGGGACATGTTTCTTTTTGTCGGCGAAACCGAAGCCGTCGACATGCAAAATCCGGTTGCCTTCTACGAGTGCCACTGAAACCCCGCTGATATTTCCGGCGCTGATCTCGGACTTGATGGCTTCCTGGAGCGTCGGCAGGCGAGACAGGTAGTCCGGCGCCTGGGCCAGCGCCCCTCCCGCGGAAATCAAAACCGTCGCGAAAATCCATCGCACGGGGCAGGCTAGCCAATGGCGATCAGGTCATCAAGCCGCTCCTGCGGAATGCGCGTGAGCCCATACTTCTCGCAAATGCGCCGATTGCGACTGGGCCCAGACTCAAAGAAACGCATGACCAGTTCCTGATCGTGCAAGAAGAGCGTTTGGGCGAAAGTCGATTCATCCAGAGGCGTCGCCTCAGCCAGCAAACGGTCTGAAGTTCCGCCAAAGAATTCGCGCAGGCCATTACGCGCCGGCAGTTCGAAGCTACGCGGCGGCCGAAAGAGCGACACAGGATGACCGAGCAGGCGCAACAACGCGCCGAACGCCGCGCGGGTGTTAGCCTTGAATGCGCCGTAAAGATGATCCGTTTCTTCCGCCTGCAGGGTAATCCATAAACGTAGGACGTCGCCCTCCTCGCGGCAGCCGACGAACCAATACGCCTTCGGCCACGTGTTCATGCGATTGAAGCGCGGCCGGCGCGTGCGCAGCAATTCGTTTTCGCGCAACCGCGCTGCCAGCGGTGTTTCGCACGGTTCGATGGCAATGCGTGCGACGGAATGGACCAGACGCAGCACTTTGCGCGGAACGTGATTCGGGTTTGCGTTCTTATACGTGCCGAGTCGACTGCGCAAGTTCGAGGACTGGCCGACGTACAGGAGGCGGTCGGTGTCATTGAATATTAGATAAACGCCCGGAGACTTCGGAAGGGACTTGAAGAAATCGGCGCCCAGCCGCGTCAGCAGCGGTTTGGGATGATCGAACAATCGAAGCTGTCGCTCCGGCATGGTGCCATTGAAATCGATTCACGCCGGACAAGGCAATCTGTATAATCACGCGCTGTAACGGCGGCGTACGGTGAAGGTTACGATTTTTTTGGCGAGGTCGCTGCCGTATTTAGTTCGGGCGCCAACTGCACAAACTCGCGCGTGACTTTTCCGTCGCGCGCTTCGCAGAGGAAATATCCCTTCTCCTTCGTGCCGTCGTGGTTCCCGCGCTTAAGCGAGCAACAGCGGTTGGTGGTAACGATGCTATTCTGGAATTTCGCTTCCGTGAATGCGTGATAATGCCCGCAAAAAATCGCCTGCAAATTCAGCGGCTTGAAGCGTTCGAGCAACGCGTCCGTGTTCAACGGCCGATACTTCACACCGGGTCCCATCGGGAAATGCGTGAAGATGATCGTCGGACGCTCTGTATCCAGCTTGCGCACGTGTTCGTCCACCCAATCGAACGTGTGCCGTTGGACCGACGTTTTCTCGAACCTCAGGCCGTCGCTGGTGTCCAGGCCGACGAATTGCCAGCCGCGATGACGAAAGGTGTAGTTCAACTTTTTAGGATAAATCGCATCGTACGCCACGCGCTCTCCCGTGCCGGTCAGGTAATCGTGATTGCCGATGACGACATGAACCGGCATTCCGAGCGAATTCAGAATGTCACGCACGGTCGCGTGGTGTTCCGGCTTGCCCTGATCGGTCATATCGCCCGCAACGATGCAGAGGTCCACCTCGCCGTGCGACTTCATGCGCGCGGTCATTTTCTCCAGCCACTGGCCGCATTCGGGACTCAGGTAATGGAGATCATTGACGACAATGAACCGGAACGAGCCGCCACCCTTCGCCGCCGCGTTGAGCGCGCCCGGCCAGAGCCCAAGCGACAGCAAAACGGCGGGGCTGAGTTTTTCGAGGGCCTCGCGGCGTGTGTATGTTTTCATTTTCGTGTCAAGGTGCGCGGGCCGACCCAGCGCGTGTTATATCTTTCCATTAACTTATCTGACGTAAATGACGGCCGAATTTCGTAACCATATTTTTGCGAATCCATCCCGTCCCATGGCAAGGGCTCGACTTCCCAGCCACGCGTGCAATGGAAATCCGCGTCCTTGTCCCAACCGACGGCAAACAGGAAAAAGTCGCGGAGGGCTTGCTTCGGCGGAATTTGCGCCGCGTCAAACGAAAGGGTCAACTCGTCGCCGCCGTTCAGCAGCGCCAGACCGTTGTCGCGCTCGGCGATCAGCTCATCGACTGGGCCGTAGCGCGTGCACCAACCGGCCGGCGTGATCGTCCATTTCGCTTGGGGACTGACTTCATTGTAGTTGGGCGTAAGCGGTTGATGCCACGGCAGCGCTTCGTGCTCGCTGAAGCCGCGCCAATGCAAGTCGGTCTTCGACGGCGCGACGAAGGTAATGCGCGTCTCGGAATTGTCGCGCTTCTCCAAGAGCGCAATGCGGTCCCAATGAATTTCGAACGCGGTCGTGATGCGCAGGCGGCGCGCGCCCTGCGGCAGCTTGCCCGTGAGATCGACGATCATCCGTTTAGTTTTTCCAACCGGCGCACCGAAATTCACGTCCACCGTTTTCCATCGACCGTTGACTTCGGCTTCGAGGATCGGAAACGGAAAAGGCAAATCAGGATTGTGCGACGCCCCGATGTTCGCCATGCCACCGCCGAATCGCAGCCACGCGGTGATGGCGAGGACGAGCCGTTTTTCGATAGGGAGCGGTCCAAAGTCCAGCGTCACGGAATGCGGCTCCGCGAGACCGCGCAGTTGCGGAATGCGCAGCTTTTCGGGCGAGACCATTTTGCCGTCGGCGCGTTGCAAACTCGCCGTCACATCCTTGCCTGCACTGATCGCGTTTAACAACGGTCGCTCCTTGTGCAGCGTCACGATTTCATGCTTCGGAAACGGCGGACCGGGCAGCAGCTTGCCAGTAGTGTGCACTTCCGTTCCGGGCGGATGATCGACCACCACCAGTTTAGCCTGATCCAGATACAATATCTCACGAAGTTCTTCAGTGATTTGCAGAACGTGATTGCCGTCACACGCCGGGAACATCGAGTCGTCGCCAATCCAGACATATTCATCAGGGTCAGCGTCGATGAATCGCGTTTCGCTGATCGGCAAACCCGCGGGCGCGGCGCCCAGCATATCTGTCACAAACCGGAACTGTTTCCCGTCCCAGGCGTAAAGATATGGGCACGAGCCCGTTGGGATCGCGAGCTCATCCATGGCGAGCAGCATCCGGCAATCGACCTTTACGTCTGTGTAATTAAGATTCACGTCCAGCCAATGCGCCGTCACCGAGTCAATTTGCTGGTGCCGTCCAATTCCGATCTCAACCGGGAGTTCCTGCACACGCCGCGTAATTCGCAAACCGGCTGCGGCGACGTCCACGCGTATCCCGAGCGCGCTCGCATTGGATTTGGTGCCCATCAGGTGCGGCTTCAGTTGCGCATTGGCATTCCCGCCATCATTACGGAAGCACCGCAGGCTGCCGTTATCGAGCGCGACAACTAGATCGGAATCGCAATCGCCATCAAAATCGAATGCGCGGAAGGAAGCAACGGAGCCGATTTTGTCGAGGCCGAGTTGCACCTCCTTAAAGCCGCTCGCGCCGAGGTTGCGCCAGACGCGAATGCCATCTCCCGCTGCGATGATGTCCAGCCAGCCGTCATTATCGTAGTCTACGAGGCTCAACTCGCGGATTCGCATATGGCCCACAGATATAGTTTGGCGCTCCTTCAGTTGACTGAAGATGCAGACGAGTTTGTCGCCCGCCACCATGACTACATCAAAGCGCAAATCATTATTCAGATCGCCCGCCGCGATCAGGCTGGCCACAGGCCAATCGGCGGTAAGATTCGTTTCCATCAACGCGCCGCCTCGTTCTTTCAGCAGGAGCAACGGCGGTTGATTCGAACGCGTGATGAACAAGTCGAGCAACTCGTCATTGTTCCAGTCCTCGACCAGCAATTGCTCCGCGCCGGTGAGGGTCAACGGCAGGCCGGAGTTCGTCGTGTTATCCGAGAAATAAGGGTGCCCAAAGTTTCGGAGCAGCTTGACTCCGTTTGTTGCACCCGTGATCGCCAGCAAGTCCAGTTTGCCCGTGAAGTCCAGATCTACGAGCTCGCCACCAACGGCCTGAACTCCGGCCAGCTTGGAAAAAGCGCTGACATCGGTCGCGCTCCCGTTGGTGGTGAACTTCAACACATGCGCACCTTTGTCACCGAGGAAGATCGCGTCCTCGACTTTGTCATTGTTGAGATCGCCGATCAGACAGCGCGAGTATTTCCCTTCCGCTGGCAGCGCGGTCTCCGCAGCGCGGAATACACCGTTCGAGTTGAACAGCACACGGAAAGTGTTGCTTTGAATCGCAACCAAAGAAGGACGGCCATCGTGATTGAAATCGATGACGCCGAAAGGTCCCTGAAACCCAGCCGGAATCGCCGATGGAACTTCCGTGAAGGCCACCTGAATTCCGCGCGCATCCGGCTGCTCCAATCGAAATGGCGCGCGTATTTGCGTGTACTGACAGCGCTCGAAAACACTTGGGTCAGTAATTTGCCCGGCCCTGTTCGCGTTGATTTTCTGGTGTTCGGCCAGCGCCTTTTGCGCCTCGTCCGTCTGGCCAAGGCGAATGAGCACCTGGCTTAGATTGTAGTAGGCAGCGGGATGATTGGTTTCAAATTGCGTAACTTCGGCGAATTGCTCGCGCGCTTCCGGGAATTGGTTCAATTGCTGATAAGCGCGCCCGAGTTGAAAACTCACCGCATTCACCGTCCGATCGATGTCCTTCGCTTGCTGTAGCGCTTGAACCGCTTCCTTCGCGCGGCCGATCCGGAGATATGCCGAGCCGAGAATGTAGTAGGCCCCGCCGGAGTTATGGTCGACATTCAAGACTTCCTGCGCGTGCTTGATGGCCAGTTCGGGTTCGTTCGCGGCCAGCGCCGCCACAGCCACATTCAGGTGCGCGTCGGCGTTCGCGGGATTTTTCGCGAGCGCCTGCTGCAAGGGCCCGAGCGCCTTCGTGGCCGGGCCGGAGCTGTAATAGTTCCGGCCGACGTTCGTGAGCCGGATGAATTCGTCTTCGCTGCTTTTCTTGCAGGACACCAAAAGCAGCGAAATGCAAATAGCTAATAATACGCGGCCGACCGGCATTCTCGGCCCATCCGAACCAAAAAACCCCGCCGGGTCAAGTCGGAGCCGGTAGGTTTTCGCGCCCATCGTTAAAGGAGTAAATGGCCCCATATGGACCATTTACAGCGAATGCGAGTGTCCGCTCCAGGTTATGAACACTAAAAAACTGAAAGCGACGACCCCGGCGCTGATTCCAAGCGGCGCCGGCGCAGCACCCTTACATCGGCCGACGCTATTACGTGGACATCACAGATTTCGGGCACGGACTACCTCCTCCGCTCCGTCATGTTCACCGGCCGGGAATTCCTGGCTGGTGGCGACTCCTCCACCCTCCTCACCTCAGGTGACGGCATCTCATGGGTATCCGTGCCCCTCTCTTCTTTCGACGTGCGTGGCCTTGCGACGTGTGGACCCGCTAGGGTCCAAAGTCGGCCGCACGGCAGCGACGAAGTGTTTTATCGGGCACAACCAAGCCGGGCCCACCGCGGCGCAGCTCAGTCGGATTCGGTTTGCGAATCCGGGCGGCTTCTCCCCTGGCCTCTACAGCGCTCGCATCACCTCCACCGGCGAGGTTGTGCCCGTACCGAGAATTGTCAGGTATCAGCGCAACATGAATAGCCTCGTCCCGAACCGGCCGGAAGGTTATCGCCTGATGACTGCCACGAATGTTGCGGGTCCGTACTCGCTCATCACCAACGCCATCAGTCCCTACACTGCCTCGTATGAGTCGGACCCGCAGCGCTTCTTCATCACAGGAAACGAGAACTAATACTAACTGAACAAGTGCGCGCATCCGCTCCACCCGGGTGCGCGCACTTTCAAAATGACATGTTATCTCTCGCTGGCAATCTGCGGACGCGTGCTCTCGATGACGGCGAGCAACTCCTTTTGTTCCTTGGTCCCGATCTGCAGCTTGTCGAGCGAAGCCTTAAGATCGCCGACTGCAGCATCGAACTCAGCATTGGTGATCCGCATGCCGGTGTGCACCGCGGCCATTTCCTTCCCGTCGTATTTGGCGGGGCCGCCGGTCGCGAGGGCGAGGAACTGCGCAATGTGTTGCTTCAACGTGCCGACGTTCTGCTCAGTGGCAGTCCATGTAACCGAGTTGTTGCGGTTGAAAAACCCGGAGCGCTTCACACCTTTGCGTTCCCAGTTCACCCGCGGGTCCGCAATGGCGCGTTGAGTGAAGTCATCAACGATCGCGTTAACGCCATTGTCGCCACCAAGCCGCTCGAACAGGGTGAGCTTGCGCTCTTCCTTGCCCGCCGCCGATTCGGCTGGCGAACCGGTCTTTCCTTTGGCCTCGTCCTTGCCTTTTGTTCCCGCGATCTGCTGGTCGCGCGCCATCCGTTGCTGCGCGCGCTGGTCGGCTTCGCGGTTACCGGAGGTGAAGAACTCGTCCTTTTTCTTTTCCGCTTTGCCGCTGCGGCAGCCGGTAGTTGCCGGCAGCAGCGCGGCGACGGTCAGAACCGATATCATGATAACTAATTTATTCATAATTACTTGCTTTCGTCTCCCACGGAAATTGGATCACTCAATTCAGCCGGCGCGAATTGCAGGCCCTCGACGGCCTCGCCGCCGCCTTCGAGCCGCGGCAGGTACGCGCGCACGAACGCGTTGCGCAGCACGTTGCCGATCGTGGCGAGGATATCCGCGCTCGTTTTTTGCGAGAGGTCGCCTGTGAATGGAACCAGCGTCCCGAACTGGTCGCGCGCGTGATTCTTGAACAACGAGGTCACGCCGCCGACCAGGGCCTGCCAAAACACCTGCAGGATGTTCTCGTCTTTGATGTCCTCGCGCAGGCTGAAAATCTTCAGGTCCCGGAACAGCGGCTTCGCGTACCCTTTTATTAGCGCTTCCTTCGCGTCGGCTTCGACGACGAGATCGAACCAGCCGCGCTCGAAATCGAATTTGCCGTACGCGCGCGCAAGGTCGTTCAATTTTGTCACATCGAGTCCGATCAACCGCATCGCCATGTGGAAGGTCGGACGATACGAGAATGGATCGAGCGTCATCTTGAATTCGAACTTCGCGTGATCCATCGCGATCGCCGTCGCCTGGACGGTGGACACCAGCGGTTTGGTTTCGTCGCGGATGTTCGTGAGATTGTCGATGCTCGCTTCCACATCGGTCATATAAATGTCGACTGGCTTCTCCGTCTGGAAGGCGCGGAAATGGATGGCGCCGTTGCGCACCAATGCCTGATTGATACGAAACGGGAAAAGGTCCTCGATCATCTTCAACCACGGCGCGCCGGCGCCCGTCTGGTCCTCGCTCTCGCTGGGCGCATCTACGAAGTTGAGTTCCGGTTGGTCCATGACGACGCGACCAACGAGCTTGCGGTGCCAAAGCGCATCCCATTGAATGGCGAAATCCATGCGCCTGGCGGCGAAGAAGGGAACGGGCACATTGCCGGTCGTCTTGCTGATGCGCACATCCCGGATCGCATAAGCGCCGCGGAGGAGATGGATGTCAACCGGTCCGATCTTACCGGCGTAGAGCGGATTCTTATCGAGGGTGCGGTTGACGTAATCGCGGACGAAGTTGGGAAGCAGGGCGCGAGCGATGACCACTAGCGTGATCAGGATGAGCAGGACCAGACCGAGCGCGCGCCAGCCGCGCCGGATTCGCCGCGGTCGATCCTCGACAACGACCGTCCGACGACGCGCCTTAGGACGGTGTAAAACCTGCAACCCCATAACCCAAAAGTACAACGCTTTCCCGCGCGCCGCACTGGGTGTTCACCCTATCAACCCGCCAATTGCCGGAGCACGTACGGCAGGATGCCGCCGTGCTGATAGTAATCGACTTCGATGGGCGTATCGATGCGGCAGACGACGGCGATGTCCTGTTTGCGGCCGTCCGCGCGGATAATGTGGACGGTGACGTCCTGCTGCGGTTTGAGTCCGGCGCCGAGGCCGAGCACGTCGTACGTTTCGGTGCCGTCGAGAGTCAAGGCTTGCGCGGTGACGCCTTCCTTGAACTGGAGCGGGAGCACGCCCATGCCGACGAGGTTCGAACGATGAATGCGCTCGAAGCTTTGCGCGAGCACTGCGCGGACGCCGAGCAGGCGCGTGCCTTTAGCGGCCCAATCGCGCGAACTGCCAGTGCCGTATTCCTGGCCGGCAATGACCATGAGCGGCACGCCCTCTTTTTGATACTGCACGGCGGCGTCGTAGATCGGAATGATTTTTCCGTCAGGAAGATGTTTAGTGATGCCGCCTTCGGTGCCGGGGATCATCAGGTTTTTGATGCGGATATTCGCGAATGTGCCGCGGGTCATCACGCGATCGTTGCCGCGGCGCGCCCCGTAGCTGTTGAAGTCCTGCACGGTGACGCCCTTTTCGAGCAGATAAACTCCGGACGGCGACGTGGGCTTGATGGAACCGGCGGGCGAAATGTGGTCGGTGGTGACCGAATCGCCGAACAGCGCGAGAAGACGCGCGCCGCGAATCTCGGTGATGGCCGACGGCTTCAAGGAGAACTCTTCGAAGAACGGCGGCTCCTGGATATAAGTCGAGTTCGGGACCCAACTGTAGAGCAAGCCGGTCGAGCTCGGGATTTCATTCCAGAGCGGATTCTGTTCACCGAAATTCGAGTACAATTTGCGATAGGTCTCCGGCGTGGTGGAAGTCCGCAAGGCCTGCCGGACTTCTTCCATCGTCGGCCATATCTCGCGCAGGAAAACGTCGCGGCCATCTTTGTCCTTGCCGAGCGGCTCGCGCGTGAGGTCCACGTCCACACGACCGGCGAGCGCGAAAGCGACGACCAGCGGGGGGCTCATGAGAAAGTTCGCCTTCACGTTTTGATGCACGCGCGCCTCGAAATTCCGGTTGCCGGACAGCACAGCGGCGACGACCAGGTCTTTGCCCTGAACGACCTCCTCAAAGCGCGGATCGAGCGGACCGGAATTGCCGATGCATGTTGTGCAACCGTAACCCACAAGATTGAACCCGAGCTGATCGAGATAACGTTTCAGGCCGGATTTTTGAAAATAGTCCATGACCACGCGCGAACCGGGCGCAAGGGACGTCTTCACTGTCGGACGCACTTTGAGACCGCGCTCGACGGCCTTTTTCGCGAGCAACCCAGCGCCGAGCATGACGCTTGGGTTGGAAGTGTTCGTGCAGGAAGTGATCGCCGCGATGACGATGTCGCCGTTGCCGAGCGTGGTGCGAGCCGGGATCGTGGGTTTCGGCGACTCATGAATCACGTCCGGTGTAGGCCGATTGTTCGCCATTTCCAACTCAGTCCAGGCGCTGGTGTTTTTGTCGGACTGGTTCAGGCCTTTCGTCGCAGACGGAAGCGTTTCGTGCGCCTGCGCGCCGCCGCCGGTTGCGGGACGCGGCAAGGCCGCACCGGCAACTTCGGTCTCGAAACGCATATTGAGCTCCGCCAGCGTTTTGTTGTAGCCGCCGTCGGCGATGGGTTTTTGGAACAATTCAAGGAAACGCTCTTTCAGTCCCGGCAAGGGGATCCGGTCCTGCGGCCGTTTCGGGCCGGCGATGCTCGGTTCGACTTCGGCGAGATTCAATTCGACCACGTGGCTGTAATCTATCTGGCCTGCTTTGGGCATCCCGTACAACCCCTGCGCCTTGAAATAATTGCGGACGACATTCACCAATTGTTCGCTGCGGCCGGTCGCGATCAAGTACTGGCAGGACTCGTCATCGAACGGAAAGAAGCCAATGGTCGCGCCGTATTCGGGCGCCATGTTAGCGATCGTGGCACGATCGGATACGGTGAGGTTGGCCGCGCCTTCGCCGTAAAACTCAACGAACTTGCCGACGACTTTGGCTTTGCGCAGCATCTGCGTGACCGTCAGCGCGACATCCGTCGCGGTCACGCCTTCGCGCAAGCTGCCGGTCATGTGCACGCCGACAACATCGGGCGTGAGGAAATAGACGGGCTGGCCAAGCATACCTGCCTCGGCTTCGATGCCGCCGACGCCCCAGCCGACCACGCCAAGGCCGTTGATCATCGTCGTGTGCGAATCGGTGCCGACGAGCGTATCGAAGAAATGGACGCCCTGTTTTTCGAGCACGCCTTTGGCGAGATGCTCGAGATTAACCTGGTGCACGATGCCGATCCCCGGCGGCACAACGCTGAAACCATCAAACGCCTGCGTGCCCCATTTCAGGAATTGGTACCGCTCGCGATTACGTTTGAATTCGACCTCGAGGTTTTTTTGGTAGGAGTCGGCCGTTCCGTAAAAATCCACCTGCACCGAATGATCGACAACCAGATCGACGGGCACGAGCGGCTCGATGATCTTCGGGTTCTTCCCGAGGCGCCCCGCGGCGGAGCGCATAGCGGCGAGATCGACGAGCAACGGCACGCCCGTAAAATCCTGGAGCACGATCCGTGAGACGACGAACGGGATTTCTTCGGTGCGCTTCGCGGTCGGCTGCCATTGAGCGAGTGAACGGACACTGGCTTCGGACACGCGCTTGCCATCGCAATTGCGCAGGACGGATTCGAGCACGATGCGCAGCGACACCGGGAGCCGCGCGATATTGGCAAAACCGGCCTTTTGCAATGCCGGGAGTGAATAAAATGTGCCGTGCCGGCCGTTCCCAACATCGAACGTTTGCCGCGCCTTAAACGAATCGTTCACTGTCGTCATAATTCTGCTCTGTCCCAATCACAGTGATTTTGGAAAGGGCAGGTGTCAAGAAAACCCCCTGGTCGAAAGTGGATACGTGACGCGTGAAAGGTACTGGCAGGAGTTTATCAGTGACATATTGCCAGACGATGAGGTTTGGACCTTTGATAATGGAAAGTGGAATGAGTGCTGGTTGAGCCTCGATTGAGCTACATAGGGGCAGTGAACGGGAAGAGACCGCACGCAAGGGGGAGCGGGGGCTGGAAACCCGATTATTTCTTCGGCGCGAATTTTCTGATGATTGAAAATCACCTCATTTTCCGTCAAACTGATATGATGCCGTCGCTAGCATCTGTCTTGTTGTGTTTGTTTGTTGCTTTATCGGCATCCGCCGAGAAGCTCCAGTACAACCGCGACATCCGCCCGATCCTTTCTGACAATTGCTTCCGCTGTCATGGCCCGGACAAGGCGATCCGGAAGGCCAGGTTGCGGCTGGACCAGCGGGAAGTGGCGCTCGAACGCGAGGCCTTCGTTCCCGGCAAAGCGGACCAGAGCGAATTGGTGAAACGGATTTTTTCCAGCGACCCGGAAGAGATGATGCCGCCGCCCGAATCGCAGAAGCACCTGACGGACGCGCAAAAGGAGACGCTCAGGCGCTGGATCGCCGAGGGCGCTGAGTATCAGCCGCATTGGGCATACATCAAACCCGCGCGCCCGCCGCTCCCGCCTGTGAAAAACCGTGCCTGGGTGCGCACGCCGGTTGACGCATTTATCCTGAAGGAACTTGAAGCGCGCAACATTCAGCCGTCACCCGAAGCGGACAAAGCCACCTTCCTGCGCCGGCTCAGCCTCGATATCACCGGCTTACCGCCCCGGCCCGAAGACTTCCAGCGTCGCGACGCCGACCCGGTCGAACGCCTGCTCGCGTCACCGCATTACGGCGAGCGGATGGCCGTGCCATGGCTCGATGCGGTGCGTTTCGCGGACACAGTGGGTTATCACGGCGACCAGAACCAAAACATCTTTCCGTATCGCGATTACGTCATTAACGCGTTCAACTGCAACAAGCCGTTCGACCAATTCACGGTCGAACAGATTGCGGGTGATTTGCTGAAAGGCGCCACCACCGAACAGCGCGTGGCCAGCGGCTTCAATCGTTTGAATATGATGACGCGCGAAGGCGGCGCGCAACCGAAGGAGTATCTCGCCAAATACGCCGCCGATCGCGTGCGGACGGTTGCCACCACATGGCTCGGCTCGACGATGGCCTGCTGCGAGTGCCACGACCACAAGTTCGATCCGTTCACGACGAAGGATTTCTATCAGATGGAGGCGTTCTTCGCGGATATCAAGCAATGGGGCGTCTACAACGATTACAGCTACACGCCCAACCCTGACCTCAAGGGTTGGAGCAACGATCACCCTTTCCCACCCGAGATCGACGTCGATAGCCCGTATCTTCAAGCACGGAAAGAACATTTCCGCAAACGCATCCGGGAATTCATGGCTGCGAATGTCGACCAAAATGAACTCGCAACCTGGCTCGAATCCGCTCGCGCATTTCTCGCCGAGCATGCCACTGGCTGGGTCACCCCAGAACCCATTCCGGGAGGGCGAGCGTCCTCACGAGCGTCTGCCTCACAAATCTCGACCAACATTACCATCACCAGCGACCACGTCATTGTCTTCCATGCTCGTCGCGGCGCAACCAACGACTTCCAACTCGAACCCGGCCCGGGCACCTGGAAGTCACTTCGTCTGGACCTTGTGCCGCATGAATCGCATGCGGACAAAATCCTACGCGAGAAAGCCGAGAATCGGCCGATTCAGGTGTCGGTCAAGTTGAAGCAAAGGAAGATCGAGTTCTTCCTCGCCGACGCCACCCACAAAGAACCGACCTACTCGAACGGTTCGGAGAATTTCGGCGTCGAAGACGGTTGGAAACCCGACAGCCATCATCTCAAATCAGAGCAAACGGCCGTGTACGTCTTTAAACAACCGATCACCCTCCGCCAAGGCGATTCCATAGCGGTCACCATCCGCAGCAGCTCGATCGGCGCGGCGCGGATTTCACTGTCGCCCTTTGGTGCTCCCGAACCGCTCGCTCTGCTCAAGCTTCCAGTCCTTGACCCCGCCGACGTGTTTCTCCTCAGCAGCGAGACTCACCACGGCCTGGCGCGCGAACGCCAGCAACTCCAGCGCGAACTCCTCGAATGCCGCAACGGCCGCTCGCCCACGCTCGTCAGCGTTTCTTCCGAACCCATGGTTACGCGCGTCCTTCCCCGCGGCAACTGGCAGGACGAATCCGGCGAGATCGTCGAGCCCGATGTCCCCAGTTTTTTGAAGCCTGCGCGGACGAGCGTCTCTGGAAGAGCGAGCGTCCGCGCGAGTAAATCCGTCCTCGAACGTGGCGGAACCACGAACCGCCTCCACCTCGCACGTTGGCTCGTCTCTCCGGAAAATCCGCTGACGGCCCGCACGTTCGTGAATCGGCTGTGGAAACAATTCTTCGGCGCCGGCATCTGCAACACCGTCGATGATTTTGGTTACCAGGGCGATCCCCCGTCCCATCCCGAATTGCTCGATTGGCTCGCGGTGGAATTCCAGGAGAGCGGCTGGGACATCAAACACATCGTGCGGCTGATCGTGAATTCGTCCACGTATCGTCAAAGCTCGCAATTGCGCTCGGAGCTTCGCGAGATCGACCCCAATAACCGCCTGCTCGCCTCGCAAACTCCGCGCCGGATGGAAGCGGAATTCGTGCGCGACAATGCGCTCTTGATCGCCGGGCTTCTCGACAATGACATCGGCGGCCCGAGCGTTCATCCTTATCAGCCGGCCCATTATTACGATAATTTACAATTTCCAGATCGCGATTACGTAGCCGATACCGATGAACGCCAGTATCGCCGCGGCGTGTACGTCCATTGGCAGCGCACCTTTCTGCAACCGATGCTCGCTAACTTCGATGCACCCTCGCGCGAGGAGTGCGCTGTTGCCCGCGTCGTCTCCAACACGCCGCAACAGGCGCTTACGCTCCTGAACGACCCATCGTTCGTTGAAGCCGCCCGGACATTTGCCGATCGCCTGACTGGTTCCGACGCCGAACGAATCGACATGGCGTATCGCTACGCCCTCAGCCGCCCTGCAAAACCCAAGGAAAAAGAATCTCTGTTGCACTTTTTAGACGAGCAACGCAAAACCGCCCAAATCAGTGGCTGCTCTCGTGAGAGCGCGGAAACCGCAGCCTGGACCTCGCTCTGCCGTGTGGTCCTGAACCTGCACGAAACGATTACGATTTACTGATGAACGACTTCGAACTCAGCATCAATCGCCGGACCTTCCTCGGACGGGCCGCTTACGGCATCGGCGGCATGGCGCTCGCGTCGCTGCTCGGCCGCGCCGAAGCGGCATTGATTCGCCCTACGCACACGCCGACGCGCGCGCGCCGGGTGATCCATCTTTGCATGGCGGGCGGGCCGTCGCACCTCGAGACGTTCGATCACAAGCCGGAGCTCGAACGCCTCGACGGCAAGCCGTTCCCGGAATCCTTCACCAAAGGCCAGCAGCTCGCTCAGTTGCAAAACACCGAACTCAAAGCGCGCGGGCCGTTTGTCGAGTTCCGTCCGTATGGGCAATGCGGCCTGCCCGTGTCCGACCTGTTCCCGCACATCGGTTCGCTCGCCGACGATGTGTGCGTGATCAAGTCGATGCACACCGAGCAGATCAATCACGATCCCGCGCACGCGTTCATGAACACCGGCTCGATCATCAAAGGGCGGCCGAGCATGGGTTCGTGGCTGCTCTATGGACTCGGCGCTGAAACGGAGAATCTTCCCGGGTTCGTGGTGCTCACGTCTGTCGGCAAAGCCGGCGCGCAGCCGATCTCCGCCCGCCAATGGTCCAGCGGTTTTCTGCCAAGCAAATATCAGGGCATTCTTTTTCAATCCAAGGGCGACGCCGTCCATTACGTGGGCAATCCGGAAGGTGTTTGCCAAAGCACGCAGCGCCAGATCGTCGAAGAGGTGAAACGCCTCAACGGCATGCTTGCCGAAGAACGCATCGATCCCGAAATCCAGACGCGCATCAGCCAGTACGAAATGGCGTTTCGGATGCAAACTTCCGTGCCCGAACTCACGGATTTTGCCAGCGAGCCACGGCACATCTTGGACCTTTACGGCATCAAGGAACCTGGCGAAGGCACCTACGCGTCCAACTGTTTGATGGCGCGACGTCTCGCTGAACGCGGCGTGCGTTTCATCCAGGTTTATCACCGCGCATGGGACCATCACAACAACATCCAGAAAGACATGCCAATCGCGGCGCGCGACGTCGACCAGGCCACCGCCGCGTTGATCACCGACCTCAAGCAACGCGGTATGCTCGATGACACGCTGGTCATTTGGGGTGGCGAATTCGGCCGCACGCCCATGGCCCAGGGCTCAGGCCGCGATCATCACATCAATGCCTTTTCCATTTTCCTCACCGGCGGCGGCATCAAAGGGGGCACCACCTGGGGCAGCACGGACGAACTGGGTTATCGTTATCTCCCCGACGGCCAGGATGTCCACGTCCACGACCTTCACGCCACTATGCTTCACCTCTGCGGCATCGACCACAAACGTCTCACCTTCCGCTATCAAGGCCGCGATTTCCGGCTCACGGACGTCTCTGGAAATGTGGTCAGGGGGATCCTGGCGTGAACAAAAGCGGCACAGGGCTGCCGCAGTCCACAACCTGTCGGAGTTCGCGAAGCGTCTTGGACTGCGGCAGTCCTCTGACTTTCGAATCACAATTGAACGCTGCGCGCACATGGTTGTCGAAACACCCGCGTCGCGAAAACCGCGCCGCACTCCGGCATCGGGAGTCCCGGTTCCTCACCCGATCAGATGCTCGAACACAACGAATGAAAACATTTGTTTTGAGATTTCTCGATCACGCCGAGAATCTGACCCAGGCAGAACCGGTCCTTGCGTTCTTTGTCGGCGGCGCCTTGCTGGCCCTCTTTCTCTCAACGTTCCATCACACCCTGCGAAGCGCCGATACTCCGACGTTGCTCTTGCAACTCTACCGCCAGAGCAAGGCGCTGGTCTGGGCTTTGACCCTGCTGGCCCTCACCGCGACCGCGCTGTCTCTCTTGCGCGGCTATCTG
>Ga0066652_100000441_pt1 | contig 19954 bp, 14 predicted proteins | sample GraSoiAngelo_101_FD_71413 | JGI IMG/M metagenome (GOLD analysis project Ga0066652, IMG submission 71413) | Grasslands soil microbial communities from the Angelo Coastal Reserve, California, USA - 14_0903_02_30cm | ecosystem: Environmental > Terrestrial > Soil > Grasslands | place: USA... | reverse complement strand
ATGACCGATTCTTCCCGCAGCGCGCTCGCAGCGGCAGTCGGGCTCGCTCTCGCCGTCTCTGCCCCGGCGCAGGGTCAGCCCACGGCGCGCGAGCACGCGATCACGACCACGGTCAGCCGTACCCGGATTCACCAGGTACTTGGCGGGTCGGAAAAGCTGCGTGTCGTACGCGCCTCGGGTGTCGCCGATGTCTCGCCTTCCGCCGCCGCAGTGGCGGTGACGCCCGGTGAGTTCCTGTTCCGCAAGCTCTCGGACACGGCGCGACGGGTCGAGCATGTCACGAGCGGGGCGCTGCCCGGACCTTCGACCGTGAATCCCGGCGCGACGCCGACTCCGACGACTTCTCCCACCCTTCTGCCACCGTCGCTGCCGTCCGACGCCGCCCGCTACGCGATGCCGTATCGCTGGATGACGGTCGACTCCGCGGGGGTGGAGCGCGTTCTCGTGCCGTACTTCGTCATCCTCGGTGGCGGGCTCTCGTACGATGTCGCAGCGCGGATGTACCGGGGGCTTGCGCTGGTCGGCGTGGAGGACACGCTGCACCAGAGCGCGGACCCGGTCACGCTGCCGCGGCCGCTCAGGATGCAGCTTGCCCCGACACGCGGTGGACGCATCTCGCCCGCGCAGCTCGCGATTGCGCATACGAGCCTCGACTACGACTCGGTGCGCATCGAGTCTCCCGATTCCACTTTCGTTCGTATTCGCACTGGCGCAGATCCGAATGGGATCGTCATCCCGATCCCGGTGCTCGGCATGTCGGTGGCATTGACGCCGCAGCAGCGGACGATCCAGGGATTGGGGCTCGCCACGACGGACATCAGCGTGACACTGCCCCGAGGGATGGCGCGCACGGACACCGCGCTGGTGAGCTTCGAGTCCTCAGGGTCGCCAGTGCATCCGGAAAAGGTGCGCGTATCCGGCGCGGAGGGCGCGACGGTGCGACTTCGCTCGGGGCTCCCCGGCACCAATACCATCCGCGCGTTCATCGATGGCGTGCAGGTCGGTCACACCGAAGTGGTGTCGGAGCTGCCGATTTCCTTTCTCGTCGCGACACTGCTCGGCATCCTGCTCGGCGGTGCGGCGCGCTTCGTGGGCGGCAAGCGACGCAAGCGCGTGCGATCACTGCCATGGGACATCACGAAAGGCGCGCCGTTCGGACTCCTCGCCTCGATCGCCGGGGCCGTCGGGCTCGACCTGGTGCATCTGGGACTCGGCGAGCCCGCCGCCCTGCCGGCGATCACGGTGACCGCCGCCTTCGGCGCCTGGCTCGGTGCGACACTCCTGAACCGTCCAGGGCCCGGCTAGGCTCGCCGCTAGCGTTCCTTCCGCTCCTCGACCTCCTCACGGTCCTCGTCGGCGATGCTGATCGAGAGCGGGAAGAAGAGAGACGATCTCACCGTGGGATACGGCGTGCTCCATCCTCGCGCATCCTGCCAGAGGATGCGGTTGAGCCGCTCGCTCGGGGCGGCGTCGGGCACGTCGAACCGCATCCGGCCCGATGCGCGCGCGGCCACGCGGCGCTCGGAGGCGTGTGCCCCGTTGATCTCGCCGACGCGCTGGTTCACCTCGTAGAGCGACTGTGCCGGCACGATCGCGGTGTACGGTCTGAGATCTGGCTGCTCACCGGTGCCGAGAAAGCTGGCTCTCATGTCGGTGGCGACGAGATCGAACGCGCTGAGCGCCGGCAGTCCGAGCATCAGCTCGATCGTCTTCAGCAGGCTCGGCTGCGCGTAGAAGGTGCTGTCGATGATGCCGCGGCGGGCATACGGGCTGGCGACGAGCGCCACCGTGCGGTGCCCGTCGATGTGATCGACGCCGTCCTGCGCGTCGTCCTCGACGGAGACGATGGCCATCGACTTCCAGAACGACGAGTGAGACAGCGCGTCGACGATGCGGCCGAGCGCGAGATCGTTGTCGGCGACGCAGGCCTTCGGCGTGCACCAGCCCGCCGACGTGCCGACGGTGTGGTCGCTCGGCAGGATCACCATCACGAGGTTGGGCATCGACTTGCGCGCCTCCCACTCGCGAAGGTGATCGATGATGATGTCGGCCTTCACGACGTCCGGACTGTCCTCCGTCCAGCCGGGATACTCGCGGACGAGCAGCCGGTCGAGCGACGCGATGGCGGAGTGCGTGTCGTACTCCTTCTTCATCAGATCGCGGAAGAACGCCGGATCGTGCGGCTGCGCATCACGGTACTGCGTGAGAAGCTTCGTGCGCAGCGCCGCCTTCGGCGCCTGGATCGACGGCGCGTACTCGCCGAACACGGTGACGCTCTTGCCCTTCGCCTGTGCCGCCTCCCACAGGAAGCCGCCCGCCGAATACGCCAGCGCATCCATGCCTTCGGAGGGATAGCTCCGACCGTAGTAGAGCGGCCAGATCGGATAGTCGGTCTCGTTCGCCTGCGTGAGCCAGTTGTGGCCGTCGGCGGAGTTGCCGCCCGATGCGAAGAAGTGATCGAGCAGAACGAACTGATTGGCGAGGGCGTGCGCATTCGGAGTGACGTCGCGCCCATACATCACGAGCGATGAATCGCTCGCACCCTTGCCGATGTCGCCAAGGATCTGGTCGTACGTCCGGTTCTCACGGATGATGTAGACGACGTGCTGGATCGGGGACGGCTCACCGGGCCGCTCGGGGACGGGGCGCGGCGCCACGCCATTGCGCGCGGCGATCGACGGCGCTGGTTCGGAAGACGCCGCCAGGCGCCGCCGGTTGTTCTGCGCCACCGACGTCGTGTACGCCTCGAGCTGCGCGTCGGTCGGCACGTCGATCACGTTCACCGAGCCACGTACGGCGTGCACGTAGCGGCCGCGGAGACCGTGCTGAGTCCCATTGCCGGAGCCGAGGCCGAACAGCGTTCCGACGGCGATGGTGCGCCCGTCGGGGCTGACGTCGAGGCTCGACGGATACCAACCGGTGGGAATCAGCCCGCGAAGACGAGACGGGATGCCGCCCCGCGTGGTCGCGTCGTAGACGGCGACGGCGTTGGCGCCGCCGAGGGTGACGTACAGGCGCCGACCGCTGTCGGCCACGGCGACCGCGGTCGGCGCGATGCCGATGCGGCGCTCGCGGAACGGATCGGCCGCGATCGTCCCGATGACGGCTGACGATCGCGTATCGACGACGCTGACGTCGTCGGAGTTGCCGTTGGCGACGAAGAGGCGCGCGTGCGACTCGTCCCACGCGAGGCCCGTGGGATGGCGTCCGACGGTGACCGAGGCGGTGACGCGCCCACTCACGAGATCGACCCGCGCGACGGTGCCGCGCTCGGCGATCCCGCGCGCGTCGACGCGCACGGATTCGGCGCGGGGATCGCAGCACTGTTTCGCGGCGCGCTCACCACTCTTCGGCTTCGGACCGCCGAGCACGCTCACCCATGCCGTGCTGCCGTCCGCCGATACCACCGCCGCAACCGGGAGCACGCCGAGCGGCACCGAGTGCAGCAGCGCGCCGCTCTCGGCGTCGAGCACGGCGAGCGAGTCGTTCGCCGGCAATGGAAGCACGACGACGCGGTGACCCGACGCATTCGCGCGCGACGCCACTGCGGGACCACCCGCCATGAAATCGCCGAGCGGCGGCGAGGTAAAGACGAGGCGGGCACTGTCCGGCCAGTCGCCGGCGGGGGCGATTCCGGGGTCGGCCGCGTACGCCTTCACGTGCGCGACCGCCTGCGCGCGCGCGAGGGGCGCCGCACCGGGGAGGCGGCTCTGCGCGGCGTTTCCGGCGAGCCGGCCGACGGAGGAGACGATGGCGCGTCCGTTGACCGGATCGATCGCGACGCCGTGCACGCCGGCACGGCCATCGAACGCCGACGTCGTGATGCCGCGGTTGTCGCGCCACGCAAGCCGATACGCCGCGCCGGGCACGGCGACCCAGAGCTCACCCGGATCTCGCCCGAACCGCACGCCGCCGACCTTGCCGTCGAAGACGCTCTGCACGCCAGCCGGGGTGACGCGCTGTTCGACCGCGATGATGCCTGGGTCGGGGAGCTGACGCTGCGGCGCACGCGGGCGAGGCTGCTGAGCGCCAGCCTGGAACACGAGAAGGAGCGCGACGATCATCTGAACTCTCCGGCAGTGTGACTAACGACGGACTGTGTCGCCGTCGAGCTCGAGCACCACGACGGTCGCCATGGGGTCGATCGGCTGGCCTGTGAACACCAGTTGCTTCTCTCCATTCACATCGCGGATCTCGATCGGCGCGCCGTCGGCGAGGCGGAAGGCACGCTTCACCGCGTTCTGCATCTTCGGCAGCGCGAAGGGCACACGTGGCTGCGCGAAGAACGTGACGTACAGCTTGCCGGGCTTCGTCGTGTACCGATACTCGTTGTGCGGCAAGACGAGCGGTTGCCCGCGAAGGTCTTTGGCACCGCGGGCACTGGGCTCGCCAAGCTCGTCACCGAACGGTGTGGGGCCCGCGCCATACACGGCTTCGCCGTTGACCTTCAGCCATTCGCCGGCGTAGTGCAGCACGTCCACCGCGGGCTGCGGCATCTCCCCATTCGGCAGCGGGCCGACGTTCAACAGATAGTTGCCGCCCTTGCTCACGACGTCGACGAGCTTGAACACGACGTCGCCGACCGACTTCCAGTCGTGATCGTCCTTGCGATAGCCCCACGTGTGGTTGAGCGTCGCGGGGACTTCCCACGCCTCGTTGCGCGCCTCCGTGGGGATGACGTTGTCGCCGGTGCTGACGTAGTCGCCCGCCTCGCCGAGCCGGCCATCGATGAGCGTCTTCGGCTGCAGCGTCCGCACGAGCTGCGTGAAGCGTGATGCGCGCTCGCCGGTCATGTTGCGCGGCGTGTCGAACCAGATCAGCGCGACGGGCCCGTAGCGCGTCAGCAGCTCGCGCACCTGAGGCTCGGCCTTGCCGCGCAGGTACTCGTCGTAATTCTTGAGCGAGTCGGGGCCGAAGTCCCAGTTGTTCCCCGCCCCATTCGGCTCGTGCCAGTCCTGAGACTGGGAGTAGTAGAAGCCGAGCGGCATGCCGTTGCGCGCGCAGGCGTCGGCGAGCTCCTTCAGCACGTCACGCTTGAACGGCGTCGCGTCGACGACGTCGTAGGTGCTCACCTTCGAGTCGAACAGGGCGAAGCCGTCGTGATGCTTGGATGTGATGACGATGTACCGCATTCCGGCGTCCTTCGCCATTCGCACCCAGGCGTCGGCGTCAAACTTCACCGGATTGAACTGCGTGGCGAGCTGCTCGTACTCCTTCACCGGGATGCGCGCCCGGTTCATGATCCATTCGCCGATTCCCGGGATCGTCTTCCCCTTCCATTCACCGGCGGGGATGGCGTACAGACCCCAGTGGATGAAGAGGCCGTACTTCGCATCGCGAAACCACTTCAGTCGCGCCTCACGAGCAGGATCGGCCGGGCGTTCCTGCGCGTGGAGCAGTGGCGCGCCGGCGAGCAGCAGCGCCGCTGCGAGCGTGCGTGCCCTGATATTTCCGTCCCCCTTCACGCGCATCGCGAGCCTCATCATCTGGACGAAGTACCCGCTGCGGGAGGCGTCGCGGTGGATGCCGCCGCCGGATACTCGAAACCGTACTCGCCGGAACCGATCGATACGACCACGATGTCACCGCTCTGTGTCGCCGACGTCACGCCTTCCGCCGTGGCGACGGCGCGGCCGCTTTCCGTGACTGTGCCGAGTCGCGCCGCGGGCAGATGCACCGTGGCCCGCGCGTTGGGGGGCACGCGCACGGTGACGCGCATGCGGCCGTTCGCGATCGTCCAGCCCGACGCCGCGCTTCCATAGGGCGTCTGCAGCTCGGCGCGCGCCGAGGTGAGGCCGCCGCCAGGCTGCGGCGCGACGAACAGATGCCGGTAGCCCGGCTGCGACTCGTCGAGATCCAGACCGGCGACGGTCCGCACCATCCAGTCGCCGATCGCGCCGTACGCGTAATGGTTGAACGAGTTCATGCCGACGTCCTGGAAGCTGCTGTCCGGCTTCTGGCCATCCCACCGTTCCCAGATCGTCGTTGCGCCCTGCGTGATCGGATAGAGCCACGACGGGTAGCGCTTGTTGAGCAGCAGCCGATACGCTTCGGCGAGATGCCCCGTCGCGGTGAGCGCGTCGGTGAGATACGGCGTGCCGAGAAAGCCCGTCGTCAGATGACCGACGGAACGCACGTCGGCGGCGAGACGGGTGCCCGCGTCGGCGCGGCGTGCCTCGGGAAGCAGCCCGAACTCGAGGGCGAGCGCGTAGGCCGTCTGGGTGTTCGAGGAGAGCCGTCCGGATGCCGTCGAGTACTCTTTCGTCCACGCGGCGCGGATGCGCTCGAACAGGTCGCGATACACGCGCGCATCTTCCGTCTTGCCGAGCACTTTGGCGCTGCGGGCGAGGAGATCAGTCGAGTGCGCGAAGAACGCCGTCGCGATGAGATCCTTGTCGGTGGTCGCGCCGGGATAGTCGGCGCGCGTCGTGGCGAAGGCGAGCCAGTCGCCGTAGTGCCATCCCGAGTTCCAGAGCAGCTTGTCGCCCGCCGTCCTGCGCTGGTACTCGACGTAGGCGCGCATGCTCGGATATTGCCTTTCAAGGAGCCGTACATCTCCATAGGCAAGGTACATCGTCCACGGCACGATCACCGTGGCGTCGCCCCAGCCGGAGGAGCTCGTGTTCGCCGTCTTGCTGTTGCGCGTGAGCACGTCGGGAATGACGTCGGGGAGCGAGCCGTTGTCGCGCTGGTCGGCGGCGAGGTCGTGCAGCCAGTTCGTGAAGAAGCCGGCCACGTCGAAGTTGAACGCGGCCGTGCGCGAGAACACCTGCGCGTCGCCCGTCCAGCCGAGCCGCTCGTCACGCTGCGGACAATCGGTCGGAACGCCGACGAAGTTGCCCTTCTGGCCCCACACGATGTTGTGGTACAGTTGGTTGAGCATCGGATCGGACGTCGCGAACGAGCCGGTGCGGGGCATGTCCGAGTGCACGACGATGCCCGTGACCGCGTCGGTGCCCGGTGTGCCCGGGAACCCTTCCACCTTCACGTAGCGGAAGCCGTGGAAGGTGAAGTGCGGCTCGAACGTCTCGTCGCCACTGCCCTTGAGCGTGTACGAGTCCGACTGCTGCGCGGTGCGCAGGTTGGCCGTGTAGAAGTTGCCCTGCTTGTCGAGCACCTCGGCGTGTTGCAGCCGCACCGTGGTACCGGCGGGACCACGCACGCGGAGTCGCACCCAGCCCACCATGTTCTGCCCCATGTCGAACACCGTCTCGCCAGCGGGCGTCTTGAGCACGGCGATCGGCTTGACTTCCTCGATGCGACGGATCGGCGGCCCGAGCGGCGAGACGAGATTCTGCAGCGTGTACGAGGCGACGCGCGCGGGCTTCCAGTCCGCGTCGGCATAGCCAGCGCGACTCCATCCGGCACGCTCGAGCCGTGCGTCGTAGCTCTCGCCATTGTAGATGTCCGAGGCGACGATCGGTCCGGTGGCGACCTTCCAGCGACCGTCGGTGCCGATCACCTGCTCGCGTCCATCGGTGTAGCGCACGACGATCTGCGCGAGGAGCGCGACGTCCTTGCCGTACGTGTTCCGGCGCTTCTCCCAGGCGAGGCGCCCGCGATACCAGCCGTCGCCAAGCGTGACTCCGACCGCGTTGGCGCCGCGCTGCACGAGATCCGTCACGTCGTACGTCTGGTACTGGAGCCGCTTGTCGTAGCTCGTCCAGCCGGGCGTGAGCACGTCGGTGCCGACTCTCCGTCCGTTGATCTCCATCTCGTAGAGACCGTGGCTCGTCACGTACGCGCGCGCCGAGGCGACGGTGCCGTCGAGCGCGAATTCGGCGCGGAGCATCGGCGCCGGGTTGGAGCGCGTGGTGTCGACGGGGAGATCGGGAACGATCCACTTCGCCTTCCACTGCGCCGCACCCATGAGGCCCGTCTCCCAGAACGCGGTCGCGCTCCACGGCGACGCCTGCCCTCGATCGTCCCACGCACGCACCTGCCAGTGATAGCGTCGGCCGGGCCGCAGCGCGGGGCCACCGTACGGTCGGCTGACCGACTCGCCGGACGCGACGCGTCCAGAGGTCCAGAGCGGGGCTGCGAAGGAGTCGGGATGCGCCGCGACGCGGATCTCGTACGCGCTCTGTCGGGTCCCACGCCGCTCGGCGTGGAGCGTCCAGGTCAGGCGCGGTGCAGGCTCGTCGATGCCGATCGGGTTGGTGGCCCACTCGGTTCTCAGCCCTTCGACGTGGAAGCCTGGCGCCTGGGCGGCGCTCGGCCGCGAGCTCAAGGCCAGGCTTGCCGCGGCCGTCGTGAGCAGGAACCACCGTGGCGGGATCAGGCGTGCGGCGTGCATGCGGTGCGGACCTCTCGGCTGGGGTAGAGCGGCGAGTATCGGACGCGTCACGGGCGGGGTCAAGCGGAGGCGTGAGGGCGTTGGAACTTTCCGTGGCGGGGTGCGACTTCTCCGCAGATCACACCGGACGTCGACAGCACATGGAACTGGGACTCTACACCTTCGCCGAAACCACGCCCGATGCGTCGGGCCAGGGCGTCACGCCGCCACCGACACGGATGCGAGAGCTGGTCGAGGAAGCCGAGCTCGCCGAGCAGGTGGGGCTCGACGTGTTCGGCGTCGGCGAGCATCACCGGCCGGACTTCATCGTGTCGTCGCCGGCCGTCGTCCTCGGAGCGATCGCGTCGCGCACGTCGCGGATCCGCCTCACGAGCGCGGTGACGGTGCTCAGCTCGGACGATCCCGTGCGCGTGTTCCAGGATTTCGCGACGCTCGATCTGCTCTCGAGCGGGCGGGCGGAGATCATGGCCGGCCGAGGCTCGTTCATCGAATCGTTCCCGTTGTTCGGCTACGACCTCGATGACTACGACGCGCTGTTCACCGAGAAGCTCGACCTGCTCCTGCGCATTCGGGAGAACGGGCCGGTGACATGGTCGGGCGAGCATCGGGCGCCACTGCGCAACCAGCTCGTGATGCCGCGACCGATCCAGCAACCGTTGCCGGTCTGGATCGCTGTCGGCGGCACCGCGGCGTCGGCGGAGCGCACGGGGCGGCTCGGTCTGCCGATGGCGCTGGCGATCATCGGCGGCGCGCCGGAGCGGTTCGCTCCGTTCGTCGAGATCTACCGGGAGGCGGCACGGCGCGCCGGCCACGATCCGGCGAAGCTCGCGCTCAGCATCAACGGGCACGGGCACGTCGCCGAGAGCTCGCAGCAGGCCGCGGACGAGTACTGGCCCGGGCACGAGAAGTCGATGCGGAAGATCGGGCGCGAGCGCGGGTGGCCGCCCCCGACGCGTGCGCAGTACGAGCTCCTCTGCGGACCGCGCGGCGCGCTTCTCGTCGGCGACCCGAAGACGGTCGCGGAAAAGATCCTCTTCCAGTACGAGATCTTCCGGAATACGCGGTACCTCATCTATCTGATGGGGATGCCGCATCGCACGGTCATGCGCGCGATCGAGCTGCTCGGCACCGAGGTGGCGCCGCTCGTTCGCGCCGGGATCGCCGAGCGACAGCTCACGGCGACGGGGTCGAACGCGCCGGGCTGATGCAGCCTGCTTCACGCCGCAGATTCCGCATCGAGGAGAGCTGTGTCGCAATCGAGCGGTGCCGCCGATTGATCGCCTTGGTGGAGCGTGGTAGGTTCTGCGCCGTTGGATCCACGGATCGCGAACAGTCAACGGAGATCGGTCACATGCGTCTCGTGTCGTGCGTCGCCGGCAGTCTCCTCGTCGTGGGCGCGTCGTCGGGCGTCGCGCACGCGCAGAATCCCGCGCCGGCGCAGCAGCCGGCGGCGCAGCAGCCGCCCGCTCCGATGTCGTTCTTCATCACCAGCGTGGGCAAGGGCGACGGCGCGAATCTGGGTGGGTTGGCCGGCGCGGACGCGCACTGTGCCGCGCTCGCGGACGCGTCGGGGACTTCGGTTGCGGCGGGACGGCAGTGGCGCGCGTATCTCAGCGCCACGGGTCCCGATGGTCGTCCGATCCACGCGCGCGATCGCATCGGCGCGGGACCGTGGCACAACGCGAAGGGCGCGATGATCGCGGCGAACGTCGCCGACCTGCATGGCGACATCGTCCGCGACCGCAATCAGATCAACAAGGTGAACGCGCTGACGGAGAAGGGCGCGCTGGTGAATGGCGTGGGCGACACGCCGAACACGCACGACATCCTCACCGGCTCCGACTCGGAGGGCCGCGCCCTTCCCGGGAAGATCGACACGACCTGCGAGAACTGGACGAGCAACTCGGCGACGGGGAGCGCGTTCCTGGGACATCACGATCGCACCGGCGGCGGATCGACCTCGTGGAACTCGGCGCATCCGTCGCGGGGATGCGGGCAGCAGAATCTGGTGTCGACGGGCGGGGCGGGCCTTCTCTACTGCTTCGCGGCCAACTAAGGGGGGCAGTTTGCCTCACAACCCATAAGGCGTCTGCTTCACGAAATCCCTCACCTGCGTGTAGATGGTGAAGTTTTCGTGCAGCTGGCTGTGCTTGATGCAGGCGGTCTGCGTGTTGATCGCACCCGACAGCTTCGCACTGGTCTGTGGGAAGATCACCTCGTCGCACGGCGTCCACCACGTCCCGTAGCGCGGCGTTCCCCACGTCTCGTCGATCGAGTTGAGCGTCGTCGTGAACGACGAGTACGGCCGCATCTCCGAGCAGGAGACCGGCGTGCAGCCGAACGCGGTCACGGTGCCATGGTTCGTGCCGCCGAGCGTGACGACGGCGTCGACCCTCCGGTCGCCGGGGAACAGCAGGTTCTTCATCATGTAGCGCGCCGAGAGCGACCCCATCGAGTGGGTGATGATGTCGACGTGGTGCGCGCCGGTCGCCGCGAGGACCGAGTCCACCTTCGCCTTCAGCTTGACCGCCGTGGTGGCGTTGCTGAGCCGGTAGTCGTACGACCAGTTCACGAGCTCCGCATCGGTGTAGCCGTCGATCTTGAAACGGCTGACCATCGTGAGCCACGTCGCGCTCGAGGCGTTGTAGCCGTGGACGAAGATGATCGGGTAGTGCGGCGGCGGAGCCGGCGCGAGTAGCTCGCTGCGGCTGCCCGGTGCGGTGAGGAATCCGTCGCGGCCGCAGGCGGCGAGGAGCGCGAGCGCAACGAGAGCACCGAACCGGCGCGCAGACACGCCGGCAGAGGAGAGACTGGGCATCGACCGTTTCCCGGGGCAGCGAAGGCCCCAGGATAAAACATGCGTTTAGCGTGTCAAGCGGCGATGGCTCCGGGGTGCCGAAGGTCCAACACCGGACGAACGGCCGGTGGGCCCCGGGAAGGCGCCTCGGGACCCGTCAGAGGAAGGCGTTGTGAGCCTGCGCCGTCGCCCAGGTGCGGGCGAACCGGCGGAGTGCGCTCGCGAATCGGGCGAGCACCGTGGGACGCATCGAGCGGCGCTCGGCGCGAGCGCGGGCGATCTCTTCCTCCGGGCGGTACGCGACCCAATTGGGGGTCGGGTAGGCGAGGTGGTGTCCGAAGTTGGCCATCGATTCCTCCTCGGCCGCGCGCCGCGCGCTGGCCGTTCGTGGTGTCGTGTGAAGTGCGGTTCGTCCGTTCGAGTCGATATCTAGACCGGGCGGAAATCGGCTTCCAAGACATCATTCGTGTCGTTCCATACCCGTCGGGTATGACTCGCGATTAGCTTCCGCGGATGACTCCTCCTCGCGCCGCACGCGCCGGCGCGGCACCTCGTTCCGACGTCGCCATGTCGGGCGAGGTGCTCTGCATCGGCGAGGTGCTCTGGGACTCACTCCCCGAAGGGCTCTTCCTCGGCGGCGCGCCGTTCAACGTCGCCTGCCACCTGCGCGCGACGGGGACGCCCGTGTCGATGGTGAGCCGCGTCGGCGACGACCGGCTGGGAGAAGAGGTGCTGCGACGCGCGGCGCGCTACGGCGTCGGAACGGATCTGATCCAGGTGGACCACACGCTGCCGACCGGATTCGTCCGCGTGCACGTCGACGAGCGCGGCAACGGCGCGTACGAGATCTGCGAGCCGGTGGCGTGGGATGCGATCGAGGCCACCGAAGCGTTGCTCGCCCGCGCGGCACGGGCGCGCGCGCTCGTCTTCGGCTCGCTCGCGCAGCGGAACGCGACGACGCGCGCGACGATCGAGCGGCTCTGGAAGGTCGCCGCGCACCAGGCGACGATGGTGTTCGACGTGAACCTCCGTCCGCCGTACGAGGAACAGGACGTGATCCGTGCGTCGCTCGCGATGGCCGACGTGGTGAAGCTCTCCGACGCGGAGCTGGCTAGGCTCTCCACTCTGTTCGGCTGGGGCGATGGCGATGAGCGCGAGAGGATGCAGGCCCTCGCCACGAGCTTCGGGTGCGACGTGGTGTGCGTGACGCGCGGCAGCCGCGGTGCGGCGCTACTGCACGACGGCGACTTCAGCGAGCACCCGGGGTTTCCCGCCGAGGTGCGCGACACGGTCGGCGCCGGCGACGCCTTCCTCGCCGTGTTGCTCGCCGGCCTGCTCGCCGGTTCATCGGACACCGAGCTGTTGCAGCACGCGAATCTCATGGGCGCGTACGTCGTGACGCAGTTCGGCGCGCTGCCGGCCGACCAGGCGGTCGCGATCGCGCCCCCCGAAGCACCGTCGCCGCCGCCGCGCCCACGGGCGCGACAGGTGAAGCGCCGCGGGCGGTAGCATGGAGCTCCGCCATCTGCGCTACTTCGTCGCCGTGGCCGAGGAGCTCAACTTCGGTCGCGCGGCCGAGCGGCTCCGCATCGCGCAACCGCCATTGAGCCGTCAGGTCCGCGATCTCGAGCGCGAGCTCGGCACGGCGCTGTTCGAGCGCGTACCGCGCGGCGTCGAGCTGACGCCGGCGGGCCGCGCCTTCCTTCCCGAGGCGCGACTGACGCTCGCACAGGCGGAGCGCGCACAGCGCACCGCACAGCGTGCGGCACAGGGCGAGACGGGGCGGCTTCGAGTGGGATTCGTCGAGGCGGCGACGCACTCGGGAATCCTCCCGGACGTGCTCAGCTTCTTCCGCGCGCACCTGCCGAGCGTCGGACTCTCGCTGTTCGAGCTCGATCCGCTTCGACAAGCCGAGGCGTTCCAGGACGGGCGCATCGACATCGGCATCCTCCACAGCGCGCCGGTGGACGCGGTCCGATGGCTGCGCGTGGAGCCGATCTATTCCGAGCCGGTGATCCTCGCGCTGCCGAAGACTCACGCGCTCGCCGAACGGTCGCGGCTCGCGCTCGCCTCGCTGGCCGACGAGGCGTTCGTGGGATTTCCGCGCGTCGTCGCGCCGGAGATGTACGACGAGATCATCGCGTCGTGCCGTCGGGCCGGATTCAGCCCGCGCATCGTGCAGGAGGCCGCGGGGTGGCACACGCTGGCGAGCCTCGTGAGCGCGGGGGTGGGCGTCGGGGTCGTGCCTCGCTCGATCGCCGAGTTCCAGCAGCCGGGCGTCGTCTATCGCACGGTGCGGGCGCTCGACGTCGAGATGGCGCTGCTCGCGGTGTGGAAGCGCAGCGAACGCTCGGCCGTGCGCGAGCGGTTCGTGTCGGCCCTCAAATCGCTCGCCGGCGCTCGGACTAGCGGCGCGCGCGGGTAGGACGCGACACGGCGACGCCGACGCGCGAATCGGCCATGCCGTAGTACAGCAGCCAGCGATCGCCACGCGGCACGAGCGCTTCGACGAACGTCGTGCCCTGCGCGTACTGCCCCGTGCGCTCATACGGCTCGGTCGGCCGGATGAACGGCGCGTCCGAGCGGTCGAGCAGCTTCACCGGGTTGTCGCGATCGAACAGCGCCTGCCCACCGGTATACACGCGGGGTGGCAGGCCGGGCGCGCCGAACTCGGCGCTGTTGCCGGCGTTGTACAGGAGGACGATGCCGCGGTCGGTGAGAATGGCCGGCGGTCCGGCCTCGACGAGCCAGGAGTCGAAGTAGCCTGGCCGCGCCGAGAGCACCTTCGCCAGCTTCCCGTCGCCGTCCGCGAGCGGCGTCCAGTGGATGAGATCGTCCGACGTCGCGATGAGGATGTCGGGCACGTTGAAGTACATCCAGTACTTGCCGCGGACCCGTGTGGCGACGAGCCGGTCGCCGACGCGCCGCGTGAGGATGGCGCCGGACTTCGTCTCCATCGCGAGGTACTTGCCTTTCGCCGCGGCGGCGAACGCGGGCCCGTGCTTCGTCCACGTGATCAGGTCGCGCGACGTGGCGACGGCGAGTCGCGGGACGTCGCGGTTCCATTGCGTGTACGTGAGCACGTACGAGCCATCCTCGGTCTCGACGAGACGCGGATCTTCGACCCCGCCCGGCACCTCGTACTTCGCCTGCGCGTCACGGTCCGGGTAGAGCACCGGTGCGTCGCGCCGCGTGAAGTGAAGTCCATCGGTGCTTTCGGCAAGACCGAGTCGCGAAGTGTGGTGACCGATCCCTCGTGCGCCGGGATCGTCCTCGGCGCGGTACAGCATGACGATCCTGTTGCCTCGTCCGATCGCCGCGGGGTTGAACGTGGCATGCTCTTCCCAGCGGACCGTGCTGTCGTTGACGGGCGAGCGGAAAGTCGACGTCGCGCGCGGCACGAGCACCGGATTCGCGTCGCGCGGCTTCTCGAACGGGCCGAGCATCCAGTCGCGGCGCGACTGAGCACGGGCTGGTGCCACGGCCAGTGCGCCAAGAGCGACGAGAGTGAGCGAGCGGGCGGCGGTTCGTGCGAGGATCAATGTGACATGCCTCGATCGTGTGGCGGACGACTAGAACTGCAACAGATTCACGCGGAGACCGCGGAGGGCACTGCGAGTACGCGGAGAAATGCTCTCCGGGTCGAGCTGCGCGGCAGCGCACACGGCTCCTCTCCATCCACAACCCCAAGAAAAGAGATCTTGGGGTCGGCATCCAAGCCTGCGGTGCGCCAAGACCTCTAGCGGTCGTCCCGCCGTGCTCCGCGTGCTCCGCGTCGATCTGTTGCGGTTGCTGGTGAGCTGCGCTCCAGTGAGATGCATTCGCGCTCGGCATCCAGCAAGCGCGAGGCGGGCCGCGTCCTCTTCCGTCCCTCTACCCTCCTCCCTACCTTCCCGCGACTTCACACCGGAGACGCGGGCTCGATGACGCAACCAGTCGTACAACTCAGACGTCGCGGGTTCGGCGAGACGATGCGCCGCGATGCCTGGTGGCTTCCCCCCCTCGGTGTCTTCGTCGTGCTGTCGAGCTTCCTCGCGTACGCGACCTGGGCCGCCTTCCAGAACGCCAATTACGAGTACGGCAACTACCTCTCGCCCTTCTACTCGCCGCTGCTGTTCGGGCCGCCGCCGCACGGCTGGTTCGCGCGCGCGCCGCGCTGGCTGGCGTCGATCTCGCCCGCGCTGCTGATCCTTCCCTTCCCCGCCGGGTTCCGCTTCACCTGCTACTACTACCGCGGGGCGTACTACAAGGCGTTCTGGGCCGACCCACCGAGTTGCTCCGTGGGCGAGCCACGCAAGGGCTACCTCGGCGAGCGCACGCTGCCACTCGTGCTGCAGAACGTGCATCGCTATTTCCTGTATTTCGCCCTGCTGTTCCTGCTCGTGCTGGCACACGATGCGTGGGAGGGCTACCACTTCGCCGACGCCGCGGGCGGAATGCGCTTCGGGATCGGCGTCGGCTCGCTGGTGCTGACGACGAACGTCGTGCTCCTCGGCGGCTACACCCTCGGGTGTCACTCGCTGCGGCATCTCGTCGGTGGCTACCTCGACCGACTGGCGGGCCGGCCCGCGCGACGTACGGCATACGACTGCGTGAGCTGCCTCAACCGCGGCCACATGAACTGGGCGTGGGCGAGCCTGTTCTGGGTGGCGTTCACCGACGTGTACGTGCGGATGTGCGCGATGGGCGTCTGGCACGACTGGCGGATCCTGTGAGCGATCATCCCACGATCGACCACGACGTGCTCGTCATCGGCGCCGGGGGCGCCGGCCTGCGCGCGGCGATCGAAGCCGCGTCGCTCGGCACCCGCGTCGGCGTCGTCACGAAGTCGCTGCTCGGGAAAGCGCACACGGTCATGGCCGAGGGCGGTGTCGCGGCCGCGATGGGCAACGTCGACGACCGCGATAGCTGGCGCGTGCACTTCGCCGACACGATGCGCGGCGGCCAGTACCTCAACAACTGGCGGATGGCCGAGCTGCACGCGAAGGAAGCGCCGGCCCGCGTGAACGAGCTGGAGAAGTGGGGCGCGCTGTTCGACCGGACGAAGGACGGGCGGATCCTGCAGCGCAACTTCGGCGGCCATCGATATCCGCGGCTCGCGCACGTCGGCGACCGCACCGGCCTCGAGATGATCCGCACATTGCAGGACCATGGCATCCATGAAGGGATCGACGTCCACATGGAGTGCACCGTCGTCACGCTGCTGCACGACGGCGAGCGGATCGCCGGAGCGCTGGCCTACGACCGCGAGCGCGGGCGGTTCAAGGTGTTCCGCGCCAAGGCCGTCGTGCTCGCAACCGGTGGTATCGGCCGCGCATACAGCATCTCGAGCAACAGCTGGGAGTACACCGGCGACGGGCACGCGCTCGCCTATCTCGCGGGAGCAGCGCTGCAGGACATGGAGTTCGTGCAGTTCCACCCGACCGGGATGATCTGGCCGCCGAGCGTGCGCGGCATCCTCGTGACCGAAGGTGTGCGCGGCGAAGGCGGCGTGCTCAAGAACCGCGACGGACGGCGGTTCATGTTCGACAACATCCCCGACAACTACAAGTCTCAGACGGCGGACACCGAGGAGGAGGGCTGGCGCTACACGCAGGGCGACAAGGACTCCCGCCGCCCCCCCGAGCTGCTGACGCGCGACCACGTGGCGCGCATGATCGTGCGCGAGGTGAAGGAGGGACGCGGCTCACCACACGGCGGCGTGTTCCTCGACATCGCCTGGATCAAGGATCGCGTGCCGAACGGCGCGGAGCACATCAAGAAGAAGCTCCCGAGCATGTACCATCAGTTCAAGCAGCTCGCGAACATCGACATCACGAAGGAGCCGATGGAGATCGGCCCGACGACGCACTACGTGATGGGCGGGATCCGCGTCGACGGCGACACGCAGATGTCCACCGTGCCGGGACTGTTCGCCTGCGGCGAGTGTGCGGCGGGTCTGCACGGCGCGAACCGGCTGGGCGGCAACTCGCTGTCGGACCTCCTCGTGTTCGGGAAGCGCGCCGGCGAGTTCGCGGCGGAGTTCGCGCGGACGAACGGCGACATCCGGCTGGACGAGCGCGAGATCGACGACGGGATGCAGTACGCGCTCGCCCCGTTCGACCGCGGCGCGAGCGGCGAGAGCGCGTATCAGGTGCAGGATGCGCTGCAGACGACGATGCAGGATCTCGTCGGCATCGTGCGGTCGCAGCACGAGATGGAGCAGGCGCTTGGCGAGCTGGAGTCGCTGAAGCAGCGGGCCGACCGTGTCGGCGTGCCCGGAAACCGCGAGTACAATCCGGGGTGGCACACGGCGCTCGATCTGCGACATCTGCTCATCGTGTCGGAAGCGATTGCGCGCTCGGCGCTCGAGCGCCGCGAGAGTCGCGGCGGGCATTTCCGCGACGACTATCCCGACAAGGATCCGGCGTTCGGCAGCTTCAACCACGTCGTACGGCGCGGTGCAGACGGCGGGATGGCGCTCGAGCGGGCGCCCATTCCGCCGCTGCCCGCCGAGCTCGCGGCGATCATCGAGGAGATGAAGTAGTGACCGCACCGTCCTCCACGACCACATCTCACGCCGTCGATGCCTACACGGCGGCGCAGCAGGCGCAGGACGCCGCCGTCGGCCACAGCTCGCGCACGTTCCGCGTGTGGCGCGGGGCGAACGGCGAGGGTGACTTCCGCGACTACACGACCGAGGCGATGGACGGCATGGTCGTGCTGGATGCGCTGCATCAGATCCAGGCCGAGCAGGCGCCCGATCTCGCCCTGCGGTGGAACTGCAAGGCGGGCAAGTGCGGCTCCTGCTCGGCCGAGATCAACGGCAAGCCAAAGCTCATGTGCATGACGCGACTCGACGAGCTGCCCGCCGACGAACCGGTGAGCGTGGAGCCGATGCGCACGTTCCCGCACGTGCGCGACCTCGTGACGGACGTGTCGTGGAACTTCCGCGTCAAGCCGAACATCACGCGCTTCACGCCGCGTGCTCCGGACGCACCCGACGGCACGTGGCGCGTCGACCAGCGCGACGTCGACCGTGTCCAGGAGTTCCGGAAGTGCATCGAGTGCTTCCTGTGCCAGGACGTCTGTCACGTGCTGCGCGACCATCACAAGCACGACGAGTTCATCGGCCCGCGCTTCCTGGTCTACGCCGCGGCGCTGGAGATGCATCCCCTCGACGTCGCCGATCGCACGACGCAGCTCAAGGAGGCGCACGGCATCGGCTACTGCAACATCACGAAGTGCTGCACGAAGGTATGCCCCGAGGGGATCACGATCACGGACAACGCGATCATCCCGCTGAAGGAGCGGGTGGCGGACCAGCATTTCGATCCGCTGCGGGCGCTGGTACGGCTGGTGAGGGGGAAGAAGAAACCCGGTTAGGGGTGGCGAGTGGGGGTGGGGAGTGACGGCAAACGCCGCTCGCGACGCTGTCGCCCCGAACTCCCCACTCCCCACCCGGCGCAACGAGGACGTCGCTGACGACGAAGGAGGAGCCGGATGTCTGAGCTCAAGAAGATCTCCCAGGAAGCCATCCCCCGCGCCACGCAGAAAGCGGAGCGGTATCGGCTGCTCAACCAGTCGTGGGCGACGGAGAGCATCTGTCTCGACATCCTCGAGGTGGATCCGACGAATCAGCCGGTGCTCGTGATGCTCGTCCTCGCGCTGACCGACCAGTTCGGACGCGAGTCGGCCGATCTGGTGCGGCGCGCGCGGGAGACGCTCGAGCGCCTCACCGATCCGTACCAGCGCGCCTACTACGCCGGCATCATCTCGGAGCGCCTCGCCCACGCGCAGCTCACGAGCGGCGCGATGCACGCCGAGGCGATGGCGTTCGCCACGCTTCGCTCGGCGATGGAGTCGTTCGAGAAAGCCGAGCAGCTCCGGCAGCCGGGGAACGACGACGCGATCCTGCGGTGGAATACCTGTCAGCGCACGCTGGCGGGGATGCGACGGCAGGAAGTCGCGGACGAAGCGTATGAGCCGACGTTCGGCGAGTAGGGCTTCGCGCTCCTTCGCGCTCGCGGTTCCGTAACGCAGATGGCGGCGTCGTCGCGGTGAGCAACGTGTGCGTCGAAGATCCAGACCCGTTGCTCGGGCAACGGCGAACGCCGTGCGCAACGTTGCCAGCGTGAGCGGCCTGCTCGGCGTGCTTCGTCGAGCGGAAGTGGCGGCGTGACCAGCTCCGCCCACCACGAGGCGAGGCGCCCGCTCCTGCTGGTGACCGGCGCCTCCGGCTACATCGGCGGCCGCCTGATGCGCGCGTTGCACGACGCCGGCGCGCGCGTGCGCTGCATGGCGCGGCGGCCCGACGAGCTGCGCGTTCGGGCACCCGACGGTGTGGAGGTCGTGCACGGCGACGTGCTCGACGCCGCGTCGCTTCCCGCTGCACTCGCGGGCGTCGATACGGCGTACTTCCTCATCCACGCGATGGCCACGCCGCGCGATTTCGCGCATGAGGAGTGCGAGGGTGCACGGAGCTTCGCGCAGGCAGCGCTCGCTGCGAAGGTCCGTCGCATCGTCTACCTCGGCGGCCTCGGTTCCGACGTGGGGCTCTCGACGCACCTGGCCAGCCGGCACGAGGTCGGGCGCATCCTGCGCGATTCCGGTGTGCCGACGATCGAGTTGCGCGCGTCCGTCATCCTGGGCTCGGGCAGTCTCTCGTTCGAGCTCGTACGCGCGCTCGTCGAGCGGCTCCCCGTGATGCTGATACCGCGATGGGTGCGCACGCGAACCCAACCGATCGCGATCGGCGACGTGATCGCCTACCTCTCCGCGGCCGCCGAGATCCCTGTAGATGGGAGCGTGGTCGTGGAGATCGGTGGAAGCGATCGTGTGTCGTACCTCGACCTGATGCGCGAGTACGCAGCGCAACGCGG
>Ga0066652_100000440_pt1 | contig 19973 bp, 22 predicted proteins | sample GraSoiAngelo_101_FD_71413 | JGI IMG/M metagenome (GOLD analysis project Ga0066652, IMG submission 71413) | Grasslands soil microbial communities from the Angelo Coastal Reserve, California, USA - 14_0903_02_30cm | ecosystem: Environmental > Terrestrial > Soil > Grasslands | place: USA... | reverse complement strand
GATAGCTCCCGACAATAATACATTACTCTGGAAAATCACTGGCAACGGCTTAACCAAACCATCTTATTTATTTGGAACGATACACATGCTTTGTGCAGATGATGCCGGTCTTAGCGACCAGATGAAGAATGTTATTCGAAAAGTAGATAATGTTTATTTCGAAGTGGATATCGACAATCTCCTGGAGATGTTTGCCGTGATCAATAAAATGAAAATGAAGGGCGATACCACACTGCAGGACCTGCTGAGCAAAGAAGATTATGAAAAAGTAAAAGAGTATTTTGAATCCAAAGGCTCGATACTTCCGTTTTCCATGCTGGAAACATACAAGCCTATTTTAGCACTTTCAACGCTGGAGGAAAGTTCGATGGAATGCGAAACAACAGCTATGATGGAACAGGTGATCATGCGGGAAGCAAAACAGAATAATAAAAATATAAAGGGATTGGAGACGATGGCTTACCAGGCAGGAGTGCTGGACAGCATACCCTATAAATTACAGGCAGAGCAACTGGTAAGTTATATCAACGACATCAAAACGAAGAAAGGTGCTGAAGATACCGAGTTGAATGAAATGATGGAAGCATACAAATCCCAGGACCTGGAAAGGCTCGAAAAACTGATGATGAAAACCGACGTGGGTATCGGGAATTTTACGGAGGTATTATTATATAACAGGAACCGCAACTGGATCGTAAAGCTGAAAGAGCTCATGCCGCAAAAATCCTTACTGGTAGCTGTTGGCGCAGGTCATCTTCCCGGCGAAAAAGGTGTCATTAATCTTTTACGCAAAGCAGGCTATACGGTTACACCCCTGGAAAATAAATCAGCTACACTAAAAGAAATCTAACACTGGTGCCGGGTGTGAATTGGTAAAAACCTACATCTAAGACCTGGCAACAGACAGCGGACAGCTGACAACTGAAGCACGATCATCTGTGAATCCATGGCAAATCTCTAGTTCGCAAATCTGCTATGCAAGTAATTTCCCGTATAAAAGTTATCAGGGGTGATATAACAGAACTGCCAGTTGACGCCATTGTCAATGCGGCTAACTCCACGTTACTTGGCGGGGGAGGAGTCGATGGCGCTATCCATCGGGCCGGCGGTCCCGCAATTCTGGAAGAATGCAGGAAAATTATCGCCAGGCAGGGAGGTTGTAAAACCGGCGAAGCGGTAATTACCACGGCAGGTAGGTTGCCGGCAAAGTTTGTAATTCATACTGTCGGGCCTATATGGAATGGTGGAAACACGTTAGAGAAAGAAAATCTTGCCAATTGTTATAAAAATTCGCTGAAAATCGCAGTTGAACACCGCTGCACTACAATATCGTTTCCTAATATTAGCACAGGAATATATCGATTCCCCAAAGACCTTGCTGCCAAAATTTCGATAAGCACTGTCGTGAGCTTCCTTGAAAAATCAACTCTTCCGGACAAAGTACTATTCGTGTGTTTTGATCCTGAAAATTTTCAGCTGTTACAATCCGAATTGGGTGATATTGAGACCAGCAATAATCCGCTCGCTTAAGCTCGGTTAAAACACTGAGAAAAAAGGGTGAAAAAAGATTTGTTTTTAAAAACTAAAATAAGAAATTCGTTGTACCAAATAACCGCGTTCTGACTCACCGGTTCTTTCACCAGGAATAATTAAGGCTAAGATTAAAAAATATTAAAGAAGTTCAGTAGAGGCTAACTACTGGGCAAGGATGGTTGCTTTCTGATGCCGCTTTGGTGGAGTGGCGTTGACGCATAACAGTAACTAAGAAAGCATGCCAAAAAATAAAGCCGCCCCGTAAGGCGGCTTTTTTATTTATGTTTACATGCCCCAATTAAATTTTATCTTTTGAACAAATCAATAAAAATCGAACCAGCCATTGTAAGTCAGCCTGAACCTGGAATGAATAAAGAGGGAATCATTCAACAACTACGGGTTAATCACCAAAAATTTTGTGAGGCTGTCTTGTTATTAACAGACGAAGAATTTATTTCCAGGGCAAATGGTAAATGGACCGCGGGACAGCAGCTTGATCATATTTACCGGAGCGTAAATGCACTGAACCTGGGATTGGCTTTACCCAAATTTATCATCCGGTTGTATGCAGGAAAGGCCAATCGTCCTTCAAAAACTTACGAGGCATTGATTGCAAAATATAAATTGCGCCTGGGCGCTGGTGGAAAAGCGGTAGGACGTTTTCTTCCGCGGGAGATCGGTAATAAAGAGAAATTGTCCCAGAAAGAAAAATTGATCAATGCAGTTGAAAGCCTATGTAAAAAAATTAACCGTTATAGCGAACCGCAGCTGGATTACTACATATTGCCACACCCGCTTTTAGGTAAATTGACAATAAGAGAGATGCTCTACTTTACTATTTACCATGTAGAGCATCATCAAAATCTAACCCTGAAAAACCTGGGGAAATAATTGTGTTCCTTGCTTTTTACAGCACTCTCTCCAGCCCTGAAAAGAAAAAGTCTCCTTCTATTTTCGCATTTTCATCGCTGTCGCTACCATGAACGGCGTTTTCACCAACATTTGCAGCATACAATTTGCGAATCGTTCCTTCGGCGGCTTTGGCCGGGTCTGTAGCACCGATCAGTGTACGAAATTGCGTCACTGCATCTTTTTTTTCAAGAATAGCTGCGATGATCGGACCGCTGCTCATGAACTGAACCAGTTCGCCGTAAAACGGCCTTTCCTTATGAATGGCATAAAATTCACCGGCTTTGTCGGCACTCAGCTTTGTCATCTTTAACGCCACTATTTTATAACCTTCTTTAATGATGCGGTCCAGGATCAACCCGGCATGTCCACTTTTCATGGCGTCGGGCTTGATCATCGTAAAAGTTCTGTTAGTCATTATATTATTTTCTTTTTGCGGGGCCAAAGATAGATGATTGAGTCGAAAGTCATTAGCCGTTGGTAAATAGTCAAGAGTATCTTACAATCCCTGGGATAGTTACTGACTATTATAGGTATGGACTGTAAACTACGACTAATGACTATCGACTCCGGACTATGGCCTGATTCACCTATCTTCGCAGCCGTTTTATGCAGCCCATATATGAAATATTTCCACTATTAACGCAACCACGCAATATTGTAATCACCACGCACCAAAAACCTGACGCTGACGCGATGGGTTCATCACTGGCGTTATATAATTTTTTAAAGCAATTTGGTCATACTGTCACCGTTATTTCACCAACCAACTGGGCCAAGTGGTTGGACTGGATGCCTGGATGCAGTGAGGTGATTGATTACGATGCTAACCGGGAAAAAGCGACTAATATCCTCAATGCCGCTGATTGGTTGTTTTGTCTTGACTTTAATATTTTTCACCGAACGAAAACCATGACGGAGCGGCTGAAAGAGCTCAAGTGTACAAAGATCCTGATCGACCATCACCAGGAGCCCGATGAACCTTCTTTTAATTACGGTATCAGCGATGTGACCAAAAGTTCTACCTGCGAAATGGTTTACGATTTCATGGTGGCGTCTGGTGGATCAGAAAAGATCACCGAAGAGATCGCCGAGTGTATCTATGCGGGTATAGTTGGTGATACCGGTTCATTCCGTTTTCCTTCTTCCACGCAGGATGTGCACAGGCTGGTAGCCGATCTCAAAGAGAGAGGGCTTAAACATTCCAAAGTTCATGAGAACCTTTTTGACAATTTCCTGGAAAACAAGTTACGTTTTACGGGGCATGTACTACTACACCGCATGCAGGTGTTTTATGAATTCAACACAGTTCTGATTGCCATTCCCAAATCGGATCTTTTAAAATATCATGTCAAGACCGGAGATACAGAAGGACTGGTCAATTTTCCACAGACCATCCAGGGCATCAAACTCGTTGCTATCGTGATCGACCGGGATGAAGAAAGAAAATGGAGTTTCCGTAGCAAGGGAGGATTTGACTGCAATACATTTGCGCGGAAATATTTTGAAGGTGGCGGCCATTTCAACGCATCCGGTGGCAGGAGCAGCGACCCGCTCGACGTGACCGTGCAAAAATTCAAAGAAGCAATAAAAGAAAACAAATCTTTATTACAATAAATTAAAACATGAAAAGAGTCAATTACCTGTTGCTTGTGCCTGTTGCTTTGTGCTTCCTGGCATCTTGCAAAAATGTCAACTTTAAAAAAACTAAAAGTGGCTTGCTTTATAAAATTTTCCCTTCCGACAGCAAGGATTCCGTTGCCAGGCCTGGCGATTGGGTGAAACTGCATTATACCACGACTGTGAAGGATTCGGTGCTGCAAACTTCTTATGGACGGATGCCCTATTACGGACAGGTCACGGCCAAAGCTGAAGGAGCTTACAATCCCATCGAGATACTGTCACTGGTAAAGAAAGGAGATAGCGCAGTCACCGTAGAATTAACAGATACACTCTTTAAAAGAAATTTATTGCCTGAGGATAGTTTCTTCAAAAAAGGAGACCGCCTGATTACCACTTTCAAAGTACTGGAAGTATTCAGGAGTGATAACGCTTACCAGGCAGACGAGAAAATAGAACGCGAAAAGGATATGCCGAAAGCAATGAAAGAACGGGAAGAGCAAATGAAAAAAATGCAGGATGCACAAATGCAGCAATATCAGAAAACCGGAGAAGCTGATAAAGAAATAAAAGAAATGCAGGATTGGTTGGCAGCAAAGAAGATCACCGCCACCAAAACCGGCTATGGCACTTTTGTTCACATCGATCAGCCCGGGACCGGAGCTCCTGTCGTACCAGGAAAGTATGTAAAAGTGAAATACTCGGGCAAAGTGCTGGCTACCGACAGTGTATTCCAGGCCTGGGCCTATGCATTTAAACTGGGTAGCGATCCTGTAGTAATGGGATGGACTGAAGGATTGCAATTATTCAAACAGGGCGGTAAGGGCACACTGTATATCCCCGGCTTCCTCGCCTATGGCGAAAATCCCGGCCCTGCAGGAAAACCTTTCGCAGCGCTGATATTTGATATAGAGATACTTCAGATATCCGATGAACCGATTGCCCAGGATCCCCCGCCAACACCTAAACAACCAGGTAAAAAATAATTAAGATAAATCGGACCGGGGTCTATCAAAATGACCGAAATTTGAACCGTCTCGTTCCTGAGACGGTTTTTTTTGGCTTAAACAGCCTCACCCCGTTTTTAGTCCAATATTAAATTTGTACTCTATCGAAATTGAACAATACGGTCATGTGAACTAATTATAAACCTCCCGCTAATGCCGGAGGTTTTTTATTTGGAAGAATTGGGCAGGGCAGCAACCAGCCTGATCGTCTCTTTGGCTTCTTTTACGTCATGTACGCGGAGAATATTTGCGCCATTCATGAGCGCGACAGTATTTAAGACTGTGGTGCCGTTCAATGCCTCATCGGCCGTAACTCCAAGCGTTTTGTAGATCGTTGACTTCCGAGACAAACCCACGAGGATGGGGCAGTCCAGCATTTGAAAAACAGAAAGACTTTTGAGCAATTCAAAGTTGTGGGAACTGTTCTTTCCAAAACCAAAACCAGGATCAATGATGATGTCATGAATGCCTGCTTTGCGCAGTTCATTTGTTTTGCCGATAAAATAATCCAGAACATCCCGGGTCACATTTTCATACTGCGCTGCCTGGAGCATGGTTTGAGGAGTTCCTTTTATATGCATCAGCACATAAGGTACGTGCATTGATGCCACTACTGCAATCAACTCAGGATCGATCGAACCGCCGCTGACATCATTCACCATTGCAGCGCCGGCCTTAACGGCTTCTTTTGCGACTGCGGAATAATATGTATCAATAGAAATAATTGTACCCGGGAATTTTTTATGTATCGCTTCGATGACGGGGATGACTCTTTCAAGTTCTTCGGCGACGCTTATTTGTTCGCTGCCCGGCCTCGTGCTTTGACCACCGATATCCAGTATGTCAGCTCCTTCAGCGATCATTTTTTCTGCCTGCTGCAGAATGGCGCTGATCTCACTAAAACGGCTCCCCGCATAAAATGAATCTGGTGTAACGTTAATGATCCCCATCACCAGGGGCTGGTCCATCGTGACCATTTTACCGTTAGCATTAAGCGTAAACATTAAATCTTGTTTCGTTAATTTTGAAAGATAAAGATAATTGAGATAAGTCAGGGTGAGATGTGAGAGCTGAGCGTCAGGAGCCATTGGAATTTTCACGTTTGACCTCTCATGTTAAATCAATCATAAGTAATGAAGCTATTGGTAAACATCATCAGGGTCCTGGTTGGATTGCTTTTTATTTTTTCCGGGCTGGTAAAAGCCAACGATCCCCTTGGCCTGGCTTACAAAATGGAAGAATATTTTGAGCTATGGAACCTTGCAGCATTAAACAGTATCGCACTCTGGCTATCCATTATCGTGATCGCGTTCGAGATCATTGCCGGGGTTGCATTATTGTTGGGTTGGCAAATGCGCTTATTCAGCTGGTTGCTGCTGTTATTGATCATTTTCTTCACCTTCCTCACGGGCTATGCTTATTTCTCAGGCAAATTCACCAATTGCGGTTGCTTCGGTGATTGTATACCGATCACGCCGAAGACCTCCTTCCTTAAAGACGTTGTATTGACCGTATTGATCGTATTTCTATTTGCGAACAGGAAAAACATCAGGCCCGTCGCTTCCAATACAGCGACATTGCTGGCCATGTTGCTGGCAACGATTTTTAGCTTTGGGATACAATGGTATGTTCTGAACTATTTGCCTGTCTTCGATTGCCTCCCTTATAAAAAAGAGAAGAATATCTCCAAACAAATGCAAATACCGGAAGGATCATTGCCCGACAGCATCGCCGTTGTATTTGTGTATGAAAAAGAAGGAAAGCAATATGAATTTACCCCCGCAGGATTGCCTGCCGACCTGGCTTCTTACAAATTTGTAAAGCGAAAGGACAAATTAATAAGAAAAGGAAATGCAGAACCGCCAATAAAAGGTTTTGTGCTCTCAGGTATTACTGACCAGGATTCAACACAACATGTGCTTTCACAACCGTACACCGTTCTTTTATTCTGCCAGAACTTTTCGACACCCGTATCCAAATGGAAAGCCGATTTTGAAAAATTATATGCGGTAGCAAAGGAAAAGAACATTCCCGTGTTCGCAATTACCACCCAACCGTCAGAGGCCAGGAAGAATTTTGCAGGCACTTCTTTCAGCGATATTCAGATTTTCAAATGTGATTTCACTGCTATCAGGACAGCGGCCAGGGCAAATCCCACCGTTTACCTCTTACAGTCCGGAACAATAGAAGATAAACAGAGCTACAGGAGGATGGACCGGGTAACAAACGAACTGAAGCGATTTCCTGTACTACAGCGCCAATGATTAGAAAATAATAAACCGAACATGCTTCGCTACATTGCTAAGAAAATATTGTACGGACTGCTGGTGCTGATGGGAGTGGTGGTATTGGTATTTTTTCTTTTCCAGGGATTTGGCGATCCTTCCCGCCTTGTGATGGGACAGTCCGGGGATTCAACCACGCAAGCCAATATCCGGAAGGAACTATACCTGATCAATGAAAAAGGAGAACCCATCTCTAAATTCAAACAATTCCTTTTCTACCTCAATGATGTTTCCCCTTTAAGCGTGTATAATAAAGAAGAGATCAGTAAAAAAAATCTAAAGGGGATCTTTATTGGTGGCAATACTAAATTTGGTATCAAGGTTCCTTATCTCCGCAAATCGTATCAAAGCAAAAGGGAAGTAGGAAGCATATTGATGCAGGCGTTACCTGGCACCTTATTGCTTGCTGCTGCCGCAATGTTCATCGCTATATTGATAGGCATCCCGCTCGGTGTGATGGCCGCGGTAAAACAAAATACCTGGCTGGACACTTCGGCCGTGTTTTCAAGCATCATCGGTATATCGGCACCTTCTTTCTTCATGGGCATTATTATCGCTTACCTGTTCGGCTTTGTGTTGAGCGATTGGACCGGTTTGCATATATCTGGCAGCTGGTATGATGTTGATGATGTCACAGGTCAAAAGAGGCTGACTTTTCAGAATCTTATCCTGCCTGCTATTACGCTGGGAATCCGCCCGCTCGCGATCATTACGCAACTCACACGAAGCGCTATGCTGGATGTATTGGACCAGGATTACATTCGAACGGCCTATGCAAAAGGTTTAAGTAAAAGAAAAGTGATCTGGAAGCATGGATTGCGAAACGCATTAAACCCGGTGATCACCGCGGTTACAGGTTGGTTCGCCGAGCTGCTGGCAGGGGCTTTCTTTGTTGAATACATTTTTGGCTGGCAGGGAATGGGAAAGGTAACAGTAGATGCTTTGGAAAAACTCGATTATCCTGTTGTAATGGGATCGGTGCTGGTGGCTGCCGTGTTTTTTATTTTGATTAATATACTTGCTGATATTTTGTACGGGGTGGTGGACCCAAGGGTGAAAATTCAATGAATGATATCCGGTGCAATCAACATGCAGGAATCATCCGGTTCGACCAACTTTTTTATTTCCCGCCCATGTTGATCAAATATTTTTATTACTGAATCTGCAGTAAAGTCGGGGCATACGCTATACTCTTCAATGATTTCACCGACTATGACAGGTTCTATAACCCCTACATCATCATGATCCATTAGTACTGTATCCTTGACACAAGTCTCTTCCTTTATTGCAGCCGTGGAATCCGGTTCGAGGCTCATTATACCCATCGTGGAACACTGCTTTTCTTTCTCTGCCCGTATTGCCGATATATCTCCAGTTGAATTTCCACGCGAGTTACTATTACATGCTGACAGAAAAGTTCCAAACAAAATGAAAACGATCGCCAGGAATTTTTTCCAAAATGGAATGGATGCTTCGAGCACATGGGGTAAAAGATTGCTGTGGCTCACCAACTGATCATTTCTTAAACGTCCGCAGGTTTTCTGCCCACTGCGCTTCAGGAAATAATTCTTCACCTCTTCATCACTCATGGAAGTGAAATCAACAACTGTTTTAGAACAAACCTGGCAAAATGCGCCCTGTTCCCGCGGCGACATTTCATTCCAGTTTTCATGACACGGTTTGGGGATGGAAAGAAGCAGCATGGATTTTTTTTTAATGAGATGCTGCAGTAATCAATTTCCACACGTCACTTAACGATCACCTCATTTATGATCTTTTGTCCCAGCGCCTCGTTCACTCTTTGTTTTATCTTTTCACGTTGATAAATGAGTTCCTGTTTGAGTGGAGCTACTTCGGTAGTTATAATTAGCTTATCACCGATGATCTGGAGTTGCTTTGTATAGCGGGCAATAGTCTTTCCCATGATCTCTTCCCAAACATCCTCGATCTGCAAGGCCTGTATGTCGCCCCTGATCCGGCTTTTTTTTAGAAATTCCTGTATAGCTTGATTGATGGAAAATTCACCCATTAGACAAAGGTAAAGCCAAACGTGAGACGTGAAAAGTGAAAACTGAGAAGTTCGGCTTCAAAGCACGATAATTTCGTAGGTAATGTTCAGGATATCCAGGTGTTGCCTTAATCTTACTTCGTTCGTATCTGTAATAAATACCTGGCCTTTGTTCTCCATACACACTTTGTTCAGCAGGTTGCTGATGCGGCTTTCGTCCAGCTTTTCAAATACATCGTCCAGCAGGAGCAGGGGAGCAAAATTCTTTTCCTTTTTCAATACATCCATTTCCGCCAGCTTTAAGGCAAACAATAAGCTTTTACGTTGTCCCTGCGAAGCAATGTTCTTAAATAGCTGGTTGTTCATGGTTATTTCCAGCTCATCGCGGTGAATACCTGCCGTCGTTCGCTGGGCGCTGTAATCTTTTTGACGCGTTGCCTGCAGCAATTCAGTGAATGAAGCTTTCAACAACTGGCTTTCGTACAGCAAAGTGATTTCCTCCTGTTGAGTGGCTATTTCGTTGTACAAATGCTTTGCCTGCGGTAAAAAAGAAACCAGGAATTCTTTTCGCTTATTAAAAATATATTCGCCGGGTTTGATCAATTGTTCGTCAAACACGTCCAGCAGGGAAACATCCCCAATACCAGCTTCCGCGAAAGAGCGTAGCAAAGAATTTCGTTGTTGAAGCACTTTATTGTACCGGATCAGGCACTGCAGGTATTCCGGGTCTACCTGTGAAAGCAATGAATCAAGAAATCTTCGTCTTTCTTCGCTTCCCCCTGTGATGAGGGTAGCGTCGTCGGGAGCAATGACGACACAGGGATAATGCCCGATATGAAGGGAGAACTTATCGTAAGGCCTTCCATTAACCGCAAATTCCTTCTTTCCTGTCTCACGAAAAATGCAGGTTGTTGTTTCGGGTTTGTCTTGCAAAACAAACCGGCCTTCAATCCGGAATCCTTCTTTTCCCTGCTGGACATTATTACCATCCAGGCGGCTGAAATAACTTTTAGTAAAACAGAGATAATGGATCGCATCCAGCAAATTTGTTTTGCCCACGCCGTTGTTACCGCAAATACCTACAATTTGTCCGCTGAAATCAAATGAGCGGTCTGTATAATTTTTGAACTGAAGTAATGATATAGATTCAAGACGCAGCATCGGGAATGCAATATAAGCTGGAGCCGGGAGAAGAGAGTCGGTAGTCGATGGTTCATTCGAGATACGACATTGCGAGCGTAGCGAGGCACTTGGCTGAAGCTATCTCTGCCTCTCCCTTGGAGAGGGAGTTGGAGGGAAGAGGCCATAATCTCCTGTCCGTTAAACTCTTCCAGCCCAGCAATTAAATCCCAAATCTGGAATATCCACTCTAAAATATGGTCGCTTTCCCTTATTTTTGCACCCGCTTAAGCCATTCAGTTTTATGGCACAAACAGTACAAACAACAAAGCCAGTGGCAACCAAGTTTTCCAAAGAAACATACCTGTATTGGTATGAGCTAATGCAGCTTATCCGTCAATTTGAATTGATGGCCGAAGAGAAATACAAAATGGATGGTAAAATCCGTGGCTTTTTTCATGCATACATAGGCCAGGAAGCAATCGCAGCCGGTTGCATGACTGCGACTAAGCCCGAAGATCCTTTTATCACCGCATACCGTGACCATGGACTGGCTATTGCCAAGGGTGTTTCGGTTGATAGCTGTATGGCTGAATTGTATGGTAAAGCCACCGGTTGCGCCAAAGGAAAGGGTGGTAGCATGCACTTCTTTGGAAAAGATGTGAATTTCTATGGTGGACATGGTATCGTGGGAGCGCAAATAGGAACTGGAGCAGGTTTGGCTTTTGCAGAAAAATACCGTGATACTGATAACGTGGTGCTTTGCTTTTTTGGCGATGGAGCTGCAAGACAGGGAATACTTCATGAAACATTCAATCTCGCTATGCTCTGGAAATTGCCCGTAGTGTTTATTTGCGAAAACAATAATTACGCGATGGGCACTTCAATAGAACGTACGTCGAATGTAATCGATATCTATAAACTGGCTGATTCTTACGAGATGCCAGCCGATGCCCTTGATGGAATGAGCGCGGAAGCCGTGCATGAAGGTGTTGGCAGGGCGGTAAAAAGAGCGAGAGAAAAAGGCGGACCAACTTTATTGGAAATTAAAACATACCGTTATAAAGGACACTCGATCAGCGATCCGCAGAAATACAGGACCAAGGAAGAAGTAGACGAATATAAAAGCAAAGACCCTATCCAGCAGGTTAAAAAAACAATCCTGGATAGCAAGTTTGCTACCGAGAAAGAACTGGACGCAATAGACAAGCGCGTAGATGGTATCGTCACCGGTTCGGTAAAATTTGCCGAAGAAAGTCCCTGGCCAGATGATGACGAGGTTTTGAAAGACGTATATAAGGATCCAAACTATCCTTTCATTGTTGATTGATCAATCATAAAACTGAAATACACAAAATAAAATGGCAGAAAAGAAAATCGTGCAGGAAACAGACAGGGCCGAAGTGGTCATGGCAAAAGCTAAAGATTTTTGGGAGCGAAACAGCAAGCTGATCTCGGTCGTTTTTGTCGTCGTTGTCCTGGGTGTCGGCGGATATTTTATCTATACGAACTATGTAGTTAAGCCAAAAGAAGAAAAAGCCAGCGAGCAAATGTTCAGGGCGGAAGAATATTATCGCATGGATTCGGCGAGCCTGGCGCTGAGAGGCGATGGTCAATCTCTTGGTTTTCTCAAGATAATCGACAAATACAGCGGCACAAAGGCTGGTAACCTGGCTTGTTTTTATGCGGGTGTTTGCTATATAAAACTCGACGATAACGCCAACGCAATTAAATACCTGAAAAAATTCAGCACGGATTCCAAGCAGGCAAAAGCCAGGGCTTACAAACTCATGGGCGATGCTTATGGCGACATGGGCAAATTCCAGGATGCTGTTGATTACTACAAAAAATCGGCGCATGTCTTCGAAGAAGATAAACCCAACTCTTCTGAAGCGTTGTTCCTGGCGGCTTATATGACTGATCGCGTTTTAAAAAATCCGAAAGCCGCCATCGAACTATATAAAGAAGTAAAAGAAAAGTTCCCTATCGAAAAAGGAGCTGACGCTGACAATTACCTTGCGCAACTGGGTGTTTACAATGTAAACTGATAGGCAGCACAGCCCGGTATGACAAGCTCAGCAACAAACGATAAATTACTACAACTGGATACAGGCATTCTGAAAAAGAATGCCTGTATTGTTTTAATAAAGACCGAATGGAATGCTGCGATTGTCGACGAGCTGGAACGGGGTTGTGTGTCTACTTTACAGAAATACGGCATAAAAAAGATTGTCCAGTTAACTGTCCCTGGCGCATTTGAAATTCCGTTCGGTATAAAGACCTTCTGGAAAAATAGCGGAAAGAAAAAAAAACCTGATGCATTTATCGCATTTGGCTGTGTTATTAAAGGAGACACTCCTCACTTTGATTATGTGTGCAAAGCCGTGACAGACGGTGTGACGCAATTAAACCTTTCGTTACCAGTTCCCGTTATCTTTGGGGTACTGACAGTAAACAGTGAAGAACAGGCCCGGGAAAGAACCGGGGGAAAGCATGGGCATAAAGGGGAGGAAGCTGCGGTCACAGCATTGAAGATGATCGGCTTCACCAACAACAAAAATGCTTAGAAGAGGATTGCAACCAGTTTACTACTTACACAGATAAAAAGAGAACAAATTTATTGATAATTGCAAAAGCAATGAACGTACAGATCTTCATACCCTGTTTTGTTGACCAGTTATATCCTGATACGGCATTCAATATGATCAAAGTGCTGGAAAAAGCGGGATGTACGGCCAGTTATAATACTTCACAAACCTGTTGCGGCCAACCTGCATTCAATGCCGGTTTCTGGGATGAAGCAAAATCTGTTTGTACCAAGTTCCTGAAAGATTTTAAAGGTACAGATTACATCGTAGCACCGAGCGCAAGCTGCGTGGGTTTCGTCCGTAATTACTATACGCGGCTATTTGATAATTCGTCCATGCACCATGACGTCGCCGATATTGGTAAACGCATATTTGAATTGTCTGAATTTCTCGTCCAGGTTTTGAAAAAAGAAGAATTCGGCGCCAGCCTGGAAGGCAAAGCAACCTACCATGACAGCTGTGCCGGTTTGCGTGAATGCCGGATAAAACAGGAACCAAGAAAATTGCTGTCACATGTAAAGGGCCTTGAAATAGTTGAAATGAATGATGTAGAGACCTGCTGTGGTTTCGGCGGCACCTTTGCTGTAAAATTTGAATCCATTTCAATCGGGATGGGCGAGCAAAAAGTGGAAAACGCCTTAGCTACCGGTGCCCAGTACATCATTTCAACCGACCTGTCCTGCCTGATGCATCTCCAGGGCTATATCAATCAAAAAGGTTATTCATTAAAAGCGCTCCACCTGGCAGACGTACTGGCCAATGGCTGGTAAGAATTAAATGAGCCGGCCTCAAGAATGAGAACCGGCCCGGTTTGCCCTAAAAATGGAAATTTATGAACCCACCGTTTATTAACAGAGCTAATAATGTGGGGGACGGATCAAAGACGGAACTTTTGGGCATGTACGGATATGGATACTATCCGGATTTGAATTCTTAAAAAAAATTGTGATCCCCATCCCGAAGATCACAGGAACGCAAGCTGTTGCCGTAAGGTTATTTAGGAAGTACCACATGATCGATCACGTGAATAACTCCATTGCTCTGGTAAACATTGCTGATAGTAATAACCGCCATTCCGCCATTCTCATCTTTGAGCATGTATTTGCCATCTTTTTTGGATACCCACAATTTTCCGCCTGCCACGGTTGTCAGTTCGCCACCCGCCTTGATGACAGCATCAAGAGCCTTAGTATCCAGCCTGCCTGGGACCACATGATAGGTCAGTATACTGGTAAGCTGGGCTTTATTCTCCGGCCTGACAAGGTTTTCAACCGTGCCTTTGGGAAGCATATCAAAAGCCGCATTTGTAGGTGCAAAAACAGTAAAAGGTCCTTTTCCCTGAAGGGTCTCAACCAGGCCGGCGGCTTTTACAGCAGCCACAAGAGTGGTATGGTCTTTTGAATGGACGGCATTATCAATAATGTTTTTTGATGCATACATGGGAGCACCGCCAACCTCAACGGTTTTTTCATCCATCATCTTCTGCGCGAAGGATACGTTAAAGATCAACGCCGAAATGGCCATGAGCCCAATGAATCTGATTTGTTTCATAAATTTTGTGTGTTTGATTTTTTAAATGTTTTGATTAATGGTATTTGATTTGGGGACGGATGTTATTACATGTAACCAACGAAAACAAATACGAGGACCGGGGAAGTTTTGGTTTTGAAGGCCGCAGGTATTTATTTTTCCAACTTGGTCTATATTTGAAATCCTAAAAACATCTTTTATCGTATGGCATACTGGCTTGTAAAATCAGAACCTTCCGCGTATAGCTGGGAGCAGTTAGAGAAAGATAAAGAAACGGTGTGGAGCGGCGTCCGTAATTACGCTGCCCGCCTTCACCTGCGTAATATGAAAAAAGGCGACGAAGTCTTCTTTTATCACAGCAATGAAGGGACTGACATCGTTGGCATCGCCAAAGTAGTAAAAGAGGCTTACCAGGATCCTACTACGGACGATGACCGCTGGGTGGCCGTTGATATCAAGGCGCACAAAAAACTAAAAAATCCTGTTACACTCGAAACGATAAAGAAAGATAAACGCCTTGCCGGTATGGCGCTGGTTAGAATCGGCAGATTGTCGGTACAGCCGGTAACAGATAAAGAGTGGGACACAATACTGGAACTCGCCGGGCAGAAGTAAATATTATTCTGCTGAATAAAACGTGCCCAATATAGGTCCCGTATCCGAAAGAGGTATTCGGTATCCGAACCTTTTTCCGTTTTAATAATTATCTTACTGTTATGAAAAAGCTCGTGCCGATTACCCTGCTATTTTTCATAAACCAGGTTTGCGCCCAGTATCATACGACAGTAAGGAAGGTCTACTCTACTAATGTAAAGGACAGCTTTGAAATCTATATTTCAGAACCTGAAGAACGTTTAGCTGGGAATTATGACGAGGTTATTTATTACCTGGATGCCAACCTGAAATCTGGTAAACTGCTAAGACAGTTAGTCGAAGATGATAAAGTGAAATTCAGGAAGAAATTTCTCTATGTTGGTATCGGGCATATCGGCAATTTCCATGAACTGCGCCGCAGGGATTTCATTCTTCCGTTTATACAAAACGGGGATACCATTCCACGCTCCGCTGAATATGGCCAAACTGAAAAATTCTACCAGTTCCTCCAGTCTGAACTCATCCCTTCCATTGATGCAAACTATCCGAATGAAGCCCGAAGGTCCATTCTCGGCCATTCCCTCGGTGGGTTGTTTGCAGTATACTGTCTCTTCAGGAATGAAGGCCTGTTTGACAAATACTTTGCGTTGAGCCCGGCCCTATGGATAGATCATTTCCGGATATTCCAATTCGACAGGATCAAAGACAGGCCGGTAAAGGGCAGTTATCTTTTCCTGGCAGCCGGATCACGCGAGAACTTCAATAACATTCTCAACGGGTTTCATCGCATGGAAGAATACGTGGCAGAAAAAAAATATTCCGGCTTCAACTTCGACCGGCATATTTATTATGGCACACATAATTCCTATCTTAAAACAGACATCTCGCGCATACTCTACGAGAAGGTTCTCCGTCAATAACAATATTTTTTGTTTTTCTCCGGGTTACTTTTTACACACAAAGAGAATCAATCTTTGCTTTTTCGTTTTATTCACTAATTAAAATATAGCCATGAAAAAATTATTCATCGGGCTGCTCATTATTGCAGCCGGAGCGGGAGCCTTCTACTTCCTACAACAGGACAAAAACAAATCCGACAACCGTATTGAAAAAGAATTACTGGTAGGTAAATGGAAAATTGATTCCATTTACAACGTTTCAAAAGATACGAGCTGGCCTTATTGGATCCTTGCCTTCAAAGATTCAGCCTTTCATCAATACCATTTTGATTTCCGGAAGGAGGGAGGTATCGTTCAAAGCCGCGAAGGCTCAGTGGTAGCTGACACTTCTTATTTTGAATGGAAAAAAAATGAGCTGCTGATAAAAGATGCCGCCAAAGACTCATCAGGAGAATCTTTTGCCATTAACAGGCTGGTCAAAGACACATTAATACTTCAGTCCAAAGACAGCGCTTTATTCGTGTTGACGAGAATAAACTGATGGATTTTTCTCCCGGGAACTGCGAAGATTATGAAAAAAAGCAGTTCCCCGCATCTCATTTATCATCACTAAAAAATAGAGCCATGAAATTTTTAAGACCAACCGCATTAATCGCCGCTGCTGTCCTCGTTTACTCCTGCGGCAATAATTCATCAAGCGAACAAAGCGCCAAGGCAGTTAGTGCATTAGACAGGAAAGCACCTGCCGAAGACATGGTTAGGACCAAAGAGACCGATAAAGTGGATAACGGGTTTTTTGCGGATTCAGACAAACAGGAAGAAGCGCCGCAAAACGGCGAAAAGAAAAAACAGCAACAGCCGACTGCACAAACAATAAAACCCGATTGGGACAAAAAGATCATCAAAACAGGTTCGCTGAACCTTGAGGTGAAGGACTATAACAATTTCTACGCGTCTATCCGTGAAAAAGTAAAGAGTCTTGGAGGATATGTAGCACAGGAAGAGCAGACCCAATCGGATTACAAGATCGAAAACACAATGATCATCAAGGTACCCGTCGACCAGTTTGACGATGCGATGGCCCAGCTTACTATAGGAGTTCAAAAGATCAATGGACGAAATATCACCTCTCAGGATGTGACCACCGAAGTAGTCGACACACGCTCCAGGATGGAAGCGAAGAAACAGGTCAGGCAGCGATATATGGATTTACTCGGGCAGGCCAGGAATATGAATGATATTCTCAGCGTTCAATCGGAAATAAATCACGTCCAGGAAGAGATCGAGTCGGCAACAGGCAGGATTGAATATCTTACGCATTCCTCGGTTTTCAGCACGATCAACCTTACCTACTACCAGGTATTGAATGCCGGCGCAGATAAACCTAAAGAGGCCGGCAGTCCTTCGTTTGGACAAAAGACAAGGGACGCGTTTAAAGTCGGCTGGGAGATTGTCAGCGAGTTGTTCATAGCTGTGATCACCGTATGGCCATTGCTGCTGGTTTCATTCCTTGCTTTTGTGGCGTATAAAAAAATCCGGAAACAAAAGCCCAAAGCTATCTCGTGACTGGTCATGTCTCATCCGATAGCTATCGGATTTCAAAATAATTCTCACGCAACGGCGCAGCGACGCAACGACTTTACTATAACTGCATATGCGTTGCGTCTTTGTCCCGCCATTTGGCGGAATGGCGTGAAATCAAAATGAGACTTCACCATGATTGCCAGGTTATAGTTTTAACAAAACATAATAATTGATTTTTTGCTGAAGGGGTATAAACGGTTTTAGATTCGTGTAGCGCTGATCATCCTGCTCTATAAAAAAGAATTCGTCCAGCAAAGACAAATCTTTATCCCAACTTACTGTTGGAAACTTTTAATAAAGGCAACTACCTCTTTAGCTAAGAAATGATTAACCGTAACCATTAACCCTAAAGGTCTGCTACTTAATGAGCGGACCTTTTTTGCATTGTAAAAAACAGTTAACGACCATGGGAGCTGCTTATCTTTGATATATGGAAAAGAAGAAACTGGTTGTTCTTACAGGCGCCGGTGTCAGTGCAGAAAGCGGCCTAAGAACTTTTCGCGACAGCGACGGCTTGTGGGAGGGGTATAATATTGAAGATGTAGCCACGCCAAGGGCCTGGAAAAAAAATCCAAAACTGGTGCTTGAGTTTTACAACCACCGAAGGAGAAATGTGAAGGAAGCTATTCCCAACGAAGCCCATATTGGTTTGGCAGAACTGGAAAAGAATTTCGATGTTCATATTATCACGCAGAACATAGACGACCTGCATGAACGTGCCGGTTCAACCAGGGTGCTTCACCTGCATGGCGAGATATTCAAAATGCGAAGTGAAAGAAATGAAAATCTCGTTTACGAAATAAAAGATGATATCAATCTAAACGATAAAGCAGAAGACGGAGCGCAACTGCGGCCGAATATCGTATGGTTTGAAGAACCGGTTCCCAAAATAGAAGAAGCCATTCCTCTTGTATACGGTGCCGATATTTTTGTGGTGGTGGGAACTTCCCTGGTAGTTTATCCTGCCGCAGGCCTGGTCAACTATACAGCTTTTGATATTCCAAAGTATATAATTGACAAAAAGATCCCTTACATGTCCTCGTTGTCAAACATTACAACCATAGAAAAGCCTGCGACCGAAGGTGTGCAGGAGCTGAAAAAAATCCTTTTGAAACAGGCGTAGACTTTAGTAATATTGTTTAACCATTAACCAAAACTTATTGCTATGGGCATTCTTGGCACAAATGAAATCCTGACTATTTTACTCATTGCCGTACTTATTGGCTTAATCCCGCTTATTTTTTTCCTGATAACGCAACAAAATACCCTGAAGATCATTCAGCCGCAGAACCGGATGATGCAGCCTGGAGAGGTCTGGTTGCAGCTTATTCCATTATTTAACCTTGTTTGGCATTTCGTAGTCGTAACAAAGATCTCTGAGTCCATTCGCCGCGAACTCGCCTCGGAAAATACTTTCTCTTTCGAGCAACAAAACAATCCTTACGCGAACAATAGTTATGGCCAAACAAAACCCACCTATGGAATCGGTATCGCTTACTGCATACTTTATTGCTGCAGCATTTTGATAGGAGCACTTACCGGCATCGCCTGTCTCATTTGCTGGATCATTTATTGGGTGCAGCTCTCCGATTACAAGAACAAAATACAGGCAAAAATTTATACGCAGGATTATTCTAAATCCACCCCGCAATAACCAGAACATCATCTATCGCCTGGCCGGGCTTCCGTAAATTTTATATCATGTTGTTCCAGCTCGTTCAAAACGGGTTGATAGATCTCTTTTGCGGTAGGTACGCGAAGTCCTTTTAGCCGGATAGTTCCATCGAGAATAAGTTTGGCAGCAATTCCCAATGGCAACCCCACTGTTTTTGCCATTGCCGTTTTCAGGTTGTTTTCGCCTTTAACGATCAACGTGCTTTTCATATCTAATTTTTGATCGCCGAGCATGTACCCAAACTCATGCAACATCACGATCATATCTTTATCGTCGGGTTGAAGACTTAATTTTTTCTCCACCGCGAATTGTAAAATATCCGCTGCGCTGCAAAGCCCTTTGTTTAGTATGGTCTCTTTGTCATCAAGACCAAGAAACATCAGTTGTTTCAGGGTAAGGTTTGCCTGGTGCATCTTGTGAGCAACAAAAGCTGCGGCCCTCGTTTTCATTTCATCAATTTCAATTTCTTCCAGGTTGCCTTTATTATCCGCCGCAATAAACGAGGCAGGCACTTCAGCCCCTTCTTCCGCCGCTTCTTCCTCGGCTTCCGTGAGTTTGGAAAGATTTTCCAGCATGCTCTTCGTTTCTTCCAGGCGTGATGTCATTTTCTGATGTAACCAGG
>Ga0066652_100000437_pt1 | contig 20145 bp, 23 predicted proteins | sample GraSoiAngelo_101_FD_71413 | JGI IMG/M metagenome (GOLD analysis project Ga0066652, IMG submission 71413) | Grasslands soil microbial communities from the Angelo Coastal Reserve, California, USA - 14_0903_02_30cm | ecosystem: Environmental > Terrestrial > Soil > Grasslands | place: USA... | reverse complement strand
CATCTACACGCCCGGCGATTATACGATGGCCGCGGGCCTCGACATCGAGGTCCTGTCCTCGTCGAACCAGGCCGGCACCGGCGCGCAGACCTTGATCGGCAACGCGCTGGCGCAGGAAATCTACGGCAATTCCGGCGCCAACTTTATCGAGGGCGGCGGTGGGGCCGACTATATGGCCGGCTTCGGGGGCAACGACGTCTACGTAGTGGACAGCGCCGACGATTATGTGGCGGAAGCTGCAGGCGGCGGCCGAGACGTCGTCTATGCGAAGGTAAGCTATGCCCTCGGTGCGGGCCAGGAGATCGAAGTCCTGTCAACCGACAGCCAATCGGGTGTCGCTGCGATCGACCTCACCGGCAACGGACTTGCCAACGAGCTGTACGGCAATGCCGGCGCCAACGTGCTGAACGGTGGCGCGGGAGCGGACTATCTGGCCGGCTATGGCGGGGCGGATACCTTCGCCTTCACCACCGCGCTCGGTGGCGGCAATGTCGACGCGATCGCCGACTTCAACGCCGCCGACGATACGATCGCCCTCGACGACGCAGTGTTCACGGGGCTGACCCCCGGGGCCCTGCCCGCGGGCGCGTTCGTCACGGGCGCCGCCGCCGGCGACGCCGACGACCGGATCATCTACAACAGCGCCAACGGGCAGATCCTGTTCGACGCCGACGGCAATGGCGCAGGTGCAGCGATCCTGTTCGCGACCGTGCAAGCCGGAACGGTGCTCACCGCGAGCGATTTCACGGTGATCTGATAGGCCACAAATGAAGCCGGCGCCCGCGAGGCTCGCGGACGCCGGCCGTGGCACCAATCGGGAATTCGGATCAGGCGACCTGGGCGGTCTCCACGTCCTCCGGCTCGCGAAGCACGTAGCCGCGGCCCCAGACGGTCTCGATATAATTGTCGCCTTCGCAGGCCAGCGCCAGCTTCTTGCGCAGCTTGCAGATGAAGACGTCGATGATCTTGAGCTCCGGCTCGTCCATTCCGCCGTAGAGATGGTTCAAGAACATCTCCTTGGTCAAAGTCGTGCCCTTGCGCAGCGAGAGCAGCTCGAGCATCGCATATTCCTTGCCGGTCAGGTGGACGCGGCTGCCGTCGACCTCGACCGTCTTGGCGTCGAGGTTGACCGAAAGCTTGCCGGTCTTGATCACCGACTGGCTGTGGCCCTTCGAGCGGCGGACGATGGCGTGGATGCGGGCGACCAGCTCGTCGCGGTGGAACGGCTTGGTGACGTAATCGTCGGCGCCGAAGCCCAGCGCCCGAACCTTCGAATCCATCTCGCTGACGCCCGAGAGGATCAGCACCGGAGTGCCGACCTTGGCCGTGCGGAGCTTCTTCAGCACGTCGTAGCCGTGCATGTCCGGAAGGTTCAGATCGAGGCAGATGATGTCGTAATCGTAGAGCTTGCCGAGGTCCAAGCCCTCCTCGCCGAGATCGGTGGTGTAGACGTTGAAGCCCTCGCTGGAGAGCATGAGCTCGATCGCCTTGGCGGTCGTCGGCTCGTCTTCGATCAGCAAAACACGCATTGGGAAGCCCTCCTGTCGCGTGGCGACCCTCGCCCCTCGACCTTCATTAACCTTTAGAGATGTGAAGGCAAAAGGTTAATTTCGTATTAATACGGTGATGCAGCACGCTTTTTTGCGGGCGTTGCGCGCGTGCCACGCGCATGGCAGGGCGGGCCATGAGCTATTGGGAAAGCCGGGTTCTCTTCATCGACGGCGAGGCGATGGTGATCGACAAGCCTGCGGGCCTCGCCGTCCACCCGGGCGGCAGGACCCCCGAGAGCCTGGAAGATTATCTTCACCATCTTCGTTTCGGATTCAAGCGCAGGCCGCTGCCGGTCCACCGGCTCGACCGCGACACGTCCGGCTGCCTCCTGCTCGCGCGCAATCCCAAGGCGCACAAGGCGTTCCAGCGCGCCTTCGAGGACAAAAGGGTGGCGAAAACCTATGTCGCGGTGCTCGACGGCGTGCCGGAGGCCGAGGAAGGCACGGTCGACATGGCGCTGGGCAAGATTTCGACCGCCGAGGAGGGCTGGCGGATGGTCGCGGACGAGGCCGGGCGGCCTTCGGTGACTCACTGGCGCGTCGCCGCAATACGCGATGGCCGCGCCATCCTCGTTTTCTCGCCTGAAACCGGGCGTACCCACCAGATCCGGGTCCACGCCGCCTCGGGAATCGGGATCCCCATCGTCGGCGATCCCGTTTACGGCGCGGGAAAGGGGCCGATGCTGCTCCATGCCCTGTCGCTCAAGGTCGATCGCGGCGCCAAGCCGCCCGTCGAAGCGACGGCGCCGCTGCCGCCCACCTTCGTCAATGCGGGCTACGGCGATGTCCTTTGAGCTTCCGGAAGAGGCGCTGTCGGAGACCTTTCTGGCTTCCACCGGGCCAGGCGGCCAGAACGTCAACAAGGTGGCGAGCGCCTGCCAGCTGCGTTGCGACGTGTTCAGGCTCGGTCTCGCGCCCGACGTCTACCAGCGTCTCAGGTCGCTCGCCGGCAGCCGGATGACTGCGGCGGGCGAGATCGTCATCACCGCCCGATCCTACCGCACGCAGGAAGCCAATCGCGAGGATGCCCGCGCCCGGCTGGCGGAGCTCATCGCCAAGGCCCATGTCCGCCAGGCCAAGCGCAAGCCGACCAGGCCGAGCCGGGCGGCCAAGGCGAAAAGGGTGGATTCGAAGAAGCAGCGCGGCTCGGTGAAGGAAAAGCGGGGCAAGGTGCGGCTGGACTGACCGCCGTCATTGCGAGCGGCGCGAAGCAATCCAGAGCCGCGCCGGACTGGATTGCTTCGTCGCTTCGCTCCTCGCAATGACGGGCTTGGGAGAACGAGATGTACGACTTCAGGATCGAGGCGGGCGACAAGCCGTCTCTCTATCGCGAGCTGATCGAAGCGGCGGACTCGCTGACCGCCGGCGAGCCGGACGGGATCGCCAACATGGCCAACCTCGCCGCCTTGCTCTGGGAGAGCCTGCCCGACCTCAACTGGGCCGGCTTCTACCGCAATGTCGGCGGCGAGCTCGTACTCGGCCCGTTCCAGGGGCGGGCGGCCTGCATCCGCATTCCCTTCGGCAGGGGCGTGTGCGGCGCCGCGGCGGAGACTCGCCTGCCCCAGCTGGTCGAGGACGTTCACGCCTTTCCGGGTCACATCGCCTGCGACGCCGCCTCGCGCTCGGAGCTGGTCGTGCCGATCGTCATCGATGGCGCTCTGGTCGGAGTGCTCGATCTCGACAGCCCGAGCCCAGCGCGCTTCGACAAGGAAGACGAGGCGGGGTGTGTCGAATTGATACAGCGCGTCGGGAGGCGGCTCAGCGGCATGGAAAAGGCCTGATCCAAAGCGTAAAAGATGCGTTCACCGTCCTGCCCGGCCACTTACCGGCCATTGCGAACAGGGGACACGTTATGCGCAAGTTGAGCCTTTCCGTTCTGGCCGCGAGCATCGCGCTCACCCCGTCGGGCGCTTTTGCCCAGGCGATGCCGGCGCCCGGCTACGGCCCGCAAATGGCGCCGCAGATGCAGATGATGCCGCCGCAGATGATGGCCCAGCAAATGGCGCCGCAGATGGCGCAGATGCCGGTCCCGCAGGGCGTTCCCCACCGCCTCGAGCGCGGCGGAATGGTCAATCCCTATTGGATGGGCCCCCAGTTCGGCATTTCCAACTGGCAGGCCTACGGCTTCGCCGATCCCGGCCCCGGCCGCCGCTGGATCCGCTATTATGACGACGCCTACCTGATCGACGGCAGCGGCCGGGTGGTCGATACGAGGGGCGGGCTCGATTGGGATCAATATGGCGAGCAGTGGGACATGGTGAACGGCATTCCCGCCTATCGCGGCTCGCGCGCCTTCCAGCCCGGCGCCCAGGATTATGCCTATTACGCCGCCCACGGCTCCGCGGCCATGCCCTATGGCTACGGCGCGGCGATGCCCGCCGGCTACGGCTACGGCCAGGGATATGGCTATACCCAGGTCTATGGCGGCGGCTACGGTTACGGCGCCTACGCCTACCCCATCGTGATCGAGACGGTGTCGATGAGCGCCGCCTCGGCCGGCTACACGGAAGTCATCACCGAGGAATATCAGACGGTCCACCGCCGCGCGCATCGCCGCCCCCGCTGCGTCTGCCGTCGCCCGGCCCCGCCGCGCCGTCCGCCGCCGGGAGAGCGCGGCTAGGCTGTATCAAGATTCAGCAAGCCTGAAGACTCCCTCTCCCATGGGGAGAGGGTTGGGGTGAGGGGTTCCGGCGTAGGCGGAAAACCGCGAACTCCGTAAACCCCCACCCTCCCCTCCCCCCTCAGGGGGAGGGATTAGAAAGCTGAGTATTGCTTCACCCGAGGCCCTAGACGGCTGCCAGCCGGATCAGGGCCTCGTCGTCGAGGCCGCCGGGGACGATGATCAGGGGACAGGGCAGCGATCCCGCCGCCGCGCCGGAGAAATGGCTTACGAGCGGGCCGGGCCCGTTCTCCGCCGCCGCGCCCAGGACCAAGGCCGCATAATCGGCACGCTCGGCGAGCAGCTCGGCGGCGGCCTTGACCGGATCGCCCTGCCTCACCGTGATCGAGGGCTTGATCCCGGCCTCCTCCATGATCGCGCCGGTCGCCTGGACGAGCATCGCCTCGGCGCGAAGCCGCGCCTCCTCCTCCATCGCCTCCTGGACCGCGCCCCACTGGACGAATTCCTGTTGCGGGATGAGGGCCAGGATCTCGACTCCGCCGCCGGACAGCGCCGCTCGGCGCGCGGCGAAGCGAAGCGCGGAGAGCGCCTCCGCGGTTTCGTCCATGACCACCAGATAGGCGCGCATCGCACTCCCCCTTCGGTGGAACGGTTGCGCCAGATCGATCATTCGCGCAAGCGGGCGCCGCTATAGGCTTGACCATAAGGCCGCCTTTGCTGTTTGGACGCTCCGGCCCTTCGCAAGAGGAAACCCGTTTCGATGCCGATCGAGCTCAAGATGCCCGCTTTGTCCCCGACCATGGAGGAGGGGACGCTCGCCAAATGGCTGGTGAAGGAGGGCGACAGCGTCAAATCGGGCGATATCCTCGCCGAGATCGAGACCGACAAGGCGACGATGGAGTTCGAGGCCGTCGACGAAGGCACGATCGCGCAGATACTGGTTCCCGAGGGCTCGGACGGCGTGAAGGTCGGCACCGTGATCGCGATGATCGCAGGCGAAGGAGAGGACGCCTCCTCCGCCAAGGCCGCTCCCCCTCCAGCCAAGGAACCGGTAGCCAAGGACGGCGGCGAGACGGGCGCCGGCCAACCGGCCAAGGAAACGCCGGCGCCTGCACCACCCCCGCCCGCGCCGGCGCCCGCGCAGCCCGCCGCGAAGTCGGGCGGCGATAGGGTGAAGGCAAGCCCGCTCGCGCGCCGGCTGGCCGAGGCGCAGGGCATCGACCTGGCCTCGCTAACGGGCTCGGGCCCGGGCGGGCGGATCGTCAAGGCCGACGTGGACGGCGCCGCGGGCAAGACCCCGAGGGCAGCCGCCGCCCCGTCCGCCCCGAGCGCGGCGCCGCCGGCGGTCGTCGACACCGACATACCGCACGAGGCGGTCAAGCTGTCCAACATGCGCAAGACGATCGCTCGCCGCCTGACCGAGGCGAAGCAGACGATCCCGCACATCTACCTCACGGTCGACATCCGCCTCGACGCCCTGCTCAAGCTGCGCGGCGAGCTCAACAAGGGCCTCGAGAGCCGTGACATCAAGCTCAGCGTCAACGACATGCTGATCAAGGCGCTCGCCGCGGCGTTGATCGAGGTGCCGGAATGCAACGTCTCGATCTCCGGCGACCAGCTGCTCAAATACAGCCGCGCCGACATCTCGGTCGCGGTGTCGATCCCCGGCGGCCTGATCACGCCGATCGTCGCCGGCGCCGAGGCGAAGTCGATCTCCGCCATCGCCACCGAGATCAAGGAGCTCGCCGGCCGCGCCAAGGAAGGCAAGCTCCAGCCGCACGAATATCAGGGGGGGACCGCGTCGCTCTCGAACATGGGGATGTACGGGATCAAGCAGTTCGAGGCGGTGATCAACCCGCCGCAGGGGATGATCATGGCGATCGGCGCAGGCGAGAAAAGGCCCTATGTGATCGACGATAGTTTGCAGATCGCCACCGTGATGAGCGCCACCGGCAGCTTCGACCACCGCGCCATCGACGGCGCCGACGGGGCGCGGCTGATGCAGGCGTTCAAGCGGCTGGTCGAGGCGCCGCTGGGGATGCTGGCGTAATGGGGGACACCCACTCTAGCCCCTCTCCCCTCGCGGGAGAGGGGTTGGGGAGAGGGGGCGGTGGCGATAGCCGCCAGAAAAGTCTCGCCCGGCTCAGGGCGCGTCACGCGCTGATGCTTCAACGCGCGAAGCACATGCGGACTAACCCAACCGATGCCGAAGCGCGGCTTTGGACTATACTCCGCGCGAAGCGCCTGGGCGCGTTCAAGTGGCGGCACCAAACGGTGTTTGACGACCGTTACATTGCCGATTTCGTTTGCTTCGAACATCGCTTGATCGTGGAGGCAGATGGCGGCCAACACTCGGAGAGCGATCGCGACCTCGAACGCGACGCCTGGTTCATGGAGCAGGGCTTTCGCGTCTTACGCTTCTGGAACAACGATATCCTGGCGAACAGCGACGGCGTGGCCGCAGCGATCATGGCGGTGCTTGAGTCTTCCAGCGCCGCGGACGCGGCGCAACCCCTCTCCCCCGACCCCTCTCCCGCAAGGGGAGAGGGGCTTAGCTGACGGAGCCCCCAATGCCTGACACCTACGATCTCATCGTCCTCGGCTCCGGGCCCGGCGGCTATGTCGCGGCGATCCGCGCCTCGCAGCTTGGGCTCAAGGTGGCGATCGTCGAGCGGGAGAAACTCGGCGGGATCTGCCTCAACTGGGGGTGCATTCCGACCAAGGCGCTGCTGCGCACGAGCGAGATCAACCATTATCTGACGCATGCCTCCGCTTATGGCCTCAGCGCCGAGAAGGTGTCGTTCGACCTCGCCAAGATCGTCGAGCGCAGCCGCAAGGTCGCCGGGCAGCTCAACATGGGCGTCAAGGGGCTGATGAAGAAGAACAAGGTGACGGTCGTCGAGGGGGACGGAATCATCTCGGGCAAGGGCAAGCTGACGGTCACCAAGGATGGCAAGACGACCGAGCTCGCAGCCAGGCACATCATGATCGCCACCGGCGCGCGGGCGCGAGATTTGCCGTTCGCCAAGGCCGACGGGGAGCGCGTCTGGACCTATCGCCATGCGATGGTGCCCAAGGAGATGCCGGGCAAATTGCTGGTCATCGGATCGGGCGCGATCGGGGTCGAGTTCGCCAGCTTCTATTCGGACATGGGCGCCGAGGTGACCATCGTCGAGATGCTGCCGCGGATCCTCCCCGTCGAGGACGAAGACGTCAGCGCGTTCGTCCACAAGGCGCTCACCAAGCAGGGAATGAAGCTCCATGTCGGCTCCGGCGTCGACAAGCTGGAGGTCGGCAAGACCGGCGTCAAGGCGACCATAAAGGGCGCGGGCGTCCAGGACTTCAGCCACGTCATCGTCGCCATCGGCATCGTCCCCAACAGCGAGGAGATCGGGCTCGAGGCGCTCGGCGTGAAGACCGAGCGCGGCCATATCGTCACCGACGGCTACGGGCGCACCAATGTCGAGGGCATCTACGCGATCGGCGACGTCACCGGCCCGCCCTGGCTGGCGCACAAGGCGAGCCACGAGGGCGTGGTCTGCGTCGAGGCGATCGCTCACGAGATGGCGAAGGCGAAAGTGGGGACAGTTACTAGTAACTGTCCCCTGCCGCACCCGTTCGAGACCTGGAACATCCCCGGCTGCACCTATTCGCGCCCGCAGGTGGCGAGCGTCGGCCTGACCGAGGCGAAGGCGAAGGAAGCCGGCCGCGAGGTCAAGGTCGGCAAGTTCCCCTTCATCGGCAACGGCAAGGCGATCGCGCTCGGCGAGGCGGAAGGCTTCGTCAAGACCGTGTTCGACGCCAAGACAGGCGAGCTCTTGGGCGCGCACATGGTCGGGGCCGAGGTCACCGAGCTGATCCAGGGCTATGTCGTCGCGCGCCAGCTCGAGACCACCGAGGCCGAGCTGATGGAAACGGTGTTCCCGCATCCGACGCTCTCCGAGATGATGCACGAGAGCGTGCTCGACGCTTATGGGCGGGCGCTGCATTATTGAGCGAGGGCCTGTCATTTTTATTTGACACTGGAGGGCATGTCAAATACAACTGACACATGTCGCGGATCGAAAAGACCCGAATTTTCATCGCTTGGCAGCGCAAGCTGCGGGATGAAAGGCCGGCGGCTAAGATCGCTATCGCGATCACCCGCCTCAGTTTCGGCCTCGGCGACGTCGGCAGCGTGGGAGACAAGGTCAGCGAAGTTCGGATCGACTATGGCCCGGGCTATCGTCTCTACTTTACGCGGCGCGGCGACGAGTTGATCATCTTGCTCTGCGGCGGCGACAAGTCGTCGCAGGATCGAGACATCAGGAAGGCGAAGGAGATGGCCGCCGCCCTATGAAATTGCGGCATGGACAAATGTAATGCCAAGGAAGGCAATCTAATCATGGAAACGACCCCTAGCCGGGCTACCACCCCCTATGACGCGTCCGAGTTTCTCGGCGGCAGCGAAGCGCAGGCCGAGTTGCTCAACGACGCGCTCGAGTCCGGCAATCCCGCTTATGTCGCGCATGCGCTCGGCGTAATCGCCAAGGCCATCGGCATGTCCGAGATCGCCCGCAGGACGGGGATCAAGCGCCAGTCACTCTATGCAGCGCTCGACGAGGAAGGGAATCCAACTCTGGGAACCTTCTTTTCCGTGCTTCAGGCGCTCGGCATCGTGCTGCAGGCGGAAGGAGCGGCAGCCGCGGCGGGAGCAAGAGTCGAGAAGCGCGAAAAGGTGGCGGCGGCCGGCTAGCATCAACAAGAGATCGCACATGGTCGGCGCCGAGGTCACCGAGCTGATCCAGGGCTATGTCGTCGCGCGCCAGCTCGAGACGACCGAGGCCGAGCTGATGAAACGGTGTTCCCGCATCCGACGCTGAGCGAGATGATGCACGAGAGCGTGCTCGACGCTTATGGGCGGGTGATCCATATGTGATGAGGCAAGTGGCGCGACGGGGGCGTCGGCGCGACCGCCTATACCGCCCGCTCTATCGTGATTTCATTGGCATGGTCGCACCGCTGGCCTTGCTTGGCTTTTGCTTCGCCCTTGTCTTTTCGCATGCGTTTCGCGTGAGGCTCGGCCTCGACCAACTTTCTCTTCATGTCGGCGTTGGCCTGATGACCATATTCGTCCCTCTCTCATGGTCGTATCGCGCTGCGAGCCGATTCTTTGCCGACGCGCCGGTGCTCGCCGTGCAGGGCGGGAAGCTGACGGGCCACTGGAGCATTGGCGGCTTGCCAGTGAAATTGTCGGACATCCTGTCCGTGTCGATCGAACAGAGCTTTTCGCGCGCGACGGGCGACAGCGCGTTTGGTTTTGAGCCCCCGTACTGGCTCCACATCGCTGTAGGCGGGGAGAACCCACGGGCGATCTGCCTTGCCCCCCGACAGGTCCTTGGAGGTCTCCTGGCCCTACGCCGTTTCGCCGAAGCTTTGCGCCGGCGGGCGGAAGAATGGGAGAAAAGGCCCAAGGAGCGTGACATATACGATGAGATTTGGGGCGATGCAGATGAGCCTGCCGCCCCGGTGCGCCCATAGTCGAAATTTTTGGGGACAGTTACTGGTAACTGTCCCCATTTTCATTTAGCCTCGCGTGATGCCGCGGGTTGGACGAACGGTATTGGCGGGCGTCCCGCACCATGTGACCCAGCGCGGGAACCGACGGCAGCCGACCTTCTTTTCAGAGGCCGACTACGCCCTCTATGCCGGGCTCCTGCATTACTGGTGCGTGAGAGCGAACACGGCCATATGGGCCTGGTGCCTGATGCCAAACCATGTCCATCTGGTGCTGGTGCCTTCGCATGAGGACGGGCTGCGCGCGGCGCTGGCGCCAGCCCACCGGCGCTATACTTGGGAAATCAATCAGCGCGAGGGATGGCGCGGACACCTCTGGCAGAGCCGCTTCGCCTCTTTCCCGATGGATGAAGGACATGTTCACGCCTGCTTACGCTACGTCGAGCTCAACCCGGTTCGGGCAAGGCTTGTCGAGCGCCCCGAGGAATGGCGCTGGTCGAGCGCACGGACACATCTTGGGCTCGGCTTTGACGAACTCACCGACATGGCGGCCGCCCGCGAGCGCGTCGACGACTGGCGTGCCTTTCTGGACGCAGGGCTCGACGACGAGGATCGCGATGCGATCCGTGCCGCGGAGGTGAAAGGGCGACTGAAGTTGGGGAAGTAGGGGGACGGTTACCAGTAACTGTCCCCTAAGACGAAGGGCGCGGGAAGAGGGGGACAGTTACTAGTAACTGTCCCCTAAGACGCCCTAAGACGAAGGGCGCGGAAGGCTTTGATCCACAGCATTTTGAGTCCGATCATCGTCCGGATCGCATGGGACCCGGTCAATCTGCTGATCGGCGCGTCCGCGGGTCTCGCCGCGCTCGCCTATATCCTGTTCGCTTCGGTGCAGGGCCGCAGCGGGTCGAGAATGTTCGAGGCGCCGGGGCCCTTGCCGGCAGCCGCGATCCATTACGACTATCCCCATCTGGGCAAGGGGCGCAAATTGCTGCCGGCGTTCGTCGCGGCCGCCTTTTGGCTGATGGACCTGTGGGACATGGAGCGGGGCAGGTTCGATCTGGAAAAGCTGGCCTTGCTCGGCCTGCCGAGCCTCGTCGGCATGCTCCTGATCGAGCGCCGGCGGCTTCGCGCCCGGCCGGCAGTCGCGGTCTATGGGCACGGGATCCTCCTCGATTCCTGGCGCGGCGAGACGTTGGTGCCCTGGAAGGACGTCGACTATGTCGCAACCGATCCGGCGGTCTCGACGGGCTACCAGCCCGGCACGCACCTGCGCCTGCTGATCGGGCGCAAGGACGGCCGCGCCTGGCGCTATTCCGAACGCGACTTCGGCGACGAGGCGACGAGCCGGTTCGATACGATCGTCGAGCGGGCGCAGCGCTATCTTCGCTGAGTCCGCTCCATGCCAGCATGATCGCTTGCATCAGGGGTTCTGCAAGCTTTATATGCTAGCGTGAACAGCAAGCAGAAAAAGACCCTGCGCGCCGTCTTCACCGATCCGGTGTCGCCTTCCATTCCCTGGTCCGACATCGAAAGCCTGCTGGCATCTGCCGGTTGCCGGACGATCGAGGGCAGGGGATCGCGGGTCAGGTTCGAGAAGGACGGGATGGTTCAGACGTTTCACAGGCCGCATCCGGAACCCGCGGCGAAACGCTATCAGGTGCGCGAGGCGCGCGAGTTCCTGATCAGGCTGGGAGCAAGGCCATGACGAGCATTCTGAAGCACAAGGGCTACGCGGCCCGGGTGGAGTTCGACGCGGACGACCGGATCTTTTTCGGCCACATCGCGGGGATCGAGGACGGCGTCGGCTTCCATTCGGACACGGTCGACGGTTTGGTCGCGGCGTTCGAGGAGGCCGTCGAGGACTATCTCGAGACGTGCGCACGTGCCGGCAAGCAGCCCGACAAGCCCTATTCGGGCGTGGTCTATCTGCGCGTCGACCCCGGCACGCACGCGGAAGCCGCTATCGCCGCGCAGCTGGCCGGCATGAGCCTCAATCAGTTCGGCGAGGAGGCGCTCAGGAAAGCCACCAAGGAGCAGATTGCTCCCTGACCGCTCCGAACCAGCGGGGGCGCTGCATCATCGAGCAACCTTGGTGTGCCGCGGCTCCATGCCTTGTCGCCCGAATTGGTGTAAGCCCGGGATAGCGTGCGCAGATAGAAGGGAGGGCGGCGATGCAATATACCGATCAGCAACTGATCGAGCGGGTCGAATCCAAGGCCGGAGGCTTCGAAGGCTGGAAACGCGGGGTCTATCTGGTCGCGGTCCGATCCAATGCCGACAAGATGGATGCGTTCGACGACAAAGCCTATGTGTTCGAATGCAAAGCCGATGGCCAGCGACCCGACTTCGCCATGGTCGCGACATGCACCACCAATGCCGGTTCCTACGGGCTGAAGAAGTTCGACAAGGACGGCCTGCCGGGCTGCGCCGTCCTGAAGGCGGATACGATCGTCTACGACAGCCACCACCGGCTGACGCACAAGGGCTACAAGGCCTATCGGCAGGTCAAGTCCTTCCCCTATTTCCGCGACAGCGACAAGGACGACCGAGCCGAGCAGCTCGGGCCCGAGAAGAGCGGCGTCATCCTCGCCAACATTCACCGCGCCAGCCCGGCGCGCGTTTCGAGCGTGATCTACAATTGGTCTGTCGCCTGCATCGTCCTCAACAATCCGAACCAGTTCAACGCCCTCATGGCCTTCGCCAACGAACGGCCGGTTTCGCTGTGTATCCTCCAGGAATTCTAGGGCGGCGAGCGGCGCCCCACCGGCACGAGAGCCATCCTATTTGGTTTATCGATTTGACAAATAGGAAATGATCTGGCCTTATTCTCGGGGCGAGTCGGAGGACGAGGATGAACGAGAGGGGCGGAGGCAAGAAGCCGCGCCGCCGCAAGGTGAAGCGTTTCACGGCGGAGCGGCGGGCGGATTATCTGGAGCATTTGCGGCGGACCGGGAACGGATCGGCGGCGGCCGCGGCGATCGGGATGCATCGGGACTGCACCGAGAAAAGGCGCCGGCGCGATCCCGCGTTCGCCCGCGATTGCGCGGCGGCCGAGGCGGAGGCGGCGCGGACGCTGGCTGGGGCGCGGGATTGCTTCGACGGGGTCGACGACCCCGCCCGGCAGATCATCAAGCGCGGGCCGAACGGGCGGACGATGATCGTCGCCACGCGTCAGGGCAAATGGAGCAAGAGCGTCGAAACCGTCTTCCTCGACGCGTTGCGCCAGTGCGGCAATATCTCGGCGGCGGCGCGGGCCGCGGGCGTGTCACCCAGGCTGATCTATCGAAGGCGGAGCGAATGGCCGGCCTTTGCCGAGAAGCTGGAGCAGGCGCTCGACGACGCCGAGATCGCGCTCGAGTTTCGGCTGGCGAGAGAGGCCGCCGGGAGCGCGGACAAGGGTGAACCCGATCCCCGCGGGGCCGGATTCGAAACCGGCGGCGAACCGCCCGCACCGCCGCAAAGGTTCGACCCCGATCTAGCGTTTCGATTCCTCAAATGGCGCGAGCAGAAGAGGCGCGGAACGGCGCCGCCGAGAGGCCGTGTGGCCGCGGGACCCTCGATCGAGGAGGCGGGGGACGAGATCGTGAGGCGGGTGGCGGCGATCAGGCGGCACCGGGAGAAGGAGCAGCTCGCCGAGGGCTGGACCAGGGACGAGGAGGGCCGAATGATCCCGCCCGGCTGGGTGCGGGCCGCGCCGGCGGCGGGCGAGGGCGGATCGGGCGATGCGCAGGATTGACCGCCGGCCGCGGCGGCGGCCGCCGGGGCGGCGGTGACGAGCGGGCTGCCGGTTTCCCGGAGCGATGGCTTGGCCAAAGGGAGCCATCCCGGCGGAGGCCGGACCCATATGCTCAGATTTGGGATCCGGGTTCTGCGGCGTCACCTCTCGCAGGATCGGTGTTCATGGGTCCCGGCTTCGCCGGGACGACTCTGGCCGGGGTCTATCCCCCGCTGCGGGCTAACCCTGATTGACGCGGCCCGGTGTTAGGACAAACCCCAAGCATGGACGAATTCGAGCTGTTCCGCCGCGTGGGCCTGGCGATCGCCATCGGGGCGATGATCGGGGTCGAGCGGCACTGGCGCGCGCGCGAGGCGGAGGACGGGACTCGCACCGCGGGGCTCAGGACCTTCACCCTGATCGGCATGTTCGGCGGCCTCGCGGCCTTGATCGAGATCGACCTCGCCGGAGGCGCTCAGCCGAACGGGGCGGTCTTCGCCACCCTGTTCGCGATCCTCGGCCTGGCCCTGACCGCATTCGAATATCGCCAGGCGGTCGCCCGCGAATCGTTCGGAGCGACGACCCTGATCGCCGCTCTGCTGACCTTCGCGCTCGGCGCTCTGGCGGTGGCGGGGGACAGGGCGATCGCCTCGGCCGGCGCCGTCGTTCTGCTCGCCATTCTCGCCAGCCGCGAGATGCTCCACGCCTTCATGCGGCGGATGAGCTGGGCCGAACTGCGCTCCGCGGTGATCCTGCTGGCGCTCGCCTTCGTGCTTCTGCCGGTGATCCCGGACCAGCCCTACGGGCCCTATGGCGGCATTTCGCCGGCGCGGACGGTGACGCTGGTGATCGTGCTCGCGACGATCTCCTACGCCGGCTACATCGCGGTCAAGTTGCTCGGCTCGACCAAGGGCGAGATCGTCGCCGGGGCGGTCGGCGGGCTGGTCTCGTCGACCGCGGTGACGGTGACCAACGCCCGGCGATCGAAGGACGAGGCGGCGCACCGGGCGCTGGCCTCGGGCGCGATCGCCGCCGGGGCGATCTCGTTCGTTCGCACCGCTTTGCTCTCTGCGACCCTCGCCCCACCGCTCGCGCCGGTGCTGCTGCCGGCGTTGGGAGGCGGCGCGGCGGTACTGCTCGTCTACGCCGTGCTGCTGGCAAGGAGCGGCGGGGCGGAGCATGCCGAGCAGGCGCAGAAGAATCCGTTCGATCTCGGCTCGGTGCTCAAGATGGCGGCGATGCTGGTGGTCATCTCCTTCCTCGCCCGGGCGGCGGGGCAGATGTTCGGAAGCAGCGGCGTGCTCGTCGTGTCGGGACTTTCGGGGCTCGCCGACGTCGACGCCGCGGTCGTGGCGGTGACCAGCATGATGGGGAGCATCACGGTCCAGGTCGGCGCGGCGGCCATCGCGCTCGCCGTGCTGGTCAACGCGGTGGCCAAGGCGAGCTACGCCACCGCGCTCGGCGCGCGCGGCTTCTTCGCCCATATGTGGCTGGCGTCGGTGCTGGCGGCGGCGGCGCTCGGCGCGGGTCTGTGGTTCAGCCTGCCGGGATGACCGGCCCCGGCTCGCGAGCCTGCGGGCCGCGGTCGTACCAGAGCAGGGCGACGACTTCCCAGCCGCGCCGGGTCAGCCGGTAGCCGCTGTCGCCGACCGCCGAAGCCCCGCTCGGACCTCGCTCGATCAGGCGGCATCCCTCGAGGGCCGCGAGCTCGCTGTCGCTGAGCAGGTGAACCACGAACGGCTCATGGTCCTGGCAGGCCGCGGCGATCGCCCCCAGGCGCGGCGCGATATCGGAAGGCAGGCGGGCTGCCGTCAGCTCCGCGGTGAGGCTTTTCGAATAAGACACGCGATACCCGCTCTTTCTACCGAACCATTGCTAGTAGCCGGCTTCGGGCCGGGCAGTCGGGCGAATCCCTGGGAGCGGCGGCCCAAAGGCCCTAGGGGCATCCCCCGATTACGCCGGGCGGCCCGGCGTGCTTGCCTGTCCGCCATGAACGTCGAAAAGCACGCCCGCTCGGGCAACGGCAAGTCGCACCCGCCCGCGAGGCTCAAGCCCGGCGCCGGCGCCAAGGCGGACAAGCTGTCGCGCAAGGATTACGAGAAGAAGCTGGAGAAGCTCCAGATCGAGCTCTGCCATTTGCAGGACTGGGTGCGCGAGAAGCAGGCGCGAGTGGTGATCCTGTTCGAGGGGCGCGACACGGCCGGCAAGGGCGGAACGATCCGCGCCATCACCGAGCGCGTCTCCCCGCGCACCTTCCGGATCGCGGCGCTCTCCGCCCCCGTCGGCGAGGAGGGGCGCAAGCTCTTCATGCAGCGCTACATCGAACATTTCCCGCTGGCCGGCGAGGTCGTGATCTTCGACCGCAGCTGGTACAACCGCGCCGGAGTCGAGCGGGTGATGGGCTATGCCGACAGGAAGAAGGTGAAGACCTTCCTCGACGCCGCGCCGCGCTTCGAGCGCTGGATGGTCGAGAACGGCATCATCCTCGTCAAGCTGTGGCTGGAGGTCGGCAAGGACGAGCAGGAGCGCCGCTTCCGCGCCCGGATCGAGGATCCGCTGCGCCAGTGGAAGCTGAGCCCGATGGACCTCAAATCCTATTCGCGCTGGTACGATTATTCGCGCGCCCGCGACGACATGCTGAAGGGCACCGACCATGAGCATGCGCGCTGGCACATCCTGCCCAGCGACGACAAGAAGCGCGCGCGTTTGAACGGCATCGCCCACATCCTCTCGCTAATCCCCTACAAGAAGATCAAGCGCGCCAGGCACAAGCTGCCGAAGCGTTCGGAGAAGGAGCGCTACGACGACCGGCTCGATTTCACGCAGCTGAGCCTGGTGCCGCAGATCTATTGAAGTCGGCCCAGCGCTCGTCATCCGGTCCTCTTGGGTCGACAGCCAAAAAATACCGTAATTCCCGGCCATTGATTCCGCCACCAAATCGTCATCTGATGCGGCCGACTCATCGGCGAGTCGCGAGCCCGATATCGCGTCAAAAGATATTGGCTCGGACAATAGGGGTTCTGTCAAAAGCGTGACATCGCCAAGTCGAGCGCCAGCCGGTTGACTGCCGGGCGCGGGGGCTTGTCTGATGAAGGGGGAGCTGCGCGTGAAAATGAAGCCGGCTTTGCTGCTGGGGACGACGATCGGCGCCGTCATCATCCCGGCCAGTCTCCTCGCCCAGGAAACGGTCGTCTACAAATATGACCCGCTGGGCCGGCTCGTCGAGTCGACAGTCACCGGCGGAACCAGCAACGGACAGTCGACCGGACTTGCCTACGATCCGGCGGGAAATCGCTGCATCTATGCCGTGTCCGGCGTGGGCGGCACCGCTCCTTCGCCGCCCCCGACATCCTGCTCGGGCTCGCCACCGCCACCGCCGCCGCCACCTCCGCCGCCGTCGGGAAACCAGCCGCCGGTCGCGGTCGCCGACAGCGGCGGAATGACCAAATGCGTGGCGACGACGTTCGCGGTGCTGGCCAACGATTACGATCCCGACGGCAACACACCGCTTTCGCTGGTCGGCGTTTCCGGCGGCGGGACCCGGGGCACGCCGTCCATTTCGGGCACGAGCGTGCTGTTCACGCCGAACGAGATCACCGGCACGGCCAACGTCAGCTACGTCGTCCAGGATTCACTCGGCGCCCAGGCGACGGGATCGCTCACCATCACCATCACCAGCGGCACATGCGGCAACAACTAACGCGGGCGGAGTTCGACATGTTCGAAGGGGGCAGAATGGATCGGGCGAAGAGGTGGTGCGGTCGCACTCTACTCGCATTCGCCGCGGCGATCGGGATGGGCGCCGCCGCACAGGCGCAGGACATTCCGCCGACGGTGTCGCCGCTCCGCGTCGAGAGCGACCTCAACGGGGTGAACCTGACCACCGGCAAAACCACGATCGAGCCGCCGGTGCTGTCGGTGCCGGGCGCGCCCAACCTCCGGTTCGACCGGGTCCAGAACGCAGCCCCCTATGTCATCGGCCGCAAATATGGCGGTCCCGGCGAATATCCGACCGGCAACTATACGGTGCACACCGGCACCGGCGGTTCCGAATCCTTCCGCTGCATCGACGTCGCGGACTGCACCAGCGTCACGGGAACGGGATCCTATTTCCGCCCGAACGCCACGTTCCGCCAAGCCGGCACCGCAGCCAACTGGAATTTCACCAATGTGCATGTGAACACGACCGGCAATCCCGGCGTGTTCCAGGCCTATGCGTCGAGCGTCACCCACCCGAACGGCGAATCGATCAGCTACAGCTACGACACCGCCATGCTCGCCGGCGACTTCATCCCCAACCGTCGCTTCTACCGGCCGATCCGGGTGACGAGCAGCTACGGCTACGAGATATCGATCACCTATCAGGGCAACGACTTCAACGGCGATCCCGGTGCATGGGGCACCCCCTCGGTGGTCACGCTCTATTCGCTGTCGGCGCCGACCATCCCGCTCGGCCGGCTGACCTATTCCGGCAGCACGATCACCGACCTTGCCGGCCGGGTCTACACCTGCAGCGGCTGCAACAACGGTCTTGGAGCCGATATCGAGACGACGGCCGGAAGCCTCACCTTGCCCGGCGAGAGCGCGCCGGCCCGGCAGGTGACGGCCGCGACGCAGCCACTCGTCGCCTCGGTCGTCCGCGACGGCGTCACGTACAATTACAGCTACACCTACAATGGCGGCGCGCCCTATTTCCACGCGCAGACGGGCAGCTATTGGTATACCCGCCTTGCCGTCACCGGCCCGAACGGGTTCAACCAGGTCTACACCTTCGCGATCTCCAACCAGCGCGTCGTTCTGACCGGCATGACCGATTCGATCGGCCGGACCACGGCCTATCAGTTCGATGAGGCCTACCGCCCGGTCCGGATCACCTCGCCCGAGGGCAATTACGCGAACGTCCTGTACGACGAGCACGGCAATGTCGTTTCACGGACGACGACGCCGAAGCCTGGCTCGGGCCAGGCCGCGGCCACCGAGACCGCGTCTTTCCCCTCTTGCGACACGATCATCGCCCCCGACGTGTCCTGCTTCCGCCCCACATCGTCACGCGATGCGCTGAACCGGCAGACCGATTATGCCTATAACAGCGGCGGCCAGCTGACCGAGCGGATCGACCCCGCCGACGCCACCGGCGTCCGGCGCCGGACGTCGACGATCTACGACGGCTTCGGCCGGAGAAGCGAGGTTCGCGTCTGCAGCGACACGGGCGCGACCTGTGCGGCCAACGCCCCGATCCGCACCGCTTACGATTATCTCGCGCCCAACCTTCCGGCCGCGGCCCCGCTTCCGAGCGCGATGCGCCAGACCGATGCCGCGACCGGGCTAACCTTGACCACGGCCTACGCCTACGACGCGGCCGGGCGGCTGACGATGACCGACGGACCACTCGATGGAACCGCGGACGCCACCTATGCCCGCTACGACGTCCTGGGCCGCAAGACCTGGGAGATCAGCGCAGCGGCGCCGAACGGCGTCAGGGTGGCGACGCGCATCACCTATCGCGATGCGGACGACAAGCCGCTTTATTCCGAGATCGGCACCATCCCAACCTTCGACAGCGCGAGCCTCACCGTGCTCAACCGCACCGACGTCAGCTATGACAGCCACCGAAACCCGATCCGCGCGGCGGTGTCGTCGGGCGGGACCACCTACGCGGTCACCGACAAGGCTTATGACGACCGGGGCCGGCTGACCTGCACCGCGGTTCGGATGAATCCCGCCGCCTTCGGCCAGATGCCGGGCGCCTGCGCCCATACCACCGCCGGCAGTCAGGGCCCGGACCGGATCACGGTCAACAGCTACGATGCCGCCGGACAGCTGCTCCAGGAGATCCGCGCCTATCTGACGCCGCAGCAGCAGAATTACGCCACCTATACCTACACCGCCAACGGGCAGCGCGATCATCTCTACGACGCCAACACCAACGTCACGACATTCCTCTACGACGGCTTCGATCGTCTGCAATATATGGTGATGCCGAGCCCGACGTCCCCGGGCGGCGTCAATTGGTCCGATTACGAACAATATGGCTACGACGCGGTCGGCAACCGCACGAGCCTGCGCAAGCGCGACGGCTCATACATCAGCTATCAGTACGACAATCTCAACCGGATGATCCTGAAGCTCGTGCCGGAGCGCTCCGGGCTCGACCCGAGCTTCACTCGCGACGTCTATTACGGCTACGATCTGCGCAACGCGCAGACCTACGCCCGGTTCGACAGCACGGCGGGCGAGGGCGTCACCAACGCCTATGACGGCTTCGGCCGGCTCGCCTCGACGACAACCAACATGGGCGGCACCTCGCGGTCGCTAACCTACGCTTACGATGCCGCCAGCCGGCGGGGCAGGATCACCCATCCCGATGGGGTCTTTTTCACCTACGACTACGACGCGCGTTCCAGGCTGAACATCGTGCGGGACCAGGGGACGGGCTGGCTCTCGGGCTTCTCCTACAGCGATCGCGGTCCGGTGACCGAGCAATCCTATGCCGGCGCCCTCGCGGGCAATTCGGGCTATGGTTACGACGCGCTCGACCGGCTGAACTATGTCGGCCACAATATGGGCGGCGCGGGGAGCGTCGGCTACAGCTTCGGCTACAATGCGGCGAGCCAGATCACGTCTCGCTACCGCAACAACAATGCCTATGCCTGGGGCGGCGCCTACAACGTCAACCGCACTTACAGCGTCAACGGGCTCAACCAGTACACCGCCGCCGGCGGCGCGAGCTTCACCTATGACGGCAACGGCAATCTGACCTC
>Ga0066652_100000434_pt1 | contig 20244 bp, 18 predicted proteins | sample GraSoiAngelo_101_FD_71413 | JGI IMG/M metagenome (GOLD analysis project Ga0066652, IMG submission 71413) | Grasslands soil microbial communities from the Angelo Coastal Reserve, California, USA - 14_0903_02_30cm | ecosystem: Environmental > Terrestrial > Soil > Grasslands | place: USA... | reverse complement strand
CACCAACTCACCGAATATCCGCTCGTCCGAGTGCCGCTCGCACTGCTTCACGCATGGCGACGAGGGCTTCGTCGCGCGCGGCGGGGGCGTCGTCGCGGACGTGGATCTCGATGCCGTCCGCGACGGGGACGCGGCGCCAGCTGGCCGAGCGTTCCTCGTCGGTGTCGCGAACGGCTTGATCGGCGCCCGCGCCGAGCGCGGGCGCGAGCGAGGCCGCCACGCGGCGCTCGAGCGCGTCGCCGGTGACCTCCTTCATCTCCCGCTTGATCCCCTCGAGCGTCGCTCCCTCGCGCTGGCGGATCTTGATGGAGAGGAGCTGCAGCAGATGCCGATAGTTGTACGTCGCCGCCGTGCCCGCGCCCTCGGGCCGGTCCAGCAGTCCGCTCGCGACATAGAACCGCACCGAGCGTGCACTCGGCGCGACGCGCGCCGACGCGTTCGTGGGCCGAATGCCCGCCGCGTCGACGAGCGCAGTGACGTGGGCGGCGAGTCCACGCGCGTTCCAGGGGGCGTGACGCGAATGGGCGCGCAGCAGCGCAACAGGAGTCATCGAAGAATCCGCCATAGGCGGCGCAAGATAACGAACGCCGTCGGCCGATGTGAGCCGGTGTCGCGATCCGGTCGTGGAACCGTCAGGCCATCGCGAGGTGTGATCCACCGGAGCCCGACCAGCGTCGAGCCCGCTCGAGGAACGAGCGGAGCGCCGCATTGAACTCGTCGGGTCGCTCGTCGTGCGGAAGATCGCCGGCGTCCTTCACGAGCGACCACTCGAGATCGTGCTTGATGACGCGGAATGCGTGCGCGTGCTCGACCGAATTCTGTCGCGCGAGCTCGCCCCACAACAGCAGCGTGGGCTGGCGGACGCGACGCAACGCCGTGCGCACGTCGACGTTGAGCTTCCCACTCAACAGCGCGGCGACCGCGTGTTTGCCCCCCAGCTGGCGCGCCACGCGTACGTAGTGCTGCACGAGCGCCGGGGTGACCATGTGGTCGTCGACGTAGATGCTCTCGAGGTGTCGGCGCAGCCTGGTCGGTGACGTGAGGCGGTTGTAGATGGTGTTGCCGACGATCGGCGCGCCGAGCAGAAGCCGCGTCGTTCCACTCGCCGACGGCGCGGGATCGCGCATGTAGGCCACACCAGTCGGCGCGACGAGGGCCATGGAGGTGATGTGGCGCGGATCACGCCCGGCGAGCGCAACGAGCTGCGCGGCGGTGAGGCCGCTTGCCACGACGGCGCACGGCTCGCGGACGACGCGCGCCACGAGATCACCGAGCAGCGCCTGATACAGTCCCGGCGTGTAGCGCGCGGCGGGGCGATCGGAGCGGCCGAAGCCGAGCAGGTCGACGGCGACGACGCTATGTCGCTCGCTCAACGCAGGGACGACGTGACGCCACTCGAGCGAGGAGGCGCCGGGATACATGCCGTGCAGGAGCAGCACGGGCCTGCCTTCGCCATGCCGCGTCAGGGCGATGCGATGGCCTCGCCAGCGGATCTCGTCCGACTCGCCGCCAAGGACGTCGTCGTCCACCAACTCGCGCGCCGAAGCCGTGCCGTACAACGCTGCCGCACCGATCGCCGCACCACCGACCACTGCCGTGTTACGCCACCGCATCGCCGTCGCCTCGCTGCTCCGTTGCCATGCGCCATGCTCCGTCCGCCATCGACGGGCGCTCCTTCACGTACGACCAGCCGTGCGGAAGGTGTCTCCGTCACGTGCTGTTCGGACACGTGCCGTTCGGTGCATTGACGCACGAAGGGCCCGCGCGCAATCACGGCGTGGCGAAACGGCCGGCGGTCGCCGGCCAGCGCGCGCGCCGGGACGGCGTGTGGAGCGCAAGTGATTGGCTAGTAGTGACTTGCTGAATTACGCGCTCGCGAGGGGGAGGAGCACGGTGGCAGTGGTGCCATGCTCGGGGGCACTCTCGAGCGCGATGGTGCCGCCGTGCTCCTCGACGATGCGCTGGCAGAGCGCGAGGCCGATCCCGGTGCCGCCCGGTTTGGTGGAAAAGAAGATCTCGAACACGCGCGGCAGCACGTGCGGGGGAATGGCCGCGCCGCCGTTGTGCAGGCGGCAGCGCCACATGCCGGTGGGCAGTACGCTCGACGTGAGCGTCAGATCGCTCCCTTCGGGCGCGGCGTCGGTGGCGTTGGCGAGCAGGTTGACGAACACCTGGGCGAGCTGCTGCGAGTCGATCGCGCAGGCCGAGCGTGTGGCGCGCGTGCGCTCGAGCAGAACGGCGCGACTCTCCAGCAGCCCGCGCTGCTTCTCGAGCACCTCATCCCACACGTCGTCGGGATCGCCCGTCTCGAGGCGGATCGGGCTGGGACGTCCATACTCGAGCAGCGAGCTGACCACGCTGTTCAGCCGCTCCACCTCGCGCAGGATGCGTCCGACATTCTTCTCGACGACGGGATCGTCCTTGACGCGGAAGCGGAGGAGCTGCGCCGCAGAGGAGATGCCGAACAGCGGATTGCGCAGCTCGTGCGCGACGCCGGCAGACACCTCAGCGATCGCCTCGAGACGACGCTTGTGCCCGACGCGCTGAACGAGCCGCGCCCGTTCCACTGCGGCTGCCGTCTCCGCGGCGAGCGTGACGAGCACGCGGCGCGACTCCTCGATGCGGTGCGGCGCGAGCGGTTCGGACGTGAGCGTGATGGCGCCGAGCACTCCGGCGTCGCTCGTGATCGGTGCCGTGATCTCGATGCTCTCGGCCGAGGCGCGCGTCACCACCTGGCCGGTCTGCACCGCGTCGGACCAGACGGGAGCGAGGCGCGTCGCGATGACCGCTTCGGCGTCCGTGAAGCCCGAGTGGTGAACGAGACGCAGCGTCGCCGTCTCGGCGTCGGCCAGCGCGATGGCGACCGCATCGCACGCCAGGCCGCGGTGAAGCTGCTGCGCCACCTCGTGGAGCGCGCGGTCGATGGTGATGGTGCGCGCGAGTGCCATCCCCGTGTCGACGAGCACCTCGCGCCACCGATGGCTCGACGTGATGTCGACCGTGGAGAAGGCGAAGCCCGTCACGGCGCGGCCCTCGCCGATCGCGCTCACCTGCATGAGGAAGGTGCGCTCCTCCGCCGGAGCGCTGCAGGCGAACTCCCAGGCGATCGACGCCGCACGTCCTTCGCGCAGCGTCGCCATGGCCTGCTCGATCTGGTCGCGTGACGCGATGTCGGCGATCGCCTCCCAGATGGAGGTGCCGATCACCGTTTCTTCGTCGCCAAGCTGTGGGGCGCCGTTGGACTGGGCGAACCGCGCCCACGAGCGATTCATGAACGTGATGCGCCCGTCCAGATCCACCGTGTAGATGGTCATCGGCAAGGCGTCGAGCACCTGGCGCTCGAGAGACGTCATACGCGGAATGTTACGGGACGGCGACGAAGGACGGAAGCAAAACGCCGAGGGGCGCGGCTGGTTCGCCACGCCCCTTGGAAAGAGATGCGGACGGCGCTACGGTCAGCGCCGTCTGCCTGCGGCCTTCTTGGCCGACTTCTTCGCGCCACTCTTCTTGGCGACGCTCTTCTTCGCCGAGCTCTTCTTGGCCGAGGTCTTCTTCGCCGCCTTCTTCGCTCCTCCACTCGACTTCTTGGCAGAGGACTTCTTGGCGGAGGACTTCTTGGCCCCGGCCTTCTTCGCGGCTCCCTTCTTCGCCGCGCTCTTCACACCGCCCGTCTTTGCGGCCCCCGTCTTTGCCGCGCTCTTTGCGGGAGCCTTCTTGGCCGGAGTCGTAGCCGCCTTTTTGGCGCCGCCGCCGGACTTTGCCGCCGTCCTGGAGGCGCCGCCGCCCGCCCGGCCCGCCGATGCTCCCGCTGTCTCTTCGAAGACGTTTCCGCGCACGACGGCGCTCTTGCCGCCCGGAGGCTCGGCAGTGGCGGGGTGCTTGGAGGCCGTTACCGGCGCCTTCGCGCCCGCGTTTCCGGCGGCACCTTTACCGCCAGCGGCACCGCCGCCAGCCGGACGCCCCGCCGAGCGTGGAGCGCGCGCCACCACGAGCGGACTCTCCTCTTCGTCGTCATCGCCCTCGACGACCGGCGTGCCGAGCCCTTCTTCCTCGTCGTCGTCCGCGTCGTCCGTGCTGTCCCAGAGATCGTCGCTGTCGTCCTTGTGGGTCGTCCAGCCGCCGTCCTCTTCGTCGTCGTCGTCGTAGGACGACCCACCGCCGCCGCCATAGCCAAGATCATCGACGTCGTCGTCGCGATCGGAGAATCGGAGCTCGTCGTTCACTTCGTCACCGCGCGGCATCACCGCCTCCTGTGGAGATAGGAAAGTCGGACCAGCGAATCGTCCCGGCAGTGGGCGTGCAGGACGCGCGACCCGCGCGGCGCGCGCTGCACACCGTATGCCTCGCGCCGGACGATCACCGGCATCACCGCACGTCACCCATGTTCGGGTGCCGCGCAGACGACTTCGTACATGACCTCCTTGTAAGGCCGCGCGCGGAATCCGTCAAGCGGATTCCGCGCGCTGGTGTGGCACGAGGACGTGACGTGCTTCGCGCGCTCAGTCGCCCGCAGTCGGGGCGGGGGCGGGCGCCGGGCTGCGACCGGGGGCCGGCGCCGGGGTGGGGATGGCCGCGTCGTGATCGCTCGCGCTGGTGAGCCGAGCGCTCACCCAGCTGCCGAGATCGTCGAGGAACGTGTACATCACCGGCACGACGAAGAGCGTGAGCAAGGTGGAGGTAATGAGCCCTCCGATGACGGCGCGCGCCATGGGCGCGCGCTGCTCGGCGCCGGCGCCGATGGCGAGCGCCAGCGGGATCATGCCGAAGATCATGGCCACCGTGGTCATGATGATCGGGCGGAGGCGAATCCGTCCTGCGGAGAGCAGCGCGTCGACGCGACTCTGCCCGTCGGCGCGGAGCTGGTTGGTGAAGTCGACGAGCAGGATGCCGTTCTTGGTCACGAGCCCCATGAGCATGATGATGCCGATCATCGTCATCACGTTCAGGTTGCCACGCGTGAACAGCAGCGCGAGCGCCACGCCGATGAAGCTGAGCGGCAGCGCCAGCATGATCGCCAGCGGCTGGAGGAAGGAGCCGAAGAGGGAGGCAAGGATCAGATAGATGAAGACGACGGCGAGCATGAGCGCCTCGAGCACGTAGCCCTTCGTCTCCTCGAGACTCTGCACGTCGCCGCCGAACTCGGTGTGATAGCCGGGCGGCAGGCCGAGCGCGTCGATCGCCTGCTGGACGTTGCGAGCGACGTCTCCGAGTGCGAAGCCCGGCAGCACGCCGGCGGACAGTGTCACCTGCTGCTCGAGCTGACGCCGCTCGATCTGCTGCGGTCCGACCCCCGCACGAACATCGGCGACCTGGGCGAGCGGCACCATCGACGGAATCCCGCTCGCACCGTTGAAGGTGGAGGCGACGGGCAGCCCCGAGACGTCGGCCGCCGAGGTGCGCAGCGAGTCGGGGAAGACGACGACGACGTCGTGCGAGAAGCCCTGCGGATCCTCCCACGTCGTGACGCGGGAGCCGCTGAACAGGGGCTGGAGCGTGGACGCCACGGCGCCCACGCCGAGGCCGGCGCGCCAGGCCTCCTGCCGGTCGACGCGAACGTCGAGCTGCGGGATATCGCCCTCCTCACTCGAGTTGGGCTCGGCCACGCCAGTCACGTTGCGGACGGCTTGCAGGGTACGGTCGGCGACCAACTTCAATCGCGTCGGCTCGGGCCCCTGCACACTCACCTGGATCGGCGGACGGAAGCCGCCGAAGATCGAACGCTGGCCCTGGATCTGAGGCCGGACGCCCGGGATCTGGCGCAGCTTGCCGCGCAGATCGTTCTGGATGACGGCCAGCGTGCGGTCGCGGTCGTGCTTGAGCGAGACGAACACCTGCCCCTGGTTCGGGGACCCTCGGAAGCCGCCGCCGACCGAGAGATAGGTGAAGTCGGTCTCCGGCTGCTTGAGGAGGAAGTTCGCGATCTCGCGTCCGCGATCCACCGTGTACTCGAGCCGCGAGCCCGGCGGCGTGCGGAAGCTCACGGTGAACTCGTCGGCGTTCACGTCGGGGAGCCAGGTGAAGCCGAGCCGCGGGAGGATCAGGAAGCTGGCGATGATCGTCGAGGCGGCGACCGCGAGCACGGTCAGCCGGTGGGACAGCGCCCAGCCCAGCCCGCGCGGATAGCGGTCGGCCGTGCGCTCGAACCAGTCGTTGAACGCGAACGCGACGCGACGGATGGGGTTCGCCTTCTTTCGCTGCGCGGCCTGGTGCTCCCCGCCGTCGTTGGCGCTGTGCTCGATCTCGGGATCGGCCCACACGCTCGACAGCATCGGATCGAGCGTGAAGCTCACGAACAGCGACACAAGCACGGCGAAGGTGACCGTGACGCCGAACTGGAAGAAGATCTTGCCGATCACGCCGCCCATGAACGCGACCGGGATGAACACGGCCACGACGGCGAAGGTCGTCGCCATCACGGCGAGCCCGATCTCGTCGGTGCCCTCCTTGGCGGCGAGGTCGTGCGCTTTCCCCATCTCGAGGTGGCGCACGATGTTCTCACGCACGACGATCGCGTCGTCGATCAGCAGCCCGATCGCGAGCGAGAGCGCGAGCAGGGTCATGGTGTTCACGGTGAAGTCGAACACCCACATGATGAAGAACGCGCTGATGATCGAGACCGGCAGGGTGAGGCCGGTGATGACGGTCGACCGCCAGGAGTTCAGGAACAGGTAGATGATCATCACCGTGAGGATCGCGCCGAGCACGATCGAGAGCTGCACGTCGGCGAGCGACTCGCGGATGCGGCGCGAGTCGTCGCGGATGACGGTCATCTTGATGTCGGCCGGCAGCTGGCGCTCCAGGCTGCCCACCGCTTCGCGCACCGCGTCGGCGACGTTGACCGTGTTCGCGCCCGAGATCTTGAGCACCTCGAGCGAGACGGCCGGGGCGAAGCCGGCCGGATCGCTGATCTCGGCCGCGGTGCGTCGCTCAGCGGCGCCGTCGACCACGGTGGCCACGTCGCCGATGCGAATCGGGGTGCCGTTGCGCACGGCGACGGGGATGTCGGAGAACGCGGCTGGATCGATGATGCGGCCCGTGACGCGCACGAGCCGCTCGGTGGCGCCGCGCTCGATGCGGCCGGCGGGCACTTCCTGGTTTTCGCGCTGAAGCGCGGTCGAGAGCTGCGACGGCGACAGCCCATAGGCGTTGAGGGCGACCGGGTCGACCTGGACGCGGATCTGGCGCGCGTTGCCGCCGACCACGTTCACGCCGCCCACTCCCTCGATCGCCTCGATGCGCGTCTGCACGACCTCGATGGCCAGGTCGGTGATCTCGCGGATGGGCCGCTCACTCGACCGGAGCGCGATCGACATGATCGGCTGCTCGTTGGGGTCGAAGTGCTGAATGATCGGCTCCTCGATGTCCTGCGGCAGCGCGCGCCGGATGCGCGCCACCTTGGCCTGCACGTCCTGCTGCGCGACGGAGACGTCGACGCCGAGATTGAACTGGAGGCGGACGATCGAGACGCCTTCGAGCGAGGTGGAGGTGATCTCCTTGATCCCCTGCACGGTGTTCAGCGCTTCCTCGATCGGCTTGGAGATCTCGCGCATCATCACTTCCGGCGAGGCGCCGGGGTACGTCGTCTGCGCGACGACGACCGGGTAGGTGATGTCGGGGTACTCATCGATCGCCAGGCGCTTGTAGCTGACGACGCCGAGCACGACGAGCGCCACCATCATCATGGTGGCGAAGACGGGCCGCTTGATCGAGACGTCTGAGAGGATCATCGAAAGACCTGATGCTGAATGGTCGGGCGCGTGGCGCCCGCGCGCCTACGGCCGGCGGACCTGCTGCCGCTCGGCGCCGGCGATCGTGACCTGCATGCCGCGGCCGAGGGTACCGACGTTGCCGACGATGACCTTGTCGCCGTTCTGAAGCCCCTCGGTGACCTGCGCGACGCCCAACTGCTCGTCGACCGCGCCGAGCTGCACGGGCGCGACGTTGAGCGTCTTGCCGTCGATGCGATACACGAACGGCTTGCCGTCCTCCTGGCCCTGCCGCAGGGCGCCGGTGGGGACGGCGAGGACGTTGGCGAGCGTGCGGCTCACCACGCGGCCCGTGGCGAAGGTGCCGCCGCGCAGCGTGTTGCCGGGATTCGGAACCTGCACGTACACCGTGACCGCGCGCGTGGCCGGATCGATCGTCGGGCTCACGCGCGCGACCGTGCCGTCGAACCGCCGCGCGTCGGCGACGAAATGCACTACCTGTCCCTCGCGCAGCGCGGTCGCCTGTCGCGCAGGCACCGCGGCGGCCAGCTCAAGGGTACCGCTTCGCACGATCGTGAACATCGGCGCGCCGCGCGCGAGGTGGACGCCGCCGTCGACGAGCCGCTTCTCGACGACGCCGCTCGATGGCGCAACGACGCGCGTGTCGCGCGCCTCGTTGCCGCTGGCGCGCAGCCGTGCCTGCGCGGCGGCGAGCCGCGCACGCGCGGTGGCCACGGCCTGCTGTGAGCTCTTGAGGTCACGCTCGGCGATCGCACCCGCCTTGAATAGCGACTCGTTCTGCTCGAGCGTCCACTGCGCGTTCGCCAGCTCGGCGTTCGCCGCCACGCGATCGGCCTCGGCGCTCGCGCGACTGCTCTCCTGCGCGCTCGCCTCGAACCGCGCGAGCAGCTGGCCGGCGCTCACCTGCTCACCCTCGCGTACGTACACCGCCATGAGGTCGCCTTCGATCCGGGAGCGGACGTCGATCGTCTCGAGCGGACGCAGGTCGCCGGTGAGCGCGACACCGTCCTCGATCGTCATCGGGGCCACGGTGGCGACGTCGCTCTCCGCGAGCGTGATCGAGGGTGATGGGCGTCCACCGGTGCTGCCCCCTCCCCCTCCCCCTCCCCCTGGGCCGCGCGCCGCGCCTGCGCCGCCGCCCGCGGGACCGCCCTGCTGCGCCGCGGCGGCGCCACGAGTGCTCTCGGCGCTGGCGGCGGAGCCGGCCGCGTCCTTCGAGCAGGCGGCCGCCACCGAGAGCAGCGCGAGAGTGAGCGGAACGGCGCGGAGCGTGGGAGAATTCGGTCGCATTCGACTATCTCGGAGCCGACGGCGTCGTCGACATCGGCGGGAGCGGGATCGGCCTGCCGAGCGCGCGCGCGAGGTCGGCCGATGCGAGGAAGAGATCGTACGTGGCGCGAGCCTCGGTGCTCTGTGCGATCAGCAGTGCGAGCTGCGCATCGGAGACTTCGAGCTGTGTGGTGAGGCCGCGCGTGAAGCGGAGCTGCGCGAGCTGGAACGCCTCCTGCGCCTCGCCCGAGCTCTGGTGGGTCGCCTCATACGCAGCGCGCGCCCGGCGCAGCTCGGCGCGCGCACGCGCGACCTCGAGCGCGACCGTCTCGCGCTGCTGCTGCAACTGCAGCTCGGCGACGCGATACTGCGCCTGCGCGAGTTCTACGTTCGAGCGCACGCGGAAGCCGTCGAAGATCGGAAAGGAAAGGTTGAGCGCGAGCTGCCGGTCGGAGAAGAAGCCCCCGTTCTGACACAGTCGCCCCGCGGCGGTGCCCGGTGGGCAGTCCTCGACCGTGAGCGCACCGCGAGTGCGCGGGACACCATAGCCGATCGGCGGGAAGGCGGAGAAGCCCGTCTGGAAGAGGAGCGAGAGCTGCGGATAGTAATCGGCGCGCGCCACGGTGACGCTGAGGCGGCGCGCGGACACGGTCAGCTCGGCCGAGCGGATCGCAGCGCGGTCGGGGGTCCCGGTGGTGTCGAGCTGGGAGAGCAGCGATGCGGCGCTGATCGAGTCGATGCGGGTCACGAGCACGAGGGGCTGGTCGACCGGCACATTGAGCAACCGCTTGAGGTCGAGCAGCGCGAGCTCGCGATCGTTGCGTGCGGCGATCGCGACGGGCTCCAAGTTGGACCGCTCGACGCGAACGCGGAGCACGTCGTAGCGCGCGGCCTGGCCGGCTTTGTAGAGTTGCTCGAGCTGCGTCACACGGCTCGAGGCAACCGTGAGGTTGCTGTCCTGCAGCTCGGCGATTCGCGCGGTGTAGAGCCCCTGGAGGTAGGCGCGCTGGACCCCCAGCGTCACGGTCGCGCGCGTCTCGGTCTCGTCCTCGCGCGCGGACTGTCGCACATCGTTCCCGGCACGAATGCCGGCCAGGATTCGGCCGCCCTGAAAGATCGTCTGCGAGAGCGTCGAGTTGAACGTGTAGGTGTTGGGCTGATTGAACAGCGAGCCCACTGCCTGTCCGCGTGCGCTCTCGTAGACGTGCGTGTACGTGCTGTTGAAGCGCAGCTGCGGCAACCCGTTGGCGCGGATGTTGGCATACTGCGCGTCGGCGACTCCGATCTGGGCGTTCGCGAGCCCGATCTCGTCGCTCTGGCGAAGTCCCAGGGTCACCGCCTGATCCAGCGACAGACGAAGCGTGTCCGTCGATCGTGCGGGATTCTGTGCGGCGAGCCGGTGGGAGGTGATCAAAAGGGCGAGCGCGACGCTACGTCGCACCCACCCTGCGGAAGGGCAGCTAAGTCGATGCATCACGAAAATATACGCCCAGCCTGGGCCCGACGTTGGCCAGATGACGGCGACGGCACCGTGTCGCACAGTGTGGCAGATTGCATCGACCGCGCCCGCTCGCCAACGCGTCGATCGGCGCCTCTACGTGAAGTCTCGTTCACGCACGATTCCGTCGCCAATGCCCAAGCTCCTCGTTCTGTTCCAATCCGATAGCCCCGACGTGGTGCGCCTGGCCAACGCCGCGGCGGAGGGTGCGCGCAGCGTACGCTTCGCCGAAGTGGACCTGCGCCGCCTGGCAGACTCCGATGGCGCGCGCGCTCCCGCAGTCGACGTCGACGGGCGCGTGGACCGTGCGCTGGAACAGGTCGACGACATGGGGACGTACGACGGGCTGATCCTCGCCCCAGCGCGCGAGGTCGACGGTGGGGATGCACTCGCACGGGCGCTCGGGGCGGTCAGTGGCTCGCTCGTGAACAAAGTGGGCAGCGCGCTGACGCCGGCGACCGGGGGCGACCGGCGCGCGGTGCTCTGGTCCATCCTGAGCCCGATGGCGGACCGGGGGATGATCCTCGTGCCCGCCCCGTTCAGCGACGAGGGCGCATCCGACGACGAGCCGGCCCGCCGCCTCGGCAAGCGAGTGGCGGAGGTGATCGGGTGGGTGACGCACGCCCGGTCGCACCACCACCACTGAGCCACCTGCGCGAGGCTGGTGGGTCAGCCGTCGACGAATTCCACGGTGACGGGCTGGGTAATCAGTCCCGCCTCGACTCCCCGCTCCAGGAAGAGGCGGACCGCTCGTCGTCCACGCTCGCCGTAGTCGAGCGTCCAGTCGTTCACGTACATGCCGACGAACGTATCGGCCTTGGAGCGGTCGAGGCCGCGGGCGTACTGCATCGCGTGGTCGAGCGCACCGACGCGGTGTTGCAGGCCATACGCTATGCTGTCACGAAGATGTCGTGAAATCTTCGCTGTGAGGGCTGATCCGAGGTCCTTACGAACGACGTTGCCGCCGAGCGGAAGCGGGAGACCCGTCTCTTGGAACCACCATTCTCCCATGTCCGCGACGAGGTGCAGCCCCCGCTCGCCGAAGGTGAGCTGTCCCTCATGGATGAGGAGGCCCATGTCCACCTCGCCGTCCACCACGGCGTCCTCGATCGCGTCGAATGGAGTGAAGACGGGAGTGAAGACGGGCTCGTACAGGCGAAGGGCCAGGTAGGCGCTCGTGAGCGGGCCGGGGATCGCGATCCGCTTGCCTCGCACATCGGCCCGGGACGCGGGCTCACGCGCGACGAGCCGAGGTCCATACCGATCGCCCATCGAGGCGCCGTGCGGGAGCAGGGCGTACTGGTCGCTCAGATAGGCGTAGGCGTGGATCGAGACCGCCGTCACTTCGAGCTCGCCGCGCATCGCGCGCTGGTTCAGGCTCTCGATGTCCTGCAGCTCGTGGACGTAGGTGAGGCCTTCGGTGTCGATCTTCCCGGCGGCGAGCGCGTAGAACATGAACGCGTCGTCCGAGTCGGGGCTGTGGGCCACGTGGATGGTCGTCATCGGATAGGGCGAGGGATCACTTCGCAGCGGAACGCGCCGTGGCGAGCGCAGTGTCGATGTCGTTCCGGTGCAGGAGATACTCTGGAAGCGCCGCCGAGCGTTCCGCCGCTTCGGCGGCGAGAAGGCGCGCGTCGAGTGCGCGGGCGCGTGCGGCGCTCCCCTCCATACGCGCGACACGCGCGGCGAGGATGAGCCCGAGCAGGTGTGTCGGTCGCGCCTTGAGGATGGTGTCGGCCTGCGCGCGGGCGAGCGCCGTGTCGCCACCGACCTCGCCGAGTCGGCCGAGGTCGTAGCGCTGGTCCAGGTTGAGCGGGCCGATCATCTCGTACGCGGCGCGCGCCATGGGGAGGAAGGAGCGCACCGCATCCTCACGCCCCGCCTCGTGCTCGGTCATGATCCGATCGTACAGACGCTCGGCGCGCTGCTCGGGGCTGAGCTGACTGATGTCGGGGGCGCGAGGCACGGGGCCAGCGGGAGCACGGCCTGCGTCAGCGGCGGACGGACCGATCGGCGTGGCGCCCTGCATGTTGGCGCCGTCGAGCACCTCGGTCGTCGGCGCGTCGGAGTTGCCACGCGCGCCGAAGCGCTGCCCGACGACTAATGCCGTGAGCGACACGAGCGCGATCGCCGCGACCGCCCAGGGGAGCGCGCTGGCGAGCCCGCGCGACGGCGCGGTCGATGGCGCGCCCGCGGGGGTCCCGCAGCGGTGGCAGAATCGGGCGCCCGGGGTGAGCGAGGCGAAGCACGTGGCGCAGGTCGCGCCGGCGAGCGCGGTGCCGCAGCTCGAGCAGAAGCGGCCCGAGGCCGGCGCGCCGCAGGAGGGACAGCGCGACGTGCTGGTACCGTCGGGCGTCGGCGCGACCGGTGAAGCCGGGGGTGTCGTCATCGCCTCAAAGCTACATCGCGGCGACACCCCCTGGCAGCGGACGCGCGAGTGTGCTCAGGGCACCGGGCGCTGGTACGGAGCCACTTGCTCGGCCACCGTCGCCTTGTCTCCGACGACGACGAGCGTCATGCGATCGGGCGTGAGGTACGTGGCGGCCATGCGCTGTATCTCAGCCGGGGGCACCGCGAGAACACGCTTCACGTAGCCACTGAGGTAGTCATCGCCGAAGCCCTGCAGCTCGGACTCGGCCAGCAGATTGATGATGCCGCCGCGCGACGCGTTCCGCAGCACGAAGATGCCGATCATGTTGTTCTTGATGCCGTCGACCTCGGCCGGCGGTGGTGTCTCCTTCTGCAGGCGTGCGATCTCGCCGAAGATCTCCTTGAGCGAGGCGCCGGTGAACTTGGTGGTCACGTCGGCCTGCTGCACCCAGTAGGCGGAATGCCGATGGGTGCCGAGGTAGCTATACGGCGAGTAGGTGTAGCCCTTCTGCTCCCGGATGTTCGTCGTGATGCGCGAGCCGAAGGTGCCGCCGAGCAGGGCGTCGGTGACCTCGAGCGCGGTGTAGTCCTTCGCGGTCGGGTCGGGCACGGGGAGTCCGAGCATGATCGTGGACTGGGGCGCCGCTGGTCGGTCGAGGAGGCTCAGGCCAGGGTGAGGACGCGGTACGGGCACGTTGTCGGTGGGCGCCGGGCCCGCGGCCCACCCGTCGAATGCCTCGCGGATCGCGCGCTCCATGGGTGCTGCGTTGAACACGCCCGCCACGTACAGATGCGCGCGCGTCGCGTTGAAGTTGCGGGCGTGGAAGGCGCGCACCTGCGCGATCGTGTAACCCTGAAGCATCTCGGGTGTGGGGAACAGACGACCATACGGGTGGTCGCCGTAGACCGTCTTGACGAACTGCTCCTGCGCTATGGACTGCGGCTGACTCTTCGCGATCGCGACTTCACGCGCCTTCGTGCTCGTGATGCGCGCCAGCTCGCTCTCGGGGAAGCGCGGAGTACGCAGTACCTGCGCGACGAGCCGCACCATGTCGGGACCATGTTCGCTCAGCACCGCGCCACCGATCTGGGTGCGGTCGTCTCCAACGTTGACGACGAGCTCGCCGCCCATGCCTGCGACCCGCTGCGCGACCTGCGTAGCGGTGAGCTCGGTCGTTCCCTCTCGCATCATCTCGCCTGTAATGTCGGCGAGCGCGACCTCGTTGGATCCCTCGTCGATGTGTCCCGTACGGACGATGCAATACACCGACGCCTTGGGCACCGTGCCGAACGGCACCAGCGTGACGCGCATGCCGTTGGCGAGGGTGAACTCGCGCTTGGGCGGCACGGTGAAGGACTTCGGCGTGCCGAGCGGCGGAGGTTGCTCGCGGGCGGGTTGCTGGGCGTCGGCGCCTCGCGCGGCGACGGAGAGTGCCGCGGCGAGCACCGCTGCGCGGCCAAAAGTGATCATGCGCACGGGTGATCCTCCGCGATCAGTGGGAGCCGGCGGCGGACTTCGCCGCCGGGACGATGAATTCGATCGTGCGATTCGTCGGCCGCAGATACTCCTGCGCCGTGCGCTGGAGCAGTGCGGGAGTGACCCGCGCGAATCCCTGCTCGAGCTGGTTGATGCGATCGGGCTCGTCGTCGAACAGTGCGAACGAGGCGAGCAGATTGGCACGTCCGAATCCGGCGAACTGCTCCATTTCGGTATACAGCGCGGAGCGGACCTTCACGCGCGCGTGGTCGAGCGTGGCCTGATCGACCGGGGTGGTCCGCAACGGCGCGATCGCCGCGTCGATGGCGGCGACGAGGGAATCCGCCGGCTTGTCGGCGTCGTGGAAGGCCTGCATCTCCCACAGCATCGGCCCCCGGTAGTCGTACATGCTGCCGAGGCCGAAGTTGATCCCGGCGTCGATACCACCCGTGAGCGCACGGCGCTGCACCAGCTCCTGATACAGACGTGAATCGCGCCCCTGGGCGAGGAGCTGGTCGATGAGTCCGAAGGCGAACCACTCGGGGGTGAAGCGTTCCGGCACGTGATAGGCGACGCCGATGGCCGGCCGTGTGGCGAGCGAGTCGACGCGCGTGAACCGCTTCTCGGCGGTCTGCCGTGGCTCGGTGAGATCAGGTTTGGGTGGAACGACAGCCGAAGGAATGCCGGCGAAGTACTCGGTGATCCACGCCCGCGTCGCACCGACGTCGATGTCCCCGGTGACCACGAGGACCGCATTGCGCGGTGAGTAGTAGGTGCGGAAGAAGTCCGACGCGTCCTTGATGGAGGCCGAGTCGAGGTCCGACATGTCACCGTAGAAGTTGTGCGCGTTGTACCAGTTCGAGTTCGCGTGCATCGGCAGGTCGATCCATGGAAACCCGCCGTACGGCTGATTGAGCACGTTCACCCGCACCTCGTTCTTCACGACGTCGCGCTGGTTGTTGACGTTCGCCGTGTCGATCGCGAGGCCGCGCATCCGGTCGGCTTCCGCCCACAGGATGCGACGCACCGCGTGGCTGGGCACTACCTGGAAGTAGTTCGTGAAATCGAACCGTGTCGATCCGTTCAGGATGCCGCCGTTCTGTTCGACGAGGCGGATGAACTCCAGCTTGCCGAGGTTGCGCGAGCCCTGGAACATCAGGTGCTCGAAGAGGTGCGCGAAGCCCGTGCGGTCGCGCGGCTCGAGCCGGAAGCCGACGTTGTAATAGACAGCGACGACCGCGGTCGGCACCGTCGACTCGCGCGAGAGAACGACCTTGAGACCGTTCGGCAGCCTGTAGTACTCGATGGGCACGCGGAGCGTGCCGGACGCGCGCGGCTGCTGTGCGGGGACGGCGGTCGACCCGACCGCCGCGACGAGCGCGATCGCGTACGACCACGTGCGGACGCTGGACATCACGACCTCTATGGGGGTGGTTTCGGAATTGGAGTCCACCCGCACGTGATGTCAAGCAGAGCCGGTCCGCGCAGCAGACCGGCTCCGCGACCGAGCGCGATCAGGTCTGATGACTGCCGCCAGGCTGCGAGATCTTCTCGACCACCTTTTCCGCCTGCTTGTCCTTACCCTGCATGCGCACGACATCCGCCTGCGCGACGACGCCGACCAGCGAGCCGCGCTCGTCGACGATCGGGATGCGCCGCACCTGCTCGCGTCCCATGAGCTCCATCGCCGCTTCGACCGTATCGTTCGGGCTGCAGGTCTTCACGCCACCCGACATGATCTCGCTCACGGGGGCGTCCGTCGCGCGGCCCTCGGCCACGGCGCGAATCGCGATGTCGCGATCCGTCACGACCCCGACGAGGCGGCCGCGCGTCTCGGCACCGCCCACGCGCTCGACGACCGGCACCAGACCGACGTCCTCCTCCTTCATCACCTGGGCGGCTTCCGACACCGACGTGTCCGGGGACACGGAGCGCGGATTCTTCGACATGATCTCGGAGATCTTCATGGCCTTCCTCTTTGCTGAGGTGCGTGCTGACGTCCCGGCAGTCGGGGCAGGGAATCCCCCCGGGCAACTGACGTGCCGAACACGGGGGCAGCGCGTTGACAGCACGCGAGTCTCCGGCGAGCATTGTCGGCGTGCCTGAATCCCGTGCGCTGTTACCCGACCTGAAGGGCGCCACCGCGAAGGACGTCCTCGAGATCGCTCGGAAGAACAACGTCCGCTTTCTGCGGCTTCAGTTCACCGACATCCTGGGCGTCAACAAGAACGTCGAGATCCCCGCGTCGCAGTTCGAGAAGGCGCTCACCGGCGACATCATGTTCGACGGCTCGAGCATCGAGGGGTTCGTGCGGATCGAGGAGAGCGACATGCTGCTCGCGCCCGATCTGTCGACCTTTCGGATCTTCCCGTGGGGGGATCCGGACTCGCGCGTCGGCCGGCTCATCTGCGACATCAACATGCCCGACGGCTCGCCCTTCCCAGGCGACCCACGCGGCGCGCTGAAGCGCGTGATCGCCGACGCCGCCGAGCTCGGCTTCACGATGAACGCGGGGATGGAAGCCGAGTTCTTCATGTTCAAGCGTGGGCCGAACGGGGAGTCGTCGACCGAGACGCACGATGTCGGTTCGTACTTCGATCTGGCGCCGGTGGACCTCGGCGAGGATGCGCGGCGCGCCATCGTGGACGACCTCGAGCAGATGGGCTTCGAGGTGGAGACGGCGCACCACGAGGTGGCGCACGGCCAGCACGAGATCGACTTCCGGTACGCCGACGCACTGACGACGGCGGACAACATCGCGACGTTCCGGTTCGTGGTGAAGGCGGTGGCGCAGCGATTCGGGCTCGCGGCGTCGTTCATGCCCAAGCCGATCTTCGGGCAGAACGGCAGCGGGATGCACACGCATCAGTCGCTGTTCCGCGGCAAGCAGAACGCCTTCTGGGACCCGAAGGCGCAGTGGGAGCTGAGCGAGACCGCGCTGCACTACATCGGCGGCCTGCTGCGCCACGCGCGCGGGTGCTGCGCGATCACCAACCCGCTCGTAAACTCGTACAAGCGGCTGGTGCCGGGCTACGAGGCCCCGGTGAACGTCGCGTGGAGCATGCGGAACCGGTCGCCGATGCTGCGCATTCCGGAGCGGCGTGGGCTGGGAACGCGCGTGGAGCATCGCGTGCCTGATCCGGCGGCCAACCCCTACTTGGCGCTCGCGGTGATGCTGGCGGCCGGGATCGATGGGGTGCGCACCAGTGCCGATTATCGGGAACCGGTGAACGAAAACATTTGGGAAATGAGCCACCGCGAGAAGCGGCGGCTGCGGATCGACGACCTGCCGCACGACCTGAACGAGGCGTGCAACGAGCTGGAGAAGAACGACGTCATCACCTCGGCGCTCGGCGACCACATCGCGCAGCACTTCCTGGCGGCGAAGCGGCAGGAATGGCGGGAGTACATCTCCCAGGTGTCGCAGTGGGAGCTGGACAACTACCTCGGGAAGTACTGAGCATCGACGGCTGGGGCCTCTAGCGACTCCGCAGCGCGGCGGTACAATGGATGTCCCCGGGCTCGATTAGACCTTGGTAGCATAGGATATCCGCAGGTTCGAGTAGACTTTCGCGTCAAACCTCGTTCGGAAAGGTCCCATGGCGCTACGAGAGCTGCGCGACGAAAGCGGTGTGCTCTGGACGATCTACGACGTCCATCCGAGCACAGTGCGGCATGGAACGCTGCAGGTTCGGGAGGAGCTCGCGTCGGGGTGGCTCTGCTTCCAATCGGAGGCGGCGAAGCGACGCTACGTGGGGATCCCGTCTGATTGGGAGCGGTTGGACGACGGATCGCTCATGGCGCTGATGACCGCAGCCGCACTCGTCACGGCCGACAACACGCTCAAGCAGCCGCGCAGCTAGGCGACGCGCGCGCTGCCGGCTTCGGCCGGAACTTCCCGCATTGGCGCGCGGTACATCAGGTGTGACGCCCACGCGCCGCGCCTTCGCCTTCGTGCCATCGACGATCGCACTGATCGTCACGCTGCTCGCGAGCAGTGCCGGCATCGCCGTGTCGTTCGCCAGGGCGCAGGCCACGCCCGCCGCGACCCAGGCGCCGACCCACGCACGCGTCGATCGCGCGGATGGCCGAGGGACCGAGCCGAACGAGCCGGCTCGTACGCTCTTCCTGCACACGCAAGCCACGGCGACGGGGCGGATTCACGCGCCGTACACGACCGGCGGCGATGGTGCACGGGGCGCCGTCGCGCTCCGTGCCGAGCGCGCCACGCTGGCACCGGGCGCGCTGCGCGCACCGGGCGCGGCCGTCGACGCACGCCGCGACGGCCTCCCATCGCCGGGCCAGCCCGCTCCCTCCTCGCGCGCGCCTCCGATCGGCTGACGCCGACGCGCGCGTGCCATTCGGGCACGCACAGCGCGTCCTTCGCGCATCACACACGTCTCGCCGCACGCGCCGGTCGCAACGACCGGCGCAGATCGCGCGAGGCGAGCGTGCGCCGCCGAGCATCTGCCGAGCGCGCGCATGCATCACACGAGAGGAGCCGCACGATGAACAACGTCAAAGTCTTCGTGCTGATGGCCGCGCTGACCGCGCTGTTCATGGCCATCGGCGGATATCTGGGCGGACAGGGCGGGATGGTGATGGCGCTGCTGTTCGCCGGCGCGACGAACTTCTTCATGTACTTCGCGTCCGACAAGCTGGTGCTCCGCATGTACGGCGCGCAGACCGTCACCGCGGCCGAGGCACCGGAGCTCCACGCGATGGTCGATCGGCTGCGCCAGCGCGCCGGGCTTCCGATGCCGACGCTGGCGGTCGCGCCGCAGGCGCAGCCCAACGCCTTCGCGACAGGGCGCAACCCCGAGCACGCCGTGGTGTGCGTGACGGAGGGAATCCTCCGCCTCGTGAGCCGCGAGGAGCTCGAGGGGGTCCTGGCGCACGAGCTCGCGCACGTCAAGAACCGCGACATGCTGCTGCAGACCGTCACGGCGACGATGGCGGCGGCGATCAGCAACCTGGCCTGGATGGGCATGTTCACCGGCGGCCGCGACGACGACGAGGGAGGCAATCCGATCGCAGGATTGCTGATGGTGATCCTCGCGCCGATCGGGGCGTCGCTCGTCCAGCTGGCGATCAGCCGGCAGCGCGAGTTCAAGGCGGACGAGGTCGGCGCGCGAATCAGCGGCCGCCCGCTCGCGCTGGCGAGCGCGCTGCGCAAGCTGGACGCGGGCGCGCACCAGATCCCGATGCACGTATCGCCCGCGGCGGCGCCGCTCGCGCAGGTGAACCCGCTCGCGTTCAGCGGCGGCAGTGTGGCGAAGCTCTTCTCGACGCATCCGCCGACGGCGGAGCGCGTCGCACGACTCCAGGCGCTTGCCGCCTGACATGCACGCCCTCATCATCTCCTCACTCACCCGCTCGATGGAGCAAGAGGCGACATGACCATGCACACGACCTGGAAGCCGCTCCCGGAGCCCTACGACATCAACGACAACGGGAAGCTCGATCCACGCGAACGGCGCGCGCTTCCGGACAGCGCGTTCGCGTTCCCGAGCCAGCGGGAGCTGCCGCTGGTAGACGCCGAGCTGACGCGCGCGGCGATCGACGAGCTGCACCAGTTCTATGGTGCGTCGATGGAGGAACGACAGCTGGCGGCGAACAACATCCGCGCTGCGGCTCAGCACTACGGCATCACGGTCACCGAGCTGGCCCTGTAGCGGCGAGAGCGCCCAAACGAAGGCGGAGCGAGCACGATGCTCGCTCCGCCTTCGTTCGTTCGGCCATCGAACCTCAGCGACTCAACGCCGTGACGTGCCACTCGGCGAAGGAGCGGGCGGAGGAGCGACCGGCGAGACGCCGGGCGGCGCGCTCACGCCGTTCGATCCCAGGTCGCCGAGCACGCCACCCTTCGCCACGAGCTGCGCCGCGAGCACGGTCTGGATGAC
>Ga0066652_100000433_pt1 | contig 20263 bp, 21 predicted proteins | sample GraSoiAngelo_101_FD_71413 | JGI IMG/M metagenome (GOLD analysis project Ga0066652, IMG submission 71413) | Grasslands soil microbial communities from the Angelo Coastal Reserve, California, USA - 14_0903_02_30cm | ecosystem: Environmental > Terrestrial > Soil > Grasslands | place: USA... | reverse complement strand
GTCGAGCGGCTCGAGCTCGACTCCTACCACTACCTGCATGCGACCCGGGCGGAGCTACTTCGGCGGCTCGATCGGACCGAGGATGCACGCGCTGCCTACGCGCGGGCACTGGAGCTGGTGCGGTCGGAGCCGGAGCGGCGGCTCCTCGAGCGGAGGCTCGCCGAGCTCTCCTAGCCGGATACGCTGGGCAGATGGCGTCGACGTTTGCGCCGGGAGAGGCTCCAGCCGCGCCGCTTCGTGGTGAGCTGCGTTACGGCCTCGAGCTGGCGCGACTGCTTGCCGATCAGGACTTCCGCCGGCCTCGGCGTCGCCCGGGCGAGTCCGCGGTTCTGCTCGTGCCCGGGTTCATGGCGGGGGACCAGTCCCTCAGCGTGCTGGCAGGCTGGTTGCGCAGGCGGGGTGCGCGCACCGCCGGAGCCGGGATGGTGCTCAACACGGACTGCGCCGAGCGCGCGGTCGGTGGAATCGAGTCGCGCCTTCGGCGGCTGGCGAAGGGCAGCGAGGGGCGCGTCGTCCTGATCGGGCAGAGCCGCGGCGGCGAGCTGGCGCGGGTGGTGGCTCTCCGCAACCCGGATCTGGTGAGCACGCTCGTGATGCTCGGAGCGCCCGTGCTCGACCCGCTCAGCGTCGGTCCGGCGGTGCTCGGGGCGGTGCGCTCCGTGGCACGCCTCGGCGACCTCGGCGTGCCGCGGATGTTCTCCAGCGAGTGCGGCGATGGTCAGTGCTGCGCCGCGTTTCGCGAGGACCTGCAGGCTCCGCTCCCATCCGGCATTCGCGCCGTGGCGATCTACTCGCGGAGCGACGGCATCGTCTCCTGGGAGGCGTGCCTGGATGCCTCCGCCGAGCATGTCGAGGTCGAGTCCAGCCACGCGGGCATGTCCGTGAATCCGCGCGTCTACCGAGTGCTCGCCGAGGTCCTCGATCAGGAGGGGGACCAATGGACTGGATGAGCCCGATGGACGCATCGTTCCTGCACATCGAGGGGCCGATGAACCCGATGCACATCGGCGGCGTGAGCATCTTCGAGGGGCCTGCTCCGGCATTCGAGCGACTCGAGGAGATGGTCGAGGGCAAGCTGGGCCTTGTGCCGCGCTACCGCCAGCGGGTTCGCTTCATCCCCCTGGGTCTCGGCCGCCCGGTTTGGGTGGACGATCCCCACTTCAATCTCTCCTACCACCTGCGCCACAGCGCTCTGCCGCCGCCCGGTGGCGACGAGCAGCTCCGCCGCACCGCCGCGCGCATCTTCGCCCAGCGCCTCGACCGCGGCAAGCCGCTCTGGGAGATCTGGATGCTCGAGGGATTGAGGGAGAACCGCTGGGCGCTGCTCTCGAAGGTGCATCACTGCATGGTCGACGGGGTGTCCGCCACAGATCTGATGTCGATCATGTTCGGGGGCGACGCGCCGGCGACGGACGGAGCCTGGGAACCGGAGCCTGAACCGGGCGGCGCCGAGCTGGTGCTCCGCACCCTCACGCACCGCACTTTCGATCCGTCCGAGCAATTGCGCACGGTTCGCGCGGCGGTGCGGGCGCCGCGGGAGGCGCTCGACCAGGCAAGGGACCTGCTTCGCGGCATGGCCTCGGGCGCTCGCGTTCTACGCCCGCTCGGAGGGTCCTCGCTGGTCGGCCCGGTCGGCCCCCACCGCACCTGGACGTGGGCCCACGTGCGGCTGAGCGACGTGAAGGCGGTGCGTTCCGCGCTCGGCGGGACCGTCAACGACGTCGTCCTGGCGATCGTCTCCGGTGGCCTGCGCGACCTGCTCGAGGCACGGGGCGAGAGGGTCGACGACCGCACGGTCCGCGCTCTTGTTCCGGTGTCGGTACGCCGCTCCGGCGAGCGCGGCGTCTACAACAATCGAGTCTCGGCGATGTTCGCCGAGCTGCCGGTAGGCATTGCCGACCCGGCCGCCCGCCTCGACAGCCTGCGGGCGCAGATGGACGGCCTCAAGCAGTCGAAGCAGGCCGTGGCGGGCGATGTCCTCACCTCGCTCTCGGGCTTCGCCCCGCCGATGCTCCTCGCGCTCGGCGCCCGGCTCGCGGCGCGCTCGCCGAGCCTCGGTCTGCAGACCGGCGTGACGAACGTCCCCGGACCGCAGCAGCCACTGCACACGCTCGGACGGCGGCTGCTCGAGTCATACCCCTACGTCCCGGTGATCGGGAAGGTTCGGATCTCGATCGCGATCTTCTCCTACGACGGCGGTCTGTACTTCGGGGTCACGGGCGACTACGACAGCTCGAGCGACATCGACATTCTCACGACCGGTGTGGAGCGGTCGATCGCCGAGCTCGTCGCTCCGCTCGTCCCGCCACTAGGGGAGCGATCCCAGGCCGGTGCGCCGCGTGACGTCCTAAGGGAGGACCAGCCGCACTAGCGTGCCGCCCGGTATAGAAATCGGGTCAGGGGATGAAGGAGGAGGAATGAATGAAGCTTCCTGAGGTCACATCGCCGGAGGAATGGCAGGCCGCCCTGGAGCGGCTCCGGGCGAAGGAGAAGGAGGCCACCAGAGCCGGTGACGCGCTCGCCGCCGAACGCCGGCGGCTGCCTCGCGTGCGGATCCAGAAGGACTACGTCCTGGAGGCCCCGGGCGGGCAGGCGTCGTTCATAGATATCTTCGAGGGCCGCCGGCAGCTGTTGCTCTACCACTTCATGTTCGGGCCCAATCAGACCGAGGGCTGCGATGGCTGCTCGATGGTGGTCGATGGGTTGCCGCATCTCGCGCACTTGCAGGCGCGCGACGTGTCATTCGCGCTCGTTTCGCGGGCCCCGATGGCGAAGCTCGACGCGTACCGGCGCAGGATGGGGTGGGAGATCCCGTGGTACTCGTCGGCGAACAGCGACTTCAACGTCGACTTTGGGGTCTCGCCGCCAGAACCACAGCCGGACACCTACCAGGACGGCGAGAGCTTCGGTCTCAGCGCGTTCCTTCGCGACGGCGACGAGATCTACCGCACCTATTTCACCGAGGCGCGGGGAGTGGAGCCGTTCATGGGCGTCTGGCCCCTCCTCGACATCACTCCGTTCGGGCGCCAGGAGAGCTGGGAGGACTCGCCGGAGGGCTATCCGCAGACGGCGCCATACGAATGGTGGCGCCGCCACGACGAGTACGAGGAGGGGGGCCGGTGAGCGAGCGCGACGGACGAACCGCGAATTGCGGACGAGTCTAGAAGCGCTGGCGCGGACGATCGAGGATGTACGTCTGCGTGACCACCTGGGTCTTCCCGTCACGCTTCGGGATGAACGCGACGACGCGCTTACCCGTCACGCGAGCGACCGCCGCCGTGGCGTCGTAGTCGAAGCGGCGTGAGCCCAACCCGGGGCCGGCCACGGGCTCGTCGTCCGCGGAATCCTCTGACGGGCCTTCCTCGATCACGCAACGTACCGCGTCCCTCGTGACCTCGACGTTCATCGTCTTGGGCCTGTGGCCCGAGAACCGATGCCAGACGGCTCCAAGCGATCGGGCGATCTCGTCGGACGCCATCTGATCGTTGCCCCCAGCCCCTTCCGACGGGCCCAGTTCCGCGGACATTCGTAGCCCCATTCCCCTCTCCTCGCTGTCGAGCCGGGTTCAAAAGAGGGCGGAGGAGGAGTCGGAGGCCCAGCCGGCAGGTCCATCGAGGATAGCGCTGCGGCTCGCCGCGAGCGCAAGCCTCGCCTACGACTAGCCGGCCTAGCGCCGGCGACGCTTCTGCCCGACAGCGCGGATCAGTTGCGCCTTGCCCATCTTCGAGCGGCCCTCGATGCCAAGCCGCGCTGCCTCGCGTCGCAACTCGGTGACGGTCATCGCCCCGGCGCCGGTGCCGGACTCGCCCGAGGTGCCGCGCTTGCGCGCCCTTGCCTTAGCTCCCTCTCGGCCGAGTGCGCTCCGCGTCCTCGACGAGAGGTTCGTGATAGTCCGCTTGCGCCGCGCGCCCGTTTGGGCCTTCTTCACGTTCTTGCGCGCCGCTCGACGCTGAGCCTGGGTAGCCATCGACATCAACCTCCTCGGTTAGGTCTCCTGCTACAAGCCTCCGATCCGGCTTGCCCCCGCCTCTGTGTTTCGCTACCCGCTCGCCCGGTGAGCATGCGTCAATTCAATGCGGCTCAGGCGAGCTGACGGGCGTACTGCATCTGGTCGAAGACCACGAAGTTGGACACGACTTTGCCGTCGCGGACCACGAAATGGTCCATGCCGTCGATCGCCAGCGACTTGTGCGTCGGCTCGATCCCGAGCAGCGGTCCGTCGTGGGTGCCGGTGAGCCGCCAGTGAACGAACACGTCCTCGCCCTGTTCGGCGATGGCAAGCACCTCCATGTGGAAGTCGGGCATCGCGGCGAACGCATCCTCGAAGTATTGAGCGATTTCATCCGGCCCGCGGCAGGTGCGATCCGGGAACCGCTCGACGGTCTCGTCGCTCCAGAAGGGCCTCAGGGCCGACACGTCATGCCGGTTCAGCATCTCGAATGCCCAGCGGACCCACTCCGCGTTCGAGGCGTTGGGCTTTGGGCTGGCCACGGCCATCAGTGGATGCGGTGGTCGGCTATTGCGTTCGGGCGTCCTCGAGGGCGCCGTGAAACAACCTTTGGAGTTCATCCGCGACTCGTTCGAGTGGCCCGTTCGAGCGCTCGGCGCGAGAGAGGATCACGGCCCCCTCGACCGCGGAGATCGCGATCGAACCCAGCGAGCGCGCCCGTTCCTCGGGGATTCCGGCGCGCTGAAGCATCTCGGCGTAGAGCTCCTCCCAGCGCTGGAACACGTCCTTGGCGGCAGCGCGCGCCGCGGGCGAGTGATCCCCCTCGAGCGTTGCGGCGATGACGGGGCATCCCGCCGCGAAATCGCTGTTGTACATGACGGTGCGCCAGAAGTTCACGATGGTGTCGATGGCCGCTACGGGGTCCTCCGCTTCCTCGACTGCTTGGCCGAGCAGCTTCGCGACGGTATCCCCGGCGTAGCGCGTGGCTTCCTCGACGAGCTGCGACTTGCCGCCGGGGAAGTGGTGGTAGATCGAGCCGCGGGGCGCCCCCGAATGCTCGATCACCTGTGAGAACGAGGTCGCCTCGATGCCGCGCTCGCCCATCAGAATCAAGGCGCTCTGGATCATTCGCTCGCGCGGATGTTCCGGTCCGTCGGTTGTCGGTTGCACTCTGACGGTCGTCATAGTAGGGTCGTCCGCTCCGACTCTATGACGCGCATGATAGTCCACATCACCAGCTCGGCGGTCGCCGTCGCCACGACCCTCACACTGGTCGCCACGCGGCCGGCGGCCGCCGACTGGCCGATGTACGGACACGATCTCGCAAATTCGCGGAGCGCGGGTGCAGCGGGACCGGCGAGGAGTCAGGTCGGATCCCTCCGACGGGCGTGGAAGTTCAAGTCCTCCAACGGCGATTTCACGGGCACCCCGGTGGTGGCCGGCGGCCGGCTCGTGGCCGGCACAAATCTCGGCTCGATCTACGCCCTCGATCCCGCGACCGGAAAGATGCTCTGGTCGCGCAAGGTCGGGCAGCCGATCAACGGGTCGGCGGCGATCGACCCTCATGCGCCCGGCGGCGGGATGGTGTTCGTCCCGGTGGCCAAGCTGGGGAGTCCGCGGCTGCTCGCCCTGTCGCTTCGCACCGGCGCGGTTCGCTGGCAGCGGGTCTTGACGCGACAGCCCGGCGCCGACGTCTTCGGCAGCCCCGTCTACTGGCGGGGCACCGTCTACATCGGTACCTCCGGGCAGGGCAACGACGAGAGCACCGCGCGCGGCAGCGTGCTCGCGTTCCATGAGGCGACCGGCAGGCTCCGCTGGCGGACGTTCACGGTGCCCCCGGGCCACGACGGCGGCGCCGTGTGGAGCACCCCGGCGATCGACACCTTCTCCGGACGCCTCTACGTCGGCACGGGAAACGCCTATCACCCGCCGGCCGCGGGCACGACGGATGCGATGCTGGCCCTCAGCGCCTCGAGCGGCCGAATCCTCGGCCACTACCAGAGCATCCCCGGAGACGTCTGGGAGGCGGACGATCCGACCGGGGGCCCCGACTACGACTTCGGCGCTTCACCGAATCTTTTCGCGAGCCGCGAAGGCCGGCCGCTGGTGGGCGAGGGGCAGAAGAGCGGCACATACTGGGCGCTGGACCGCGCCACCATGCGGCCGGTCTGGCACAAGGCGGTTGGCCCCGGATCGCAGTTCGACGGCGGGATCAATTCGACCGGCTACGACGGCACGAGGATCTACGGCACCGACGCCATCGACAGCCAGGTGTTCGCGCTCGGGCGGGGCGGTGCGACCCAGTGGAACTCGCTCGATACCGGCACCGCCCACTTCAGCACGGTCGCGTTGGGCAACGGCGTCGTCTACAGCGCCGACTCGGCTGGTTTCCTCACCGCGCGGGACGCAGCCACGGGCAAGGTCCTGACCAAGATTCCCCTGGGCCATCCGACCTTCGGCGGCATCTCGGTCGTCCGGCGCGCCGTTTACGTGGCGATCGGGACCGGTCCGCCCTCGCCGGCGCAGCCCATCCCCGGGATCGACACGTCCAAGATGGACGGGTCCGGGTCGATCGTCGCCCTCCGCGGCCCCGCGACGTCGAGGGCGGGCTCGCGGCACGCCGGCGAGCGCACCTTCAGCGGCAGCTGCCAGCTCTCGGGGCACGTGCGCTTCCATCCTCGGCTCACGAACTCGCCACAAAAGGGGCGGGTCCGGGTCGCCCTGCGAGGCAGCTGCTCCGGGAGCCTGACCGGCGCGGGCGGCCGGACGCGATCCGTAAGTGGCCTGACGGTCAGGGGGCGAGCGCGGAGCCACGGGCTCGAGTCCTGTGGGGCAGGGCGGGGCAAGGGGACCGGCTCCCTGGCATTCGGGCACCGGCGCATCCGCTTCACCTACCGCGAGGTCCGGGCCGGGCCCGGGCTGACGCTCAAGGCCGACGGTGCCGCGAGCGGTTCCGCGGCGGCCGAGGGAAACGTCAGCCCGAGCGCCGATCCAGCGCCAATCCTCAAATCGTGCGGCGGCTCCGGGTTGCGTCGGGCGCCAATCGATGTCCGGCTCGCGACCGCACCGACGATCTCTGGCTAACCACGTTCGCACTCCTTCAGCGCGGTAAGTGCTAACTTACCGTAAGTGGTAACTTACGAAGCCGATGCATGGACGGCGCTCGGCGATCCGACGCGGCGGGCCATCTTCGCCCGGCTCGCCGAGCGCCCACGGCCGGTGGGCGAGCTGGCGCATGGGCTGCCGGTGAGCCGGCCGGCGGTCTCGCAGCACCTCAGGGTTCTCAAGGAGGCGGGCCTGGTGACCGACAGGTCGGCGGGGAACCGGCGCATCTACCGCGTTGATCCCGATGGGCTCGCGGCCCTCCGGACGCAGCTCGATCGCTTCTGGAACGAGGCCCTGGCCAACTACAAGCAACTCGTCGAGCAGTCGACGGAGGAGGACGAATGACTACGCAGGCAGAGCAGACCTCGGTCCAAACCGCGATCGTCGTCGAGGCGCCGGTGGAGCGAGCCTTTCAGGTCTTCACCGAGGACTTCGACAGGATCAAACCCCGCGACCACAACCTGCTCGAGGTGGACATCGCCGAGTCGGTGTTCGAGCCGCGCGCAGGTGGTCGGGTGTATGACCGCGGCGTCGACGGAAGCGAATGCCAGTGGGCGCGCGTGATCGCCTACGAGCCGCCCGAGCGCATCGTCTTCACGTGGGACATCAGCCCGCAGTGGCAGCTCGAGACGGACCTGTCGAAGGCGAGCGAGGTGGAGCTCCGCTTCATCCCGGAGGGCGACCGGCGTACCCGGGTCGAGCTCGAGCACCGGCATCTCGACCGCCACGGCTCCGGCTGGGAGGGCCTGCGCGAGGGCGTCGGCGGCGAGCAGGGTTGGCCGCTTTACCTCGGGCGCTTCGCCGAGCGGGTGGCCTAGCCGCTCCAACGGGCGTCACCTGGTGACGCCCGGACTGCGGGAACGAGTAGGGGTTCCTCAGGGACATCCCCAATAGACAGGAGTGCGATCGGCTGGGAGCCTCGGCGGCAAGCAATCGACAGCCTGCAAGGAGGTATTCCCGATGAACGACGACACTCCACCCATCAACAACCCCGAGCCACCCGACCAAGAGGAACCCACGGCTCCGACCGAGGTCCAGGAGCCTGAAGCGGCGCCGAAGCGGCTTACGCGGTCCGTGAGTGACCGGATGATCGCCGGTGTGGCCGGCGGTCTCGGCCGCTACTTCGGCGTCGATCCGGTGATGTTTCGGATCGGCTTCGTGGTCTCCCTGTTCTTCGGCGGTCTCGGTGTGGTCGCCTACGGACTGCTCTGGCTCTTCGTCCCCACGGACGGAGAGCCAGATCGGGGCGAGCGCGCGGGCGGTCGGCTGCGGCGGCTGGGGATCTGGCGCGGACTGGGGCTCGTGCTCTTGGCGCTTATCGTCCTAGGCGCGTCGTTGGTGCTGGCCAGCATCGCCGCCTTCGGCGTTGCGGTTGGCTGGGGCATCCCCGTCGCGGCGACGATCGTCGTGCTGGGCATCGTGCTCGTGGCGCTCTCGTTCCGCGGGGGCGTGCGCTGGCTGATCGCGCCGGTCGTGGCGCTCGCGGTCGGGGCTGGAGTCGCGGCGGCCACCGACCTGAACTTTCGAGGCGGGATCGGCAATCGCGACTACCAGCCGCGCTCGGCAAAGGCGATCCCGGCCGACGGCTACAAGCTCGGCATCGGGCGCCTGGTGGTCGACCTCCGCGACCTGAACTGGCAGAAGCAGAAGGTCGTCCATCTGGACACCCGGCTCGGCGCCGGCCAGTCCAACGTCTTCGTCCCGGCAAACGTCTGCGTCGTCGGCTCGACCCATGTCGGCGCCGGCGAGAGCGAGGTCGTGGGGCAGCTGAACCAGGGGTTCAGCGTCGACGAATCGCCGGGCTCGGCCGCGACGACCGCCACGCCGCGGCTGGTCCTCGACGCGGAGGTCCAGACCGGGCAGCTCCGAGTGATCAACAGCAACCACGCCAGCGTGGACAACCCCGGCTACGGGCCGGGTCCGTTCCACCAGGACACGGCGCCGCTGCGCGCGGCGGAGGCGAGGGCGTGCAAGGCCGGCTGAGACCGGATCGCGTCTCGCTCGCGTCGGGGGCGGCGGTCGCCGCCCTCGGCGCGCTCGTTCTCCTTGACTCGGCGGGCGTGGTCGATCTCTCGCTCTGGTTCATGGCCGCGATCCTGGCCGCCTTCGGAGTCGCCCTACTGTGGGGGGTGCGCTCTCGCGCCGTGGCGCCTCCCGTGTCCGCGCCTCTCAAGCGTCCCGCGCCCGCCGTGCCGGCGCCGGCCGCGCGGCGCTCCAGCTTCGCCCAGCTCTACAGCGGAGTCTTCGGCGTGTGCCTCGTCATCGGCGCTGCGCTGCTCTTCCTCTCATCCAACAACGTGTTGACCGGAGTCCGCGACGCGGCGCTCACCACGGTGGTGGTGGTCGTGGCGATCGGGCTGATCGGTGCGCCCTTCCTCTGGCGGCTCGCGCGAAACCTCGCCGCTGAGCGCGCCGAGCGGATCCGCTCTCAGGAGCGCGCCGAGCTCGCCGCCCACCTCCACGACTCGGTGCTCCAGACGCTCACCCTGATGCAAAAGCGCGCCGACGATCCCCGCGAGGTCGCGGCCCTGGCGCGGCGTCAGGAGCGCGAGCTTCGCGACTGGCTCGCCGCGAACGGACGGCGTGGCGAGGGCGCAAGCTTCGCCTCTGAGCTTCGCTCCGCCGCCGAGGCCGTCGAGGACGACCACCGCGTGGCGATCGAGATCGTCACCGTCGGCGACTGCGAGCTCGACGCTCGCGCCGATGCGGTGCTGGGCGCTGCCCGCGAGGCGTTCACCAACGCGGCCAAGCACGCCGCCGAGCCAGGTCCGATCCGCGTCTACACGGAGGTCAAGCCGGAATCGATCGAGGTGTTCGTACGCGACCGCGGGCCGGGCTTTGACCTCGCCGCCGTGCCGGCCGACCGTCGCGGCGTCCGCGAGTCGATCATGGGCCGGATGGAGAGGGCGGGCGGCGGAGCCGAGGTTCGCGCGATCCCCGGCGGCGGAACCGAGGTTGCGCTGAGGATCGCGCGGACCTCAACCACGCGAGAGGATGGCCCTCGATGAGCGGCCCTCGACCCAGTGTCGTCATCGTCGACGACCACGCGCTGTTTCGCGCCGGCGTGCGCTCCGAGCTCGAGGACCTGGTCGACGTCCGCGCCGACGCCGGCAGCGTTGAGGAGGCGGTCGCGACGATCCTCCGCGAGCGGCCCGACGTGGTCCTGCTCGACGTCAACATGCCGGGCGGCGGCGGGGTTGAGGTGATCCGCAAGGTCGCGGTGGAGCTCCCGGTGCAGCGCTTCCTCGGGCTCTCGGTCTCCGACGCCGCCGAGGACGTGATCGCGCTGATCCGCGCCGGCGCTCGGGGCTACGTGACGAAGTCGATCTCCGGCCCCGAGCTGGCCGAGGCGATCGAGCGGGTCCGCGAGGGCGACGCGGTCTTTTCACCGCGCCTTGCGGGCTTCGTGCTCGACGCCTTCCAGGGCGAGATCCCGGAGGCCGAGGTCGACCCCGAGCTCGACCTGCTGACGATGCGCGAGCGCGAGGTCCTGCGCCTCATCGCCCGCGGCTACCTCTACAAGGAGATCGGCCTCGAACTGAGCATCTCGCCGAAGACGGTCGAGGCTCACGTGAGCTCAGTTCTGAGAAAGCTGCAGCTCTCGAACCGCCACGAGCTGGGCCGCTGGGCGGTGGAGCGCCGCCTGGTCGACTGAGATCGGGCGTGCAATCGTCAGCCGTGCCACGAGTTCATGTCGGACAGGAGCGAAAGGGCCAATGCGACGCCGCCGCCTACCGAGGCCGCAACTAGCATTGCCCGCAAGCCGGCGCCGGGCACGGCCTGGCGCCTTGCAGCGCCCCAGTCGGCCCGCAGCGAGTGCACTACTCGCGGGAGGTAAACGAGGAGATGGACTCCGAACACCACCAGCCAAACGATGAAGCTGACCTTGTGGATCTCTAGCAGCGTCCCGTCCTTGTGCCCCGCAGCGAGTAGGAGCACGCCGGTTGCGAGCACCGCGATGGTGGTCACGGTCAGCACGGGCGCCATGACCCGCAATGGCAGTAGGGGCGGCCCCTTCGCCCGGTAGGTGTCCGAGCGCGTGTAGTAGCGGACGAACCGATAGCCGGTGCTCGCCAGCTTCAGCAGCACAGGCGGAATGAGCGCCATGCCGATGAACATGTGCACGATTCCGAGGCCATTCATATGGATGACGGTGACTCCCTCCGCCATCAGGAGGGCGACGATAAGGGCCGCGGTGGCGCTCGTCAGGATCTCGTTGCCCTCGATCCCGGACGCTACGTCGCCGCGATGTTCGGCCCAGACGAGTGAGCGCACCCGGCTTGTGTTCCGCGATCGCATGCGTTGTCGCTAGCCGGTGTACGGGTGGGTCGGCGTGCGTCCGCCGGGCGCGAGCAGATCGAACCCATCGGGCGTGACCAGCTGATTCGGTCCGGTGCCCGGCGAGTCGGTCCTTCCGTACTGCCAGACGATGCGCCTCGTGTGCGGGTTGATGATCACGACGCGGTCGCGGTAATCGTCGTTGGTCGCGATGAACCCGTTCGGAAGCTGCTCGGCGAGGCTCGGATGGTCGAGCATCCCGCGCCCGGAGCTCGGGTGGTAGGCCCACAGGATCTCGCCGCTGCGGTTGAACTCGTAGATGCCGCCCGGGCGAGAGTAGTCGGCGACGAGGTAGCGGTCGGGGCCGATCTGCTGCGGGTCGGACGGATATGCGATGGGAAGGTGCGTGCTCCAGACCAGTTTGCCCTCGCGCGTCAGCTCGTCGATGTACGAGCCATTGACCTCGGACACCAGGAGGTTTCCGTCTCGGAGCGGCGTATCCCCGTTGGGCGATGCCAGCGCGTGCGGCGGATCGTGGGTGCAGTTGTCCGGCGTTCCAATCTGCTGCAGGCGAGACTGCGCGCGGATGAGGAGAACCCGGCAGTTCTGCGCGTCGGCGACGGTGACGGTGCCGTCCTTCAAGAGGTATGCGTCGTCGGGCTCGTGCAGGTAGCCAGGACTCGAGCCGATGACACCGGGATGGCCGTAGGCCCAGGTGACCTTGCCCGAGGGGAACGCAAGCTGCACGATGCGCTCGTTTTCCTCCTCGTTGGAGATGATGCCCGTGCCGCTGTGCGTGAAGAAGGCGTCGTCGGGAAAGTAGAAGCCGCCGGGCGGCGCCGGGCGGCCCGGAGCGGGGTAGCGCCACAGGACGTGCTTCCGTGGATTGACGAGAAGCAGGCGGTTGTTCCCGCGGTCGGCGATCAGGAGGCGCCCGGTGAATGGTTGGTCCTGTCCGGTGGTCTGCGATGTCGCGTCGCTTGTGGAGCCGCTTGGAGCCGGCGCGCTGCGGGTCGTGACGCGGACGACGGAGGAGAGCGGTGATCCGTCGCTTCCCGTGCCGCCGATCAGATACGCCGACGGACCCACCGGTGCGACCGCAGCGTTGGAGACCGGAATCGGCAGCCTTCCAGCCGCACCAACCGCCTGCGTCGACGGGTCAAACGAGACGATCTGGTCGGTGGCCGATCCGTTGAGCGCGCCTCCCAGCACGTAGATGCCGCCCGCGAGCGTCGCCGCGGTGGCATGGTCGAGGGAGTGGGGGAGGTGGCCCACCACGCGGGCGGCTCCAGAACTTGGAACCACCTCCTGGATCGCGGACGTAGCCTGACCGTCGGCCGTTTCGCCCCCGAACAGGTAAAGGTCAGCGCCGCTCACGGCGATAGCCGGATAACGGACGGGCACGGGGAGGCGCGCGACGGTGGTGAAGCTACGGCCATCCGTGGTCTCCAGAACGACGGGGTCGGGATTGCTGCCGTCATATCCACCCAGCACGTACGTCCGATTTCCGATCGTCGCCGCAACGAGATCGGAGCGGGGCTTCGGCAGGCGCCCGACGCTCCGTGCGGCTCCGTCCGGTGAGATTGACTCGACGGAGTCCGTGCTGGCAGTCGAGCCCCCACCTAACACGAGCATCCCGTCGCCATTTGAGGCCGCGGCGAGATCGTGGAGCGGTTGCGCGAGAGTCCCTACGGGATGCACTGCGCCGGTCTGGGGGTCGAGCTCGAAGACGCCGTCGGCCGAGGCCCCGGCCGCGTCAAGCCCACCCGTGATCCAGGGCTTGCCGCCGACGGTTGCCGCTGCCTCGCCGGAAATCGGCGCCGGAAGCGATCGCTTCATCGTTCGCGCCACGACCCGCACCTTGGCAGCCGTCGTGTCTGCGGATGCGCTTGTCGTTGAGGAGTTCGCAGTTCCGGACGACGTGTGGCCGTGCAGCTGGGTCACGAGCACGACGGCGACCACCGCGCCAACTGCAGCAGCCAGCGCGACGCGCCGCCGAGCGATCACCCCGGGCCGTGGCGTCAGTTTGGCCTCTGCGCGAGGAGGAGAGCCAGCGTGGGACAGGCATCCGCAGCGCGACGAGCATGCTCGAGGAGCTCCGGTGGTACCCGCTCCCCGTCGACGATCGGGTATCCCCAGTCGTCGAGCTCGATCAGCTCGGGAAGTAGCTCGGCGCACATGCCGTGCGCTTCGCATGCGATCGGATTGACACGGAGCTGGACGCTCATGCTGGGTTCCCCGCGGCGGCGCGTTCGTCCGCACCGGTCGGGAGAAGGTCCACCAGCGCCGGCGGCGGGATGCAGGGCCGCCCTGACTCGTGGCGGTCGATGTCCTCCGCAAACAACTGGAGGCAGCTCGAGACGAGCCGGGCCGCGCCGTCGGGGTGATGGCAGGCGCCGCGGCCGGTGACGTCCTCGCACCACCTGGTGACCCATTCATGTGTACCGGGGGCGGCGTGGCCGCAGGCGATCTCGCTCATCGCGTCGGCGATCGCGGACAGCCCGTGTACGCACGGCCCACACTGCCCCGAGGACTCTCGGGCGAGGTAGCGGGCTATCGCAGCCGTTTCGCCAACCGCGCAGGCGCCGCGCGGGAGGGCCGTTACGACGCCCGGGCCAAGCGTCCCTCCCAGCGACCCCAGCGCCTGGTGGCCGAGTGGAAGGTCGACCGCCTCCTCAGCGGCGAACCACCGCCCGGCATAGCCACCCACGAGCATGGCCTGAAGTGGGCCGGTTGAGCCGCCGGCGGCCTCGAGCAAGCGTCCGAGGCGCATGCCCGCGCTGATCTCGTAGACGCCGGGCCGCGCGACGGCCCCGGATAGCGTGATCAGGATTGAACCGGGGTCGTCGTCCGTCCCAAGCTCGCGGAACCAGCCCGCGCCGAAACGCGCGATAAGCGCCAAGTGGGCGAGCGTCTCCACGTTTTGAAGCAGTGTCGGTCGTCCCGCCACTCCCGATTCGAAGGGGCGCCGGGGAATGAACGTGGGCTTCGGGGGGCCGGCGTTGAGCTGATGCACCAGCGCCGTCTCCTCGCCCGCCACGTATTGCGGGGAGACCTCGCAGACCGTGAGGCCGACGTCGTCGATAGCCAGATCTGCTCGCTCTTGAGCTGCGCCGAGGAGGGCGGCAACGGCACGGGCGGCGCCGCGTTTGACGCAGACGATCGCTTCCTCGGCTCCGACGACGTTCGCCGCGAGCACTGCGCCGTCGAGAACAAGGTGCGGCGCCCTCGACATGAGCAGCCGGTCCTTGCGGCTCGCCGGCTCGCCCTCGGAGCCGTTCGCCACCACCGCCTGCGGGGTCGGGCCGGCGACGATCGTCTGCATCTTCCTCGCGACCGGGAACCCGGCGCCGCCACGTCCCCGCAGGCCGCTTCGCTCGATCTCCGCAAGGAGCCCCGCCGAGTCGAGCCGCGGCGCGTGTCCCAATCGCTCGTGGTGCTCCGAGAGCGAGACCGGGCGCCGCCCCTCGAGCCCGGCGAGAAGCCGCGGAAGCTTGGTCGTCGCCGGGTCAGCGAGGGTGGTGGAGAGCTCGGTCATCTGGTCTGCACGGTGCCGGTCACGGTTCCATTCGCCTGATCGATGGACAGGTCGATCGAGAGTTGGAGCGTCGTCCCGGACGCGCTCGACGCTGAGGCGAGGATCCGGGTGCCTCGGAGCGCGACGACGCGCCCGGTGTAGAGACCGGTGCTCCCTGTCGGACCGAGCGCGACCGACCCCTGGGTCATGGCCACTCCCCCGCCGGCGAGCGGTTGGCCCGTGATCGTGACGTCCAGGGCTCCAGTGGCCCCACCATGCATCTTCATCCGCAGATCGACGCTCACGAGACCGGAGGCGGAGCTGCGCTGGTGCACCGAACCCGAGAGCCGCGACGTGAAGGGAGCCTGGAAGCCGCCGGAGGCGCTCCCGCCGCCGGTTCCGGCGGAGGCTGACTGGCTCGAAGGGAGGAGGTTGGCAGGCGTTCCGGCCCGGGCGGCCCAGTTTCCGGCGAGCGGCCCGAGGGCCACCCACACCACAAGGGCGATCGGCGCGACGGTGAGCGCGCCGGTCGCGAGGCGGCGAGCCGGAGTCCCCGGCACCGTCGCGGAGACACGCCACCCTAGCGCGATGAGAACCGCGGCCAGGCAGGCGATGCTCAGCAGCAGCATCCACACAGACGTCGCATCCGATCCGGTTCCGAGCCCGTGCACGAGCGCAAGAGGCCAGCACGCGTACGCGCCCCAGTGGACCGCGCGCCAAGCGCGGTAGCCCACATGGCGGCGCAGCGCGCTGGTAACCGCGACGGCGAGCAGCAGGTCGAAGGAGATCGCACCGAGTCCCAGCCACAGCGGCCGATAGGGCGACAGGAAGGGAATGATCGAGTCCTGAAGGCCGATCGGCGCAAACCCGTCAGCCACCGTCGTGATCACGTGGACCGCGACCATTACGAGAGCCAGCATCGAGACGTTGCGGTGAAGTGCGTCGGTCAGGAAGCGTGGCCACGATTCAGTGCGCCACCGGCTGAAGTCGAGGATGCCGAGCACGACGCTGGCGGTAAGCAGGATCATTGCCACTGTCCCCGCTCCGCGGGTGAGGTACCAGAAGGGGCTCGGGCCGGCCGCGAGGATGCTCACGCGCCGCTCGCCTCCGGCCACGCGGCCACGCGAAGCACCTCGCCATCGATGCCGACCAGCCGGCTCGGCAGCGTGAGTTGCCGCAGCCAGCCAGGGGCTCGGTGCCCTCTGACGATCGACGCGGTGCTGGCGGCGTTCGCGTCGACGCAGGACCGGGCGGCGACGCTCACGGTCCGCCACACTTCGGCAGCGCTCGTGCCGGTTCGTGGATCCACGATGTGGTGCTGGATTCGTCCACCGAGCGGCCAGCGGCGCACGGTTGTGCTCGAGGTGGCCAGGCCTCCGTCCTCGATCGACACCGTCTGGCCGGAGTCCGATGCCCGCGCGTGGTCGTCGCCCACGCGAATGCGCCATCCGCCGCTCGGTGGCGAGCCCGCCACGGCGATGTCGCCACCGAGGCTGACCAGCACACCGCATCCCGCGGATTCGTGAATGCGCCGTGCCGCGCGGTCGGCCGCCAGTGCCTTGGCCGTGGCCCCGAGGTCGAGCTCGACGCCCGCCGGAATGCTGAGTTTCCGCGCTCGCCGATCGAGTCTCACGCACTGCCATCCGGCGGCTGGCCGCGCAGTTCCGGGGACGACGTGATCGTCCCGCAGTTCGGCGAAATCGCGGTCATAGCCGATGTCGCTCATCGCGCGGCCGAGCGTCGGGTCAACCGCGCCGTCGGTTGCCCGAGCCACTCGAATCGAGGCCTCGACAGCTTCGGCGAAAAGATCGCTTACGGCGAACAGCTCGCCGGCGCCCGCGTTGAGCCGCGAAAGCTCGGAGTCCGACCGAAACCTGCTGCACGCGGCGTCGATCTGCTCGAGCTCGTCTTTGAGGAGCGCTCGCGCCTTCGCGATCGCTCCCGGCTCGGTCACCAGCACGGCCGCCGTCGTCCCCAGGGCGGGCCACGTCGCGGAGACGATCACCGTCAGGAGCCGCCGGACGAGACGACGGGCGCGCTGGGCGCCGGGGCGGGCGGGGTAGAGGGTGGGCTCAGTGTCGGCTCCCCCCTTGCGCTGGCATTGGAGCTCGAGCTCGGCTGGGTCGACGACGATGACGCAGGCTGAGATCGCCCGCTGGAGCCCCCTGTCTTCGCCTGCCCCGACGTCGTCGAGTGCCCGGGCTTCGCCTGCGCCACGAATCCGGCGACGGCGCCCGTGAGCGCCACCGCGGCAACGCCCGCCCACTTGGTGAGCGTCGATGCTCGGCGGAGGGCCGCGTCGCGGGCATCCGCGGGCCCGACGGGGGGTCGCTCGCGCGAATCCATGACCCGAATATCGCGGCGGACCCTTACGGGGCGGTTAGCCGACCGTAAGAAAACTCTCGGGATCAGTCGGCTAGCTCGCGTGAGTCCGGTAGCCCGGGAGCTCGAACGTTATGCGGGCGCCACCGCTGCGCGACTCGTCGGCCCAGATCCGCCCGCCGTGGGCTTCGACGATTGCCCGTGCGATGGCAAGGCCGAGCCCGGTGCCGCCGCTTGTTCGGTCACGCGCGGACTCGAGCCGGTGGAAGCGAACGAAGATCCGCTCGCGCTGCTCTTCGGGGATGCCCGGGCCGTCATCGGAGACGCTGATCCGGATCGAGCCACGGGCGGCAGAAGCGTCGAGCTCGATCAAGCCGCCCGCGGACGTGTGCTCGACCGCGTTCGCCACGAGGTTCCGGATCACCTGGATGATGCGCTCGCGGTCGGCAATGACCGTTCCGGTCGGCAGGTCCCTGAGCTCAACCCGGCGATCGCGCCCGCCGGTTATGCCGTCGAGCGCCTCGGTGAGGAGGCTTTGGAGCTCGGTGGGACGGGGGTCGTGTGCGAGCCCCTCGTCGGACTGCGCGAGCAGCAGCATGTCATCGACCAACCTCTGCATGCGATCCACCTCCCGCGTGACGACGCTGGCGGTTGCGCGAACGTTCTCGGCTGAGGCGCCTTCGCTGTCTCGGGCGAGGACCTCGATCTGGCCACGGATGGCGGTGAGGGGCGTCCGCAGCTCATGTGAGGCGTCGGAGACGAACGCCCGCTGGCGCGCGAACGCCTCCTCGAGGCGGTCGAGCATGTGATTGAAGGATTCCGCGAGGCGGCGAGTCTCCGCAGGGCCCTTCGGTTCCATCCGCATCGAGAGCTCGCCGGCGTCCACCTCCCGCGCGGTTCCCGCCATTCGCCGCAGCGGCCGAGTGCTCAAGCCCGCGACCAGGGCTCCGGCGGCGATCGCGGCGACCAACGCGATGGAGCCGGCGAGCAGGAAGGTTCGCGAGATTCCGGACTGCGCCGTCTGTACCGTCTTCAGGGGCTCGCCGACGGTGACCTGACCGGTGCGCCGGGTGCCGGTGAAAAGGGGACGGGTGAGCAGTCGTACGTCGCCGGTGTCCGCGAGCGTGATCGTCGAGTAGCCGTCCGGGGAGGAGAGGATCTCCGCCGGCTCTCCGGCTTCTGCCTTGGCTTCGCGCGCCGACTCACCCGGTTCTGGACGCACTCCGAGAAGCTCGGGCTCGTTGGTCGCCAGGGGGGCCCGGCTCACCTTGACCACGAAGAGCTCGGAGGAGGGGCCGAAGGTCGGCTGCGAGTTGATGTACCGCTGGGCGTTCCTCGAGACGTTGGCGGCCGTGCTCCCGGGCGCCGTCCTCACGTGCTGCAGGAGCCCGCTCGCGTCCTCACCGAGATCGCGATCCACCTGTCCGCGGAGATCCGAGCCCGTCCCCCGATAGACGGCGACGAACGTGGCGGCGAGCGCCGCGAGGACGATGAGCGCGATCGCCGTTACGAGGCGTGCCCGGGTGCCGCTGCGCCGGGTGAGGGCGGCCAGGCGTTCAGCCATCGGGCCGCAGGCGATACCCGACCGACCTGACCGTCTCGATCGGAACCGGGGCGGCGCCGACCGCAAGTTTTCGCCGGAGGTAACCGATGTAGACGCTGACGACTCCGGTATCTGCCGTGGCCGGGTAGCCCCAGACCGACTCGAGGAGCTCCTGCCGTGTCAGCACCTGTCCCGGATGACGCATGAAGTACGCGAGAAGCCCGAACTCGGTCGTCGTCAGGCGCACGGGAACCCCATCACGCATGACGCGGCGCCCGACGAGATCCATCCGGATGTCGCCGACCTCGAGCCGTGAGGTACTCGCCTCGTCGCGATCCCTGAGGTGGGCGCGAACGCGAGCCACGAGCTCCTCGAACGAGAACGGCTTGGTCACGTAATCGTTCGCTCCAAGATCGAGGAGTGAGACCTTGCTGTCCACCTCCCCGCGCGCCGTGAGGACGATGATCGGCAGTGCGGGCTTGGTGGCCCTGATGTCGGCGACGACCTCGGTTCCCGAACGGCCGGGAAGCATGAGGTCGAGGATCACGAGGTCGGGATCGCCGGACGTGGCAAGGCGCCCCGCGTCGATGCCGTTGTCGGTCGTCTCGACGGAATATCCCTCTGCGATCAGGCCCCGCTCGAGGAAGTCGGCGATGCCCGGCTCGTCCTCGACGACCAGGATGTGCACGTACCCATGTTAAGTAGACGCCCGAGGCTCACGCCGGGGATCCGTCGATGCGCGCCCTCAGGCCTCGGGGATCTCCTGGCCGGAAGGTGATGCCGCCGATCGGCGGCGCCTGGCTCAGGCGGGGACGGCGGCGAGGCGCTCGTGGATGTAGCCAACCACCGCCGCACCCTCGCCGACCGCGGTCGCGGCGCGCTTGGTCGATCCCGCGCGGACATCGCCGGCGGCGTATATGCCGGCCGCGCTGGTCTCCAGTAGTCCGGCTGCGCCCGCGTCGTCGCCAGTGAGGATGAACCCGTGCTCGTCCCTGGCGACGGCATCGCCGACCCAGTCGGTGCACGGATCGGCTCCCAGGAAGCAGAAGAGGGACCCGAGCGCGAGTCGCTCGCCGTCCTTCAGCGTCACCGCCTCGAGTTCGCCGTTAGCGCCGTGCAGCTCGGCGACCTCGCTGCGATCACGCACGGCGACGCCGTTGCGATCGAGCTCTGCGATCAGGTAGTCAGACATCGTTTCGCGGAGGCTGGCGCGCCGGTGCAGAAGGGTCACGAGCGCGCCGCCACGGGCGAGCCAGACCGCCGCCTGGCCGGCGGAATTGCCACCGCCGACAACGCCGACTCGCGTCCCCCCGCACGCGTGGGCCTCCGGCGGGCCGGCGGCGTAGAAGACGCTTACGCCCTCGTAGTCCTCGAGGTCCGCGAGTTGAAGGCGCCGGTAGTCGGCGCCCGTGGCGATGACCATCGTCCGGGCGATGATCGTGTGCCCATCCTCGAGCTCGATTCGGTGCGCTGCGTCGCCGAGGTGGAGCGCGAGGACCCGATAGGGCGTCGCGGTCCGGGCACCGAATTTGCGGGCCTGAGTGATCGC
>Ga0066652_100000432_pt1 | contig 20302 bp, 15 predicted proteins | sample GraSoiAngelo_101_FD_71413 | JGI IMG/M metagenome (GOLD analysis project Ga0066652, IMG submission 71413) | Grasslands soil microbial communities from the Angelo Coastal Reserve, California, USA - 14_0903_02_30cm | ecosystem: Environmental > Terrestrial > Soil > Grasslands | place: USA... | reverse complement strand
CGCCTGCGACGTGTATCCAGCGCTGGGATACAAATTCGGCACGCTCGCGGGCCGGAATTCCGCGCCCGACGTGAGCGCAAACGGCGTCACGCTCCCCCACTGCGGCGCGATGAACTTCTGCGCAGTGGTGCCGCCCTGGCCGTCGCTCACGGTCAGCGGCTGCCAGTGATTGGGATCGTTGATCTGCGTCGGCGTGTTCACGGAGACGTAGCCGGTGTAATCCGCATACGCGCCCGCCGCGAGATCGCCGAGCTGGTTCGATCCGTCGTGATGCCTGAGCTCGAGCACTGCGGCCGCCGCGAGGTTGCCCACCCCCTGCGGCGTAGTCATGTCCGTGGACGCATCTGCCGTCTCGTAGCCAATCTCCTGCATCATCTCGTCGAAGCCCGCCTGCTCGGCGGGAAACAGGTCCACGAGCGCCCGGTACGCGGCGTAGCTGACCGCCCGCTCCTTGTTTGCCAGTGTCCGTTCCGACGCGGGACGCCGGAGCTGACCGCCCAGCCGCGTGCCGACCGCGCGCGCATCGTACGCGGCCCACGCGTCGTACATCGCCGTGTGCGCCACCGCGAGCGCGCGCGCCACCATCGGCGGACCGATCTTGCTGTGCCGCACCGCCACGAGCTCCGCGGAGTCCCAGCGTGCGACGAGCGACGGTCCCGTGGGCCGGGGCGCCGTGCCATCGCCGCACGCCGCGAGCCAGCTCGCGCACATGGCAAGCACAGTCGCCACAGTCGCGGCGAGACATGCATCCCGTCGGCAACTCATGGACAGGAATTGCAGCGAACTACTGCGCGGTCGCTGAGAACGTCGCACTCAACGTCTTGTAGGTGGCGACGACCGTCTGCGTCCCCGCATTCGGGCCGAGCTTCCAACTGCCCGAGGTTGCGATGCCGCGGCTGTCAGTCGGCGTCGTCAACGGCGGTTGTAACGTGCCGTCGCCGGTGGCCACCGCGTACGTGACCATCTCGCCGATGAGCATGTTGCCCTTCGCGTCGAGGATCACGATGCATAGCGGGTCGAACAGCGTCGAGCCCTTGGCCCCCACCTGCCCGTCGCCCGCGTACTTGAAGAGCGTGGATGCCTCGCCAGGGACAACCTTGATGGTGAACAGCCCGGACGTGGTTCCTGACTGTGCCGTGATGTTCGCGCTGCCCGCGACGGCACCGGTGATCAACCCATCCGGGCTGACCGTCACGATGTCGCGGTTGGAGCTACTCCACGTCACGTTGGTCGCGGGAACGGGCGCTGCGGCGCCGATGGTGATCATGGCGCTGGCCTGCAGCGTGGTACCGGACGCCATTGTCGTGGCGGGTGCGGTGATGGTGAGCGTCGCCGCTGGCAAGGGCTCAGTGGTGGATCCGCCGCCACAGGCGCTGAGCGATCCAATCAGGACGAACGACAGACAGGCAGATCGCATTTTTCCCTCCCCCGGCCACCGGTTTAACGCGCGTTGCGCTCGAGTCTCGTGATCCGCCGCCGCACATCCGCGACCACTGGCTGCAGCTCGGCATCCGCGTTCTTCCACAGCGCGACGAATTGGCTGTAGTAGTCGATGGCGCGACGCGCGTCTCCTTTCACCTCCCACAGCTCGCCGAGGCGCTTGTACGCCTCGGGCAGGAATTCGGCGTCCGCGCCGATCCCGCGGCGCGTGCTCTTGTGTGCCTGGTCCGGCACCGTGACGAAGGCTGTATAGAGGGCGATCGACGAGTCGGCCATCGCGTCCCCCATCGCGTCAAACGCGCGCGCCTCGAGCGGCAGAAAACAGACGCGACAGGGAGTCACCACGTCGGCGGACCTGAACTCCTTCACCGCGTCCGCGTACCGCGCCTCGGCCATTGCCACCTCACCACGCATGCGATGGCGGAACATCACGTCCACCCAGCGCTGCACGTTCGCATTGTCACGCTCGTAGGTAGCCAGCACGTCCTTCGCGCGCTGCGTCTCGCCCAGCAGCGACAGGACGTGCACCGTGCGCACGTAGGAACGATTGCCGACGTCGATACGCTCGATGGGATGCTGCTGCACCGCCGCGCGCGCCTTCGCACGCGCACGACCCACGTCGCGCAGGATCCAGCCGTCGATCCACGCATCATCGATCGCCGCGTCGAGCGGGGCGTTGGACAGGCGGGCGTCGAGCCGCCATGCGTCGGCCAGCAGGGTCCGCGCTGCGGCGACGCGACCCTCCGTGAGCGCGTACGTGGCGAGCAGCCGTTTGGCACCCGACCGGACATCCGGGTCCGCGCCGCGAGCGTTCTCCAGCGCCGTCGCAATGGCCATCGCGCTGTCGCGCTGTCCCAGCGGAGCGAACAGAGTCGCGACGGTGAGGAGGGTGCCCATGTTGCCCGGAAAACGCCGAATCGCCTCATCCGCCGCCCATCGCGCCGTGGCGGTGTCGCCGTTGTTCATCGCGGCCGTTCCCAGGTTCGTGAACATCACGTACGGCGCATCGGACAGCGCGGTGCCCCGCTTGTAGAACGCCACGGCGCGCGGCAGGTCGCGGGCGAACATGTACACGAGCCCGGCGTTGTTGATCGCCGTCGTGTTGTTGGGCTGCAGCTCGAGCAATGCCTGGTAGGCCGCGCCTGCCTTGTTCAGGTCCTGGTGGGGTCCGCTGGACCAGTAATCGGCCTCCGCGAGATAGCGCTCCGGTTCCGTGAGCCGGTCGCGATGCTCGTACGCCTTCGTGAACATCGCCATCGAGCGCGTGACGTCCAGGCGATTGAAGTACTCCGCCCCCAGCTTCCGGTACGCCATCGCGAAGCCGGTGTCGAGGGCGATCGCCTCCTGGAACAGCGGCTCGCCAAGCGTGAAGTTCCCATCGACGTCGGTCACGCGGACCGCCTGCACATACCGACGCAACGCCTCGAGCGAAGGCGTGGTCACCTGCTCCAGCGGCGGCGCGTCGCGAATGGTCTTGAAGCTCTCACCGATGCGTCCCCGCAGCCGCTTGGCCAGCCGGTCGATCGCGGGCAGCAACTCACTCTGGCTCGCCGCCGTCTCCTGAATGGACGCGATCGGCTGCCCCGTCTGGCTCTCCACGACGCGCGCGCCGAGCGAGTAGCGACCGCCGAGAGAGGTGACCTCGCCATCGATAAACGCCTTGAGCCCGTCCCGCATGGCGATCTCGCGTGCGACGGCGAAATCCACGGGTGTGCGGATATCGCGTTGCATGCGCCGCAGCGCCTCGCGCATGCGATTCGCCGGCATCACGCTCACCGCCTGCGACTGCCCGAGCGCCGTGCGGAACGCTACGGTCACCACCGGCCCGATCGTGCTGTCGGTGCCCGTGCCATGGAACTCCGCCACGAGGATGCGCTGGTCGCGATCGACGGCGCCGCGCGCGAGGAGCGAGCCCACGGGCCCGATCCCCATGGCTCGCGCTACCATATATAGGATGACGACCGCGACGAGCGTCGCCAGCGCGTAGACGCCACCCAGGAGCGTGCGCCGCCAGGACACGAACGGCGTCGCCCGCATCGCCAGCCGTGAAAGGCTGGACCGCGATCGCGTCGATCCACCGGGTGTTGTCGCCGCCGTGTTCAGCGCTTCATGCGCGCCACGGTGCACGAGCCATGTGAGCAGGATCGCGGGGATGCCGAGCACCATCACGACGATCGTCGCGGGAAGCACCCAGTCCGGCAGTCCGAAGCCGACGATCGCGGCGCGCGCGAGGATCACGGCTGCGACGAACGCGCCTGCCCACAGCGCGAGCGCCCGACCGAGCCGCGGGCGTCCGGCGCGCAGCACCTGCGGCGTTGCCGGATGCGTCCCCCCGCTCGTGACCGACTCCACGACGCGCAGCACCTCCATGGCGGTCTGGGGCCGGTCGCCCGCGTCTTTCGCGAGCGCGCGCATCACCATCTCGGCCAGCTCCGGCGGCGTGTCCGGACGCGACCCGGTGATCGGCTGCGGCGTCTCGCCCAGGTGTGCCGCGAGCAACTTGCGCGGCGATCCCGTGAAGGGAGGATGCCCGGCGAGCATCTCGTACGCCATGACACCCAACGCGTAGATGTCGGCCCGGTGGTCGACGTCGGGATCCGCCGCGGCCTGCTCGGGCGCCATGTACTGGGGCGTGCCCAGTGCGCTGCCGAGCTGCGTGAGCGTCGCGCCGCGGCTCGGCGTGCGAGCCGCGACAATGGCCTTGGCGATCCCGAAGTCGCTCACGACGGCGCTGCCGCCGGTGAGCAGGACATTGTCCGGCTTGATGTCGCGGTGGACGATGCCATGGTCGTGCGCGTACGCGAGCGCCTTGGTGACGTCGCGCAGGATCGCCACGATCTCGCCAATGGGGATCTGTCCAGTGGCCGCGAGCCGGGCCCGCAGCGAGTGCCCGTCGACGTAGGGCATGGTGTAGTACGGCAGCCCGTCGACCTCGCCGGCACTGATCACTCCGAGGATGTGCGGATGCTGGAGCTGCGCGGCGAGCTGGATCTCACGCTTGAACCGGTCGACGGAAACGCCTTCGGCCAACTCGGGAGGCAGGACTTTTATGACGACTCGGCGGCCGAGCGCCTTGTCGCTGGCGACGAAGACGCGCGACATGCCGCCGCCACCCAGCTCACGCTCCAGCGAGTAGGTGGACGCGAGATGGTGCTCGAGCTGGGCGCGCAGATCTGCAGTCATCAGATATGGTCGAACTTGGTGGCGGGCCGGGTCGCGTCAAGCCGCAAGCTGGGTACGGCACGAATTACATCATCCCAAGCTGATGGATTCGCGTCGTTCGAGTGATTCGAGCCAGGTAATTCGTGACCCGGAGAAATTGGTTTGATGCGAACCACAAACTACAATAGCATTACGATCAGGGACTCAACCTCGGTCCGCCGATGCCAGTGTCCCCTCATCTGCTGCGAAAGCTTCAGGGAGCTCTGGGAGCTGACGCAGCCACTGATCTCGTGAATCAACTGGAGACCATGGATCCGCTCCGGGGAGACATCGCCGAGCTGCAGCACGAGATGCGGCTGGGGTTTGCGCGCATCGATGAAGGATTTGCCGTCATCAATGGCGACTTTCGCAGCGCTTTGGAGAAAGGCCTGAAGGAGCAGACGCGCTTCTTCTTCGTAGCCTGGTCCGTGCTCCTCGCTGCGATCATCGGCTTGTACGCGCGTTGATCCTCCTGGCGCGGCACTTCGTGCAGCTGAGGCTTCTCGCGCCGATCGGCATTTCGTTGCTCCTGGCGACGCCGGCGAGCGCACAGGAACGCCTCGGTATCGTCGTGCAGCAGGTCGCGACGTTCCCCAGCTCCGAGCCGACACCGCCGCCCACTGACGCGCGGCTCGGCCGCCACTCGCGCATCAACTATCTCGGCGAGATCCCCGACGCGTCCGGCCGCAAATACGTGCCGGATCTCAACGGCAAGCTGTACCTCCTGAGAGACTCCGTGCCGACGGTCTATCTCGACCTCGCGAGCGTGGTTGGCACGCGCTTCTTCTCCGGACGCGGACTTGGGAGCGGCTTCGGCTTCGTCGCGTTCCATCCCGAGTTCGCGAAGAACGCAAAGTTCTACACGGTGCACACCGAAACGCCCGCCGGCCCGCCAGCCGTGGTCGAAGGCGTGGTGAGCGAGTGGACGGCCGACGACCCGCGCGCGAGCACGTTCAGAGGCAGTCACCGCGAGATCCTTCGCCTGCAGTTTCCAGCGTTCGTCCACGGCATTCAGCAGATCTCGTTTCGGCCTGGCTCGCGGCCCCGCGACGACGACTACGGTCTGCTGTACGTCGCCGTCGGCGACGGTGGACAGGGCGTGTCATCGAACATTCCGCAGGATACGTCGGTTCCGTACGGCAAGATCCTGCGCGTCGACCCGGCAACAGGAGCGCGCGCGATCTTCGCGCTCGGCCTGCGCGACCCGCATCGCTTCAGCTGGGATGAGACAACCGGCCGCATGTTCGTCACGAACATCGGTGAACATCGAGTCGAGTCTGTCTACGACGTGCGCAAGGGCGACAACCTCGGCTGGAGCGAGCGCGAAGGCGACGTAGCATTCGATCGCTCGGATCCTTGCGCAACACGTGCTGCACCGCCCGACGCGAGATACGTCGGACCGGTGGCGACCTACATGCACGACGCGCCGCCGGGCTTTCCCTGCAACGTGGACGTCGGCCACGGGATCAGCGGTGGCTTCGTCTACCGCGGCTGCATTCCCGCACTGCGCGGCAAGTATGTCTTCGCGGACATCGTGGACGGCCGAGTGATGTACGCAGAGGAGCGCGAGATGCGCCGCGGTGCTCCGCCGGCCGGGGTGCACGAGCTTGCGGTTTTCGATGCCGCGGGTCGGGAGACGACGATGCCCCTGCTCGCGCAGGACACGCGCGTCGACCTGCGCTTCGGCCGTGACGCGGACGGTGAGCTGTACCTCCTGAGCAAGGCGAATGGCGTCGTATGGAAGGTCATAGGCACACGTGAGGTCACGAGCCCGGTCTTCCCTTCTCTGCGGCCCAACCTCGTCGCGTACTACGACTTCGAGTACGTTGGGAATGTCGAGCCGGACATGGGCGCGAGCGGGACGACCATCGCGCTGATCAACGGCGGCGCGCGCATGCGCGTGCGCGACCACGGCGGCCTCGCCATCCAGCTGGGACAAAAGCCCGGAGCGAACGACGACTGGAAGGCGGGGGTGTACGTCGAGAGCGGCGTGGCGACGCTGGCGCGGTTCGCAGGCGCGCGCGGTGCGACGATCATGGGATGGTTCAGGATGACGGGGCCGAATCCGTCACCGGGATACGATGCCGTGGGACTCGCGGGGCTTCTGCACGGCGCGTCGGACGGGCACGTCGTGCGGGCGCTGATCGAGGAGGTCACCGTTAACGGAGAACTGCGTCTCGCCGCCATCGGCCGGCGCGAGGACGGCGGGCGTTCGCAGGAGATCACCGCGCCCGCGCTCCCGCAGAATCGCTGGGTGTTCGTCGCGGCGACGTTCGACTTCTCGACCGGCGCGATGGTGCTGTATCAGGACGGCAGGCCAGTCGCCGTGTCGCCACCAACCGCCGACTCCGGCGCCACGTCCCCGACGAATCCGCGCGGCATCAAGATCGGCGGGAGCTTCCCGCAAAACACCCGGGAGCGGAACCCGTGCAACTGCCGCGCGGACGACCTGATGTTCCTCGACCGCGTGCTGTCGCCACTCGAGGTAGGCCAGCAGTACCGCAGAAGGCTCCTTTTCTAGCGAGAGATCAACGTCATCCAGTAGTCAACGCGCAGCGCGGCGACGACGGACCCGCTTCAGCATCGAGGGTGGATGTTTGATCCCGCGTTTCGGGGCCGTGCGCGCCGGACGCCGCGCGGCGGGCTTCGAGGTCCTGGCCGGCGCGTCGGTGGCAGTGGCCTCCAACGGCATTGCGTCATCCGACGCTTCCAGGTCGCGGATCGTGTCGCGCAGGAACTGGATCATCCGCTTGCGCTGCGTCCTGGGAGTCGCGCTCCATTTCTCCGTACCCGCGCGCTTGTGCGCCACTTTGAACTTGAGGCCGAAGAGCGACGTGGTGTACTCGTTGGCGTTGAGCTTCTCCACGTTCTGGTGCGCGACGATGTACCAGTGGTACGCGGTGCCCACCGGCACGCCGGACCCCTCGGGCGCCTTTCCCTTGCGCCGCTTCGTGACGGCGTAGCTGATCTGCCAAAGATCGGGCGTGATCTTCTTTTCGGTCCACTGTCCCGCGTCGTAGATCCAGTTGTGGCTGCGGCCGATCTTCATGCCCGTATATCTGCGTCCTTCGTACTCCTTGAACTCGTTGTAGGACGCCCCGGCTTCGCTGCGCTTCTGTTTCGCGGCCATCGACCACCTCTGCTGGCGACTTGATCCGTCACTGTGCCATGCAAGATCCACGCTCTACCTAACGCTGTCGCCTGATGTCCATTCTCTTCGTGCTCGCCGCGATGGCGCCTTAGGCCGCTTTTCCACACGCAGCGCTGCGCTTCGCAATCGAATGGTGACGCGCCAGCCTCCGACTCGACGGATCGTGTGGCGTGCCGAGTTGCAGGCATCATCACACGCCGAGCACATTATGGGAATGCCCGCACTTCGCAGACGCCGCTGGATGTCCGAGGATGTTCGCGCACTCATGGACGAACGCTCTGCGTGGCCGCGGTACGAGCTGCTCGATGGCGAGCTGCTGGTGACGCCGTCGCCGACATGGGCGCATCAGATGATCGTCGCCGCGATGCATCGCATCGTCGCCCCGTACTGTATCGAGCAGTCCATCGGGGTGGCGCTTATGTCGCCCGCGGACATCGAGCTGGCTGTGGAATCCATCCTGCAGCCGGACGTCTTTGTCGTGCCGGAGGAGCTGATTCCGACTGAACCGGTGCAAGGCTGGGAGCACGTGCGGTCGCTGTTGCTGGCGGTCGAGGTGCTGTCACCATCGACGCAGCGCGCCGATCGCGTGGGCAAACGCGAGTTCTACCTCGACCACGGCGTCCCGGACTACTGGATCATCGACGCCGACGCACGCGTCATTGAGCGCTGGACGTCCGACTCCACGCGTCCGGATATTCGCCGCGACGTGCTGGAGTGGCAGCCCGCCACCGCGCGATCGTCGCTGCGCATTGACGTGCAGCAGTTCTTCGTGCGCGACTGCCGGCTGCCGCGTCGACTCTAGTCGGTATCTGGCCGGCTGTTGCTCGAGATTACGGGTTGGATGCACTAAGACCTGCTCGCTGGGCTTCCGAAACCCGAAGCGTCTTGCGGTGGCAGCCACCAGTCGTACTCTAGGACGGTGGAATCGTGGATGGCGTTCCTCACTGCCGGCGATAGGGATGCCGCATGGGACGCACTGATCACGCACTATCGGCGCCTGATCTTCGCAGCCATCAGACGCACCACGTCGGACGCCGACCATGTCATGGACGTGTTCGCGGCAGTGTGCGAGACACTTCGTGCGGACGACTGCCGCCGGCTCCGCGACTATGCGGCCCGAGCGCGGCCCGGGAGCAAGTTCTCCACCTGGCTCTGCGCCGTGGTGCACAACCGCGCCATCGATTGCCTGCGGGAACGCGAGGGCCGCCCTCGGCCGAGCGCCGCCGCCGGGCGAATGCCGCCGTTGCAACGCCACATCTACGAGCGCGTGTTCCTGCAGCAGCGCAGCCACGTCGAGGCGTACGAGCTGCTGCGGTCGGACACCTTCCCGACGCTCGCCTTCGGCTCCTTTCTGGCGGCGCTGCGCGACGTCTACCGCGCCGTCGGACGTGAGACACCCCTCGCGACACCGTTCGCCACACGTGACGAGAGCATTCCCGAAACGCTCAGTGGCCTCGAGCCTCACGCCGGGCCCAGCCTGGATCCGTCCGTCGCCGCCGAGCGTGAGGCAGTCCTGACCGAGGCGATGGCTTCCCTGCCCGTGGACGACCGGCTCGCCGTGCAGCTTTACGTGGTGGAAGGAATGCCCGCGACGGACGTGGCGCGCGCCGTGGGGCTGTCCGGCGCGAAGGCCGTATACAATCGCGTCTACCGGGCGCTCGCCGCACTGCGCGAGCGACTCCAGCGTGCCGGCGTTGGAGCGGGTGACCTGTGAGCCGCCCGCGAGCAGTTTGTCTGCGCCTGTCCGTATCAATGGGTTGATGCGCGCAACGCTTCTCCGTCTCGTGTCCATGACCTGTCCCGCGCCCGAACCGCTGGTGGCCTTCGCGCTCGGCGACGGCAGCGACGGGCGCGTCGCACGCCACGTGGCCACGTGCGAGCGCTGCCAGGGCGACGTCACCGAGCTGCGTGAGGTTGCCGCAACGCTCGCGGCAAGTGACAGCGCCGACGCGGCGCCGACGGCCGCGTGTCTCGACGAGCTTACGATCGCGGACGTGGTGGACGGTGTGCTTCCGGACGCGAGACGCCATGAGGTGAACACGCACCTGGCGCATTGCGCACGCTGCCGGTCCGCCGTGCGTGCCACGGCTGCACTCGCACGCGATCCAGAGGTCGTGGGCGCGCGCCCTGTTCCCGTCCGCCATGACAGGCGTGCATGGGCCGTCGGCGCAGCGGCAGCGGCAGCGGCGATCGTCATCGCGGCCGTCGGCGTGCAAATGCGCGAGGGGGGGCGCGCGCGCGATGCCGTCCTGCGCGAGCCCGCCATCACGTCTACCGTGGCGCCATTGGCGCTCGCGCCGCGAGGCGACGTCACATCGGTGCCTCGCATACTCTGGTCGCGCGCTCCAGGTGCCGACGAGTATCGCGCGCGCATTCAGACGCCGGACGGCTCGATCGTCTGGGAGGGCCGTACCGCTGACACGTCCATCGCCATTCCTCGCACGGTGCGTCTGGTCGCGGGCCAGAGCTACGTGTGGCGGGTGGAGGCGGAGACGCAGTGGCAGCGCTGGGTGGCGTCCGACTTCACAACGTTCCGGATCGCGCCACCGTGAGACGCGTCGCGGCGTCCGTTCTCCTGCTGTGGACGGGCGCGCGCGCGCACGCTCAGGTGGTGCCGACGGACGGAACGCGCGAGATGCTGCGTCTCGCCCGCGCCGACAGCGACTCCGCGCTCGTGCTCCGCGTGCAGGCTGCGCCCGACGATGCCCGCGACGCACTGCGGCGGCTCCTGGCGAGTGCCGCCTCCGATACCGCTGCACGTGACCGGGTCGCGGCGCGCCGGCTCGCGGCATCGTTCACGACAGCGTGGAAGGACTCGTTTCTCGTCGAGCAGGTGACGCGGTACGACCGCCTGCCGTTCGCGGGGCGCAACACCTGGAATCGCGCCGACAGCGCGCGCGTCGCGGGGAACACGCTGCTGGAACGCCGCGGAGTGGCCGCGGCAATGCCGCGTTGGCGCGCGAGCCTGCGTCTCTTCCGCAGCATCGACGACACCTCCGGCTCCGCCGCCGCGCTCGGCAACATCGGCATCGGGTTTCTCTACGATGACGCGCTCGATAGCGCCGAGTCGTATCTCACGCGGTCGTTCACGCTTGCCACCGCCGTACGCGACGCACGCACCGCGGCAAACGCCGTCTCCGCGCTCGGTAACCTGGCGCGAGCACGCGGCGAGTCGCGGGCAGCCTACGACTTCTTCATTCGCGCGGAATCCCTGCACGCGCGCGGCGGCGACCCGCGTGGAGTCGCTGCGGACGTGAACAACCTGGGGCTGGTGGCCCAGGAGCTGGGCGATCTTCACGCGGCACAGAAGGCATTCGCGCGCGCGCTCGCCATGAATCGCGCCGCGGGGCGTGACTCGCCGGCAGCGACCAATCTCGTGAACCTCGGCAACGTGCTGAGCCTGGACGGTCGCTACGCCGCGGCGGCCGACGCATATCGTGAGGCGCTTGGCATCTATCGGCGCTCGTCCAGCGCGCCGAACGTCGCATTCGTGCTCCACAGCCTGGGTGCACTGTCCCTGCGCCGCGGTGATCTGGAGGCCGCGGTCGGCACGCTCGAGGAGGCAGCGGCGCTGTATGCGCGCACCGGTCCTGTGTCCCAGGAAATCGCAGTGCGGCAGGATCTGGTGGCCGCGCGATCCGCCAGCGGCGACCTTCGCGGCGCCCAGCGCGAGCTGGAGCACGCTGAGGCAATCGCTGCCACCGATGCTCAGCCGCAGCGTGGTGAGACGCTCGCTGAGCTGGCGGTGGCGCGTGGAGACGTGGAGCTCGCGTTCAACCGGCTTCCCGACGCCGCACGCAGTTACGAACGCGCTGCCACGCTCGCGCGCGAGGCGGCGGATGGCACGGTGAGAGCGTCGGCGCAACAGGGACTGGGCACGGTCCTTCTCGTGCGAGAGCGCTACGATCGGGCGGAAGCAGTCCTGTCCCTCGCGCTCCGCTCCTATGAGCTGGCGGGAGACCCGCGCTCCGCCGCGCTCACGCGTGTGCTCATCGCGCACGCCGGGCTCGCACGAGGTGACAGCGCTGCGGCACGCCGCTCGGCCACCGCAGCGCTCGCAGCACTCACGGGGCTCGGCGACGTCGTGGGACAGGCGGCCGCCCTTGGAGTGCTCGGCGACGTCGAGCTGCGCGCACTACGGCCGGTGGCGGCGGAGTCGGTGTACCGGCGCGGACTCGCCGTGCTGGGTGCGCGGCGCGCGCCCGACGTCGTGTGGCAGCTGCACCAGGGCGCGGCACACGCGCGTGCGGCACAGAGTGACAATGCGACGGCGGTAACCGAGCTGGAGCTCGCCGTCCGCGAGATCGAGAGTGTCGCCGGCACCGTAAGCGTGGAAGAGCGTCGCGCCGAGTATTTCGCCGACAAGTGGGATGTATATGCGGAGCTGGCGCTGCTCGAGCACGCACGCGGGCGCGAGGTCGAGGCATTCGCGACGAGCGAGCGGATGCGCGCACGGCAGATGCTGGACCTGCTCGCGCGTGGCCGCGTGACGATCCACGCGGATTCCGGGCTGGTGGAACAGGAACAGGACCTTCGCCGCCGCATCGCCGAGTTGACGCGCGACGTCACGGCGCCGGAGCCCGGGGACGCGCGCGACGACACGAGAGGGGTCTCGCCCGCCGGGGCCGAGCGTGGTGCCGCCCTCGAAGCGCTCGCACAGGCCGAGCAGTCGTACGGCGAATTGCTCACGACGATGCGGGAGCGGCATCCGGCGTATGCCACGGTGGTGCACGGCGAGACGGCCGAGCTCGCGGCCATTCAGAATGCCCTCGCGGCAGGCGACCTCCTGCTCGAGTATCTCGTTGGCGACTCGACGACGCTCGTCTTCGCGATCGCGCGCGACACGATCGTAGCGATCGATCTCAATGTGTCCCACGCTGCGCTCGCCGCTGAAGTCGATCTCGCGCGCGCCACGCTGTCGCGCCCCAACGACGCCGGCCGCGCCGCGGACTGGCGCGCGCCGATGCATCGATTGTATCAGCAGCTCGTCGCGCCAGTGGCGGAGCGCGGCATGCTGCGCGGCAAGCGTCGCCTGCTGATCGCTCCGCACGCCGAGCTGCACTATCTCCCCTTTGCCGCGCTCCTGTCGCCTGACGCGAGGGAGGGAGCGCTGGTACAGCGGTTCGACGTGGCGATGATCCCGTCGGCATCAGTGTGGGTGGCGCTGCGGCAGCGATCGCGCGCTACCGGGCCGGCGCTGCTCGCGCCGTCGATCCTGGCGCTCGCGCCGCGAGCGCGGGAACTGCCGGGCACCGTCGCGGAGGTGGAAGCGCTGCGGCGCGTGTATGGGGGGCATGCTCGCGTGCTCCTGGGCGCCGCGGCTACGGAGCGGGCCTTTCGCTCGCTCGCGCCGTCGCAGGACGTCGTGCACCTGGCCACCTACGGTGTGCTGAACAAGCACAATCCGCTGTTTTCGTACGTTGCGCTCGGGAGTGGCGCGGGCGAAGACGGCCGTCTCGAGACCCACGAGGTGTTCGGTCTCGAGCTGCACGCGCGGCTGCTGGTGTTGAGCGCGTGTCAGACGGCGGTTGCATCGGGGGCGCTCGCGGACGTGCCTCCGGGCGACGACTGGGTGGGACTAGTGCGGTCGTTTCTGTTCGCCGGGGCGTCCAACGTGGCGGCGACGCTCTGGCCGGTGGAAGACCGCGCGACGGCCACGCTCATGGAGGCGATGCATCGCGAACTGATTCTCGGGCGGCCTCCCGAGGCGGCGCTCGCCGCTGCGCAGCGCACGATGGCTGGGGATTCCCGGTATTCCCATCCCTTCTATTGGGCCGGGTTCGTCGTGGTGACCGGCCAATGACGCGGCGTGAGCAATTGGCATGGCCGCGTCCGTGGCACGGACGTATGGAAAGACTCTCAGGCAGGCGTGTTCTTGCGGCCGCAGGATGTGTCGCCGTCGCCACGCTGCTCGTGGTGTGCAGCGACGACCCGGTGCAGCCGCTGCCCGCCGAGACCAGCCTCGATACGGGAATGGTGCTGTCGAACCCCGTGGGGATGCACGTGTCGGCGTTCCGCGCCGCCGCGAGTGCGAGCGCGGCGGGCAGCAGCGCGCCGGTGTACGTATCCCTCCCCGCCGGCACGAGCCTGGACGCCGTAAGAGCCCAGGTTTCTCGGCTCGGCGACGAAGTCGTGCAGACAGTGAGCATGCGCGACGGCGGCTTCGACCCTGTGCAAGTGGACGCCGTACCCGGTGACACCGTGGTGATCACCGGCCGTTCTGCGTCCGGGCTGGTCGTGTTCAACAGGAAGGAGGCAGTGCGCAGTGCGAAACCGCCTCGGGTCGTTCGCACCTGGCCCCCCCGCACCAAGCCGGATATCCCGCTCAACCTCTCGCTCGGAGTGGTGATGAGCGAGCCGTTGCAGCCGTCCTCGGTGCATGACGGGTCCCTGCGGCTGGTCGGCAGTCATGGGCAGGTGGCCGGCAGCGTGCGCGTGCTCCCCGGGAACGGCACGGTGCTCGTGTTCTCTCCGAAGAGCCAACTCCCGGCGAACGATCAGTACCGTCTGGTAGTGGACGGCAGCATCACCGACCTTGATGGCGAGCCGCTTGGCGAGGGCGTGGTCCTGGCATTCACGACCAGCAACGAGCTCGCGGGCGACCCCGCCATCGTGATCGTGCAACCGGACACTTTGTACGTCCTCGCCGGCAGCTCGCATCAGGCCGTGGCACGCGTGTACGACGAGAACTTCGTTCATCTTCTCGTCGACGCCCCTGTCTCATGGTCGATGGTGACATCGAGCGCTGACGTCACCATCAGCGAGACGGGGCTGATCACCGCCGCGGCTTCCCTGGCGCTGCCGGCCGAGGTGATAGCGAAGGCGGCCTCGGGCCAGTCGACACACGAGTTCCTGATCCGCGCAGTTCCTGTACCCGCGTCACTCGAGGTCGTACCCAGCGCTGTCACCCTCGCAGCGCTCGACACGCTCGTCGTGGACGTGATCGCAAGGAATGCAGGTGGCGATCGGCTGAGGGTACCTCTCTCGATCTCGAGCCCCGACCCGGCGGTGGCGTCACTCGTGACGCTGTCCGACTGGGGCGTGGCGTTTTCCCGACGGACGCTCGCCGCGGTGAGCCTCGGAACTACGCACATCACCGTGAGCGTGGGGCCGCGGAGCGCGGGGCTCGACGTGACCGTGACGCCGGCGCGCGAAGTGGCATCGGTGCGCGTCTCACCCGCGGCTGACAACCTGGTCCCGAACGCCACGGGGCAGTTGCGCGCATGGCTGCGGGACGCCTCGGGACGCGATGTGATTCCGACCGGTCCCTTCTCATGGAGCAGCAGCAATACGGCCGTGGCCACAGTGAGCGGCGACGGTGTCGTCACCGCCGTCGGGCTGGGGACCGCAACGATCTCGGGGAGTTATCAGGGGATCGTGGGCAGCGCCGTCATCGATGTGACCGCCGCGCCGACGCCGCCGTTGTTCCAATCCATCGCGACATCGACAGCCAGAACGTGTGGCGTGACGCCGGCGCACGACACGTATTGCTGGGGCAGCGCCCCATTGGGCGACCCGGATCCCACGCGCGGGAGCAACCGGCCGTTGCTCGTGGTGGGTAACTGGGATGCCGAGAGAATCACCGGGGGTGGAGCGCTGGACGGCCTTGGTGGCGTGATGTGCGCGCGCACGGAGTCGCTGCACACGTACTGCCTTGCTCCATACACCATCGAGGGACAGTCGCCGATGCTCTATGGCCGGTACTACGAGCCGCAACCGACCATCATGTTCACTCATATCGGCATCGGCGATGGTTTTCTCTGCGGTCTGACCGACGGAGGCGTCGCGTACTGCTGGGGGGTCAATGACCACGGCGAGCTCGGGGACGGCACGACCACTTCGCACACGGATGCCTTGAGGGTGTCCGGGAAGCTCGCCTTCTCGTCGCTTACGGCCGGAGGGGATCATGCCTGCGGTCTGACGTCGGCGGGACAGGCGTACTGCTGGGGAGGCAACACGCGGGGGCAGCTCGGCGCGGACAGCACAGCCGACTTCATTGCGACGCCCACACCCGTCGCCGGCGATCTGCGATTCAGCCGCATTGCGGCCGGCAAATACCACACGTGTGCGCTCACGCTCGACGGCAGCGCGTACTGCTGGGGCTTCGACAATGCCGGCCAGGTGGGCGATGCAAGCACTGCTCTAATTGGTACAACCGTCCCTCCGGATTACATTCGCCGCGCGCCCGTCCCGGTCGCCGGCGGGTTGCAGTTCCTGGAGGTGACCGCTGGCGTCCTGCACAGCTGCGCACTGACCAGCGCCGGGGCGGCGTACTGCTGGGGCAGCGACAGTGAGGGTCAGGTCGGTGTGGAGCGGACGAGTTGCCCGAACATCGGATGCACGACACCCATCGCGGTGCAGGCCGGACCGTCCTTCACCCGCATTGTCGCGGGTGGCAACACGACGTGCGCGCTCACCGCGGCCAACGAGGCGTACTGCTGGGGCTACAACAACCTCGGCTCCGTCGGGGACGGCACGAACACGAGCCGGTACGCGCCCACCCGGGTGATCAGATAGAAGCTCGGAGCATGTGTCGCTAGCCACGCCGCGTAGAGATGTGACCCTCGCAGTCTTGCGGAAACACTAACGATCGGTAACGTAGGATCGCTGCGTGAATCGCAGCCTGGAGGCTTCCATGCCTGTACCCCGCCGTTCCCTCGTGCTCCTGGCGACCCTGCTTGTCGCCGCCTGTGCCGGCGAAATCGCCGCGCCACCTTCGCTACAGAACGGCGACGCGGCCGCTGCCGCACGACTGCCGGGCCAGTCTCTCGGTGTCGCCACACTCTCGGCGAGCGACGTCGCGCTGTCGTGGGTCGATGACAGCCGCAACGAGGCTGGCTGGGAGGTACACCGCTCGAACGTCGCCGCCGGCCCGTATGCGCTCGTCGCCACACTCAGCGTGAACGCGACGAGCTACACCAACAGCGCGCTGTCGCCCCTCACGCAATACTGCTACGAGGTACGCTCGTACAGGACGCTGGGCAAGAACAAAACGTATGGCGAGTTCTCGAACGCAGCGTGCACGACGACGTTCGGACCGCCCGCGGCACCAACCGCCCTGAATGCGACGCCGAGAGGTTCGACGGACATCGCCTTGGCCTGGACCGACAATGCCACGAACGAGACGGCGTACCGCGTGGAGCGTTCTCCGGACGGTGTCACCTGGACGGCATACGTGACGCTCGAACCGAATGCAAACAGCTTCCTCGCCTTCACCGCGACCGAGACGCGTCAGTGTTATCGCGTCATCGCTGTGGGATCGTACGGTGAATCGGCGTCCAACGTCGACTGCACGACTGCGCCCGCGTCTCCCGGTGATCTCAAGGCCGTGGGTGCCGTAGGTCCGAGCATCGAGCTCTCGTGGACGGACCTTTCCAGTGTCGAAGAAGGATACGAGGTGCAGCGCGCCGGAACGGATGGCGTGTTCAGCGTCATCGCCACCCTTTCTGCCAACGCCACGGGCTACCACGACGCGGGAGTGACCGCGGACGTGGACTATTACTACCAGGTGCGCGCGGCCTCGGACGGCGGTTTCTCGAATTACGCGGGTGCGGTTCACGCGGTGGCGGCCAGCGGCCCCCCGCGCGCGCCGACAGCTGACGCATTCCCGGGCGGCAGCTCCTCCGTGTGGGTGCAGCTGACGAACGAGTCGCCGTCGACCACGGTGGTCCGCGTGGAACGCTCGGCTGACGGCGCGACGGGCTGGGTGACCGCCGGGAGCACGGACGCGTTCGTCGGCTTCATCGACTTGAATCGCGAGCCGGAGGTATCGATGTGCTACCGCGCGTTCGCGTCCAACTCGGTGGGGGAATCGGGACCGTCGAACGTGGACTGCAGCATGCCGCTCAAGGCGCCGACCAATCTCGCGGCGACGGTGGACGAATACGGAAACAACCTGACCACGTGGACGGATAACTCGGCATACGAGACCGAGTACTACGTGGCCACGCTGTATTGCGAATCGTACTACGAGTGCTACGAGACGGCGTACTCGATCGAGGCAAACTCCGAGAGCATCATCACCGGTCCGTTCGAGTCCGTGACCTACGTCTACGCCTGCGGCGACGGTGGGTGCTCCGACGCGTTGACGTGGGGCGGCGGCGCGACCGATGCCCTCAGGGCGTCGTCATCGAGCCAGCGCTCACGCGCGCCGGCGCTGTCGCCGCAGGCGCGCATGGATCGCATCCGGGAGATGATGCGCAGCGCGCGCAAGAAGCCGTGACGTAGTCCTGCGATCGCCACGTGACCAACGCATGCTAGCTTTCACTGCGACCAACCATCAAGGTGCAACGGTGAGCGACGACAGCATGCGCGAAGAGCTCGAGCGCCTTCGCAAGGAGAACGAAGCGCTGAAGAAAGGCGCCGTCCGCGGTGTCTCCCTCAAGGTGAGCGAAAAGGGCGGCGTGTCCGTCTACGGCCTGGGGCGTTTCCCGGTCACCCTGTATAAGGAACAGTGGACCAAGCTGCTCGACATGGCGGATGATATCCGCAACTTCATCACGGCGAACGACTCGAAGCTGAAAACCAAGGAGTGAGGTTCGATTAACCACAGTGGAGCTGAACGATCAAAGGGCCCGTCGAAATGGCGGGCCCTTTCTTCATGTAGCGACGCGGGACTCGAACAGCGAATCTACGACCGCGGCAGGTAAAAACGGTCCCGATCCTGCTGGGTGCGCCCGTATGCCTGTCTCCCATGTGCCAGCCACGGTTCGCGCGAATGAATACCCGACCCATCCGGTCGTGCATTCGCGTTTTCGGTCTCATCTGCCCAATATCGCGCTGACCCTGCTTCGCGTGGTGACCGGGCTCATGTTCATGCAGCACGGCGCGCAGAAATTCTTCGGCGTCCTGCTCGCACCGAACATGCCGGCGATGCCCACGCCGGCGCCGTTCACACAGATGTGGCTCGCGGCGGCATTGGAGCTGGCGGGTGGGGCGCTGATCGTCGCGGGGCTCTTCACGCGCGTCGTCGCGTTTCTGCTCTGCGGCGAGATGGCGTTCGCTTATTTCATGGTGCACGCGCCGCGTGCGCTCTTCCCCATCGTGAATCAGGGCGAGCTGGCGGTGCTGTACTGCTTCGTCTTCCTGACGTTCGCCGCGATCGGTGGCGGACGATTCAGCCTCGACCGCCTGTTCTTCCATCGTCCCGTGCATGCGCCTCATGTGGAGGAACACGAGGAAGTCGCCGCATCGCCTTAGACAGCCAGGGACACGCACCGGGAGAAACGATGTCAGCAGATAAGGCCGCCACCGTCGCCGAACGGTCTCGTCCAGCGCGCGAGAGCTCGAGCGACCTTGGATTTCACGGCGTGCGGTACCAGGTGAAGGACGTCGCTCGGTCCATCTCGTTCTATCGCGACGCCCTTGGCTTCACTGTGAAGCACGAGCGGGCGCCGGCGTTCGCGACTCTCTCACTCGGCGCGCTCGACCTGCTTCTCAGCGGTCCGCAGGCATCGGGCTCGCGGCCCATGCCCGATGGTCGGACGCAGGAGCCGGGCGGCTGGAATCGCGTGGTGCTCAGCACGACCGATCTTCGCTCCTGGATCGAGAGGCTGAAGACGGCAGGAGTGAAGCTCCGCAACGACATGGAAAGAGGACCCGCCGGGAGTCAGATCCAGCTGGAAGACCCCGACGGCAACGCCATCGAGCTGTTCGAGAGTGCACGGTAGGATGTGACGCGCCAGCCCGAGCTATGCTCGTGCGGTATCCGCCACGGCCGCCAGCTCCTCGAGCATCCCCTGAAATCGCGCCGAGCCGAGTCGCTTCCTGAGGCGCGCCTGCGCCCGCTCCCAGTGCGGCGCCACGAGGGCGCGCTGCCGCTCCCCGGCCGCCGTCAGGCTCCAGAGACGTATGCGGCGGTCGTCTCCCGCCTTCGCTCGAATCCACCCTGAGCGACGCAACGGTTCCAGCGTGCGCGTGAGCGTGGTGACGTCGATCGCGAGCAGCTCACCCAATTGACTCTGCGACAGCTCGCCGACGGTGAACAGGAATTGGAGCAGCGTGAACTGCGTCGGGTTCATGCCGGTGTCCTTGAGCTCCGCATCATACGCCTGCGTCACCGCGCGTGCGGCGCGCCGGAGGCTGGCGCACGCGCACGCGAGGGTCGGGATGTCGGCGCGCTCCCCCGTCACCGCGCGTCCCGAGTGTCCCGAAGACGCCGGAAAATCGCCACGTGCGCCGCGAAGAGGAGCGGCACCGCGAAGATCGGCACCAGGATGAGGGGCAGACGCGCCAGCGGCTGCATGCCGGGAGCGTCGCCGCGCTGCACGACGATCGCCGCCGTGCCGACGGCCACCAGCAGATCGAGCACACCGAACGCGTTCCAGAGCAGCAACATCCGGCGACGCGCCGCAGTGGCACTACCAATGAGAATCAGCAGCAGCGCTCCAGCTGCCGCGGCGATATCGCCCCATCCCGCGCGCTCGGCGAACAGCGTCGACAGTTCCCCGCGTGCACCCATCAGCAGGAAGACGATCCCAATGAAGCGCGCGACGTGCGGTGCCAGGAGGG
>Ga0066652_100000430_pt1 | contig 20351 bp, 20 predicted proteins | sample GraSoiAngelo_101_FD_71413 | JGI IMG/M metagenome (GOLD analysis project Ga0066652, IMG submission 71413) | Grasslands soil microbial communities from the Angelo Coastal Reserve, California, USA - 14_0903_02_30cm | ecosystem: Environmental > Terrestrial > Soil > Grasslands | place: USA... | reverse complement strand
TGCGTCCGGTGTGACCGGGGGGCTGGACCTCAACATCGTCGGCGGGTCCGTCACGGTGCGCGGCGAGCCCCGCGAGCTGATCGTGGAATCCATGGATGGCGGTGTGACGTTCACCGGCAGGGCGCAATTCGCGCGTCTCAAGACAGCGACCGGGGACATCACGGTCGACGGCGGCGGTGAGGACGTGTCACTGTCTACCGTGAGCGGTGTCCTGCGTGCCGCCGGTGGCGTCGTCGAGCGTGGCCGCTTCGAGTCCGTCACAGGGCCGATCAATTTCGCCGGCGATCTCGCGCGCGGTGGCGACGTCCGGCTCGACACCCACAGCGGCGCGATCGAGGTGCGCCTGGCTCGGGGAGCCGCGGTGGAGATGGATGCGCAGAGCGTCACAGGGGGAATCGAGAACAGCTGGACGACAGCGCGGCCGGCGGTCGGACGTGAAGGCCGGGGCATGGAGCTCGGCACTTCAAGCGGAATGGGCGGAGCGCGCGTCTCAATCAGGAGCTTCAAAGGAAACGTGAGGCTCGCGACGCGTTAACCACGACAGGAGGAATCATGCGTATCGCCATCCGTTCGCTCGCCGCCACGGCGCTGTTCGCCACCACCGCATTCGTCAGCGCCGGCCCACCGTGGATCTCCATCGAGTATCCCGCCAACCCGTACGATGCCGCTTCGCGCGGAGCGGTGCTGCTGGTGCACACGTTCCATCACGGAACCAGCGTTGGCTATCCCGTGTCCGGCACGGCCGAGGGGATGGTGAACGGCGCACGGCGCACCGTGTCACTCGAGTTCAAGCCGACATCGCGTCCCGGCGTGTACGCTCTGCACAAGCAGTGGGCGAATGATGGCGTGTGGACGCTGGTCATCTCCGCGTCCCAGGGCGCCGGCGAAGGGAACATGGTGACAGCGGTCGTGGAGCTCGCGACGAACGGCAAGGTGGCATCCGTCGACGTTCCGACTCGTCAGCGCGGGGAGTGGCTCATACCGGCCAGCGTGTCGATGACCGACGTCGACGCCGGCCTCCGCGCCCGCGCCGCGCGACTCGCGTCGCGCTGACGCGGTGGATCACCAGGGAACGGTCGCCGCGCTCAGCCCGACGAACCACGTTTGTCGCGGGCCGGGTTCGTAGAATTTTCCCGTGACGACCGTTCCTGCCGCGTTCACCGCGACGGAGCCCACGTACTTTCGGTCGAAGAGATTCTGAACGCCGAACACGGGCACGACTGAGGGCCGTGCGCGCGTCACCCAGGCGCCGACGCGCGCGTTGACGATCGCATAGCCCGGCGCGGCGGCCGCATTGGCATCGTTCACCTGCACGCGGCTTTTTGCGAGCCACTCGGCAACGACGAAGCCGCGCGTGGCGCGCAGCGTCGCCGTCGTCTGCAGCTGCTGCTCCGGCACGCCTGGAATGACTCTGCCAGCGAGCTGCGTCGTGCCCGACACGAAATCGCGAAACCGGAAATGCGAATACGTGTACGCCGCGGCGAGACTCAGTGGGCCCGTCGTCGTGGTGAGTCCGGCCTCCGCGCCGCGTCGGCTCGTGCGTCCGGCGTTCCGGAATGCGGTTCGGCCGTTGCCGATGTCGAACGGAATCAGCTCGTCGCGCACGCGCGTGTCGAACAGGGCGAGATCATACTGCACAGTCCCCACCAGGCTGCCCTTCTCGCCGAGCTCGAGGGTCGTCGAGTGCTGGGGCCGCAGATCTGTATTCAGGCCCGCCGATCCGTCGGCCTGATTCCCGAGCTCCGTGGTGGTCGGCGTCTCGAATGCCGTGGACACGGATGCGTACGCCGAATGCGACTGCCCCAGTCGAAACGACACCCCCGTCATGGGACTGATCGCCCGCATGTGCCGCTGTCCCGAGTCGTCGCGGCCGTCGGTGAGGAACGCATCGCGCAGCTCGAACACCGTGTTGTCTGCGCGAACTCCGACGGTCGCCGCCACGCGGCGGATCCACAGCTCATCGCGCACATACGGTCCCAGGCTCGTGACCAACTCCTGCTGATCGAGCTGCAGCACACCCTTCTCGACGCCGACGCTCGCGCAATTCGCGGTGGGCGTCGCGACGCCGTTGCAGTTCGCCCAGTTCTTCCGGAAATCGCTCAGTCGCTGCACGTCCACTCCCGCGGTGAGCCGGTGGTGCAACGCGCCGGTTGTCGCCGCGAATGTCGTGCGCGCGGCCGCTCCCGCCGAATGGCGATCGACGCCCACGATGGCGAAAGTGAGCGGGTTGAAGAGCGATCGGCCTGCTCCGTAGAGCTGCACCTGCAGCTCGCCGTCCCGTGCCAGTGCGCGGTCCACCAGGGCGCCGATCTGCACCTGGTGTACTTCCTTCCGGGCCCGTCTCGTCACGGACAGCGGATCGGCGATGTCGGGACTCGTGTCGAACTGTGCCCGTGTCAGTGCGCCGGGATTCTCCGCCAGGGGCATGTCGAGTCCGAGTCCCAATAACGCTACGTCGAACCCACGCACATTCGCGCTCACGCGCGTGAACGCGTTCGTCAGCCGCTGGTGCGAATACGCGCGATCGCCATTGGTCTGCGTCCGCCCCATGTTGCCGATGTACGACGTCCCCGCCACCGACCCGCCGAAGAGGCCCACGAAGCGCCGCATGTCGTTGGCGCCCGCCCAGGAACGCGCCTGCACCGCAAACGGTGCGGATGGAGGCGCGACAGATCGCAGATCCACGACTCCACCCGACGCGTTGCCGTACAGTGCAGACGCCGAGCCGCGAATTGTCTCGACCTGACCGACGCTCTCGAGATCCAGGTAGTCGATCGGTGTCTGGCCGTCCGGGAGCGTCAGCGGCATCCCGTCGCGAAGAATGCGGAGGCTGCGGACACCGAATGCCGAGCGCGCGCCAAACCCGCGGATCGAGACGCGCGTGTCCTGCGACGGGTTGTTGCGATTGGCCACGGTGAGACCCGGCACGAGCGCCAGGCTCTGCTCCACGAGCGTGTGCGAGACACCCGGCGCAAGGCTGTCCGGTCGCACCGTGCTGATGGCGAAGGGAAGCTCTAGCGGCGACCGACCGATGTCCCGCGTCACCACCACGGCCGGCAGACGACGCGCCAGCGTATCCTGCGCCGTTAGCGAGGCACTGCAGCCGAGGGTCAGCACGGCCAGCCTGATCGCGGATCGCGCTCCGGGAGGGAGGGACATTTCTATATAGTAGCGTGCGCCTCTGCGCTCGGCCTCTGCGTTGCTTATCGAACCCATCGGCACGTGCATTGCTCGGCAGCGAACCGTGCAAATCCGCCATTGGCTCGGCTCGCTCGTGCTGGTAGCCATAGCCGGCTGTAAATCGGACACACGGAGAGAGGCGGAGCGCGTCGACGCCTCGCTCTCGTGGGTTGCCACGGCCGGGACGGTCACGAAGGGATGGGTCGAGAATCGCCTGCCCGTGCGATACGTCGAACGCGTGCTGGGCGAAGCGCACGAGGAGCTGGCACGGAACGACGAGGCCGAAGGCGTTCGGATCGTCGAAACGCTGCGCGATGCGGTGCGGCGACGAGACGCTGCGGCGACTCGGGAGCCGATGGCTTCGCTGCTCGCCCGCTGGTCGGCGCTGCAGCAGAGATCCGAACAGATGAAGAGTCAGTGAAGAAGATCCTCCAGCTGTTTCTCGGCATCCTCACTGCCATCGGCGGATTCTTCGACATCGGCAATCTCGTCACGGCTAGTCAGGCGGGCGCCGCGTTCAGGTTCCAGCTGCTCTGGGCGCTCGCCCTCGGCACGCTCATGGTGATCTTCCTGGTCGAGATGTCGGGCCGGTTTGCCGCCGTGACCAAGAAACCGATCCCGTGCGCGGTTCGGGAGCATCTCGGCGCACGCGTATGGCTGGCGCCGTTCGTGGTGCTCGTGGTTCTGCATTTCCTGACGCTGGGGGCGGAGATCGGCGGCGTCGCATTCGCGCTGCAGCTGGTCACCGGCATCTCGTTTCAACTCTGGGCGATCCCCGTCGGGATTCTCATGTGGTTGTTCCTGTGGCGTGCGACGTTCGATGCGATCGAGTACAGCACGTCGACGCTCGGGCTGATCGCGCTGTGTTTCGTGGTGGCGGCCGTCATGTACCATCCGGCGAAAAGCGACGTGCTGTCGGGATTGCTGCCGTCGCTCCCGAAACAGGATGCCGCGAAGTACTGGCTGTACGCGGTGAGCATCATCGGCGCGCTGATCGCCCCGTACATGTTCTACTTCTATTCGTCCGGGGCCGTCGAGGACGAGTGGGATCCGACGTATCTCACCGTCAATCGCTTCGTCTCCGTGAGCGGCATGGCCTTCGGCGCCGTGATCACCGGCGCGGTCATCGTCGTGGCGGGGCTCGTGCTGCATCCCCTGAGCATCGGCGTCGACAGCATCAACCAGACCGCTTTCATGCTCACGGGCGCGTTCCCGTTCTGGGGCTTCGCATTGTTCGCGGCGACGATGGCGATCGCGTGTGTCGGCGCGTCAACGGAGGTCGGACTGTCTCTCGCGTACACCGTCGCGCAGACCTTTGGATGGAACTGGGGACAGAGTCTCGAGCCGAAGAAGGATGCGCGTTTCGCCTTGACCTACACGGTCGCCATCCTGCTCGCGACACTGTTGATGGTGCTCGGCATCGATCCGCTCAAGCTGACGATCTACACGATGGCGCTGAATGCCACCGTCCTTCCCATCGTATCCATTCCGTTCCTGCTGCTCATGAACGACGGCCATCTGATGCGTCAGTTCAGGAATGGACCGATCGCGAATGCCGCGGCGGGCATCATCGTCATCATCTCGATCGTCCTTTTCTTCGTCTCGATCCCGCTTCTGATCGTCGGAGGTTGACTTGCATCTCTTCCGGGACGTGCTGGACAAGCAGGTGGAGGATCGCGAAGGCGAGCGCATGGGACGGGTCGATGCCATCGTCGTGGAGATCCGCGACGGCCGGCCGCCGCGTGTCGCGCACCTCGAGCTGGGTTTCGTACCGCTCGCGCGCCGACTGCACCCGCGCCTCGAGGCGATCGCAGAGCGCTGGCACAAGCGTCTCGGGGTGCGTCGCAGTGCCCGCTTTCACCTCATATGGAGTGAGGTCCTCGACGTCGACATCCACCGCGTCCAGGCCGATGTGATGGCGGACGAAACACCCGCCCAGGACTGGGAACGATGGCTGCGACGGCACATCATCGAGCGCATCCCCGGCGCGTCGAGGGACGAGAAATAGTGCGCGTCTACTTCGACGAGCTCATTGGCCGTGTGGTGAAGGATGCGAACGGAAACGCGGTCGGTCGCATCTTCGAGGTGCGCGTCCAGGAGAACGCGGGCGAGCTCGAGATCGTCGAATACCATCTGGGCGGGGCGGCGATGCTCGAGCGCGTTGGACTATCGCTCCTGCGCGTCATGGGCGTCGATCGCCTGACGATGACGAAAGTGCCCTGGGACCGGCTCGATCTCAGTGATCCGAAGCGCCCGCTTCTGCGCTCAGACTGACTTCGCGGGGAAGCTGGCAGAGAACATGGTTTGCGTCACCGGGTCCTGTCGCGCGCCATTGAGCACCACCGTCGTGCTCATCTCGATGTCGCCGGCCAGCGTCGCGGCCACCGTGCAGTACTTCTCGATCGACAGCGCGACCGCACGCTCGACCTGCGCGGCCTCGAGCTTCGGACCGTCGACCTCGAATGTCAGGTCCAGTGTCAGGATGCGCCGTGGGTGTTCCGGCCGTCGCGTGGCGAACACCTCGATCTCGAGTCGCTTTGGCGGCGTGCGCTGTTTCGTGAGGATGTCCACGATGTCGGCGCCCGCGCACGTGCCGATGGCGCTCAACAACGTCTCCACCGGCGACGGAGCAACCTTGGAGTTGCCGTCGATCTGCTGCATACGGTCGCCCACGCCAGCGTCGAACCGCAACCCGTCGCGCCACACCGCGTGCGACCGAACAGTGGGATTGCCGATTGACGGACGGGCCGGTGCCGGCGTCGACGTCGCGTCGTTGTTGGCTGCGGTCATGCGATGCGCGTTCCGTTGGGGACGGGATGGTCGGGATTCAGGAGTACGACCTCGGTAGGTGCAGGCATGGCGCCGAGCACCAGCACCTCGCTGTCGAAGGTAGCGATCCGCCGCGTCCCGAGATTCACCGCGGCGATCACCTGACGTCCGACGAGCAGCGCGGGATTGTAGTGCACCGTGAGCTGCGCGCTCGAGCGCTTGACGCCGAGCTCCGATCCGAAGTCGATCGTGAGCTTGATCGAGGGCTTGCGCGCCTCGGGAAACGGCTCGGCGGTGAGCACTGTCCCGACGCGCATGTCGATGGACGCGAAGTCAGGCATGGGCGTCGAGCCACTCCGCGATGTCCGTCGCTGGCCCGTCCCAGCCCGGCTCGCACATGATGTGATGGGCGAAGTTGACGTACGTCCTGAGCGGCGCGTCGTACTTCTTCGCGAGCGCGCGGGCCACGCGCGGCACGACGAAGTGATCCGCCGTCCCGCCGACCACGAGCACGGGACACGACACACGCGATGCCTTCACGCCGAGAACTCCGAAACTGAGCTCGAAGGCCGCCTTGCCGCTTTCGGGGATGAGGCGGGAGAAGAAACGATCACGCTCGTTCACGGGCGTGCGGTTGAACATCAGCGCGTCGGCGTCGCCGCGATCGGGCAGGACGGGACGGAAAAGCAGCAGCGCCTTCACGTACTTCACCTGCTTCCGCAGCAACAGCCAGCTGACCGGCGGAATCCAGCGCGGCGGCGCTGATGCCAACAGCACCATCGCCCTGCACGCCCCCGCCTCCGCCACCTTCTGCGCGATCAATCCCCCCATGGAGTGTCCGATGACGAGAGGATTGCCGAGGGACCGCGCGACGTCGAGCGCATCGTGGACGTAATCGCGGAGCGAGACCTTGCCGATGTCCCGGACGGGCCTGCTGCCGTGATGTCCGCGCAGGTTGATCGCGTGACTCTCGAAGCCGCGTCGTGCGAGAAGCTCCTGATAGCCGTCCCAGTACCAGGCGCCGCCGAACATGCCATGGATGAGAAGGACCGGCGGCTTCGTGGTCGGCGACGATGGGCGCTGGACCGCGATGGTGAGGCCGTCGACATCCTTGGGTTGTGGGACCACGCGTGCCTCCGCCTATCGTCGCCGGTTGAGATCGCGAGCGTGCCCGGCGAGTATACCGCGATGCAGCCGTTCATGGAACGCTACAGCCGGCACGTGCTCATCTGCACCGGCGGGTTCTGTTCGCCGAATCGGGATGGTCGCGAGTTGTACGCCCTTCTGCCAGAGCTGCTGGAGCGCGAAGGGCTTCTCTTCGGTCCTGACCGTGTGAAGCGCGGCGAGACGCCGTGCCTCGGCGTGTGCGCGGGCGGGCCAGTCATGGTGGTGTACCCTGACGGCGTCTGGTACGGCGGCGTGACGGCGGCGCTGCTGGAGCGGATCGTTCGTGAACACCTGCGCGACGGTCGCGTCGTCGAGGACGCGGTGTTCCACCGGCTCTAGCGCAGCCCCTTCGAGCGCATCAGCCCCGAGATCGCGCGGTCGTCGTCGGCCTCGGACTTGAGCTTCGCCACGACGTCCGCCTCAGTGAGTCCTTCTACGAGCTTCAGTGGTGGCGGCGTACCGCCGTCCTTCTCGCGCGGTGTCCCGGCGCGGCGATCGACATCCAGTACCGCCGTCACGGGCGTCGCTCCCCTGGCGCTCGTTCGCCTGATTCGCACCTCGGGACCGTGGGGCATCTTGCGGCGGTACAGAATCTCGTCCGACATGCGCCAAAGCTCACGAGGGTTCGCCGGGACGGCAAGTTATCCTGCCAGGGCGCGCAAGCGAGCGACACGCTGCTCGGTCGATGGATGCGTCGAGAAGAGCGCCAGCATTCCGCCGCCGCCCTGAGCCTGCAGCGGATTCACTTGCGCGAGCGGCGCGGCCGCCGGCGAGACGTTCATCGGAATCCGCTTGGCATAGGCATCCAGCTTCTCGAGGGCGCTCGCCAGCTGGAGTGGCTTGCCGGAGATCTCGGCGCCAACCGCGTCCGCCTTGAACTCGCGCTGACGGCTGATCGCAAGCTGGATGAGCGACGCCGCGATCGGCGCGACGAGCACCATGACGAGTGTCGCGATCGGGTTGCGGTTCTCGTCGTCGCGACCACCGAAGAACAGCGCGAAGTTGCCGAGCATGCTGATCGCGCCTGCCATGGTCGCGGTGATGGTCTGGAGGAGCATGTCGCGGTTCTTGATGTGCGCCAGCTCGTGGGCCAGCACGCCTTCGAGCTCTTCCGGCGGCACGAGTTGCAGAATCCCCTGCGTGACGCAGACCACGGCGTGTTCGGGATTGCGGCCCGTGGCGAACGCGTTCGGCTGATCCTGCGGCGCGATCGCGACCGTCGGCATCGGCAGGCCCGCGCGCTGGCGAAGGCGGTCGACCGTGGCATGAAGATCCGGCGCCTCCTGCTGCGTCACGACGCGCGCGCGGTACATGCGCAGCACCATCGACGACGACGCGTAATACATGAAAAAGTTCATCGCACCGGCGAAGAGCACTGCCATGAGCAGTCCGTTCTGCCCGCCAGCCGCCGCGCCGATCGCACCAAAGAGCGCGGTCATGCCGGCCATCAACACGAACACTTTGACGTTGTTCATCGTCGTTCCCTCTGTTGTGTCCGGATATGCGAAAGGCGAGACTTCGCGCACCGGACGGTTGGTCGTCCGACATCGCGAAGGTCTCGCCTGATCGTCCCGTGATCCGTGCGCACCGTGCAGGGGTTGCCCGCAGTCTTGACGATGCGCTCGCGCGGCTTGTCTCCGCCGCGTGGCTACTCCCCTTCTGTACGCTCAAATCTATCGAACAGCATGGTTCCTACAAAGGCCACCCAGTTAGCTTGAAGTCGATGTCAGACGCCCCGCGCCGATATCTCCTCGGCACCGCGAAGAAGCTCCTCTTCGACAACGAACCAAAACCGTCCGCGGATCCGGCGGACGATTTTCCTCGCCTGACCCCCAGCGCCCTCGAGAGAATCAGCATGTCACGCTCGCGCGATCGCATCCTCCAGAACCTCGACACCATGTACCGCGAAGCGTTCGAGCGCGCCAAGACGACTGGCGACGACGCGCAGATGGCCACGCTCGACTTCGCCTATCGTCGCGAGCAGCTCTACTTCGAGATCCTGCTCGACATCCGCGACGGCGTCGAAAAGCGGGCGTAGTTTCGTCAGGCCCCCGACTGCCGGCTCACCGATTCTTTCGGCGACGCAGCGTGCCGAAGATGGAGCCCGTCCGTCCCTCCATCCGCACCACCTCGGGCGCCTTGTCACGCTCCGGCCAGAGCAGCGACGCGACGACCGACAGGGCAAGGACGCCGATGACCACGCCCAGTGAGAGCATGATGTCGACGTGAAACCATCGCTCGCCGAGCATCTTCACGCCGATGAAGCTGAGGATGACCGCGAGCCCGTACTTGAGCAGGTAGAACTTGTCCACCACGGCGGCGAGCAGGAAATACATCGAGCGCAATCCCAGGATCGCAAAGATGTTCGACGTGAACACGATGAACGGATCGCGCGTGATTCCGAAAATCGCCGGAATGGAATCGACCGCGAAGATCAGGTCGGTGAACTCGACCAGGACGAGCACGAGCAGGAGCGGCGTGGCGAGCCGCCGGCCGTTCTGCACCGTGAAGAAGTGCTTGCCATGGTAGGTGCCTGTCATCGGCACGAAGCGTCGCATCAGCCGCACGACGCGATTGTTCTCCCCGTCGAACTCCTCGTCGTGCTTGAACATCATGCGGATGCCGGTGATCAGCAGCATCGCGCCGAACACGTACAGGATCCACTCGAAGCGTGAAAGCAGGAGCGCGCCGACGCCGATGAAGATTCCGCGCATCACGAGCGCGCCGAGGATGCCGTAGAACAGCACGCGATGCTGGCACGCCGCCGGAACCGTGAAGTAGTCGAAGATGACCACCATCACGAACAGATTGTCGACGGACAACGACTCTTCGATGACGTATCCGGTGAGGAACGTCAACGCGGTCTGCGAGCTCTCGAAGTACCACAGGCCAGCGGCGAAGACGACGGCCAGCGTCGCCCAGACGGCCACCCAGACCGCGGCTTCCCGCGGCTTCACCTCGTGCGCCTTGCGGTGGAACACGCCGAGGTCGAGGGCGAGCATCGCGAGCACGAACGCGATGAACCCGACCCATAACCAGATGTTGGTGGCCATGCGCCACAAAATTAACGAACTTGGCGCATGCGCTCCGTGTCTGTCATTCTCGCCCTCGCTTCGCTCGGCTGCACCATGACGACGACCACCACGACCATCGCCCCGACGATGACGCTCGCGATCGTCAACGCGCGCGTGTGGACCGGCGACGCATCACGCCCGTGGGCCGACGCCGTCGCCGTCACCGGCTCGCACATCAGCGCCGTCGGCTCGAGCGCGGCGATCCGCAAGCTCGCGTCGGAGGCGACACGCGTGATCGACGCGCAGGGACGGATGGTCGTCCCCGGATTCATCGACTCGCACGTGCACTTCATGAGCGGTGGGTACGGGCTCACGTCCGTGCAGCTGCGGGATGCCCGGACGCGGGAGGAGTTCATCGCGCGCATCAAGGAGCACGCATCCAGGCTGCCGCAGGGAGCGTGGATGCTGGAGGGCAATTGGGATCACCAGAACTGGGGCGGGGAACTGCCGCGTCGTGACTGGATCGACTCCGTCACGCCGAATACGCCCGTATTCATCCAGCGGCTCGATGGGCACATGACGCTCGCGAATTCCGCGGCGCTGCGCGCGGCGGGCGTCACGCGTGACACGAGGGACGTGGAAGGCGGCACCGTCGTGCGCGATCCATCGGGCGAGCCCACTGGGATCCTGAAGGACAACGCGACGTCACTCGTGGATCACGCCATCCCGGATGCGCAGCCGGTGCAGGAGGATGCGGCCGCCGATGCAGCGATGGCGTTCCTCGCGCGACAAGGCGTGACATCGGTGGTGAATATGGGCACGTGGCACGACCTGGAGATCTTCGAGCGTGCGCAGCGCGCGGGACGCATGCGCACCCGCATCTATGCCGTGGTGCCGCTCGCCTCATGGGAGCGACTTCGCGACACCGTCGCAACGCGAGGCCGCGGCGACGAATGGCTGCACATCGGCGGTCTCAAGGGGTTCATGGACGGCTCTCTCGGCTCGCACACTGCTCGCATGTTCGAGCCGTTCACCGATGCGCCCAACGACCTCGGGCTGTGGGTGACGCCGCCGGACTCGATCTATGCATGGGCCAGGGGCGCCGACGCCGCCGGGCTGCACGTGATCATCCACGCGATTGGGGATCGTGCAAACCGCACGCTGCTGGATACCTACGAGCGCATCGAACGCGAGAACGGCGAGCGGGACCGGCGGTTCCGCATCGAGCATGCGCAGCATCTCGCGCCGCCGGAGATCCCGCGCTTCGCGAAGCTCGGCGTGATCCCGAGCATGCAGCCGTATCACGCGATCGACGACGGCCGCTGGGCGGAACGCTTTCTCGGACCGGAGCGCATCAAGGGCACGTACGCGTTTCGCTCGCTGCGCGACGCCGGCGCACGCCTCGCGTTCGGCAGTGATTGGTTCGTGGCGCCACCCACACCCCTCGAGGGTATCTACGCCGCCGTGACGCGTCGGACGCTGGACGAGGCGAATCCGGGCGGATGGGTGCCCGAGGAAAAGATCACAGTCGAGGACGCGCTCCGCGCCTACACGTCAGGCGCGGCGTATGCGGAGTTCAGCGAGCAGCAGAAAGGCGTCATCGCGCGCGGCATGCTTGCCGATCTCGTCATCATCGATCGAGACCTCACGCGAATCCCGCCGGAAACAATCCGCGATGCACACGTCGTCATGACCATCGTCGGCGGCCGCGTGGTGTTCGACGTCGCTGCTGCCGCGTCCGTCCGGTAGCCAACCGAAATCCCAGTATCCGGCCCGGCAGTAAGCGGCGAAGACCACCTTGAATGAACGGCTGGAAGGCCTGTGCGCACCAGCCTATAGTTGGTTTTCCAGGAGGATTCCAATGAGATTCTTATCGCGCGCGCTGACCTTCTCCCTCGGCGCGATCTCACTCGCGGGCGCGCAGACAAAGCCTGCCGCAAAGAAGACTGCCGCCCCCGCGGCGCACGCGACGACGCTTACCACCGTGGAAGGCATCACGGAGTACTCGCTGCCCAACGGGCTGCACGTGCTGCTGTTCCCGGACCAGTCCAAGCCGACGGTCACCGTCAACATCACGTACCTCGTCGGTTCCCGGCACGAGGGCTACGGCGAAGGCGGAATGGCGCACCTGCTGGAGCACATGATGTTCAAGGGGTCCATGCATCACACGAACGTCCCGCAGGAGCTCACCGACCACGGCTCCCGGCCGAATGGCTCGACGCTCTTCGATCGGACGAACTATTTCGAGACGGTGCCTGCCACGGACACGAACCTGCAATGGGCGCTGGATCTCGAGGCCGACCGGATGGTCAACAGCTTCATCGCGAAGAAAGACCTCGAGTCCGAATTCTCGGTGGTGCGCAATGAGTTCGAGCTGGGCGAAAACAACCCGTTCCTCGTCTCGCTCCAGCGCACCATGGCGGCGGCGTACCGCACACACGCCTACGGCAAATGGCCCGCTGGCAGCAAAGCAGACATCGAGAACGTGCCGATCGAGCGGCTGCAGGTCTTCTATCGGAAATACTATCAGCCGGACAACGCGGTGCTCGTCGTCGCCGGCAAGTTCGACCCGCACAGGACGCTGGCGCTGGTCGAACGCAAGTTCGGCTCGATTCCGACGCCGTCACGCTCCCTCGACAAGGGCAACCTCCTGTTCCCGACATACACCGTCGAGCCGGTACAGGACGGAGAGCGCTTCGTCACCACGCGGCGCGTCGGCGACGCACAGATGCTGATGGCCGGCTACCACGTGCCCGCCGGGGCGCATCCGGATTTCGCTGCGGTCAGCGTGCTGCAGCACGTCCTCTCGAACAACCCGTCCGGCCGTCTGTACAAGGCGCTCATCGACACGAAGCTCGCGGGCACCGTCGATGGAAACGCCTTCCAGCTCCGTGAGCCCAGTCTGCTCCTCGTCTGGGCGGAAGTACGCAAGGAGCAGTCGATCGACAGCGTGCGCGCCGCGATGGAGCGCGCCCTCGACGCCGCAGCGAAATCCACGTTTTCCGCGGAGGAAGTGGACCGCGCGAAGACCGACCTGCTCAAGGACGTCGAGCTCGAATTGAACAACTCGGAACAGATCGGCTACCAGCTGAGCGAGTGGGCCGCGATGGGCGACTGGCGTCTGCTCTTCCTGAATCGCGATCGCATCGCCAGGGTGACGCCGGCCGACGTGCAGCGCGTCGCCAGCACGTACCTCAAACCGTCGAACCGCACCGTCGCGGTGTACCTCCCGACGGACGCGCCCGATCGCGCGGAGATCCCGGCGCTGTCGAGCGTGGCGGCCATGGTCGCGGACTACAAGGGCAAGGCGGCCGTGCAGGCCGGTGAGGCATTCGACGCGTCACCGCGCAACATCGATGCACGCACGACGCACGCCGTCCTGCCCAATGGCGCGCAGCTCACGCTGCTCCCCAAGCAGACGCGGGGCAATCAGGTGGTCGCCCAGATCGCCGTGCGCGTTGGCACCGAACAGTCGCTGACCGGCAAGGTCACCGCGGCGCAGCTCACCGCGGGGATGCTCTCGCGCGGCACGACGGCGCTGACGCGCCAGCAGGTGAAGGACTCGCTCGACAAGCTCAAGGCCCAGGTGACGATAGCGCCCGGCGGCAACAACGTCGTGACGACGATCGAGACGGTCCGCGACAACTTCCTGCCGGTACTGGAGCTCGTCGCGCAGGAGCTCCGTAGTCCGCGCTTCGACTCGGCGGAGTTCGACAAGTTGAAGCAGGAGAACATCACGCAGCTCGAGCAGGTAAAGTCCGAGCCGATCGTCGTCACGCAGCTCACGCTGCTGCGCAAGCTCGTGAACAAGCCGAAGGGCAACCCGCTCTACGTTGCCGCGCCCGACGAGTCCATCGCCGAGCTCACCGCGGCGACGCTGGCGGATGTCAGGTCGTTCCATGCGCAGTTCTACGGCGCGTCATTCGCTGACATCGCGGTCGTCGGCGACTTCGACCCGACGGCCGTGGCGGCCGCGGCCACGCGACTGTTCGGAGACTGGAAGAATCCACAGCCGTTCGCGCGCATCGTGCGCACCTATGCTCCGCAGGACTCGACCTCGATCGTGATCGAGACGCCGGACAAGGCCAACGCGGCGTTCTTCGCGGGTCAGCTGCTGCCGCTCCGCGACGATCAGGCGGATTTCCCGGCCATGGAGATCGCCAACTTCATTATCGGCGGTGGCCTCCTCAACTCACGCCTTGTCACACGCCTGCGTCAGAAGGAAGGCATCAGCTACGCGGCCCAGTCGGTGCTGCAGATCCAGTCGCTCGATCCGTACGGATTCTTTCTCGCCGTCGCGATCTACGCGCCGCAGAACGTCGATCGGGTGCTGCGCGCCTTCCGGGAGGAGATGGACCGCGTCCGCACCGAGGGATTCACGGCGCAGGAAGTCGACGCCGCCAAGTCAGGCTATCTGCAGCTCCGCAGCCAGACGCGCGCGAACGACAAGGAGCTCGTCGGTGTGCTGGTCGGTCGCCGCTTCGCCGGCCGCACGATGGCGTACGACTCGGAATTCGAGAACCGTGTGCGAGCGCTGACGCCCGAGCAGGTGAACGCGGTGGCGAAGAAATACCTCGATCCAGCGCACGTGATCGCCGTTCGCGGCGGAGACTTCAAGGGACATCCGCCGGAAAAGGCGACGCCGTAGTGGAATGACAACCTCTACTGGATCTTGCCGACGCAGAACGGAATCGCGTTGCCCACCACGTGATTCAGCACGATCTGGGCGTCCTTGGCGGTCAGCACGCCATCACAATCGGCGTCACCCTGTGGTAGCCCCGTCAGCCCGGCGGGCAGCGACATCGGTAGTCCTACGACGCCGTTCAGGATCGTCGCGGCGTCGAGGGCGGTGATCACGTCGCTGACGTCGATGTCTCCGCGCAGCCACCCGCCGATCACCGCCTTTCCGTTCCTGATCGTCATCCCCCGCAACAAGTCGCCGAACGATCGCGCGGCGGTCAGCTCGGTCACGACGAGCGTGAGCGGCGTGACGCTGGGAAACGTCGCGGTGACGAATTTGAACATCAGCCGCGCCGCGATCGCTCCGCCCGCCGTGCCGATGGCGTCCGCGGCAGTCAGCCGAACCGACCCCGTGCTCAATCGATTCATCGTCACCGGTCCGACGCCTCCCGCCAGCGCCGTGTCCAGCAGCATCACCGCCGGATCCCAGGTCACCTCGGCCACGTATGACCCAACCGCGACCCCAAGATCGGAGTGCAGATCGGCGATGAGATCGATCTCGGGCGAAAAGCCGACGCGCTGGTGCGTGGAGTCAGGCGAGAAGCCGACGGTAACGGGCGGTGGGAGCACGCGCGCCACACCGGCCACAGTGGACAGCTGCGGCAGCAGGTTCACGAAATCGGCGGCATTGAATTCCGTGAACACCGGCTGAATCGTCGTCCGCCGGCCGACCGTATCGTTCGCGATTCGGAAAAAGAGATTGGCGAGCGCGAACGCGCCGGTTTTCCCCAGGCCGTCCGCGGCGGTGAGGGACACGCTCGCCGCGTTGATGTATCGCACCGTGGGCGCCGCGAACCCGGCGACCTGCGGCCTGACGGAGTCGAGCTGGATGACCGTCGAATCCCACGAGATCGTCACCGCATACGAGCCGAGCGCCTTTCCGGACGTACCCATGCTCGCGGTCAGGGATACCGCCCTGCGCTGGTTGAGTACTCCGCTGATCGAATCAGGAGCGACGGACGCGGAGACCTGCGCCATACTCTGCGTGGGCACGACCGCCAGGGCCGCCAAAGCAGCGCCGGCGACACACGGACGGACGAGCGGAGCGAAGGGAAGGGGCGTCACGGAGCAGCCGCCAGCTCTTTCATGAGATCAGCGCCCTCGGTGGTGTTCAGCTCCTTCATCTCGAGGTGGAGCGCAGGCCGCACCCCGGGCTTCCGCAGTCGCAGGACGATCCTGACCACGCCGCCCTCCGGAAATCCGGCGGGTGAGGCGCCTGCGAAATTCACTCGACCGGGTTGCGTCGCGTTCTCGACGCGCATTCCTCCGTCCGCCTTCACGACGCGAACGGCGCTCACCACCGTCGAATCGAATTGCAACTCGCCGTGATAGCTCCCGATCTTCGCGGCGCTTTTCGCCGACAGCATCACGCAGACCGTGGCGGTCACGGACGTGTCGCGTGCGCGAGCTGCCGCCGCAGGCGCAACGGCGACAAATGCCTGCGCCTGAGCGCCCGCCTTCCGTCCAGCGCACGACGCAGGCGGGCCAGTATCCGGACCGACGAGCGTAGCGGCGGCCACGAGCGCGATCAGCGAGGGGAACACGGCAAACACCTGCACTCCTCCGTCCTACCTGGTCGGGGCGCGGTAGAGACCACGGGCGATCGACGTGTTCGCGCGTTGGTCCTGGAAGCCGACCGTGTTGAGCTCCGTGACATTCAAGGTCAGCGAGCCGAGCGCGTTCGCGCCAAGCACATTGAACTTCGCGGCCAGCAGCTCGTCATTGGCGAATCCTTCGGCAGACGCACCGGCGGCGAGCACGATCCCGTTCTTCGCGGGGTTGGCCATCACCATGCCGTGCGCGGACTGCCCGGATTCGACGAAGCGCAGCCGGGTGGAGTCGAAGGCGAGGCGGATCGTGAAGCTGCCGATCGGTCCCACCGCGGAGCCGCGGCGCGCCTTCACCCACACCGTGACCGAGCTACCAACGCCGGGATTGGCGTTGGAGACGGCGAGATACGCGGACACCGCCGTTGGCGCGACCACCATGGGCGCTGTCGGCAGCTGCACGGCTTTCTTGTCGTCGCTGCACGCGGACACCGCGGTCATTGCGGCGAGGAGCGCGAGGGCGCGGATGCGAGTGAGTACTGGCATGGTCGACTCTACAGAAGAGGTCAGTGGACGATGATCGGGTTCGCGACCTGGACGAGCGTCGCAAGCAGGTTCGTGCTGAGATCGCCGGACGTCATCTCCCGCGCGGTGAGCGCGAACGTGCCGGACGTCGCGGCGGCAGACGTCGTGAACTTCAGTCGCACCATCTCGAGCTTGCCGCTGTAGCCGCCAGACGACGCCATCGCAAAGGTGAACTGCCCGTTGGCTGCGCTGCCGTCATTGACCGTGATACCCACGCCGCTGCCGCCCGGGTCGTAGCCGGCATACGTGAGCTGTGCGGGGCTCCACGCAACGTCGATCGTGGTGGAACCCACGGTCTTGGGCGATGTGTGCGTGTCGATGTAGACCGACAGCGTCACCGTCTGGCTGGTGCCGTACGCGAAGCGGTCGACGCTGCTGATCAGCACCATGCCGCCGGCCGCCGAGACCACGGCGAGCAGGGAATCCTGAATCGCGGGATTGCTCGCGACGGTGGCGACGATGATCGCCTGACCCTTCGACACGCCGGTGATCGAGCCGTTCGCGGCGACCGTCGCGACCGAGGGCGAGCGCGAGGCGTACGTCACCGTCACGGTGTCCAGCGCGTTGCCGTCGGCGGATTTCACAATCGCGGGGCTGGCGACCGACGAACCGACGTCGACGATGCGCGAGTACTGGCCTAACGCGACGCTCGCCGGCACCTGCGCGATGATGGACGTCGCGGTGATCGAAACGGGTGTGAGCCCCGTCGCGGATGCCTCGAAGGTCTGCGCCGCGGACGCATTGCCGACCGTCATCGCGGTCTGGGCCCGGCCCTGAGCGTTCGTGAACGCGGTGTCCGGTGCCACGCGGCCGCCGCCCGACACGGAGCGGAATCGCACGACCACATCCGGCACGGGCAGATTGTCCGCCGCGCGCACTTCGACGATGAATGGCGAACCGAGCGTCTGGCCTTCGCTGGCGGACTGGCCGCCTCCGGAGATCGTGACGAGCTGTGTGGGTGGCGGCACGAGGCTCACGCGCACCGTGTCCTCGAGCAGGTTCGGCGTGAACACGCGCACGCGCGCCACGCCGCGGACTCCCTTTCCGACGAACGCGCCGCCGCCAACCGGGATGCTGCCCAGGTTCGGCTCGAGCACGTCCCACCTCCAGAAGGCGAGGAACTGCGGATCGGTCACCGGCGCATTGTTGACGTCGAAGGCAGCCGCCTCGAACGCGAGCTGCGCGTTCGCTCGCATGGCGGTGTCGCGCGGCGATATCCGGATCTTCGTGGCGTTAGTGCCGGGACCGACCCACGTCGTGACGACGACCGGCGTGGTGGACACGACGTCCACACCGGCCTTCGCAATCACCTGGGTGCTGCCGGTGAACACGAGCAGCGTGCCGCTGTACATCTCGAGCACGGCGTCGAGGCGCTCCTGCGACCCGCTGATGGTGACCGGCACTGCGACGACGATGGAGTCCTGGCCCTCGCTCACCGTGATGGTGGTATCCGCCAGCGTGTCCGTCGACGATGGCCGTACCAGCACGATACGCAGCGAGGTGATGCCGAGGTTGAACGTCTCGAGAGAGCTGTAGATCGCCGCGTCGTGCGTGGAGAATTGCGGCTGCAGTACGACGTGGGCGACGCGACCGCTACCGAGCGTGGCGTCGCTGCACGAGATCGCGGCGACCGCGGACAGCACGGAAAAAGCGGTGAGTACGTTGCGACGTCGCAATGAGGTACCGGGGAAGGCTTCAGGGACTGCAGACTTCACGACAAGCGCCGCTCGGCGACGGGCGTCGCCTCGAGCGGCAATGCGAAAAAGGCTCGCACCAGCTGGGCGAGCCCAGAAATTGGCAACTGCGTGTAACTAGAAGGAGGGCGGCACATTGCACGGCTGCGCGACGGGAGTCAATAGGGGCTATCGCCGCGAATTTTTCCGTGCGACACGTCACGGGACGCGGCGCCAGCGACTTCGTCACACCCTGCGTCCGTCGCGCCAGCCAGGCCGCGTGACAGCGAGCCGTGACCCGCGTCATATCGCTTTCTGCTGCGCCGACCACTATTTAGTGTCGTCGAAAACCCGAAGTACCGCGCCGCTCTTGCAGTATTAGCTCCTGACCACGAACCCACAGCCCCCAGGCGCTCTTGCCGCTGTACGTGCGCGGCGCTTATATGGGGTCCCTTCCCGCCCGGGCCCGGGCGAACGCCTCTCCTAACCGGAAGTCACGGCTTGATTAACAGAATTCTACGCCATGCGCTGCTGCTCGGCGTTGTCTTCGCCTGTATTGCGGCGCGACCCTCGGCTCTTTCCGCCCAGCTGCGCCATGGCGATGTGAGCGGTGAAGGGGTAGTCAGCGCGCTCGACGCGCAAGCCATTCTGTCGAGGGTCGTCGGATTGGGGCTGCCGGGCAACTTCATGCCGGCCAACGGCGTTGTGGACTGCGCCTCGGGTCGTACGGATCCGACCGCGCTCGACGCGCAGATCGTGCTGATGTACGTCATCGGGCTCAATGTGAGCTCGTATTGCGTCGGACAGACGTTCGGACCCGGCGCGACGACCGTCGCTCTGACACCACTCGACAGCTCCGTGCTGATCGGCAAGACTCGCGTGTTCAAGGCGATTCTTCGGCAGGCGGACAACCAGCAGGTCGCGCGTCCGGTCACCTGGACCAGCTCGGCGCCCTCGGTAGCCGTCGTCGACAGCGTGAAGAATGATTCGCTCGCCTACGTGCGCGGTGTCGCACAAGGCTCGGCGACCATTACCGCGTTCTCGGACGGCACGTCGCACGGAACGCCGCTGCAGGTCGTCAACTCGTATGCGGGTGTAGTCATCACGCCGCAGCGGGGCGACACGCTCAACCAGATCGGCATTCAGGCGACGTTCTACGCCCAGGACCGCGACAGCGTCGGCAACTTCGGTGTAAACCGGCCGAGCTTCTGGACGGCGGCGGACACGAACATCATCGCGGTTCGCAACCCGGCTGCCACCACCTCGCAGTATTACTCCTACGTCGAGGCGCGCGGCACCGGCACCACGTGGCTGTACGCCACATCGCAGCTCAACCCGGCGTACAAGGACAGCGTGCCGGTGACGGTGCAGCTGCCGTCGGTCAACTCGTGCATCGCGGGGACGGGCACACTGCATCCGTCCTATGCGTCGTACACCACGCCGCAGACGTGGACCGCGGCGACCAACCCGCACTTCATCGGATACAACGTGTCGTTTGCGGCAGGTGCGAACCTCACGATCGAGCCCGGCGTTCTCGTATGCGCGCAGAGCGGCGCATCGATCCAGCTTCATAACGGCGCGCGTCTCACGGCGCTCGGCACGGTGGCGAATCCGATCCGGTTCACCACCGACGATCCGTCCACGGTGTGGACCGGCATTCAGCTCGGCGACTATAC
>Ga0066652_100000429_pt1 | contig 20388 bp, 22 predicted proteins | sample GraSoiAngelo_101_FD_71413 | JGI IMG/M metagenome (GOLD analysis project Ga0066652, IMG submission 71413) | Grasslands soil microbial communities from the Angelo Coastal Reserve, California, USA - 14_0903_02_30cm | ecosystem: Environmental > Terrestrial > Soil > Grasslands | place: USA... | reverse complement strand
CGATCAGCGGCGACGGCCGCTACGTCGCCTTCCGCTCCGACAGCTCGAACCTCGTTCCCGGCGACACGAATGGCATCGATGACGTCTTCGTTCGCGACCGCCAGACGGGCACCACCGAGCGGGTCAGCGTCGACGGCTCCGGCGAGCAGGCAAACGGCGACAGCTTCGGCCCCTCGATCAGCGAGGACGGTCGCTTCATCGCCTTCCGCTCCCACGCCTCGAATCTCGTCCCGGGCGACGCGAACGGGAAGGACGACATCTTCGTCCACGATCGACAGACCGGCGCCACCGAGCTGGTGAGCGTGGAGAACGGTGGGACCCAGGGGGACGCCCCCAGCTTCGAGCCGGCGATCAGCGGCGACGGCCGCTACGTCGCCTTCCGCTCCGACGCCTCGACCCTCGTCCCGGACGACACCAACGCCTCGAGAGACGTGTTCCTCCGGGACACCGCGCCCGCCCCATCCGCGCCGGTGCTCTCGTCCACCGATCCCGGCTCCCCAGCGAACGACAACGCCCCCACCGTCCGGGGCTCCGCGGACCCCGGGACGACGGTGAAGCTCTACACGAGCGGCGACTGCTCCGGCTCACCCGCGGCCACGGGCACGGCCGGCGACCTCGCCCTGCAGGGGATCGGCGTCTCGGTCGCCGATGACTCCTCGACGGACTTCCACGCCACAGCCACCGACGGCGGCGGCAACGCCTCGGCCTGCTCGGGGCCGCTCGCCTACATGGAGGACTCGACCCCGCCGAGCGGGGGGCAGATCACCAGCGCGCTGCCACGGTTCGAGCTCTCGTCCCCGTTAACGGTCGCGTGGGGCGGCGCGAGCGATTCCGCGAGCGGTGTGAAGAGCTATTCGGCCTACGTGCGGAGCGCCCCCTACAACGGCGCGTTCGCGCCCGCGAGCGTGCTCGAGACGTCCTCGGGGCCGGGCAGCGACTCCTACGCGGCCCACCCGGGAAACACCTACTGCTTCCACGTGACCGCCACCGACAACGCCGGCAACGTCTCCGGTCCGAGCTCCGAGAGGTGCACCGCGCTGCCCGTCGACGACGCCGTCCTCGCGGGCGCGGGCTGGAGCCGAGGGAGGGGACGGGCCGGCTACTACCGTGGCACGCGCTCGAAGTCCTCCACGAAGGGGGCGGCCCTCTCCCTCGCCGGCGTCCGGGCGGAGCGCATCTCCCTCGTCGCGACCAGGTGCCCGGGCTGCGGCACGGTGAAGATGCTCCAGGGCCGCACCGTGCTGAAGACGGTGCGCCTCGCCGCCAGGCGGGTGAAGAAGGAGCGGGTCATCCCGGTAGCCAGCTTCCCGAGCGTCCACGCGGGGAAGGTGAAGCTCCGGGTCGCGAGCTCCGGCAAGCCGGTCATCGTCGACGGGCTCGGGATCAGCCAGGACTGAGAGTGGCGCGCGTCCGGTGCCCGGGTGACCCGCGGGCTCAGCCGCTGGTTGACTTACCGCCAGGGTCGACTCGGCTGCCGTTGACCTCGCGAAGGCGGCGGTAGAGGTGCTCGTCCGCGGGCCGCCGGGTCACCGCCACGGGGCGTTGCGTTCGCTCCTCGTGAGCCCGGATCTCGGCGGCCAATGCCTGGATGCCCTTCAGCGCCCGATCGCGATCACGCGCAGTGTCCGTCAGGGGGACTGCTGACACAGGAGTCTCCTTTCCCAGGGCTGGGTCGATCTGTTCCTCCGTCAGAGCCTGCTCCGGCGGTCCCGCGACAGTTCCGGCTCCGTTCCCATCAGCTCGGTGACGCTCTCGAATATCTCGAGGATGCTCTCGACGGCCTGATCCGGCGACGACGCGCTCACGACCATCGATCCGCCCCGGTCCTTCGCGACGCGAAGCGACCGGTCGGCGGTCTCGAGGAGGTCGTCCGCGGACATTCCGGCCGCCCACTCCGCCGTGCCGATCGAGACCTCCACCGGCGCGTTCGTCGCGCCGAGCGAAGCTGGTCTCAATCCACGGCGCAACCTCTCGGCAAGCAGGCCCGCCGACCGGGCACCGGTCTCGGGCAGGATGACCACGAACTCATCGCCTCCGAACCGTCCGACCACGTCGTAGGTGCGCACGCCTGCTTGCAGCGCCGCCCCGATCGCCGCGAGCCTTCGATTTCCCGCCAGATGCCCCGCCACCCGGTTCACCTGCTTGAAGCCGTCGAGGTCCAGGAAGCAGCACGACAGCCGATGGTGGTTCCTCGTCGAGCGGTCGATCTCCTCCGCCAGGGCCTCCACCAAACCGGCGTAGCTCAGGCAGCCGGTCAGGGGATCGCGACGGGGCCACGAGAGCGCGTCCCTCAAGCCCCCTGCGTCGGTCAGGCAGAGCGCGGCGGCCGCCGCGAACGATTCGGCTGTCCAGAGCAGGTGGGTCCGTGGCGGACCGGGTTGGCCCTCGTACTTCGCGCAGAGGATGGCCTCGACTCCGTCGGGCGAAGGGGCAGCCGCTCCGAGTACGTGCTCGATTGAGGCCTCATGCTCCGCAAGCGGGAGGGCGGGGTCGGCGGCGGCGCCGTTGACGGGCTCGAGAATCGGATTGCCGCCGTCCAGCAGGCGGGCGAGGAACTCACCGTCGAGCGGGCGCTGAGGCTCCCCGCGTCCGCTCCGGTCCCAGCCGGATACCAGCCGGGTGGAGCTGCGAGGCCCCTCTCGGACCAAGAGCCACGCGGCGTCGGCGCGCACCTCCTCGGCGAAGCACTCGAGCAGCGCCTCGTGCGCGCCGTTGGAGTGGCGATGGCCGCTCGGCGTGTTCGCGGCTACCGGGAGGGAAGCCGGTTCTGAGTCGAGATCGAGTTTCACTGCAGGCGCCGTCCTCGCATCGGTTGGATCACCGTGCGAGCCAGCGGCACCCGGCCACTGAGAATGACCTTCGGCCCGTCTCGCTTAAGTTGCAGACTCGCGAATCGCCGATAGCAATCGTTGAGCCGCAGCCCGCACTATAGCGAGACGGACGCGCCTCGGTAAGGATCCAGACCGCTGGCGCGGCCGGCGTCAGTTCAGGATCGAGCGATAGGCGTCGATGTCGGCGGCCGTCGCCAGGTAGCGGTCACGAAGCTCCGCGGTCTGATCCTCGATCGCCCCCGCGAGCACCCTCAGATCGCCGGCAAGCGCGGTGCGGTTCACGCTCACGGGAGCGCCGCCCGGCGGCAACGTGCCGGGGCGGTCCTCGTCCAGTAGATCAGCGAGGTTGCGAGACACCGTGCTGAGCTCGGAGGCCTCGCCCACGAGCGCTTGGGAGGTCTCCGACCAGTCGTTCGCCGCGACGACCCACAGCCAAAGCCCGCGCGCCTCGCGTTCGCTCAACATCGAGCGTCCTGTCCGAATAGGGAAGCTCTCATGCGATGCTCCTGACCCCGGCTCTCATAGAGGGTCACCTCGAAGGCTGAGAGGGGATGAGTACCGCCGAGCGAGTCATTCCATCGTACTCCTATTCCGGAGGCTCAACACGCTGTGTCGCAATCCGCGTAATCTCTCCCGAAAGGGGTACCCGACCCCGGAGGCAAGCAGTTGGCTGAATACGAAGAGCAACTGTCCGGCGGCGCGCTGCTCTCCGCGATCTCCACCAGGATCGTGGCGATCCTTCGCGAGCACTACGGCCGCGGGCCGATGAAGGCGAAGACCTACGTCCTGGACGACCTGATCGTCTGCGTGCTTCGAAACGGGCACACCGCGATCGAGCACACGATGCTGGAGGGCGGCGAGCCCGAGCGCGTCCTGGAGATGCGCCGCGATTTCCAGCGGGTGATGGGCCTCAAGTACCGCGAGCTGATCGAGGAGCTGACCGCGCGCCGCGTCGTCGCTTTCCTGAGCCAGACGCATGTCGATCCCGACATCACGCTCGAGGTCTTCTTCGTCGACCGCCCCCTCGAGGGCTTCGGCGCCGCCGAGTTGATCGAGCCCCCGAGGTTCGATCAGATCCACTCGAGCTCCGAGTGATCGGGCGACAGCGGCGCGGCCGTTTCGGACCGCGATATGGCGGTTTTGGCCTACCCCTGGGGGCGGCCGGCGAGCGTCAGGGCTTCATTGATCGTCCGGTCACGTTTCGCAACCGCCTGTTCGCTCCAGGCAAGCAGCCATAACGCCGCCTTCAGATCATCCGTCGCGGTCATCCCCTCGATGCGACTCTCGATCACTTCGAAGGGATACCGCTCCGAAAGCATCCGCTCGACCTCGCGCTTCGGGGCACTTCGCATTGCCAACCCTTCGTGCGCTCGGTTTCGCAGGTCAACATACTGCGGCCGGCCGGAAGTCCGCCAGCGCGAAGTCGCTGAATGGGCCTTTTTTCCGTTGCCCGGCCACCGTCACGCGGCGCGGCGGTCAGCCTCCTTGGGCATGACCTCGCGTGCCAACGGCTTCACACGCCTTTCATTCCGTGCCCCTAGGGTCGCCGGGAAATGGTCGATCCAAGAGGAGGGACGCGGTGACTACGAAGAGAACCCTGATCCGAGCCCCAGGGCCGCTCGCGCTCGCGGGGCTTGCGGTCGTGTTTGCGGCGACGCTCGGTGGCCCAGGCCTCGCCGGCGCGGCGCCGGGGTCGAAGGCGGGGACGATACGGTCAGGCGCTGGGCCCGGGTGGCCGCGGACGCTGCACCCGAGCGACTTCGTCGCTCGGGTCGACAACCCCTGGTTCCCGCTCAAGCCCGGCAGCAGATGGCACTACCGCGGGGTCGATCAGGACGGCGGCTTCACCGACAATATGCGCGTCACCCACAGGACCAAGACGATCGAGGGTGTGCGGGCGACCGTGGTCCATGACGTGGTCCTGAGGCACGGCAAGCCGCGCGAGGTCACCAACGACTGGTACGCGCAGGATCGCCACGGCAACGTCTGGTACTTCGGCGAGGACACGAAGGAGCTCGACCCGCACGGCAACGTGACCAGCCGAGAGGGCTCGTTCAAGGCCGGCCGGGACGGCGCGCGCCCCGGCGTCCTCGTCGCGGGCCACCCGCGGGTGGGGACGACTGCTCGCCAGGAGTACTACAAGGGCCACGCGGAGGATCACTTCAAGGTCCTCGACCGCAACGCCCGCGTCTCGGTGCCGTACGTCTCCTCCCACAACGCGGTGAAGACGAAGGAGTGGACGCCCCTCGAGCCCGGCATCCTCGAGCACAAGTACTACGTGCGGGGCGTCGGCGACGTCAAGGAGGTCACCGTCAAGGGACCGAAGGAGCGCCTGCGCCTGGTCTCCTTTCACAGCGGCTGACCGGACTGGAGCGCCTGCACCGCCCCGCGAGGCGGTGCAGGCCCTCCGGGCGGGCCGCTAGCGTCAGGCCGCGCTTCGCTCGGGCTGACCGGGCGGGGCCTGCGGCAGCACCGCTGCCTCTCGCATCAAGTCGTTCGCGCTTCGCCTCGGGACCGAGACCGCGAAGCCGAGCGCCGCCGCGAGGGCGATCAGGCACATCAGGAACGAGAGCGTGAAGCCGGATGAGGTGGCGATGCCGTCGGCGCCGAGGTTGCTCGCCAAAAGCGTCGCGGCCAGCTGCCCGCCGAACGCGCCGCCCAGGGTGCGGGTGACGGCGTTCATGCCCGTGGCCACGCCGGTCTGCTCCTGGCGGACGTTCTGGACGATCAGGTTCGCCATCGCCGAGAAGGAGAGTCCGATCCCGATGCCGAGCAGGCCCGCCGCCACGTAGATCTCCCAGGGCTGGCTTCGGTCGGCGACGAGCATGACGTAGCAGACGAGGGCGAACGCGGCGCCCCCGATCAGCGACCCCCGCGAGCCGATCCGGCGCTCGAGGAATCCCGCCATCTGCCCCACGACCACGATCGCGATCGTCGCGGGGAGCAGGTAGAGCCCGGCCACCGTCACCGAGGCGCCGAAGCCCCCGGTGCTCGCCGGCTCCTGGACCAGCTCCGGAAGGAGGATGAACGACGAGTACATCCCCACCCCGATCAGGAAGGCGACCGTGTTGGTGGTCCAGACCCCGCGGATCGCCATCATCCGCATGTCGATCAGCGGCTCACGGGAGCGGAGCTCCTCACGGCCCCAGGCGACGATCAAGGCGGCGCCCACGGCGAACAGGCCCAGCGTCTTCGGCGAGCCCCAGCCCCAGGTGCTGGTCTCGGTGATCGCGAGCAGCACGCCCGAGAGGCCGAGCGTCATGAGCCCGGCTGCGCGGTAGTTGATATCCGCCGGGGACTTCACGGGCGACTCGGGGATGTAACGCCGCGTGAGAAGGGTGGTCGCGACGATCATCGCCAGCGGGAACCAGAACAGCCAGTGGTAGGAGAGGTTCTCGGTGACGATGCCCGCGAAGACTACGCCCGCGCCGCCACCGATCCCGAGGAGGGATGAGACCAGGCCGATGGCGCCGGGGACGCGTTCGTTCGGAAACTCGTCGCGGATGATCGAGAACGCGAGCGGGAAGATCCCGCCGCCGGCACCCTGGATCACGCGGCCGAGGATCATCAGCCACAGGGAGGAGGCGATCGCGGAGATCAGCGTCCCGAACGCCAGCATCGAGAGCACCAGCATCAGCAGGCGCTCCTTCCCGTACATGTCGCCGAGCCGGCCGATGATCGGGGTCGCCACGGACGCGCTCAGGAGGTAGGCCGTCAGCACCCAGCCGACGGCGCTCTCGGACGTGTGGAGCGAGCGCTGGATCTCGGGCAGCGCGGGGACGACCAGCGACTGCAGGAGGGCGTAGGAGATGCCGCCGAGGGAGAGGACGGCGAGGATGATTCGAGGGCTCGGACTGGAGGCGCGCTGGACGATCGCCCGACCTTAGCAGATGCTTTGTTACCACTAAGAGTTGGTTCATGGTAACTTTTAGCCCATGCCAAAGGTCGCGAGGGAGAGTGGACCGCCGGGGATCGCCAAGCAGTGGCCGACGCTTCTTTTGATCAAGCTGGGCCGGATCACCCTGCACCGCTTCACCGAGGCGCTCGAGCCATTCGGGATTCGTCCCCGCCACGTCGCCGCGCTGATCGAGCTGCGGGACAGCGGGGAGCTGACGCAGCAGTCCCTCTGCGGCCAGCTCCATCTGGACCCGACGAATCTCGTGGCGGTCCTGAACGAGCTCGAGCAGACGGGCCTCGCGACGCGGCGCCGCGATCCCGCGGATCGCCGCCGGCACATCGTCGAGGTCACGAGGAAGGGCGTCGCCGTCCTCGAGAAGGTCTCCGAGGTGATGGATGGGGTGGAGGAGGACCTGCTCGCCGGCCTCGATCCCGCCGAGCGCGGGCAGCTCGAGGGCCTCATGACCTCGATCTGGGAGCGAAGCGGCGGCTATGAGGCCTGGTCCGAGGCAGCCGCCGAGCCCGCCGAGAAGGCCGCCTAGCCCGTCCGTCCCCGACCCGGCCGGCTTCGCGGCTGCTTTACGAGAACGACGTCGGCGAGCCGGGCCGAGAGGAGGGCGCTGTGGATGCCCTGGCCTCCTCGGACTTCGAGCCGGGGCCGCTCGCGCGCGTTGGGACATTGTGATCATGGGCGGACACCCACCACGGGAGAGCGACATGCAGATCACCAAGAGCTCAATCGAGACCGCCGCCGGTCCGGCCGAATGGTTCACGGGCACCGTCTACATCGACGCGGTCGCGGCGCCGTCGGGGCAGTCGCGCCTGCAGGCAAGCAGCGTCCACTTCACCCCGGGGGCCCGGACGGCGTGGCACACCCACCCGAACGGCCAGACCATCTACGTCACCGAGGGCATCGGCCTCTGCCAGCGCCGCGGGGGGGCCGTCGAGGTCATCCGCCCCGGCGACCGCGTGTTCTTCGAGCCCGGGGAGGAGCACTGGCACGGCGCTGCCCCCGACCGGTTCATGACCCACCTCGCGATGCTCGAGGTCGATGACGAAGGGAACCCCGCGACCTGGGGCGACCACGTCACCGACGAGGAGTACGACGCCGCATCTGGGTAGCCGCCGCGCGAAGGGCGCAGCCACCCGAATGCTCGCGCCTACGGCCGACTGACGAGTCCCGTCAGGCGAGCCTGGCGCATCCGCTGCGTTTTAGCTAGTCGTGGGGTCGGCCCGGGCGTCTGCGGCCGCCTTCTTCCGCGCAGCCTTCTTGGCCTGCTTCTCTTGCCGACGCTCGAGGAGCCTGCGTTCACGGTTGAGCTTCGCCATCGTGGTCTTCCGCTTGCTGCCTGAGGCCATGCCTCTTCTCCTTAAAGTGCCTGGACGTTCGCGGCCGCCGGGCCCTTGGCGCCCTGCTCGGCGTCGTAGCTCACCTTTGCGCCCTCGGCCAGCGACTTGAAGCCGTTGCCCTGGATCGCGCTGTGGTGCACGAACAGGTCATCGCCGGGGTCATCCGGCGTGATGAATCCGAAGCCCTTATCGTCGTTGAACCACTTGACTGTGCCTGTGGCCATCTCTCGGTCCCTCCGTGTGGTGCACTGCGAACGCGGAGGATGCCGAAGGCAACGACTGCGAAAACGCGGGGCACTGCTTTGGCCGAACGGATGCTCGACCCGAGAAACCAGTCTAGCCGCTGCTTCGCGCGAACAGCAGAAGCCTCTCGCGCTGCCGGCTCGGTGGACGAGAGCTGACCCGCGTCAGCGCAGGCACTCGCCCGCCGGATCCGAGCCGAGCTAGCGGCACTCTCGACGGCTGGGAGAGAGCTATCGCGCCTGCGCCGGCGCGGACCGATCGCCTGATTCCGGGGGTTGCAGCGGCGATCGCCGATCAGCCGACAACGAAGTTGAGGCCGACCTGACTCTCGAGCGTGGCGCTCGCCGCGTGCAACGAGACGTCCCAGGTCTGCTCGCCGACGACCCCGTCGACGGCCACGTTGCCCCAGCCCTGGAACGCCTCAACCGAGGCGCGTGTGTTGGGGCCGAACTGCCCGTCGATCGCGCCGGGACCGGTCCCCCACTCGCTCGCTCCGTTTTTGAGAACGGTCTGCAGGTGGTGGACGACCGGGCCGTGCGATCCCTCGCTCAGCGTCGGCATCGGGCCGCCGTCGGGGAGCGCATGCCAGGTTGCCGGCCCGACGATGCCATCGACGGCAAGCCCCGCGCCCTGCTGGAACTGCTTCACCGCCTTCTCGGTCGCCTGACCGAAGACGCCATCGACGACGAGCCCGAGATTGGGTGTGCGGCGCAGAGCTCGCTGCGCCCGGCGAACGACATCGCCGCTAGCGCCCGGAGCGATCGTCGGTTGACCTGGATTCGGCATAAGCACTCCCTTCTCGACCCGTGAAAATTCGCGGGGACTTTCAAATTGCCCCCTAAGTAGACGCTATTCGAACCCTGCGATCAAGGAGGGAATTGACATGCTCCGGCGTCTGCTGAGCGAAAACATCGCGAACTCATCACCTTCTCCGCAACGGAGTTGCTCTCCCACGCACACGGAACCGAAGGTCTCAGGCTCGACTCCTGACGGCCGCGCTTGGGGCGGGTCGAGCCCATCGTGCGCGCAAGCGCGGACCGAGCCAGCTTCGCAGCTGGGCCCGCAGGCCGCGGGGGAGCAGGAAGTTCCCGAGGCAAACGAGCAAGTCCCCCGGGCGCGGACGGCCGCGCCGGGTGGCTTCCCGCGGGAGCGCCCATAGGGCGCCGAGGCAGCGCTCCTCTGCGGCCTCGGCGCTCAGGATCGTCAGCAGGAACGACGCATAGGCCCGCGCCGTGACGAGCTCGAGTTCGCGGCACTCGCGGATGTGGGCGAGGCCGAAGCGCCAGTCCAAGCTCCTGCTGGCTCGCGGCCGGCCCTCGTCCACGCTCCGGACCGCGAGGGGCCCGGGCTCGGGCACGAACATCACGGCGGCGTTAGCCCGAGCGGCTGCCCGGACCAGCCAGTCCCAATCCTCGTGCTTCTTCAGGTCCTCCCGGTAGGGGACGCGTTCAAGCAGTTCCCTCCGCGTGAACAGCGTCGAGGTGTGGACGACCCCCTCGCCCCAGAAGAGGCCGCGCCGCGCGAGCAGGTACTCGCTGAGGTGCTCTCCGGGCTCCGGCAGCCTGCGCGGCCAGATCTCCGAACGCCCCCCGCCGCGGGCCTCCTCCCGGCAGGCGACCACCGGCAGCTCGTGTCCCGACGACCGTGCCGCCTCGAGCTGAAGCTCGAGCTTGCGCGGGTCCCAGAGGTCGTCGTCGTCGAGGAACGCGACCCACTCTCCCCGCGACTCGGCCACACCCGCGTTGCGCGCCCCGCCGGGCCCGGTGCGCGATGCGAGCTCGACCATCCGCAGCCGCGGATCGTCGACCTCGGCGATCGCGGACGTCGTCGCCTCATCCGGCCCGTCGACCACGACGACGACTTCGACCTCTCGGAGGCTCTGCGCGAGCGCGCTCCGCGCGGCGGCGACCACCCGGTCGGGACGCCCGACCGTCGGGATGACCACCGAGACGAGCTGGCTCACAACGGAACGGCGCTCGCCATCTCGGCTCGGTCCAGGCGCGTCACGTGCCGGTCGCGGTGGAACTCGTACGCAGACACCCTCTCGGGAGCGTCCCCGGGTCCGAACAGATAACCGGTGGCCTCGCCCAGGGCGCTCACGGTCAGGCCGAGCGCTACGGGCGGCACGACGCGGGGAAACACGCCGTGCTCCCGCGCCCTCCGCAGGTCGCGGAGCACCCGGCGCGCCCTGACGAGCGGGATGAGCGGCCACGCGCCGGCGTATGCCAGCTTCCGCAGCGGCCCCCAGCGTCCGCCACGAGCGCGCTCGGCCGCGAACGTCCGGGCATGCAGGAACGTGGCCCGGAGATAGACCGACAGCCGCGAGAAGTTGAAGTGCCGGGTCTTCGCCTTGGACTCGAGGTAGAGCCTGTGACCCCGCGCTTGGAGCTCCCGGTGGAGCACGCTCTCGGCGTTCAGCATCGGGTCGAGGTCGGCGCCGAGCCCGAGCAGCACGTCGCGCTTGTAGGAGCTGTTGTGGCCTGGCAGGTAGCTCACCTCCCCACTGGGCGTCGGGTCAAGCCACGGGCCGTACCCGGGAAGGAAGTCCGCCCAGCTGACCGCGCCGCGCGGGTTCGCGTTCGCCACAACCGGGCCCACGGCGGCCCACGGCTCGCGGTGAGCGGCGATAAGCGCCTCGGCCCACCCAGGCTGCGGGTACGAATGGTCCTCGGCGAAGACGACCACCGGGGCGCTCGCCGTGCGAACGCCCGCGGCGTTCCCGGCGGCGACCGACCGGACGGTGTCCACCTCGACGACGTGGAAGCCGTGAAATCCCTCCAGCTCGCGCTCGTCGAGATCGAGGCCGTCACGAGATGAGGCGACGATCACGAGCTCGATTACGTCGCGAACGGTCTGCGCCCCGAGCCAGGAGACGGTCCGCCTGATGGTGTCGTACCGGTCCGGCGTCACGAGGATCACCGACAGCTCCGGGGTCGCGGTCACGCCGGGGCGTGCTCCCATTCGCGGAGCTCGGCCAGCTCCACCGGTGCCCCGCTTCGCGCGCCCTCCATCGCCGCCTCGATCACTGCGAGGCTGCGGTAGCCGTCCCAGATGTCGGGATCCGCGCGGCGGTTCGCCCGCACCGACTGGACGAACCGCTCGAGCGCGAGCGGATAGGACGGCTCACATGCCGGCGCTCGCGTCCTCGTCACCAGGAACGAGGCGTGCCGCAGGCTTCGGATCCCGCGCCACATCCGTCTCAGCCGGTCACGTTCCCGAGTGGCCGGCCTGACGTCGACGTCAAGTGCGTAGCAGCGGTCGACGGTGAGCTTCCCGGCGGTCCCGTAGACCTCGAAGCGCTCCTCGTCCACGGCGCTCAGCGAGAACAGCGACTGCACCAACGTATCGTCGGCGAGCCGGAGCTCGAGCGCCGCGCTGTCATCGTCGCCGCGCTGGGAGCGCAGCTCGGCGAATGCCTCCCGCACCGGCTGGCCGAAGATGAAGTGCACGAGGTCGGCGTGGTGAGAGCCCAGATCGAGCAGCACGCCTCCACCGCTCTCCCTCGACCTCTTCCAATCCGGCTGCGCCAGTGTGGCCGGCGTCGAGAAGACCGACCGCGCGCCCACGACGTCGCCCAGCCTGCCAGAGCGGACGACCTCGCGCGCACGCCGGTAGTGCGGATGCAACCGGTAGTTGAGACCCACCATTCCCACGGTTCCCGCGCACCGCCACGCGTCGACAACGGCCCTGCCGTCGGCCAGGCTCGTGGCGATCGGCTTCTCGACGTAGACGTGCTTGCCGCTCTCGAGCGCCGCCACCGCCGCCGCGGCCTGCTGCGTGCTGGGCAGGCAGACCATCACGGCCGGGACGTCGGTCTCCGACAGCAGCTCGTCGTAGGTCGACACGATCACCGCGCGCGGCAGGAGCCGCTGCGCCTCCGAGCGCCTCCCGGGATCGCTCTCCGCGACCGCCGTGATCATGCAGCCCCGCAGCCTCCGGAGCGTCTCCAGATGGATGTCGCGCGCGACGCTGCCGAACCCGATTACGCCGAGCTTGAGCGAATCCACCGGCTGAGTGTACGTTCGTGGGCGTGGACACCACGATCCTGCTCGTCAGCGCCGACGAGGCTTCGAACCTGCGCCACTCGCTGCCGCTCGCGATCGCCCAGGACGGAGGCCGCGTGGTGGTGGTGGACAATGCCTCAAGCGATGCAACGGCCACGCTTGCCAGCGCACACGCAGTCGAGCGGATCGGCCTGGAGCGCCGCGTCTCGTACGCCGAAGCCGTCAACGCGGGCCTCCGTGGATCCGACGGGAACGCGGTGTTGCTCCTCAACGCGGACTGCTTCCTCTCGCCCGGCTTCCTGCGCGCCGCTCGGGCGCGTTTCGAGGAACCGAGCGTGGGATCGGTGGCGCCGAAGCTGATCAGGACGCAGGGGCCGTCGCCGGAGGCGCGCCTCGACCAGATCGATGCGGTGGGGATCTACATGCACCGCTCGCGCAAGAACGTACTCGCGGGACACGGGCGTCCGCTGCCCTCGTTCGACAGGCCCGCCGAGGTGTTCGGCGCCGACGGGGCGGCCGCGCTCTACCGACGCGAGACGCTCGAGGACTGCGCAGTCGACGGCGCGTTCCTCGACGAGGACCTCGAGTCGCTGGCCACCGACGTGGACCTCGCCTGGCGTGCCGCGGCGCTGGGCTGGCGCTGCGTGTACGAGCCGCGGGCGGTCGCGTGGCACATCCGAAGCTATCGCCCGTCCACGCGACGCCTGATCGCCAAGAACAACCGGCGCCTCGTCTTCCGCAACCGCTACCTGATGATCGCGAAGAACGATGCCCTCCGAGACCTCCTCAGGGACTTGCCGTGGATAGCTGCGTACGAGCTCGTGGCTCTCGGCTTTGCGATCGCCTGCGAGCCTCACCTGCTCCGCGGCTATCTTGAGGCCGCCCGCCTGCTGCCTGCGGCCAGACGCCGGCGCGGCCTCCTTCAGGCGCGACGCCGCGAGCGCGGGATATCGGCAACCCGGTTGAACGCGCTGCCGCCCTGACCGGCTCCAGGACAGACACGCTTTCGCCGCCGGTCGCTTTGGGGGCGTAGCCCAGCAGCAGTGCTGCTTCGCGCGAGAGGCGGAAGCCTCCGCCGCTGCCAGCTCCGGTAAACGAGAGCTGATCCGCTGCAGCGCACGGCTGCCCTCGATCAGTCCTGCCCTCGGCTAACGCGCCCAAGCTTGTAAACGGATGCGTCGGGGAAAGCCGCGAGCTTCTTCGCGCCCTGGGCCTTCAAACCGGTGCGCGGCGCAGTTTGGGCCAGTACTAAACGGAGGGTCTCGTGGCAGAGATGGTTGACGATGACGTACGTGTGGCCGTACGCCGCCTGACGTCGCGAGACGGAGTCGACAAACCACGGCGCCCAGCCCTGCACGTATAGCGCGTATGCCTGCATCGGCCCGTCGCAGACCGTACCGTCGAGACGGTCGTTGCCGGTTAGCCGCGGCGCGATCGCCGAGGCGATAGACGGGGCCGACGGCAGGCTGCTCGCGTGGTGGTTGGCAAGGTCGTCACGGGAGACGTGGAGGGCGAGGGCGACCGCGATCGCCACCGCCCCGATGCTCACCAGCGCATTCGACGCCTGTCCTGTGAGCGCTTCGCTCACCGGTCGCCAGCCGAGGAGCCCGCCGACGGCAGCGATCAGCGCCAGTGGGAGAAGTGGAAGCCAAACGCGGGTGGCGTCGGGGCCCGTCAGGTAGCTGTTCGTGGCGATCACGCCCGCGACCACGAGCACGAGCGCCACGGCGAGCGGGAAGGGCCCCCTGTCGCGACGGACGACGGACACCATGGACAGCGCGAAACCGGCGACGAGGATTGCCGTGGCCAAACCGAGCAAACCACTCGTCCACAGCCGCCACGCCTCCGGGAAGACGGCGAGCCCCTGTTCCGTCTGACCGGACGCCCCCAATGCCGGGTGGAGCGTCTGGCCCACGGTCCCGAAGTGGATCGCCTGACTCAGCGTCCCGAACGTCAGGTGGAGCGTCTGGTCAAGCATGTCGCCGAGGATCGGCCCGTAGAGCAATGCGGTGAAGCCCAGCGCCGCGGCAGTCGCGATCGCAAGGCGGACGAAGAAGCGGCGCCGGTCTTGGGACTGGCCGAGCAGCCCCGCGAGGGCGAGACCTCCCACCAGCACCGCGAACGGGTAGGCGAACACCGGCACGGTGTAGAAGCCGAGCCCGCAGATCAGGCAGAACAACCCCCAGTAGGCCGGATTGCTCGAGCGCAGGAGGGAAGGGACCAGGGCGAGCCCCGACACCGCGGCGAGCGACTCGAGCTCGTATCCGCGCGCGTTGGTCGAATAGTCGACGAGCTCAGGCGATGCCGCCACGAGCGCCGCCGCGACGAGGGCGGCTGGACGACCGTAGATGCGAAGCGCGGCGACGTAGGCGACCAGCGGTAGCAGGACGCCCGCGAAGAACACGGGTGCTCGGATCACCTTGTACCCGTCCCCGGCCAGCGAGACCGAGATGTGCATCAGGAGGTTGCTGAACACGTGATTGTTGACCGAGTCGTAGGTGCCGGTGAGATGCCCTACCGAGGTCGACCCGTAGGCGAGGAAGGAATACGACTCGTCCCACCGCATCGGCGCGCTGAGGAAGTGGAGCCTGAGTAGTGCCCCGGCGGTGACGATCGCCGCGAGTGCAAGCGGATGAAGCCAGCCGGCTTCGCGGAAGTAGCGGACCACTCCCATCCCGGTTTCGCGCAGGGCCTCGCCGATCGCTCGGCGGGCGAGCACGGCAAGCGACAGCACGACGACTATGGCGGCGATCAGGTTCACCGGCACGGCTTGCGCAAGCTATCCATCCGGAGCACGCACTGAGCCAAGCGCTGTCACCGGCCCGCTACGCGTAAGCGGGAGGGCCAGCAGAGCGTTCAGCGCCGCGAGGCCCCGAGCCGCTTTATCAGTCGGCGAGCGAGCGCGGCCGGAACGGCGAGAATCGCCGTCGAAAGGTGAACTACGTGGAGAGGCACCCCGGTGACCGCCTGGACAGGTCCCCTGCGCCGGAGGAGGAGGCGGTAGAAATCGGCGTTGAGGACGACGAGCGCGGCGATGCCGGCGGCGACGGGCGTGGCGCGGCGGCGCAGTGCGCCGATCGGGACGAGGATTACCGCGAGCGCGCTCAAGCGGTTGCGCCACCCGACGTTCAGGGCGTTGGCGCGAGCCGCCCTTTCGATGATCAACTCCGCCCATGGAACGCCCCGTCGCGCGAAGTCCGTCCAGATCATCTCGGAGAGCGTCCAAGCCTTGAGGTGCGTGCCCTGCACCTCGGGGTCCAGCGCGATGCGACCGCCGGAGCTCGCCAGCCGGGTACCGAGCTCGATGTCCTCGACCGACGGCCGGGGAAAGCGAGCCGCGTCGAACCCTCCCACCGCGAAGAACGTCTCGCGTCGCACGGCGCCCAGGCCTGCCCAGAACGTCGACGCGGCCCCCGCCCCACGATGGTGTACGCAGTGGTGGAGGAGGTTGCGGAACCCCGAGACCGGGTCGGGGGCCCACGGCTCGTCGTCATAGGCACCGAACATGGCAACCAGCTCGCGATCGCGAGCGAATGCCCCCCGGAGCCGCTCGAGCGAGTCGCCGCGAACGAGGACGTCGGAGTCCACGAAGACAAGCACCTCACCTCGGGCCCCGGCGGCGCCCAGGTTCCGCGCCTCGGCGGGACCCAGATTGTGCTGCTCGACGACGATCACCTCGTCGTCGCGTCCGACGGCAGCCTCGATCGCCCGCACGCACAGGGACAGGGTCGGTGGAGCGTCGGTTGCCGGCACGATCACGCTCAGGCCCGGCGCTGACCCAGCGCTCTTCATCGCGCGATGCCCTCCACATGCCGAGGCTCGGGGCTGTCCTCGCCGAGGTAGCCTTGCCGCACCTGCTCGAACGGGCCGTCATCGGCGATCTGTCCGTTCGAGATCAGCAGCGCTCGGGGGCAGAGCCTGGAGAGGATCTCGTGATCGTGCCCGGCTGCCACGACGATCCCGCCGCCGGCCAGCACCTGCTGCGCGGTCGCCTCAAGCACCTCGCGGAAGGCGTGATCGAAGGCCTCGTGAACCTCGTCAAGCAGGATGAGCTCCGGGTCGCACTCGGTCGCTGCGGTGAAGGCGAGTCGCGCACACATCCCCTGGGAGTAGCTGGAGGCGGGGAGCTCGAAGGAATCGCCGAGCCCGCTTCGCTCGCGGATCGCATCGAGTTGCCTCTTGGCCCGGGCGCGGGAGGCGCCTCCGAGCACTGTGAGCAGGACCGCGTTCTCACGACCGGTGAGGGTCGGCAGCAGCCCCGCATCGATCGAGAGCATCGATCCCGGCCTGCCCTCCACCCGGATCTCGCCCTCGTCTGCCGGCAGGACGCCGGCCAGTACGCGGAGCAGCGTCGTCTTGCCCGACCCGGTGGCGCCGATCAGCGCGACCCCTTCCCCGGGGCCAATGTCGAGGCTGAGATCGCGCAAGCCCCAGGCCTCGGAGGTTCGCAGCGCGAGCTTTGCGCGCATCGGGGTGACCAGGTCGCGCTGGCTGTCGAACAGGAAGCGCACCCCCAGGCCCCTGACCGAGATCGAAGCGGTCATGCGACCTTCGCCAGGTGTCGCTGCTCTGAGCGGAAGATCGGCAGGAAGACGGCAAGGAGCGCCAGAGCGAATGCGAGCGGGTAGAGCAACTCCCAGGCATGTGGGGCATGGCCGTACAGAAGGGCGTCTCGATAGGCCTCGAAGATCCCGGTCAGAGGATTGATCCGGATCAGCTCGTTGGCAGTTCCGTGGATCTGGGAGAGCGCCACCACTCCGGGAGCCAGGAAGTAGAGGATCCGCAGGGCGCTGAGAGCGAAGGGGATCAAGCGGCCGAACCAGACGCCGAACAGCATCGCCGGGTAGGAGGAGGCGAGCGTGAAGATCAGGGTGACGGCGACCGTCGGCACCAGCCAGAGGGCCGCGACGGTGGGGGGGATGCCGTAGACGGCCATCATCAGCGCCAGCAGGCTGAGGCTGGCGGCGAAGCCGAGCGTCTCGGTGAGCGTCACCGCCGCGGGCAGCAGCACTCGCCGGAAGTCGAGGTCAAGGATCAGCGATCGACGCTCGCGGATCAGGCGCATCGCGGCCATCATGGCCAGGATGAAGATCTGGAAGGGGACGACGGCGCAGGCCACGCTCAGGCCCGGCGCCTCACCACCGCGGTGGACGATGAAGGCAACGAAGATGAGGTAGACGCCGGCGACCGCATACGGGTCGATCAACCACTTCACGGCCCTGGCGGGGCCGCGCCCATAGCGGTCGCGGAGATCCGCCATCGCCAGCGCGATGAGCATGTCCCAGTACGCCCTCGGGGACCTCACGCGAAGATGGTTGGTAGTGGCGGTCCAGCCGAGCCGCATCGGCCTCGATCCTAGAAAACCTGATCCCAGGGCTATATCCCCATAGAGTCTCGGCCGTGATCGACTCGCCCCCCGCCGCGAACCTGGGAATCGCGGTACTCGGCGCGGGGCCCGCCGGGCTCACGGCGGCCCACGTGCTCTCGCTGCGCGACCGTCGCGCCGCCGTGATCGAGGCCGAGGGCACGGTAGGGGGCATCGCCAAGACCGTGGAGTTCAAGGGCTACCGCTTCGACCTCGGCGGCCATCGCTTCTACACCAAACTGAAGCCGATCGAGCGGTTGTGGGAAGAGGCATTGGGGGAGGAGCTGCTGCGGCGCCGGCGGCTCTCGCGGATCTACTTCCGGGGACACTTCTTCAACTACCCGCTGCGGGCGGAGGATGTATTCAAGGGGCTCGGCTTGGTCGAGTCGGCACGCTGCGCGCTCTCCTACCTCTACTGGCGGGCGCGCCTGCGAAAGACCGAGCCGCAGAGCTTCGAGGACTGGGTCGTAGGCCGCTTCGGAAGGCGCCTCTACGACGACTTCTTTCGCTCCTACACGCAGAAGGTATGGGGGGTGCCGGGGTCGGAGATCCGCGCCGAGTGGGCCGCGCAGCGCATCCAGGACTTCACCCTCTGGAATGCCCTGCGGAACATCATCCGTCCCAGCCGGGACCCCGCCCGCACCCTCATCGAGGAGTTCCGCTACCCGCGGCTTGGCCCGGGACAGATGTGGGAGGCGTTCCGGGAGTCGGTCGAGAGCAGGGGCACGCCGGTGCACCTGAAGCGCCGCTGCGTGTCCGTGCGCCACGAGGGAAACCGCATCGCGGCGGTGGGCCTCGCCAGCGAGGGCGAGGCGAGCGAGCACACGGTCGATGGGCTGATCTCGACCATCGCCCTGCCCGACCTGATCTACGCGCTCGAGCCACCGGCGCCCGAGCCGGTGCGCGATGCCGCCAGACGGCTGCGCTTCCGAAACCTCTGCCTGGTCGCCCTGATGACGAACGAGCCCATTCCGTTCGCCGACAACTGGATCTACCTTCACGATCCGGGCACCCTCGCGGGGCGCGTGCAGAACTTCGGCGCCTGGAGCCCTGACATGGTGAGACCGGGAACCACCTGCTTGGGAGTCGAGTACTTCTGCTTCCCGGAGGATGAGATGTGGCGGATGCCGGACGGCGCCGCGATCGAGCTCGCCAAGGCCGAGCTGGGAAGAATCGGACTGATCGATCCGGCGCTGGTCACCGACGGGGTCAAGGTGCGGGTGCCTCGGGCGTATCCGATGTACGACCCCGGCTACCGCGAGGCGGCTGCGGAGGTCCGTGGCTTTCTGGAGAGCTTCACCAACCTACAGACCTGCGGACGCAACGGCCTCCATCGCTACAACAACCAGGACCACTCGATGTGGACCGGGATCCTCGCCGCGCTCAACCTGACCGATGGCGGCAACCGCGACCTGTGGTCGGTGAACACCCGCGGCGAGTACCTCGAGCAGGCCGGCGATTCGGAGGACGCCCTGGAGACGATCGACCTCTTCGGCGATTCCTAGCCGCGGCTCGTCACCCGGGCACTCCTGCGAGCTCGCGGTCCAGTGCCAGGCGCCTCGAGAGAGGATCGTGCTCGTGGAGCGGATACGTTGCCTGAGGTCTGACCAAGTCGCCGAAGTCGTTGCGCACGGGGGAGATATACGCGTACTGGAGCTGGTAGCGGGGATTTCGCGGGTTGCGGCTGCCGAAGTGAAAGCAGCTGCTGGAGTCGATGAAGAGGACGCTGCCGGGCTGGCCGGTGAAGGTGAGCCACTCGGAGGGGTCGACGTGGCTCGCGAATTCCTCGTCGGAGACGCGGTGGGACGAGCCGCGCCGGCTATAGCCAAGCTCGGCGGCCACTCGCCTTGACGTTGCTTCGCCGACGAAGTGCAGCGCACCGTCCTCGGGGCCGATCTCGCGTATGGCGACGATCAGGTACACGGTGGGGAATGAGTGGTAGTCCGTGTGCCAGAGCTGACTCGAGCGCCACGGGCCGGCCGCCTGAGGATCGAACCTGGTGGTCGACTCCATCAGCCGGACCCCGGGTGGCGTGTCGCCGGAGAGGCAGGGGACGAAGCCGCAGTGCCGGGCCACGGGCTCCAGCGCTTCGGGGGTGGTGGCGAAGTCGAGGATCGAGCCGTAGCGTTCCCAGGCGCGCTCCGGGAGGATGTCGAAGAGGAACGGTTTGCCGTGAAAAGGCCAGCGACGCCCGCCGCGCTCCTCGATCACCGAGTTCATCTCCTCGATCACCGCGTCGAGATGCGGAAGCGAGCCGGAGTCGTCGCGCGCCCAGCCATCGCGCATCTCGAGGGTGAAGGAGTCACCGCGGCCGGTAGCCTCGCGCTCGCCACGCAGCTCGCCGAGATGGCGCTCGAGACCCCGCCGCCTGCCGTCGAGCGAAGCGCGGAAGCGGCGCGAGCTGAGCGAGCGGCCCAGCCGGGCGGTGCGCTCGACGCCCAGCAGCGCCATGTGATCGCGCCGCAGCAGCTTCGCGGGGGCTGCGATCGGGTTGAGTGGCGAGGCAGGGCTCATGACTCGGCCGAGGAGATCAGCTGGGTCTCCAGGAACTCCTCGATCCCGGCGCGCCCCCCCTCCTTGCCGAGGCCGCTTCGCTTCAGGCCTCCGAAGGGAAGGTGGGGGGCCACGGGGAGCGGGTCGTTGATGCCGATCACGCCGTAATCGAGGGAGGCGGCGAGACCCTCGGCGCGCCCCCGGT
>Ga0066652_100000427_pt1 | contig 20421 bp, 25 predicted proteins | sample GraSoiAngelo_101_FD_71413 | JGI IMG/M metagenome (GOLD analysis project Ga0066652, IMG submission 71413) | Grasslands soil microbial communities from the Angelo Coastal Reserve, California, USA - 14_0903_02_30cm | ecosystem: Environmental > Terrestrial > Soil > Grasslands | place: USA... | reverse complement strand
CTTGTAAATGAGAATCCTGAAATACCGCAAGAGCGATCGTCCCAAGGCGGTCAATCGCAAGCGCCACGCGGACAACGCGGCGCGGGTGAAGATGCACGTCACCAAGGGTGACACCGTTCGCATCATGCGCGGCGACGACAAGGGCAAGACCGGCGAAGTGATCCGCGTCTTTCCGAAGAAGGGCCGCATCACCGTGAAGGGCGTGAACATCGTGAAGCGGCACCGCAAGGCGCGCCGCGCGGAAGAGCAGAGCGAGATCATCGAGTTCGAGGCGCCGATCGCGTCGTCGAACGTGATGTTGATCGACCCGAAGTCGGACGACGCCACGCGCGTTCGCATGCGCATCGACGAGGACGGCACCAAGGAACGGATCAGTGTGAAGAGTGGCGACGCGATTCCGCGGTCGCGCTAGGCTGACATAGCGAGCAGGGACGACATGGGAACCTCAGCGAAAGAGACCAAGAAGAAGGGCGGCAAGGGCGGAGCGGGCGGAGCGGGCGGAGCCCCCGGCGCGCCGGGTGGTGGCGGCCGTACCAAGGACCGCGAGAAGCGGACGCGCGGCCCGCACGCGGGCGCCAATCTCCCGGTACCGCTGCCGCGCCTCCGCGACTTCTACAACAACACCGTGCGCGCAAAGCTGCAGCAGCAGTTCGGCTTCACGAACCCGCACGAGATCCCGGCCGTGGAAAAGGTCGTGATCAACGTCGGGCTGGGCGAGGCGATCAAGCAGCCCAAGCTGCTCGAGGGCATCGTCGAGGAGCTGGCCACGATTACCGGGCAGCATCCGGTGAAGAAGAAGGCGAAGAAGTCGATCGCGAACTTCGGGCTGCGTCAGGGCCAGGAGATCGGCGCGGCGGTGACGCTGCGTGGCGCGCGGATGTGGGAGTTCCTCGACCGCTTCATCGCGGTCGCGATCCCGCGCATCCGCGACTTCCGCGGGCTCAGCACCCGTTCGTTCGACGGCAGAGGGAACTACTCCCTCGGTCTCAAGGAGCAGATGATGTTCCCGGAGATCAACTACGACGACATCGAAATGATTCACGGAATGGACATCACCGTGGTGACGAGCGCGACGCGCGACGACCATGCGCTGGCGCTGCTCAAGGAGCTCGGCATGCCCTTCCGCACGACTGAAGAGAAGAGAGGCCGGTAATGCCACCAAAATCGTTGCTCGAGAAGGCCAAGCAGAAGCCGAAGTTCAAGGTGCGCGCCCACAACCGCTGCAATCGGTGCGGCCGGTCGCGCGCGTACCTGCGCCGCTTCGGCCTGTGCAGAATCTGTTTCCGTGAGCTCGCGCTGTCGGGCATGATCCCGGGCGTGCGCAAGGCAAGCTGGTAAGACTCACACGAAATCCTCCGCGTCTCCGGATACGGGAGGTAAAGGAAAAACCGCATGAGCATGACTGATCCGATCGCCGACATGTTGACGCGCATTCGCAATGCGTGTCAGTCCAAGCACCGCCGAGTGGACATGCCGGTGTCACGCATGAAGACCGAGATCGCGCGCATCCTGAAGGAGAACAACTTCATTCAGGACTACGCCACGATCGACACCGACGACGGCAAGAAGCTGCTGCGCGTCCGCCTGCGCTACTCGGGGGGCGAGCCGGTGATCCGCGAGCTGAAGCGCATCTCGTCGCCGGGGCTGCGCCAATACGTCGGCGTGCAGGAGATCCCGCGCGTCCGCAACGGCCTCGGCATGGCGATTCTATCCACCTCGAAGGGGCTGATGTCCGACCGTGAAGCGCGCCAGACGCGCACCGGCGGCGAGCTCCTCGCGCTGGTCTGGTAAGCAAGGGAGATCACGATGTCACGAATTGGAAAACTGCCCGTGCAGGTTCCCAAAGGCGTCACGGTGACGGCCGACGGAACCACCGTCACGGTGAAAGGACCGAAGGGCGAGCTGCGTCGCACGTTCCACGAGGATCTCGGGATCAAGGTGGACGGCGATATGGTGCTGGTGTCGCGACCATCGGACGAGAATCGGCACAAGGCGCTGCATGGCCTGACCCGGACCCTGATCTCGAACATGGTGGAGGGCGTCACCAAGGGATACGCCAAGACGCTCGAGATCGCGGGGGTCGGGTACAAGGCCGAGCCGCGCCCATACGGGCTGCAGTTCGCGCTCGGTTTTTCGCATCCGATCGAGTTTCGCGCGCCGGCGGGCATCAAGCTCACCGCGCCGAATCCCACGACGGTGCAGATCGAGGGCGCGGACAAGGAAATCGTCGGGCAGGTTGCGGCGGAGATCCGCGGCCTGCGTCCACCCGAGCCATACAAGGGCAAGGGCATCAAGTACGCGGGCGAGATCATCCGGCGGAAAGCCGGTAAGGCGGGAGGCAAGTAATGCGCATCGTTGGCATTCCAAAGACAGGGGCGGAGCGGCGCTACAAGCGGCATCTGCGCGTGCGCAACAAGATCGCCGGCAGCGGCGAGCGCCCCCGCCTCGTGGTGTTCCGGTCACTGAAGCACATCTATGCGCAGCTCGTGGATGACACGACGGGGCGCACGCTGGCGACGGTGTCCGACCTGAACATCGAGCAAGGGAAAAAGGGCGAGCGGGCGGCGGAAGTCGGCCGGCTCATCGCCGAGCGGGCGAAGACGGCGGGAATCAGCCGCGTGGTGTTCGACCGCGCCGGTTACAGATATCACGGCCGCATCAAAGCGGTCGCGGACGGCGCCCGGAAGGGCGGCCTGGAGTTCTAATCACATGTCTGAACAGAATCCTGAAGGCGGCGCGTCGGAAACGACGGTGACCAAGACTCCTGCTCCGGTCGAGCGTCCTCGCGGACGCGGTCCGGGTGGCGGGGGCGGAGGCGGCGGCCGTGGACGCGGTGGTCCCGGCGGCGGTGGCGGTGGCCGTGGGCGCGGTGGTCCCGGCGGCGGCGGCGGTGGCCGCGGCCGTGGCGGACCCGGTGGTGGTCCCGGTGGTGGTCGCGGCGGTCGCGATGGCGGTCGCGATGGCGGCCGCGGCGGTGACCGCGAAGGCAGTGAGCTGATCGAGAACGTGGTGGCGATCAACCGCGTCGCGAAGGTCGTGAAGGGTGGCCGTCGCTTCTCGTTCAACGCGCTCGTTACCGTCGGCGACGGCAAGGGCCGTGTGGGCTTCTCGACCGGTAAGGCGAACGAAGTGTCCGAGGCGGTCCGCAAGGCCGTGGACGGCGCGCGTCGCCGGATGGCCCAGGTGCCGCTCACAGGCAGCACGATCCCGCACGAAGTCATCGGCAAGCATGGCGCGGGTCGCGTGCTGATGAAGCCCGCGGCGCCGGGCGCCGGCGTGATCGCCGGCGGTGCGGTGCGCGCCGTCATGGAGTGCGCGGGCATCTCGGACATCCTGACCAAGAGCCTGGGTTCCACGAATCCCCACAACATGGTGCTCGCGGCGATCGACGGGCTGATGCAGCTCACGACGGTGGAGCAGATCGCGCGCGAGCGCGGTGTCGAGCCGTCGTCGATCCAGTACAAGTCGCGCGCGAAATCGAGGGAGACCGCGTAAATGCCGCGTACATTCGTCTGGCACCCCACGCGGGGTCCGAAGAAGGCGCCCACCTTCGAGCTGCCGGAAGGCGGCAAGGTGCGCATCAAGCAGATCCGCAGCGGGATCGGCCGGCCGTGGCGGCATCGCGCCACGCTGCGCGCGCTCGGTCTCAAGCATCACCAGGACGTCGTGATCCAGGCGGTCACGCCCGGACTGCGTGGACAGATCAATCAGGTACGCCACCTCATCGAGGTCACACCGGTGACGGGCGGGGAGAGCAAGTAGAATGGCGACGACCAAAAAGAAGACGGCCGACGCGAAGGACTCCGGCGCGCCGCGCATCGGGCTCGACAACCTGATGCAGCCGCGGGGATCGCACCGGGGCCGGAAGCGGCTCGGCCGCGGTCCGGGATCCGGCACCGGCAAGACGTCCGGCAAGGGTCACAAGGGCAGCAAGGCGCGCACGGGCCACGGCGGTCCGGGCGGCGGCAAGCCGCATTTCGAGGGCGGCCAGATGCCGCTCACGCGTCGCGTGCCCAAGCGCGGCTTCACGCCTCCCTTCCGCGTCGAGAATCAGGAAGTGGCGCTCGAGGACCTGGCGCTCGTGCCGGGCGGCGAGATCACGCGTGATTCGCTCGTGGCGGCCGGCCTCATCGACGACGGCAAGGGTCCGCCGAAGGTGCTCAACAACGGCGAGATTTCGTCGGCGATCACCGTGCGCGGCGTCAAGCTCAGCGCGGGTGCGCGCTCGAAGATCGAAGCCGCCGGCGGGAAAATCGAAGCGTAGGACGAACAGCAGATTCCTCGCTTCGCCCGGCATGACATCCGAAGCGAGTCGGTCTTTCGAATAGAAGGCTTCAATGGCGCAGAGCAACGCAGCACAGGCTGTTCAGAACATGTTCCGCACGCCGGAGCTGAAGGAGAAGATCCTCTTCACGCTCCTGTGCCTCGTGGTCTATCGTGTCGGCGCGCACGTCACGGCGCCGGGCGTGGACCCGCAGGCGCTCACCGATTTCTTCCGGAATCAGGGGCAGGGCGGCGGCCTGCTCGGCCTGTACGACCTGTTCACGGGCGGTCAGCTGTCGCGCGCGACGGTATTCGCGCTCGGCATCATGCCGTACATCTCGTCCAGCATCTTCGTGCAGATCGCGGGCGCAGTGCTCCCGCAGGTCGAGAAGATGCAGAAGGACGAGGAGGGACGGAAAAAGCTGAATCAATGGACGCGCTACGGTACCGTGGCGCTGGCCTGGGTGCAGGCGTGGGGATTCTCGCTGTTCACGCAGTCGCTGCAGGGCGTCGTCGCACGACCCGGCTTCGGCTTCCAGGTCCAGATGGCGTTCTTCCTGACGGCGGGCGCGGTGTTCGTGATGTGGCTGGGTGAGCAGATCACGGAGCGCGGGCTCGGCAACGGCGCGAGCCTGATGATCTTCTTCTCGATCGTCGAGCGCATCTGGCCGGGGATCCTGCAGACGTTCAAGTTCGTGAGCACGGGCGCGGTGGGCGCGTTCTCGCTCCTGCTGCTCATCGGGATCATGCTGGGCGTCGTGGCGAGCGTCGTCGCGGTGACCATGGCGGCGCGCAAGGTGCCGATCCAGATCCCGCAGCGCACGATGGCGCGCGGCCGCATGCGCGAGTCCTCGCGCAGCTTCATCCCGTTGCGCATCAACTCCGCGGGCGTGATGCCGATCGTGTTCGCGCAATCGGTCATCGTCGTGCCTGGCGCGATCGCGCAGTTCTGGGGGAATCCCCGGCTGCGTGAGTTCGCCGACTACTTCAACCCGGGCACGGCGCTGTACTATATCCTCTCCGCGATCCTCATCCTGTTCTTCACGTACTTCTACACGTCCATCATCTTCAATCCGGTGGACATCGCGGAGAACCTGAAGAAACAGGGCGGGTTCATCCCCGGCGTGAAGCCGGGCGCGAAGACGGCCGAGTACATCGACGACATCGTATCGAAGGTCACGCTGCCTGGCGCCGTCTTTCTCACCGTGATCGCGCTGCTGCCCATCTGGCTGAGTCGCGTGATCAACGTGCCGTTCACCTTCGGCGGCACCTCGCTGCTGATCGTCGTCGGTGTGGCGCTCGACACGCTGCAGCAGATGCAGCAGCACCTCCTGCTGAGAAAGTACGACGGCTTCATGAAGAAGGGCCGGATCAAGTTCCGCGGACGGCAGACGACCTCGGGATTCTAGAGAGTCGCGAGCCGGGAGCTGGGAGCCGGGAGCGAACCATGCAAGCTCCCGCCTCCCGGCTCCCGGCTCATTACTTCGAGCATGAACATCCTTCTCTTCGGTAAACCCGGCGCAGGCAAGGGAACACAGGCGCCGATGCTGGCCGAGACGCTCGGTGTCGCGACGCTGGCGACCGGTGACGTGCTGCGTACCGCCACGCGCGAAGGGACGACGCTTGGCCGGAAAGCCAAGGCGTACATGGATCGCGGGGATCTCGTGCCGGATGACGTGATCCTCGGTATCGTGGCCGAGGCGCTCGACCTGCCGCAGTACACGAAAGGGGCGATCCTCGATGGCGTCGTGCGCACCGTGCCGCAGGCCGAAGGGCTCGCGCGCGTGTTCAAGAAGTCGGGCCGCCAGGTGGACGCGGTGCTGAGCTTCGACATCGACAACGACGAGATCGTGCGTCGTCTCGGCGGCCGCACCGTGTGCGCGAACTGCCAGACGCCGTACACGGGCCGCGAGCCGGGCGAGACGTGCGAGAAGTGCGGTGGGACGCTGATGCGCCGCCGGGACGACGAGCCGGAAGCGATCCGCAATCGGCTCAACGTCTACGAGGCGCAGACGGCGCCGGTGTTCGACTGGTACAAGCGCAACGGGACGCGCATCGTCACTGTACACGCCGTCGGAGCGGTCGACGACGTCACCAGGCGGGCGTTGAACGCGCTCGGTCGCTGAGCCGCCCGGGCACATGGTCGGGAGTGCGCACGTGATTCAGCTCAAGTCGGCGCGAGAGATCGATCTGATGGCCCAGGGCGGCAGGATCCTGGGCGAGACGATCGCGCGCCTGCAATCCTCCGTGCACCCCGGCATGTCGACGTGGGACCTGGACAAGACCGCCGAGGACTTCATCCGCAGCCACGACGGCGCCATTCCGGCGTTCAAGGGACTGTACGGCTTTCCGGGAAGCATCTGCACCTCCATCAACGATGAGATCGTGCACGGCATCCCGTCGAAGAAGCGTGTGCTCAAGGACGGCGACGTGATCTCGATCGACGTCGGCGTGGGCTTCAAGGGTTTCTTCACAGACTCTGCCGTCACCGTTGGGGTGGGTCACGTCGACGCGAAGACGTCGAAGCTCCTGTCGGTCACCGCGGACGCGCTCGAGGCAGGGATCGGGGCCGCACGGGTGGGCAACCACATCGGGGACATCGGCGCGGCGGTCCAGGATATCGTGGAGCGCGCGGGATTCAGCGTGGTGCGCGATCTCGTGGGTCACGGCATCGGTGTCGAGTTCCACGAGGAGCCGCAGGTGCCCAACTATGGAAAGCCGAAGCGGCGCGAGAAGCTCGTGCCGGGGCTCACGCTCGCGATCGAGCCAATGGTGAACGCCGGCGGTCCGGCTACCAAGACGATGGCCGACCGCTGGACGATCGTGACCGCGGACGGCTCGCGATCGGCGCACTTCGAGCACACCGTCGCGATCACCGAGGACGGCCCCCAGGTTCTCACGCGCGTCTGACCCGGTCCTGGACCGCGCCTGACGGCCAGGCGCATACGCAGTTGCTGTGGCGGTCTGAGCGGCGGCACCCCGGAGATTTCGGGCTAGCGAATGGCGGGGCCCGCGCGTAATAACGCTGGGCTGTCACTCCCACGCTCACCTCCGGAGAGTCGCACATATGAAGCGCGTTGCACGCTTTGCGACACTGCTCGTTCTGATACTGTCCAGTGCTGCTCGAGCCCAGAAGGTCACGTCGCCGAAAGAGTTCTTTGGCCACAACATCGGCGACGATTACTGGCTCGCCACGTACGATCAGTTCGTCGACTACTGGCACAAGATCGACGCCGAGTCGGACCGAATGCAGGTATTCGAGATCGGGAAGTCGGCGGAGGGACGGCCGCAGCTCATGGCCATCATCACGTCGCCGGAGAACTTCAGGAACATCGCCCGCTACAAGCAGATCGCGCAGAAGCTGGCGCACGCGGACGGCGTGACCGAAAGCGACGCCCGCGCGATGGCGAAGGAAGGCAAGGCGGTCGTCTGGATCGACGGCGGGCTGCATGCCACCGAGGTGCTCGGCGCCCATCAGCTCATCGAGACGAGCTATCAGCTCGTGACCCGGACCGACGACGAGACGCAGCGCATCCTCAAGGACGACATCATCCTGATGGTGCACGCCAATCCGGACGGCATGCAGCTGGTATCGAGCTGGTACATGCGCGAGCAGGATCCCGCCAAGCGCAACATGCAGATCCCGCGACTGTATCAGAAATACATCGGGCACGACAACAACCGCGACTTCTACATCTCGAACCAGCCCGAGACGCAGAACATCAATCACGTGCTGTACTGGGAGTGGTTCCCGCAGATCGTCTACAACCACCATCAGACGGGACCGGTGGGTACCGTGATGTTCGCGCCGCCGTTCCGTGATCCGTTCAACTACAACTTCGATCCGCTCGTGCCGATGGAGCTGGATCTCGTCGGCGCGGCGATGCACAGCCGCTTCGAGGCCGAAGGCAAGCCAGGCGTCACGATGCGCTCGGGCAGCTCATACTCCACGTGGTGGAACGGCGGTCTCCGGACGACCGTCTACTTCCACAACATGATCGGACTGCTCACGGAGACGATCGGCAACCCCACGCCGATCAAGATCCCGCTCGTCCCGGCGAATCAGCTGCCGCGCGCTGATCTTCCGTTCCCGATCGCGCCGCAGGAGTGGCATTTCAGACAATCGATAGACTACTCCGTTACCGCCAATTATGCGGTGCTCGACATCGCGTCGCGCTATCGCGAGAACCTGCTGTTCAACATCTGGCGCATGGGCACGAACTCGATCGAGCGCGGCTCGCGCGACAGCTGGACGATCACGGGGCGGGACATCGAGCGACTGCAGGGCAGCGCGAAGGAAGTCGCGGATGCCGGCGGCGCTCCGGAAGCGGAGGCGACGCCCGCAGGCGGGCAGCGCGCCAGCCGCAGCGGCGCGTCGGCAGGCCAGGGTGTGGCCCCGCGTCCCGATCGCGAGAGCGCGGTGGTGGACGCGGCGCTCTACGATCGCGTGCTGCGCGATCCGGCGCACCGCGATCCACGCGCGTACGTGATTCCATCGAACCAGACTGACTTCGCGACGGCGACCAAGTTCGTGAACACGCTGCGCCATGTCGGCATCGCCGTGCAGCGCGCGTCGGCCCAGTTCACGGCGGGCGGCAAGACGTATCCGGCGGGTTCGTACGTCGTATCGTCGGCGCAGGCGTTCCGACCGCACGTACTCGACATGTTCGAGCCGCAGGATCACCCGAACGACGTGGCTTTCCCCGGCGGCCCGCCGAAGCGGCCGTACGACAACGCCGGCTACACGCTCGCGTACCAGATGGGCGTCGAGTTCGATCGGCTCATGGTCCCGGTGACCTGCACGTGCGACACCATCAGCGGCCTCGCATCGCCGATGGCCGGCATGGTGTCGAATCGCGGCGCGGCCGGCTTCATCCTCTCGCCGGCGCAGAACGACGCCTTCCGCACGGTGTCGCGACTCCTCAAGAGCGGGGCGACCGTGTCGCGTCTCACGACCGCGCTCGCGAGCAGCGGCAAGACGTATCCGGCGGGAAGCTTTTACGTGACCGGTGGCTCGGCGGCCCAGACGCTCGAGACCGCGTCGCGCGAGCTGGGCGTATCGGCCGCGGGCGTGAGTGCGCGTCCGGCGGCAGCTGCGCGCGTCCGGATGCCGCGCATCGCGCTGTGGGACACGTACGGTGGCTCGATGCCGTCGGGACACACGCGGTGGCTGCTCGAGCAGTACGAGTACCCGTATGAGGTGGTGTACACGTCGACGCTCGACGCGGGCAACCTGCGCGCGAAGTACGACGTGATCGTGCTGGTCGACGGCGCGATCCCCGCGGCGGGGCGCGGCTTCGGCGGCTTCCCCCAACAGCGGATCACGCCGCCGGCAGAGTTCGCGCGCATGGTGGGCCGCATCACGCAGGACAAGACCGTGCCGCAGCTCAGGCAGTTCCTGGAGCAGGGCGGCGATATCGTGACGATCGGCAGCTCGACGCAGCTCGCGTACATGCTGGATCTTCCCGTCAGCAACGCGCTCGTCGAGCGCTCGCCCACGGGCGGCGAACGCGTGCTGAGCGCCGAGAAGTTCTACGTGCCGGGGTCGATCCTGCGCGTCGCGGTGGATTCGACCGCGCCGGTGGCGTCGGGCGCGCGAAGTCACATCGACGTGTTCTTCGACAACAGCCCGGTGTTCCGGTTGAACCCGGACGCCGCGGCCAGAGGCGTGCGTCCGATCGCGTGGTTCGACTCCGAGACGCCGCTGCGAAGCGGCTGGGCATGGGGCCAGAACTATCTCGACGGCGGCGTCGCGATCGCCGAGGCGAAAGTCGGCCAGGGCAAGCTGTACCTGTTCGGTCCGGAGATCATGTTCCGCGCGCAACCGCACGGCACGTTCAAGTTCTTCTTCAATTCCCTGCTCGACTAGCTCATACGCAGTTGACTGCCAACGCGGAGACCGCGTCTGCAGTGAACGGTGTGAGTGACCTAGGTGGCGATGGCGCGCTCGACGAGCGTCGTGACCGAGTTCACGCGCTCGGCCGCAAGCGATAGCAGCTTGCCGCATTCGTCGAGCAGCTTCGCGCCCTTCGACTTGTCGCTGAGCGACGCGACGTTGATGCGCACGTTGTAGACGGCGCCGCGGGTCGCGGCTTCGGCGAGGAGCGCCGCGACCCCGGCATCGGAGACCGCGTTCGTGTTGCCGCGCGCGGCGGTTGCCGCGGCAAGCTCCAGCACCCGAACACATGCGCGCGCCGTCTGCAGCGGCACCTCCGCGGCGCCCACGAGCGCGCGGTCCACCGCCTGCTGCTTCGACGCGGACTCCGCCTCGCTCTCGCCAGGAAGCTTGTACGCCTGCATCACGGCGGTATACGCGTCGGCGTCCTGCTTCATGAGCGCGGTCAGCTCGTTCACGAGACCGGCGGCCTGCAACGCGATCTCCTTCATCTCCGCATCCGCGCTCGCGTATTTCTTCTTCCCGATCGTGAGGCCGGCCACCATCTGCGCGAGGGCTGCACCCAGCGCGCCCGCATGCGCGGCGACGCTGCCGCCGCCCGGCGCCGGCGTCGGTGCGGCTACCGCGGCGACGAACGCGCCAAGTGACTCGCCACCCTGAACGGCCGAGCGAACCTTGTGCTCGAGGACCATCTCCGGCTTGAAGTCGCGCAGCTGCACGTGCCGCGCGGCGGCGTCGAACAGCACGCGCTCCGGCACGAGGCCGACGATCTCGCTCCATGTCGGCGAAACGCCGCGCGCTTCGGCTTCCAGCTTCACGGTGTCGAAGGCCCGGTGCATCGGCGTCTTCTCGGTGTCCACCAGGTTCATGGACACCTGCGCCTGCCCGTCGACTTCGAGTCCCAGGCCCTTCACGTACCGAAGGCCGCCGGATGAGCCGCGGACCGCTTTCGCCACGTCCTTCGCCACCTGGAGATTCGAGGCCGGCCCGAGATAGACGTTGTACGCCACCAGGAACGGTCGTGCGCCGATGGCGACGGCTCCCGCGCTCGGATGAACGCGCTCGGGACCGAAGTCGGGTTTGCGCGCCGGGTTCCTTCCAATCTCGTCGCGCAGGCCCTCGAATTCGCCCCGACGCACGTCGGCGAGATTCTCCCGATCGGGACGTGTCGCGGCGCGCTCATACAGAAACACGGGAACCTGCAGCTCGCGTCCCACCCGCTCGCCAAGGGTACGCGCGAGCACGATGCAGTCCTCCATGGTGCTGCCTTCGAGCGGGATGAACGGGATGACGTCCGCGGCGCCCATGCGCGGGTGCTCTCCCTGGTGTTTCGTGAGGTCGATGTGGTCCCGCGCCGCGGCGATGCCGGCGAACGCGGCATCGACGGCCGACTCCACCGGCACCACCAGCGTGATCACCGTCCGGTTGTGGCTCTGATCGCTCGACACGTCCAGCAGATGCACACCCTTCACCGCGGCGATGGCGTCGCGAATCCTCGCGACGATCTCGGGCCGCCGTCCCTCAGAGAAGTTCGGAACGCACTCGACGAGTTTCATAGGCCCCTAATCTCGGCGTCGCGTGGGGTTTATGGCAGGCGAAGGTGGAGACGCGACAGCTCGCTCAGACAGTCATGAGTTGCGCGAGCAGCCAGGCGTGCATCGCAGGATTGCCGGCGACGATCGGGCCATGCTCGACGGGAGCAGGTTTGCCGTTCAGGTCAGTGACGATGCCGCCGGATTCGCGGATCAGGAGGATGCCCGCCGCGACGTCCCACGGCGCGAGACGCAGCTCCCAGAACGCTTCGTAGCGACCGCACGCGACGTCAGCGAGATCGAGGGCCGCCGAGCCCGCGCGACGAAGGCCAGCGGCTCCCTCCATCAAACGCGGGAGAACGCCCATGTACGGCTTGATCCCCTCGCGGTGCTTGAAGGGAAAGCCGGTGCCGATGAGCGCCATGGTGGGATCGGTGACCGGGGAGACCCGAATCGGTTGCCCATTCCTGCGCGCGCCGCCGCCGGCGGTCGCCGTGAACAGCTCACCGTTGGCGACGTTGAGGACGACCGCGGCGGCGTGCCGGCCGTCCACCAGCGCGGCGATGGAGACCGCGTACCACGGAAAGCCGTGCAGAAAGTTCGTGGTGCCGTCGAGCGGATCCGCGACGAACGTGAGCGCACCGGGAGCCGCCTTCGGCGATCCTTCCTCCGCGATCAGTACGGCGTCCGGATGCCGCTCGCGGATGATCTCGGAGAGCGCATGCTCCGCATCACGGTCCACGACGCTCACGAAATCGGAGGGTCCCTTTTTCTCCCAGTGCAGTCCGTCCAGTTTCGTGGCGCCGACGCGTATCACATCCCCCGCGCGGACGGCGGCCGCGACGCACGTCGCCAGCAACGTGCGCATGTCACGCGTGCTAGCTTGTGCGATGTCGGCACCATCACCCTCGCGCAATGTCACGGATTTTCAGCGGGATTCAGCCCTCGGGCGAGCTCCACATCGGGAACTACCTGGGGGCGGTGAAAAACTGGGTGCAGCTGCAACATCAGCACCCGACGATCATCTGTGTCGTCGACTACCACGCGATCACGGCGCCGTATGATGCCGCCGAGCTTCGCACGCGCCGCCGCGAGATGGCGCTGTCCCTCCTCGCCGCGGGCATCGATCCGAACGTCGCGACGCTGCTCATGCAGTCGACGGTGCCAGAACATACCGAGCTCGCCTGGATCTTCAACGCGGTGACGCCGCTCGGAGAGCTCGAGCGCCAGACGCAGTTCAAGGAGAAGGCGGCGCGTCAGGAGAGCGTCGTCGCCGGCATCCTGAATTACCCCGTGCTCCAGGCGGCGGACATCCTGCTGTATCTCGCCGACCTCGTGCCCGTCGGCGAAGACCAGGTGCAGCACCTCGAGCTGTCTCGCGTGATCGCGCGCCGCTGGAACGCGCAGTTCAGCCCGGGCGAAGGCAACGGGTTCTTCCCCGAGCCGAAACCGCTGCTCTCGCCGTCGAAGCGCATCATGGGACTGGACGGTCAGGCGAAGATGTCCAAATCCATGGGCAACACGATCGGCTTGCTCGAGTCGAAAGAGCAGATCTGGGAGAAGCTGCGGCCGGCGGTGACGGATCCGAAGCGAGTGAAGAGGACCGATCCGGGAACGCCCGAGGTGTGCAACATCTACCACCTGCACAAGGCGTTCAGTCCGCCGGCGACGGTCGAACATGTCGCGGTGCAATGCAGCACCGCGGGGTGGGGCTGCATCGACTGCAAGAAGGTGTTGCACGAATCGATGCTGCAGGAGCTCGTCCCCATTCAGACGCGGGCGGCGGCGCTCCGGGCAACGCCTTCGCTGATCGACGATGCGCTGTCGGATGGGACGCACCGGTGTCGCACCATCGCAACGGAAACCATGCGGTTCGTGAGGGATCGGATGGGTATTACCTAGGCACACCTCGTGCAATTCCGGTCTCGCAGGAGGTGCCGAGCCAATGCGTTACATACGTTCCATCGTGGCGCGTTTTCGCGCCTGGCAGCTGAGACGGCGATTCGGGAAGACCACAGGACCGACATTGCTCATGTCGTTCGGCCCCTCGATCTATCGCGACGTCACGAAGAACGGAGTGCGCGTCTACAGCCTGTGTGGCGGATGCGGAGCGCGGCTGGCGTGCAGCGCCACGCTGTGCGAGGAGTGCGCGCAGGGCCCGCATACCTCGGCGTTCTGACGGCGCGAAGGGCTTTCCACCTTCCTCTTTCGTCCCAGGTCATTCCCGCATACGATTTGCACCAGCACGTCACGAACCTCTCGTTCGAGGACGTCATGAAGCAGAGCGGTCCAGTCGGTCTCATCACTCTCGTCTGTCTCACGTGCGGTAACGAGCACTACTACGATCAGGCGGTTCCGTCGTCCGTGCACTGCGAGAAGTGCGGGGCCACGGTGTTCCGGCAGTTTGCCACTCCAACCGAGCCCGACGAGGCATCTATAGCGCAGCTCGAGGCACAGGCTCGCAGCATCGCGCTGGATGATGATTCTCCGGACACCACGCGCGACGACATCCGGGACCTCGATTCGCGATAGCGCATGACTCGACGGGCGGGAGCTGACCAACGATTCCCGCTTCAGCCGCCGCCCTGAATACGAATCAGATGATGGTGATCGCCGCGACCCTGCCGGCGGCGATCACCAGTGCCGCGGAAGTCGTCGCGGCATTCCGGCTCGATCTTCTTCTCAAGCTCGCGCTCGCCATCCTGCTGGGTGGGGCGATCGGACTCGAGCGCGAGATCGCCGGGAAGCCCGCCGGTCTTCGCACAAACATCCTGATCTGCGTCGGCTCGGTCCTCATCACGGACGTATCCCTGACGATCGGCCTTGGCGCGAATGGTCAGCATTTCGGGGACCCCGCTCGTCTGGCGGCGCAGATCGTCTCGGGCATCGGCTTCATCGGCGCCGGGACCATCATGCAGACGCGCGGCACGGTCACCGGGCTGACGTCCGCAGCCACGATCTGGGTGGTGGCGGCGATCGGCATCGCGGTCGGCGCCGGCCGGTATATCGAGGCCACGGGTGCGGGCGCGCTCGTCGCGATGGTGCTCGCGGGCCTCGGGACGCTCGAGCACAAGCTGCGTCGCGCGCGGCGTGTGCTGAGCTGCACGATCCGGGCAAACCCGAGCGTCACGCGCGATGACATCGAGGCGCTCCTGGCGCCGAGCGGGATCCAGATCCTCGGGGAGCACATCTACGACCACGCAGAAGACCGCGTCTTCGAGCTCAAGCTTGCCGGACCCGCGCGGCAGTTCGACGTGGTCACCGAGAAAATCCTCGGCCGCGAGGAGATCTACGCCATCCATATCGGGTGATCGGACGTTGAACGACGCACGGTTGCTCGTGGTGGATCTCGCGGCGCGCGCACGGAATTGGGCGCTGACGCCGGAGGGTGAGAAGCGAATCCTCGACGCGACGCCCGATGGCTGGCACGTCCACATCGTACGCGCGCTCACGAGCTCCGATGGCGACGGTCCGCGCGAGCCGAGCGAAGAGAGCATGACGGCGATCGCTGGCGCCGAGGTCTACTTCGGGTTCGGTATCCCGCGTCCACTGTTTCTCGTCGCGAAGAAGCTGCGCTGGGCGCACTCCGCGGCGGCGGGCGTCGGCAATGCGTTGTATCCCGAGATGATGCAGAGCCACGTCCAACTCACGAATTCGGCCGGCGTCCACGCGATTCCCATCGCCGAATACGTCGTCGCCGGCATCCTTCACTTCTTCCGCGGGTTCGACGTCGTCGCCGCGCAGCAGCGCGAGCAGAAATGGGACAAATCGTTCTTCACCGCGGAACGGAGTCCGGTGCGCGAGATCGGCGGAGCACGAATCCTCATCGTCGGCACGGGCGGCATCGGCGGTCAGGTCGCACTGCGGATGCACGCGCTCGGCGCGCACTGCGTCGGCATCCGCCGCCGGCTCGAGCTCGGGGCGCCGCCGGGGTTCGATCGCGTCATGGCGCTCGATGAGCTCGACGCCGAGCTGCCGACGGCGGACGTCGTCGTGCTTGCGACGCCACTGACGAACGCCAGCCGCGGACTGATCACGCGGGAGCGGCTCGCGGCGATGAAGCGGGGGTCGGTGCTCGTGAATGTCGCGCGTGGCGCCCTCGTGGATGAGGACGCGGTCGTCGATGCGCTGCGCGAGGGCCATTTGCGCGGCGTCGCGCTGGACGTGTTCCGCGAGGAGCCACTGGCGGCTGACCATCCCCTCTGGCAGCTTCCTTCGGCGCTGCTGTCGCCGCACATCTCGCCCGTTTCACCGGGCCGGTTCTGGCCGCGCGCGCTGGACGTTTTCTGCGACAACTGGGGCCGGTACGTCCGAGGCGACCCGCTCCGCAATCTCGTCGACAAGCACGCTGGGTACTGAGGCATGAGTCATATCGCCAGGACCGCGACCGATCGCGGCATCACGCTTCGCGGCGTCTACGCGCCGATCACGACGCCGTTCAACGCGGCCGGCGAGCTGGATCGCGGCGCGCTCGAAATGAACGTCACCGCGCACCTGCAGCACGGGCTCGCCGGGATCGTGGTGGCCGGGTCTACCGGAGAGGCCGCGCTGCTCGACGAGCGGGAGCGCGAGCAGCTGGTGCAATGGACGCGGAAGCTGGTCACCGGGCATCGCCAGCTGATCGCGGGATCGGGTGCCGAGTCCACGCGCACGACGCTGCGCTTCGCCGGAATGGCGGCCGGGAACGGCGCCGACGCGGTGCTCGTCGTCGCGCCGCATTACTTCGGACCGAACATGACGACGGATGCCCTGCGCGCGCACTACCTGCGCGTCGCGGACGAGAGCCGCATCCCGGTCATTCTCTACAACATTCCCAAGTACATGCACTTCCGTCTGTCGCGCGAGCTCGTGCAGGAGCTCTCGCGGCACGAGAACGTGATCGGGATCAAGGACAGCTCGGGCGATCCCGCGTCGCTCGAGGACTATCTGGCTTCGCAGAGCGATCGCTTCACGACGATCACCGGCAGCGGACAGCTCTGGGGACGCGCGCTTCAGATGGGAGCACGCGCCGGGATTCTCGCGGTCTCGCTGTTCGCGCCCGAGCTGTCACTGGCGGTATACGACGCGGTGGCTCGGAAGGATTTCGCCACGGCGGACTCGCTGCAGAGCCGGCTCACACCGGTGGCGAAGGAGATCGTTGGCGAGATGGGGATCGCGGGCGTGAAGGCCGCGCTCGACGCGGTGGGCCTGCGCGGAGGCCCACCGCGCGCGCCGCTCCTGCCGCTCCCTCCCGGACAGGTGGAGCGCGTGCGCCAGCTGCTGCGCGACGCGGAGTTGCCTGTCGCCGCCTGATCGGCTGCTCGCCGATCTCGCCGCGGCTCCGAGAGGAACGGGAACCGCCGGGAATCGAGCGGCGCGCGAGCGGTGCCGGCGCGAGCTGTCGGCGTCGGGGTTCAGCACTCACGACGAGGCGTTCGAGTTCTCCGGATTTCCGGGCAAGTACGCGACCCCGCTGTTCGGCGCGGCCGCGCTCATCCTCGTCGGCGTGGCATCGGAGCTGGCCTATACGGGTGCGCGGCGGATCGAGCCCGCACTGGTTCTCGTGGCGGGAGCGATCGTTCTCGGCGCGAGCGGGCGATGGTTGGCGCGGCACGGCGTGCTCCGCGCGCCCGTCCTGCGAACGCGCGGCGTGAATCTCGTCGCCACGCGCGGTTCGGCGACGCCGCGGCTCTGGCTGTGCGCGCACATCGACACCAAGTCGCAGCTGGTGCCCACGCTCATCAGGTCAGCCGGAATCGTGATGGCAACGATCGGCTATGTCGTCGCGCTCGCGCTCTCTGTCGCGATCGCGTGGGGGTGGGCGATACATCCGGTTTGGTGGGTCTTTGCGGCGCTCGTGACACTGGCGGGCGCCGTTCCCGTAATGCTCAGTGTGACGACGTTTGGTTCGCCCGGTGCCCTCGACAACGCCTCCGGCGTGGCAACGGTGATGCTCGCCGCCTCTCGCACGCTCGACGGAGAGCTCGGCGTGCTCATCACCGATGCCGAGGAGCTCGGACTCGCGGGCGCGCGCGCGTGGAGCGCGCGGACGGGTGGTGACGCGGTCATCCTCAACTGCGACGGTGTGGACGACCACGGGCGCATCTTCGCCATGTACAGCGGCAAAACACCTCGCGCGTTGCTCGACGCGATCGCCGCGGCGTCCTCCGCGTCGGGCATCGCGATCGAGACCACGCGTCTGGTGCCCGGCTTGCTCACCGATTCGGTGGCGTTTGCCGACGCGGGCATCGCCACCGTTACGTTCATGCGGGGAACGTGGCGCTCGCTCGCGCGCGTGCACAGCCGACGCGACGACATGACCCGGCTGGCCGGCACGGGTATCGCAGAAACGGCCACCTTGATGGCGCATACTCTCCGTGTGCTGGGGAAAGGAGACACGACACGCTGATGGAAGCGATCCTGCTGGGGATCATCATGCTCGTCTCGCTCTTCATGATCCCGCTCGGCCTGCCGGGCACGTGGGTCATGATCGCGGCGGGAGTCGGCTATTCTATCCTCGTGCCGAACAGCATCGGCATGTTTGCGTTGATCGGCACGGTGGCGCTCGCGGTCGTGGCCGAGGTGTTCGAGTTCACGCTCGCGGGGAAGTACGCGCGCAAGTACGGCGGCTCGAAGCGCGCAAGCTGGGGCGCGGTGATCGGCGGAACGGTGGGCGCCTTCGTCGGCGTGCCGGTGCCCATCATCGGTCCGATCCTCGGCGCATTCGCGGGCGCTTTCCTCGGTGCACTGGTGTTCGAGTACTCGCGCGGAAGCGGCGCGCACGCGTCGACCAAAGTCGCGACCGGAGCGCTCATCGGGCGCGTCGTCGCATCGGCGCTCAAGGTCGCGATCGGCCTGATGATCGCGGCGTGGCTCGTGAGTGCCGCAGTCTTTTAGGCGCTTCGTCTTGACCCCGCGCGCCGCTGCGCCAGGCGCCGTCCCGTGATGCGTTGACTGTCGCGCATGGGGGGATAGATTCGATCAACGCCCCGACGATTGCCGGGGCGTCTTTTTTGTGGGTCACGAATCTCCCGAATGCGGCGAATCACCCGAATCAAGCTCACCCCCCATGTTCGGTGATTCGCGCCGCACCGTAGTCGTCGTCGGCGCCCAGTGGGGCGACGAAGGGAAGGGCAAGCTCGTGGATGTGCTCGCCGAGCGCGCCGCGTGGGTGGTTCGGTATCAGGGCGGCGCGAATGCCGGCCATACGGTGGACCTGGGCTCGTCGCATTTCGTGCTGCATCAGATTCCGAGCGGGATCCTGCACCCGGGTGTTCGCTGCGCCATCGGGAATGGAGTCGTCCTCGATCCGGACACGCTGTTCCACGAGATCGACGGCCTCGTGAAGGACGGCGTGGACGTCGAGGGCCGGTTGTACGTCAGCGACCGGGCGCATCTCGTCCTGCCGTACCACAAGCTCGTCGACGCGGAGAGCTCGGCCAGCAAGGAGATTGGTACGACCGGCCGCGGCATCGGGCCGGCGTACGAGGACAAGGTCGCGCGCCGCGGCGTACGTGTCCTGGATCTCCGCAACCGCGATCGTCTGCGCAAGCTCGTGAGCAGCGGCGTCGACCACGCCAATGCCCAGCTGCAGCGCTTCGGCAGCTCGAAGCGCGTGGAGGTCGAGGATACGCTGGCGCTGCTCGCGAAGCTCGAGGGGCGACTGCTGCCGCTCGCCGAGGATGTGGGACTGGTCATTCATCGCGCGATCAGGAGCGGCGCGTCGGTGCTGCTCGAGGGTGCGCAGGGGTCGCTGCTCGACGTGGATCACGGCACGTATCCGTACGTGACGTCGAGCAACACGACAGCGGGTGGCGCGGCGACGGGCGCCGGGATCGCGCCGATGGACATCGATGCGGTGCTCGGCGTCGTGAAAGCCTACACCACGCGCGTGGGCGCCGGCCCGCTGCCGACGGAGATGGACGAGCAGCTGGCAGGGGAGACGCGCAAGCTCGGGAACGAGTTCGGCGCGACGACGGGACGTCCGCGCCGGTGCGGATGGTTCGACGCGGTGGTCGTGCGGTACGCGGCGCGCGTGAACGGCCTCACCGATCTCGCGGTCACGAAGCTCGACGTGCTCGACACATTCGAGAAGCTCGCGCTGTGCAACGGCTACGAGGCCGAGGGCGAGGTGCATCGCGAGTTCCCGGCCGATCTGTCCATGCTGGAGCACGCACGCCCCCAGTACGAATGGTTGCCGGGATGGAAGCAGCAGACGTCTGCGGCGCGGCGCATCGAGGATCTTCCCGCGGCCGCCCGTCGCTACCTCGACCGCCTGCAGGAAATGGTGGAGACGCCGATCACGTACGTGAGCGTCGGGACGCGGCGTGACCAGATCATCGGACTGTGATCTTCTGATCGTGGGCGGCGGGCCATGCGGTCTCGCGGCGGCGATCACCGCGCAGCGGGCGGGTCTCCGGGTGCTCGTGCTGGAAGCCAACGTCATCTGCAGCACGATTGCGAACTACCCGACGTACGTGCGCTTCTTCTCCACGGCAGAGAAGCTGTCGCTGGGCAACGTGCCCTTCGTGGTGGCCGACGAAAAGCCGTCGCGGCGCGACGCGTTGGCGTACTACCGGCAAATCGTCAGTCACTTCGCCGTTCCCGTGCGGCAGTACGAGCGGGTGACGGCCGTGAGCCGGGAGCCGGGAGGCGGAAGCCGGGAGCTGAAAACCGGGAGCCGGGAGCTGAAAGCCGGGAGCCGGAAGCTGAAAGCCGGGAGCCGGGAGCTGAAAGCCGGGAGCCGGAAGC
>Ga0066652_100000426_pt1 | contig 20426 bp, 20 predicted proteins | sample GraSoiAngelo_101_FD_71413 | JGI IMG/M metagenome (GOLD analysis project Ga0066652, IMG submission 71413) | Grasslands soil microbial communities from the Angelo Coastal Reserve, California, USA - 14_0903_02_30cm | ecosystem: Environmental > Terrestrial > Soil > Grasslands | place: USA... | reverse complement strand
CTTCGTGGCCGTGCCCGCCTTGAGGCGGGTCGAGCCCGTGAGCGCCTCGGGCCCGACCTTGGGCAGAATCAGCACGTCACACGTTTCCACCAGCACGCGTGGCGGATCGGAGCACGAGACGAGCCCGGTGGTCGCACCGATCGTCTGGGCGCGCGACAACGCCCCGCGGACGTACGGCGTCGTGCCGCTCGCGGCGATGCCGAGCACGAAGTCGGCCGCCGCGACGCGGGTCTGGTCCATTGCCGCCATCCCCGCGTTTACGTCGTCCTCGGCGCCTTCGCTGCTCTTCACGAGCGCCGAGTAGCCGCCGGCGATCACCCCGATCACCATCTCGGGCGGCGTCCCGAAGGTGGGCGGGCATTCGCTCGCGTCGAGCACGCCGAGTCGGCCCGACGTCCCGGCTCCCACGTAGATCAATCGCCCGCCCCGCTGGAACGCGGTGACCACGAGATCGATGGCGCGGGCCAGCTCGTCGCGCACCGCGTGCACCGCCGGCGCCACGGTCGCGTCCTCGGCGTTCATGAGATCGACGATTTCGAGCGACGAGGCGACGTCGATACGCTGCGTGCGGGGGTTGCGCTGCTCGGTGAGCCGCGGGTCGCGGTAGTCGGAACCGGTCATGAAGGGTGTCGGGTGGCCCCCAAGTTAACAGATTCTGGCCGCACCGGGCTTGGTGCCTCCGGCCGCCGGCGATAGATTCGGTCGGGCCATTGACACCTTCCCGCGAAGCCTGGCGTAGCGCACTGCGCTGGTCGGTGCGCGCTGCCACACTCACGGTCGTCTACTTCATCGTCGCGAAGCTCGGACTGCGCTACGCGACGATCGGTCCATCCATCTCGCCCGTCTGGCCACCCACCGGCGTCGCCCTCGCGGCGCTGGTCCTGGGCGGTCTGCGCTACTGGCCCGCCATTCTGCTGGGGGCGTTTCTCGCCAACGCGACCACGGGTATCCCGGTCCTCGCCGCAGGCGGTATTGCCTGCGGCAACGCGGCGGAGGCGCTCCTGGCCGCGTACCTCATGCGCTCGCGCGCGGGGCAGTATCCCGCGCTCGACGACCTGCACGCGGTACGCACGCTCGCCGGCGTGGCAGCGCCGGTCGGCGCGCTCGCCAGCGCGAGTGTGGGAGTCACGACGCTCGTGTTGGCGCACGTGGTGCCCGCGGACGCGCTCTGGTCGGCGTGGGGCCTGTGGTGGGCCGGGGATTATCTTGGCGCGCTGGTCTTCACCCCCGTCGTGCTCGCCTGGGTCGCGTCGCCGGAGCCGCGCCCCGTGCGACGTCAGGCGGCGGAGCTCGGGTTGATGGTGGGCGGCGCCGTCTTCGCCACTGCGCTCGTTTTCGGAGGCCTGTTCCCGGCGTCGTTCCTCCAGCCCGCTGACTATCCCTACCTGCTGTTCCCGGTCGTCATTGCGGCAGCCCTCCGCTTCGGCACGCGGGGAGCGTCGCTCACGACGCTCACCGTGGCGGCGCTGGCAGTGGGATACACCGCCCGGGGCGGCGGTCCGTTCGTGATGCAAACGGTCCCCGACACCGCGGCCGCGCTCCTCGTGTACGTCGGCATCCTCGCCGGCACTGGCCTGATACTCAGCGCTGTCGCCGCGCGTCAGCGCCGGGCCGACAGGGCGCTGCAAGACGCCAACGAGCGGCTCCGCGCCGCCTTTCAGAGCTCTCCCCTCGCCATGTACGCGCTCGACGCCGCACAGATTGTCCGGAGCTGGAATCCCGCGGCCGAAGCCATGTACGGCTGGGGTGCCGACGAGGTCATCGGCCGCCCGCTCCCCTTGCTCGCCCGCAACATCGAGGACTATGCCGCCGTGCGGGACCGCGTGATGCGCGGCGAGGCCTTGAAGGGCGTCGAGATCACCGGCGAGAAGAAGGATGGGACCCCGGTGACGGTCAATCTCTCGGTCGCCCCCCTCTACGATGCCACCGGGAAGGTGGCCGGAATGCTGTCGGTGGCAGCCGATCTGACCGAAATGCAGCGACTGGAGACGCAATACCGGCACGCGCAAAAGATGGAGGCCGTGGGGCGACTCGCGGGAGGCATCGCGCACGACTTCAACAACGTGCTGACGGCGATCCTGGTAACGACCTCGTCCTTGCTTGAAGACCTCGGCCCCGATGCACCGACGCGGCTCGACGTCCAGGAAATTGCGCAGGCCGCCAGGCGCGCGGCCGGGCTCACACGCCAGCTCCTCGCGTTCAGCCGGCAACAGCTGCTCGAGCCTCAGGTGCTCAACCTCAACGTGCTGGTGACCGACCTCGAGCGGATGCTACTCCGACTCATTGGGGAAGACGTCAAGCTGCGCACCTCGCTGGCGGCCGACCTCTGGTCAGTGCGGGCTGACCCCGGCCAGCTCGAGCATGCCATCGTGAACCTCGTGGTGAACGCCCGGGATGCCATGCCGCAGGGCGGTCGCCTGGTGATCGAAACAGTGAACGTCGCCCTCGATGCGCAGTACGTGGAGGCGCACGTTCCGGTCAAACCCGGGCCCTACGTTCTGATCGCGGTCAGCGACACGGGCGTGGGCATGGACCCGGCGACCAAGGTGCATCTGTTTGAGCCCTTCTTTACCACCAAGGAGCCGGGACGAGGCACGGGACTCGGTCTCGCCACGGTCTACGGCATCGTCAAGCAAAGCGGCGGCTACGTCTGGGTCTACAGCGAGCTCGGTCAGGGCACGACGTTCAAGATCTACCTGCCGCGGGCCGAAGGCACGCCGAAGATTGCACAGGCACACGTGCCCGCCGCGAGCGCCGTGGGGGGGTCGGAGACGGTGTTGCTGGCGGAAGACCAAGAAACCGTACGGCTTCTGATCCAGCGCGCGCTGGAAGGGCGCGGGTACGCCGTGCTCGCCGCTGGGAACGGTCCCGAAGCCCTCGACCTTGCCGCCCGACACGGCAAGCCGATCCATTTGCTGATTACCGACCTCGTGATGCCGGGAATGAACGGTCGCGAGCTGGCCCGTCGCCTCGCGATGGAGCGACCGCGGCTGCGCGTCCTGTACGTGTCGGGCCACGTCCGGCCCGACACGCTCGAACCAGGCGTCGCGTTTCTTCAGAAGCCCTTCGACCCTGAGGCCCTGGCGCACAAGGTTCGCGAGGTCCTCGATCACGCGAGCGCACCCTGACCGAGCCAAGACGATGCGCTGTTGACCCGAGGTCCGGTCGACGTGCACAATTCGGCATGCGCGCGGTCGGTGCTCTTGGTCTGTCATTCCTTGTCGCCTGCAGCGGCAGTCTCAAGGTGCCGGAGATCAACCCCGACACGGTCGCCGTGGGCGTGCCCTCCACGCCCATCCCAGACCTGCCGGCGATCTCAGGCGAGCCTGCTCACGTGGTGTCCAGCCCGGGCGCGCGCATCGCCGCAGGGTGGCCGCTCGGCCAACGGGTCCGCGAGGTGGTTGGCGAGCGCGCCATGGTCGTGACGTCGCATCCGCTCGCGAGCGAAGTGGGTGTGGACGTCCTGCATCGCGGCGGCAACGCCGTCGACGCAGCCGTGGCCGTGGCGTTCGCGCTCGCGGTGGTCCATCCCGTCGCCGGAAACATCGGAGGCGGCGGATTCATGATGGTCCGGCAGCACGCCGGGACCGTCCACGCGCTCGACTTCCGCGAGGTGGCGCCCGCCGCCGCAACGCGCGACATGTACGTCGACTCGGCAGGCACCGTCATGCAGTCCTCCCTGACCGGCCACCTCGCGGTCGGTGTCCCGGGAAGCGTCGCGGGGCTGTACGAGGCGCACCGCAGGCTGGGACGGTTACCGTGGCGGGACCTCTTGGCACCGGCCATCCACCTGGCGCGGGACGGGCACGTCCTGGATGGGCCACGCAGCCGTCAAATCGCACGCGAGGCGGAGCGGCTCGCCCGATTCCCCGCCTCGCACGCGCAATTCCTCGTGGACGGCGTGGCGCCCGCACCCGAAACCCGATTCGTGCAGCCCGATCTGGCCCGCACGCTCGAGCTGGTCGCCGACAGTGGTGCCGCCGTGTTCTACCACGGCAGCATCGCCGACTTGATCGTGCAGGAGATGAAGCGGGGAGGTGGACTGATCACGCGACAGGACCTCGCCCGCTATCGCGCGAAATGGCGCGATCCGATCGAGATCTTCTACCGCGGCTACACGATCTACACCATGCCGCCCCCCTCGGGCGGAGGCGTGACCCTGGCCGAGATTCTCAATGTGATGGAGGGATACGCGCCGCCGCCGTTCGGCAGCGCACCGCTGATGCACCTGCAGACGGAGGCCTTGCGGCGCGCCTACGTCGATCGTAACGCGTTCCTCGGCGACCCGGATTTCGTGAGCATGCCGCTCGGTCGCCTGCTTGCCAAGTGGTACGCCCGCACGTTGCGGGCAGGCATCGATCCGGAGCACGCGACGCCGACGGCCCCGGTGGCCGTCATGCGCTCGGAGGGAACGGAGACCACGCACTTCTCGATCGTGGACGCGGACGGGAACGCCGTGTCGTGCACGACCACGCTCAATAACGATTTCGGCAGCGCCGTCACCGTCACGGGCGCGGGATTCCTGCTGAACGACGAGATGGACGATTTCAGCACCGCCCCGGGGCGGCCGAATCTGTTCGGCCTGGTTCAGGGTGAGCCGAACACGATCGCCCCCGGGAAACGGATGCTCTCGGCCATGACGCCGTCGATCGTCCTCGATACGGCCGGCCGGTTGTTCCTCGTGCTGGGAAGCCCCGGGGGCTCACGCATTCCGACCGCCGTGTATCAGGTACTGAGCGACATGGTCGACCAGGGGATGCCGCTCGCGAGTGCCGTAGCGGCGCCCCGGTTGCATCACCAGGCGTTGCCGGACACCCTGTACCTCGAGCGCGACGGGTTCGTGCAGCCGTCGATCGACTCGCTTGTGGCGATGGGGCACAACGTGAGTGTGTGGAGTTACAAGACCGAAGTGAACGCGGTAGCGCGCACCGCCGCGGGCTGGGTCGGCGTCGCCGATCCCAGGCGCGGCGGTAGCGCGGCGGGGTACTGAAGTTAGGCCGTCTTCACCGTCAGCGGCGCGTTCAGCTTGATCGTGATCGCCGCACCCTTCGGAATCACCACGTCGATATCGCGCGACGCCCGGGCGGCCGCGGCACCCGCAGCAGCACCGGCGACCCCCCCGATCACGGTGCCCTTCGAGTTCTTGCCGATCAGCTTGCCGAGAATCGCGCCCGCCGCGGCGCCCGCTCCGACCTTCGCGGCGTCCGCTCCCGTCACCCCCCGGCCCTTCATCACCGTGTCCTTGGCCACCACCGACGCGTCGATCGCGTAGCTCACCCCGCGGACCGTCACGTTGCTGACCGCGAGCTCGATCTTCCCAGCGGAGTTGGGATTGGGCGCGGGGTCGGCCGCGGTGATCGTTCCGGACACCCTCGCGCCCGCTGGAATGACGACCCGCCCGGTCGCGTCCCTCACGTCCTCACTCACCATCGCGCTGAAGGAGTCACCCGCCTTGGCATGACGAGTGCTGATCGTGTCGCTGGCCGTGAGGGGGACACGAGTGCCGGCGGACAGCATGAGCGGCGCCGGCTTCGGTGGAGCTGGCTTCTTTACCGGCTGTTTCTTCTCGGGGGCGGTCTTCGCGGCCTCAGTCGACCGCGCGGGGACGTCCTTCAGGGCCGCGGTACTTTCGGTCGGCGCGAGGGTCAGGTTGCGCGCCGTGGAGTCGGCCGATTGGCTCGCCTGCTCACCCCGCACACATCCGATCAGCGCCAGCGCCGCGACGGCGGCAACGGGCATCAACGCACTCCGGACCATGTGAATCCCTCTCTGACTAGATATTCGCGCGCCTAATATAGGGACTGGGACGCCAAGAAGTTCCAAACTAGAACCGCGTCCTCGGCGGACTGTGATACAGCGCACGTTCGTCCGACCGTCCGACCGTGCTTTCTAAAGGCGGCTCTTCAGGGCGTCCGGAGTCAGCCCCTGCAGCCAGCTGGCGATGAGGGTGAACCGGTCGGTCACGAGCAACAGGCCGAGGATGATCAGGAGGATGCCAGCGGTGCGCTCGACCCAGGCCAGGTAGGGTCGAAATCGCTGGAACCAGACGAAGAAGCGGTCCAGGGCGACGGCGGCCACCAGGAACGGCACGGCGAGGCCGAGCGCGTAGGCGGTGAGGAGCCCGGCGCCCCGGCCCACGCTCCCCTGGGCCGCGGCGAGCGTGAGAATCGCGCCCAGAATGGGGCCGATGCAGGGAGTCCACGCGGCGCCGAAGGTGAGGCCGACGAAGGCCGACCCCACGTAGCCGAGTGGTTTGTTGGCCAGCTGCACGCGAAGGTCCCGCGTGAGCCAGGCGGGCTGGAAGACGCGGAGCAGATAAAGCCCGAAGATGATGACCACGATCCCACCGACCCGGCCGATCCACACCTGCCAACGGAGCAGGAGCACACCCAGGACCGAGGCGCTCACGCCCAGGCCGATGAAGATGGCAGAGAACCCGGCGACGAAGGCGAGCGCATGCCGCAACGAGAAGGCGCGACGGACCTGCAGCTCCTCACCGGACAGCCCGGTGAGAAACCCCACGTAGCTCGGGATGAGCGGCAACGTGCAGGGAGAGAGGAAGCTCAGCAGGCCGGCGAGAAACGCGAGCGCGAAGGAGGGTGTCACCCGCAAAAGCAGACGGCCGACACCACGGTCGTCCAGCGCCCGTCGTCCCCGCACTCGGCGGTCGATGTGATGTTCATGGTCCGCACGATCTCGCCAGACAGCAGCCACTGCTCGCGGCGCTCGTCCCACGCTTTGTCGCTATCGAACGGCACGCCCAGCACGGTGGCGAGCATCGAGGCCGCGAGGTCTTCGGCGTACTCCCCCGACGTCATTTCGTTCTGGCCGTAGCTGTGATGCTCGGAGATGTAGCCGTGGTGCGTGGGATCGGCCGGCATCGCGACGCCGATCGACGCGGCCACCAAGCGGCTCGGCTCGTTGGTGGACGACTCGGCGATCACCGCAAACACCACCTGCCCGGGCTTCATGAGCGAGAGCCCTTCCTCGCGGTCCACCAGCTCGCAGTGAGGCGGGAAGATCGAGCTCACCCGCACGAGGTTGAAGTTGGCGAGGTGCGCGTCCCGCAACGCCATCTCGAAGCTGGTGAGTTTTTCCTTGTGCCGACCGACGCCCTTCGTCAAAAAGGCCTTGGTGGGCACGAACATTCGCGATTCGATCAACTCGTCACCTCGCCCGTGCTAAAGGGTTCGCCTGCTGACAGCTTCGGCACAGCCCGTAGACCTCCAGCCGGTGATGGTGGGGCCGAAACTCCACCTCCTCCGCGAGCAGGGCAATCATCCGCTCCAGGCGATCGTTGGCGAACTCCGTCACGCGCCCGCACGACGAGCAGATGCAATGCTCGTGGGCCTGGCCCGGCGCCAGGGGCTCGTAGCGCTTGAATCCCTCGCCGAAATCGTGCTCCTTGGCGAGCCCGGCGCGGACCAGGAGATCCAGCGTCCGGTAGATCGTGGCCGTCCCGACCGCGACCCGCTTCGCGACTCGCCGGCTCACCTCCTCGGCAGACAGGTGCTCCCCCGCGAAGAACACCGCCTCCGCAACCGCCAGGCGCTGCTGCGTGGCCGGGAGGCTGTGGTCCGCCAGGTGGCGGCGGAACTCCTCGAGCAGCTTCGTGCCGTCAACTTTCATACCACACCGCCGGTCCGACCGCCACCGGGGGCTCCGTGTCCCCCGTCCGCTCGGCGGCCGACTGAATCACGCGGGCGATCACATCGGCGGGGGAGAGCGCCGTCTCCTCCACCTCGACCCGGCTCTGGCCGCGCTCCTTGCCGCGCACGATCAGCATGTAGCGTCCGGTGAACACGCGCAACCGTCCGCCGCCCTCGGTCGCCCGACAGGCGACCACCGCCGTGCCCCATTCTCGGCCCTCGCGCTTCCAGGGCCGGAACAGGTAGATGGTCTCGATCTCGGAAGGGGGCACGCGCAGCGCCACGGCCTCGGCGAGCTTCGCCCATCCCGGCCCCCGGCCCGCCCGGCCCGGCTCTAGCGGAGAACGGGCGCCGGGGTCTGCGCCTGCTCCCATCGCTCCACGTAAAACCGCAGCACGTGCATGAAGTCCTGGGCGTTGGTCACCACGCCATAGGCCTGATGTGTGCCGCGGTCCCGCAGCTTGGTCACCACGAACTCGGTCTGATCGACGCAAATCGTGGTGAGCGGCCGCAGGTCGTCGGGGTTGGGCGCATCCACGAACGCGGGGAGCATGTTCCCGACCGCGATCGCGTGCAGCGCCGTGGCCACGAAGACAGCGAACGTCGCCTGCGCCGTGAACTCCCGCATCGCGTCCTGGGCAGCGAGCGTGTCCGAGAGCACTTCGGGAAGGGGTCCGTCGTCGCGGATCGAGCCGGCGAGCACGAACGGCACGCCCTTGGACACCAGAGCATGCATGATCCCTGAGGATACGAGGCCCTGTCGCACGGCGGCGGCGATTCCGCCGGCACGCCGGATCTGGTTGATGGCCCGCATATGGAGCGCATGGCCGCCTTCCACGCCCTGCCCCGAGCTCGTCATCCCGAGCGTGGTGCCGAAGATTGCAGCCTCGAGATCGTGCACGGCGACGGCGTTTCCGCCGAGGAATGCCTGGACGTAGCCGTTCCTGATGAACCAGATCATGTCGTCGCGCGCTCGGGCGTGCACCAGCGCGGGCCCCACGACCCAGAGGATCTTTCCCCCGCGCTGCTTTTCCTCCCCGAGCAGCTGCGCCAAGACCGCGTAGTCGGCGGGCCGCTCGCGCGACACCTCCGTCTGCATGAAACCGAACTCGTTGGCGCTGTGGCTGCCGCCGAGGAACCCTTCGGCGTGCACGAGGATGCCCTGGCTGCCGTCTTCCTCGGTACCGGCGGCCACTGCGTCGCCCTTGCGCACCTTGCGGGGCTCGGTCGCCACCAGGTCGCTCGCCGACTGGCGCACGATGACGCAATCCATCCGGGGGAGCCGGGGCCGGCGCCAGATACCCCCCGTCTTGACGTACGTGGGCAGGTTGGTGGTCGAGAAAAAGCCGTCCGGGAGTACGCCGTCGGACGGCGCCGGCTCGAACCGTGCATCCGGAGCCTCCGCGAGCGGCGGCGCGTTAAAGTTGGGCGGCCGGTATTGAAACGGGGGACGGGTCGTCACAGGGAGAGAAACCTAATGCGGAACGCGGAATGCGGAACGCCGCGAACGCGGAAGTGGGAAGGCGGAACGTGGAACATCGGCACCGTGATCGCCTCGCCTGTTCCGCGTTCCGAGTTCCGCGTTCCGCGTTTCACAGCAGCGCCACCGGATCCCGATCCACCACCACCCCCCGCGCTCGCGCACCTAACGCCCGCACGACGCGCCCGATGGCGCGCGGCTCGACCGCCTTCACCAGCACGTGCCAGCGCCAGCGTCCCTTGATCCGCTCGATCGGGCAGGGGGCGGGGCCGAGCACGGTGAGGGCGCCCCCGAGCCGCTCGCTGTTCGCTCGCGCCAGCCATGTGGCGACGCGTTCGGCTGTGCGCCGGGCCCGCTCCGCGTCTTCATGCGCGGCTACGAAGCGCGCCAGGCGGACGTGAGGCGGGTACAGGGGGTGTGGCGGGGCGCGCAGCGGCAGCTCGCTGGCGGCGAACTGCGCCACGGAATGCGCCGCCGCGGCGCGGATCGCGTAATGGTCGGGCGCCCGGGTCTGGACGTACACCCGGCCACCCTTAGGCCCGCGTCCGGCCCGGCCCGCGACCTGAGCCACGAGCTGGAAGGTCCGCTCCGCGGCGCGAAAGTCGGGGAGATGCAGCCCGGTGTCCGCATCCACGACGCCGACCACGGTCACGTTCGGGAAGTCCAGCCCCTTCGCGATCATCTGGGTCCCGAGCAGGATGTCGACCTGGCCCCCTGCCATGCGCTCGAGCACGCGGTGGTGGGCCCACTTCGTGCTCGTCGTGTCCAGATCCATCCGGACGATCCGCGACTCGGGAAAGCGCAGGGCCAGGAAATGCTCGAGCTGCTGGGTCCCGAGCCCCCGCATGCGCTGCGTCTCCTTGCCGCACACGCTGCACGCTGCGGGAATCGGCTCCTCATGGCCGCAGTAATGGCACCGCAGGGCGGCTGGGGTCTGGTGCACGGTGAGGGCGATCGCGCAACGGGGGCAGTCACGCACGGTGCCGCAGGCAGGGCACTGCAGGAACGTGGCGAAGCCACGGCGATTCAGCAGCAGAATCACCTGCTCTTGTCGCGCGAGGGCGCCACGCACGGCCTGGTCGAGCACCTCGGTCCACGGGACCCCGCGCGACTCGGGGACGCGCTCGGCGACGCGCAGATCCACGACTTCGACCGGCGGTAAGGGTCGCGCGCCGATCCGCTCCGGCAGATCGAAGCGCACGGCTCTGCCGGCGGCCGCGAGATGCAGCGCCTCGAGCGATGGGGTGGCGCTGCCGAGAATGACCCGTGCCCCCTCCCCACCTTCGAGCCGCGCCCGCTCGAGCGCGACGTCGCGGGCGTGATAGCGCGGCGCGGTTCCCTGTTTGTAGCTCGCTTCATGCTCCTCGTCCACCACGATCGCGCCGAGCCGCACCACCGGGGCGAACACCGCCGAGCGCGGTCCCACCGCGACCCGTCGCTCGCCGCGGCGCAGGGCACGCCAGGCGTCAGCCCGCTCGCCGTCCGACAATCCGGAATGCAAGACCGCCACCTGGTCACCGAAGACTCCGCGCACCCGCGCGACCGTCTGGGGCGTGAGCGCAATCTCCGGTACGAGGACGATCGCCCCCTGTCCGGCGGCCACCAGGCTCCGCAAAACCTCGAGATACACCAACGTCTTCCCCGACCCGGTGACACCCTGGATCAGGACAGGCGTCTCGACGGGAGTCGCGAGGATCCCTTGCACCACGCGACGCTGGTCGGCGGTGAGTTCGGGAGGCGGCGGCGACGACAGGCCGGCAAACGGGTCACGCGCCTTCGGCACGTGGTCGTAGCGCCCGAGCCCCTGGTCGACGACCCCTTGGAGCGCCGCCGCCGAAAGCCCCAGACGGTCGATCAGGTGTCGGACCGGCGCGGAGCCGCCGATCGCCTCCAGCGTCTCGTAGGCAACCCGGCGCTTGGGCGCGCGCTTGAATACGCGCTCCCGCTCGAGCAGCGACGGCAGTGTCGCCGTCAGCACCAGCACCCGCTCCGTCGACTCGCCAGGCCCTTCCGGCCGGCGCGCGCTCCACAGGCCGCCCGGCAGCAGGGCGCGCAGGGCCAGGCCGAGCGGCGTTCCATAGTAACGGCTGATCCACACGCCGAGCGCGAACAGGGCTGGTGTGATGGCCGGCTCCGCGTCGGGCGCGCGCAGGATTGGCTTCGTCGCCACAGCGGGCGCCGGTGCGTCGACTGCAGCGACGATTCCCACCACCTGCCGCCGCTGCAGCGGCACGATGACGCGCGCGCCTGGCACGACGCGATCCTCGAGCTCGAAGGGGATCTGGTAGGTGTAATTGCGCGAAACGGGGACGGGGAGGACGACTTCGGCGTACCGCGGCTGCAGCCGCGGCTCGGCGCCTACGGCTGAAGCCGCTATCAGCGGCAGACGCCGAGCCGCGAGTTCACTCGTGCTCAAGAGCGCTCACGGAGTGTGGTCCGACCGCCGCCGGACGCCTAGTCCCGGTCCGGTGGGCAACCGAATCTGCCCGCCCTCGATGGTGGCACCGAGGAAGGGGTCGTTCACGGTCAGGGCCGCGCCGTCCAGGTCGGCGGCGTCCACCAGAGGCGTGAAGTGAGCCGCCGCAGTGATGCCGAGCGACGATTCGATCATGCACCCCACCATGACGAGCATGCCGTGCGCCCGCGCCGTCGCAATCATGCGCAGGGCTTCCCGCAAGGAGCCACACTTCGCGAGCTTGATATTGATGCCGTCCACCGCGCCTGCGAGCCGCGGGATGTCGGTCGCGACAATGCAGCTCTCGTCGACCACCACGGGCAGAATGCCCCGACGGCGCACGGCGGCCAGCCCCTCGAGATCGTCGGGGGGGAGAGGCTGCTCCACGAACTCGACACCGAACTCCTTGAGAATGGGGAGCATGTGGAGGGCGCGCTCGCGCGTCCACCCCGCGTTCGCGTCCACCCGGAGCGGCTTGTCGGTCGCGTCCCGCACCGTCCGGAGAATCGCTTCGTCGCGGTCGGTCCCAAGTTTGATCTTGAGGATCGGGTAGGCCGAGGCTTCCTGCACCTTCTGGCGAATCTTCTCGGGCGTATCGAGGCCGATGGTGAACGAGGAGCGCGGTGCGCGGGCCGGGTCGAGCCCCCATAGGCGCCACACCGGCTGATTCAGGCGTTTGCCGACCAGATCGTGCAGTGCGGCGGACAACGCCACGCGCGCCGCGCCATTCTTCGGCACCACCTGGGCGAACTTCGCCTCAGTCGCATCGAGATCGAACGGGTCCGCGGGAAGATGCGGCTCCAGCCGCTTGAGCGCGCCCAGCACGGTGTCCGCCGTCTCGCCGTAGTAACGCGACGGATCGGCTTCCCCCCACCCTTCCAGGCCGTCCCCGTCCGTGAGGCGCACCCACACGACGCGCGTGTCGTCATCGCCGCCCCGCGCGATGACGAACGGGTGCTTGGTCTTGAGCGTGATGACTTCGGCGACGAGCCTTAGAGCCATCTGCGGCGGTGCAGCCACCACACGATCCCCGCCGACACGACGCCCATCGCGGCGAGAGCGGCCCAGAACCCCAATGGGTCGTGCACCAGCGGCATGCGGCTGAAGTTCATGCCGAAGATGCCACCCAGCACGATGAGCGGAAGCGCGATCGTCGCGACGATGGACAGCTGCTTCATCACCCGGTTCATCCGGTTCGACGTCTGCGACAGGTAGGTCTCGAGCACGCCGGCGAGCAGGTCGCGTGTGGTGTCCACCGATTCCATGATGCGGATCGTGTGGTCGTAGACGTCCCGGTAGTAGAGCTGCGTCTCGGCCCGAATGTAGGTCGAGGGACGGTTGGTGAGAATGTTGAGCACTTCGCGCAGCGGCCCGATGTGCCGGCGGAACGCGAATGCCGCGCGCTTCGACTTGAAGATTTCGTGAATCAAACCCTCGTCGAAGTCCTCGAACAGGCGTTCCTCGAGACGATCGACAAGGGCGTTCATCTGCTCGACCAGCGGGAAGTACGCGTCCACAGCCTGGTCGATGATGGCGTGCATCGTGGCCTCGGCGCCCCGGGCCAGGAGGTCAGCGCTGCGCTGCAACCGCTCGCGCACCGCCTCGCATCCGACCGCCGTCACCGCGTGCACCGTGACGAGGAAGTTCTTGCCGAGGAAGTAGTAGAGGTTGTAGGTCTCGATATCGTAGGGATCCCGCGTCGTATGATCGAACCGGATGCCCGCCATGACCACGAACACGTAGCGGTCGTACTCCTCGAGCTTTACGCGGGTCCGGGGCGAAAGCGTGTCCTCCACGGCCAGTGGGTGGAACTCGAACACCTTCTCGAGCAGCGCGTGCTGGTGCATGTCCGTGCTGTCGATATCCACCCACAGCTCGCCTTCGCCGGACCGGATGACCTCGAGCATCCGGGTCGGAGAGAGAAACTGCTCGATCCCGCCGTCCGGGCGACGATAGATACTGGCAGGCCAGTGTTTGGAGACCTGCGGCGCCGTGGCAGTCGTGGCCATACGCAAAGTATCGGAGGAACGAAGGTGTCAGGCAAGCGCGCGCACGTGCGCGCGCGCACCAGCGCCGAGCAGGTCGAGCCGGTACCCCCCTTCGAGTACACCGACCGCCGGCGCCGGCGCGACGCGGGCGCGCAGCTCCTTCGTCCAGTGCGTCATGTCATCCGGCTCGAGCGTGAATCCACCCAGCGGATCGCCGGAGAGCGAGTCGAACCCGGCGGAGACGAGGACCAGATCCGGGCTCCACCCCGTGAGCGCGCGCTCGACGGCGGCAAGCAGATCGCGCACGTAGGTGGCGCGCGGCAGCCCCGGCGGCCGGGGCACGTTGAACACGTTGCCCACCCCGCGGTCCCCCTCGGCGCCCGTCCCCGGGTACCAGGGATACTGGTGCATCGACACGTAGCGGATCGACGGATCGCGCTCGACCAGGGCCTGCGTGCCGTTCCCGTGGTGCACGTCCCAATCCACAATGAGGACGCGCGCCTTCCCCAGCGTCTGCGCGTGCCGCGCTGCCACCACGACGTTATTGATGAGGCAGAACCCCATGGCGCGGTCGGCCAGGGCGTGGTGTCCGGGGGGACGCGTGACCCCGAAGGCCGACCCGCGCCCGATGCCTTCGTCGACCGCGCCGATGGCCACGCCCGCCGCCGCGATCGCGGCGTCCCAGCTGTCCCGGCTCATCACCGTGTCGGCGTCGAGCGCGCCACCGCCCATCCGCGCCACACCCTCCAGCGCGTCGAGGTAACGCGCCGCGTGGACCCGCTCGAGCTGCGCGCGGGTCGCGGGGCGTGCCTCCAGAAACTCCACGACGGATGTCAGCTCGGGCCCCCCCCCTCCCCCCAACGCGGCGAGGACCGCGGCCATCCGTTCGGGACGCTCGGGGTGGCCGGCGCCCGGATCATGCAGGGCGCAGGTCGGGTTGTGAATTACCGGAACGGACTTCAATTGTTGAGATGCTTGTCCTGCAGTAACTCCCGAAGGGACTCCACCTCGGACCGCATCTCCCGGCGGGCGCGCTCCAGCTCCGACATCGCCCGACGATACCGCCGCCACCCGACGACGACCAGCGCCGAGGCGAGGAGACAGACGACACCCCAGAAAACCAGCATCCGCCTGCCAAGGGCGAGCCCGCTGTACCCGAGCAGCACGCCATCGAGCAGCAGGAAGCCGACGGTGAAGGTGGTGAGCGTTCGAGACGCGGGCATCAACGGACCGCCCTGCGCCGCGCCGGCAGGACGATGAAGGGGGAGTTGGGCACCGCGCCAAGCGCCGCAACGGTTGTGGCCTCGTTCAACACCTGGGCGCCGAGAAACTTCACGACGTAGTCCCCGAGGGGGATCTGGGCGCGCCTCAGCGCTTGCGACAGCGCCTGTCGCTTGAGCTCTGCTACCGTAGTGGTGGGTTCGACCGCGAGGAATATCTGATCCCAGGCGTCGGTCACCATCACGCGGACGGCGAACCGCTCGCCGACCGCCGTCACGCGACCTCCACTCCCGACTCGAGCGGGAGCGTCGAGAAGAAGCGATCCAGGACCTGATCGAAGAAGAGCGTCGAAGCCCGCACGCGCGTCGTCCCCGTCCCATCCACCCAGACGTGGAGCGCGATCTCCTCCCCACCCTGCCCGCGCAGCACCAGGAACCCCGGCCCTTCCTTCTCTACGAAGGCGGCCGCGTGGGGCACCCGCTCCGCGAAGAACCGCTTCGCGCGCTCAAGCACCTCTTGGGGTGGCAGCGTGACGGTGGTGGAGTGCGTCATGGCCCGGAAAGATAGACGCGGCGCCGGCCTCCGCAAAGCTGACAGCCCTCGGTGCCAGGTTGAACGTCCGGCTTGTCAAGTTGACTGACTGGGACCGGGCGAGACCGGCACGCCGGTTGCGAAGGGCGCGGCCGAAGCATTTCCAGTCACGACCGCCAATAGATAGAAGGAGGATCGACCATGTTCGTCACCACTCGTTCCCTTCAGAGAGACCCGGTGATCAACCGGATCTTCGACGTGCTGGGCAGCCTCGACGGCGAGAGCCCAGAGACCTCGTGGGTACCGCCGGTGGACATCTTCGAAGATGCCGAGGGGATTCGGATCATCGCCGAGGTGCCTGGTGTCAAACCCGAAGACGTGAAGATCTCACTCGAGGACAACGTCCTCACGATCCGCGGCTCGAAGCAGCAGGTCGCCCAGGAGCGCACCGAGCGGGTGCACCGCTACGAGCGGACCTACGGCACTTTCGAGCGCAGCTTTACGCTGCCCGCGACCGTGGACGCGACCAGCATCAAGGCGTCCTACGAGCACGGCGTGCTGACCGTGACTCTTCCCAAGGCGGAGAAGGCCAAGCCGCGGCAGATCGAAGTGCAGGTCGCGTCGAAGTAACGCGGCACCAGACCCGGACGTCGTATAGGGGCGCAGGGTGCTGCGCCCCTATGTATTGAGGAGATCGCGTAGCCGCGCTTCCACCTGCGAGTTGGGCACCGCCGCGGCACCGGCTTCGCGCGCGGCGCGCAGCAGCTCTGCGTGGACGTGAGAGCCGTAGGCGAGCACCGGAATCCCGCGCCCTACGAGGTCGCTGATCCGCGCCGCCGCTGCCGGCCCATCGAGCTCCAGCACCGCGAGATCACACGCAGCCTCGTCCCTGGACACCTCCGCCCCGGCTGCTGCCACCACGCCGCCGAGCTTCGAGCGGAACAACAGGTCGCGCGTGGCGAGCAAGACTCGCTTAGCCATGCGGTAACGTGACCTCCACGACCTGCTGCAGCGGGGCCCGCGGGCGCCGGAACAGATCGAGTAACCGGCGCGCGGGTGTCACGACCAGGATGGCGTCGCCGGGGGGCTGGTCGAGCAGGCCCGCCAGAGTAAGAAACAGCGGCGCGGCGCCGGCGCGGGGAGGCGGCACGCGATACCGCCGCCCGTGCCACACGACCTCCCCCTGCTCCCCGCTCCCTGCTCCCCCCTCCCTCTCGATGAACACATCGTCATCCACCTTATAGACTCCAGGCGCCAGCTCCTCTCCGGATCGATAGAACAGCGGATCGAACGGCTCGCCCTCGCGCCGCGCGAAGTTCTGCTCGGCGGCCCAGTCGTACGCGGCGAGGGCGTCCACGTTTGCACGCCACTCGAGGTGGTGGCGCAGCTCGTGGGTGAGCGTGTCCCAGGCTTCCTCGTGCCAGTTGAAGTCGCCCAGACGCGCCAGGCACGCGAACGAGCCATGATAGAGGATGACCCGCGAGTGCAGATCAGCCCCGCTGCCGCTCCACTCGAGCGGCACGCACTCACCGAGGGTGTAGACGTCGCCGCGCAGGGGATGTGGCAGGGTCTTGGGACTCACGTCGATCGCCACGACTCCATCGCGAAACTCCGGGGGCACGTCGCGGGCGATACGGGCGACCAGTGAGCGGAACTCTTCGATTCTCATACAGGTGTCGGGGCCGCTGACACCTGACACCTTGCCCTCAACCCCTCAACTTTTCCGCCAAGTACGCCACCAACCGATCCGCCGCAACGCGATCTTGCTTCAGCGTATCGCGATCCCGCACCGTCACCGTGCCATCCTCCGTCGACTGCCCGTCGATGGTGATGCCGAAGGGCGTGCCTGCCTCGTCCTGGCGGCGGTAGCGGCGGCCGATCGAGCCGCCATCGTCGTAGAACGTGTTGAACTGCTTCCGGAGGCCGTCGAAGATGCGGCGGGCGAGCTCCGGCATGCCCTCCTTGTTGACCAGCGGAAAGACCGCGGCCTTCAGCGGCGCGATCGCGGGGTGCAAGCGCAGCACCACGCGTGGCTCCCCTTCCACGACCTCTTCGTGATAGGCGTCCACCATCACCACGAGCGTCGTGCGATCGGCACCCGCCGATGTCTCCACGACGTACGGGATGAACCGCTCGTTGGTCGCGACGTCCAGATACTCGAGCTTCTTGCCCGAGAATTCCTGGTGACGTGACAAGTCGAAGTTCGTGCGGTTGTGGATCCCTTCGAACTCCTGCCAGCCGAAGGGAAACTCGTACTGGATGTCGTACGCATCCTTGGCGTAGTGCGCCAGCTCGTCCTTGGTGTGTTGATGAAAGCGCAGCTTCTCCGCTTTCAGGCCCAGGCCCAAGAGCCATTTCATCCGCTCGGCGCGCCAGAACTCGAACCACTCGAGGTCGGTCCCCGGCTTCACGAAGAACTGCATCTCCATCTGCTCGAACTCGCGCGTCCGAAAAATGAAGTTGCCGGGTGTGATCTCGTTCCGGAACGCCTTGCCGATCTGCGCGATTCCGAACGGAATCTTCTGCCGCGACGACTGCAGCACATTGAGATAATTGACGTAGATCCCCTGCGCCGTCTCGGGCCTCAGGTACACCAGGGCGGCGGCCTCCTCGACAGGGCCCATGAAGGTCTTGAACATGAGGTTGAACATGCGCGGCGCCGTCAGCGTGCCCTTGCTGCCGCACACGGGACACTGCGCCGTCGGCTCCCCGGGAGTCCCCTTGATGCGGGGATCGTCCGCCCGAAAGCGATTCTTGCACTGCTTGCAGTCCACCAGCGGGTCGGTGAAGCCCGACACGTGTCCCGACGCCTCCCACACCTTCGCGTGCATGAGAATCGCCGCGTCCAGCCCTTCGATGTCGTCCCGATCGTGCACCATCGAGCGCCACCAGCGCTCCTTGATGTTCTTCTTGAGCTCCACGCCGAGCGGGCCGTAGTCCCACACGGAGCCGAGGCCGCCGTAGATCTCCGAGGACTGAAACACGAAGCCGCGCCGCTTCGCCAGCGACACCAGCTTGTCCATGATGTTGTCGGTCGGGGACATAGAGGGCCGGAAGATAGACGGGCCGCTATGCGGCCGGCAACCCGAACGCCTCGCGCACCGCGCGCTCGCCGAGCGCCGCGATGCCGGTGGCATCGAGCACCCGGCCTTCACCGTCGAGCGTGTGGACGCCAGCCAACCCCTGGACCCGCCCTGCCACGACGGCCACACGCTTGTTCGCGCCCTGCGCCCGCCGTATCACCTCTCCCGACGCCTTCCCGACGAGCGATGTCTTGTCGAACGTCCCCTCACCGGTGATCACCAGATGCGCATTAGCCAGGGCGGCGTCGAAGCCCACCCGTGCCAGCACCCAGTCCGCCCCGCCCGTCAGTTCGGCCTTGGCGAAACACGCCAATCCGGCCCCGAGGCCACCCGCCGCACCGCCTCCCGGAACCGTCGCGAGCTCGGGTCGTCCGTGCCGGGCCATCACCTCGGCCAGCCGCTCTAATCCGCGGGAGAGCAGCTTCACGCTTTCGGCGCCCGCTCCCTTCTGCGGACCGAACACCGGCGCCGCCCCTTGCGGCCCCACCAGAGGGGTCGTGACGTCGGCGAGCGCGACCACGCGCGCCGCAAGGCCCCATCCCCCGTGGAAGTCGGCGAGGTGCGCCAAGGAACCACCCCCCTCCGGGAGCGGCGCCCCCGTGGCGTCCAAGAACGCCCAACCAAGCCCGCGCCCGGCACCCGTACCGCCGTCGACCGTGGCGGAGCCGCCCAAACCCACGACGACCGTCTTGGCACCGCGCTCGACGGCCTCCCACACCAGCTCGCCGACGCCCCGGGTCGTTGCCCGCAACGGGTCGAGTTGCTCGGGCGTGAGGAGGGCAATGCCGCACGCCGACGCACTCTCGAGAATCGCGGTTTCCGGGTCGAGCCACCCGACTTCGCCGGGCACTGGCTCCCCCAAGGGCCCGGAGACCTCGATGCGTTCGCGGAGCGACGCCGGCGCCAGCACGGCGTCAAGCAAGCCGTCGCCACCGTCAGAAATTGGACACTGAAGCACCGTGGCGTCCGGGACAGCCCGCCTGGCGCCAAGTGCAAGCGCATCAGCCACTTGGCGTGGTCCCAGTGTGCCCTTAAAGGCTGCTGGGGCGATGAGGATTACCTGCGCCATGCTGCATTATGCTCTAAAGTGTGCATTTTGCGGCAATGATAATGACTGTGCCTGGAGCTATGTGCCGACGTGACGGTCGTTACTATGCGGGCACCGTTCTTGCTGAACAACGGGCAGCTATCTCTGTCCAGGGCAAACCGCCGGCGACGGCGGGGCGCAAAGCCAAGGGGTCTCAGTAGTTCGAGACAGCCCGGCTGCCGGAGGTTGGCAGCGGCCCCACGCCCTGATCAGAGCGCGGGGCCGTTCGTTTGGCCCCCCGAGCAACGGATTGTCTCGCTCGCATCGGGTTCTAGGGCGCACGATGTCGAGCAGGCGATCACCCCTCAGGGGAAACTCTGGGGGGTTTGCTTTTGATATGCCCGCAGATCCGGCCCCCGTGCTCCCGCCCGTTCTCGATGAAGATCTTGTTCGCGTCGAACCCGGAGGCCAGCACCCCGGCGATGTACACCCCGGGCACGTTCGTTTCCATCGTCTCGGGCGTATGCCGAGGGATGCCCGTCTTTTCGTCCACCGCAACACCGATGGACCGCAGCAACGCCAGGTCCGCGGTATACCCGGTGAGTGCCAGCACGAAGTCGGCGGGAATCCTTTCCCCATCACCGTCGGGGTCGCGGCGCACGACCACCTCCGCGGGAGTGATCTCGACGACGCGGCTGCACCACCGGACCGCCACCCGTCCCTCTTTGACGCGATTCGTGATATCGGGCAGAATCCAGGGTTTCACCCCGCGATCAAACTCACCGAGAAAATGCACGATGCTCACCCGGGCGCCGACCCGGCACAGCTCGAGCGCCGCCTCGACCGCACTGTTGCCCCCGCCCACGATGACGACTCGCTGCTGCCAATAGGGGTGGGGCTCGACGTAGAAGTGGGACACATGCGGGAGATTCTCGCCGGGAACGCCGAGCACGTTCGGCGACTCGAAGTAGCCCGTTGCCAAGACGAGGTTG
>Ga0066652_100000422_pt1 | contig 20586 bp, 35 predicted proteins | sample GraSoiAngelo_101_FD_71413 | JGI IMG/M metagenome (GOLD analysis project Ga0066652, IMG submission 71413) | Grasslands soil microbial communities from the Angelo Coastal Reserve, California, USA - 14_0903_02_30cm | ecosystem: Environmental > Terrestrial > Soil > Grasslands | place: USA... | reverse complement strand
CACGTCTTCCCGCTCTCAGTGCTCATGTTTCCTCCATTCGATGAAGTAGTTAGCCACGGCACGCAGTCTCTCAGGGTAAGACGGATGCCCGCCACCTGTCGGAAAGCCATGCCCGCAATACCATTTACCTGAATTCATCCGGTACAGAACAATGCCGTTGCCCATCTTCTCCAGCAGCATCGCATTCGCGGACTCGGAGTTGAGGAAGTCGGGAATCTCTCCGCCAACAAGTTCACCTTTAGGGTTCATCCAGTCGATTCTGTCTCCATCTCCGCATGTTGTTGCAATCGGGGTATGATGTTGCTGCCACCCCAACTCCCTCGCGCAGAACTCATTTATTTCGGTGTCGGTCATCTCACTTGCCATGCTTCCTCCTCGGCTTCACTTCTCGAATCTCGACGCGGACAAGGCGAGTGGGCGTCAAAGTGCGGCATGAATCGACAGAAGAAGCCGCGTCTTTGCGGAGAATGAACACTTCAAGGTGGCCACTCGGATAATGACGGACCAACATATCGTCCTGCACAATCGCCCACGCCTTAACTGCCTTCATGCTTTGCCTCCAGTGCCTCATCAGCAAGGAAATCCTCAACCATATCGTTGAAGTGTGCCGCAATATTCCAGATGCGGTATGCGAGATACTCGCCAGTCTTGAACGGTTTCCCGTCTCGTGTAATCACGATGTCGGCATACTGTTCCGATGGCTCGCGATAGAACGCCTTCACGTTGAAGCCTTTGTAGTCGATGTCAAACACAGGTTTCCGTAGGTCGCTCATTTGCCTCCCCTCACTTCCCGCCTGCTGCGATCAGGGCCTTGAGCATCAATGACAGGAGTGCCAATGGCAGAGTGTCCTCCATTTCGTCATCGTCGATGCTGTACCCTAGGAACTTTACGGTTGGATCTTTGTGAGCGACGAACCCTTGTCCAGAAAACTTACCAGTTCGCGTGATCTCCCATCCTCCCGTAAACACCCGATCCGCCTCCGCAATCGCAAGGTTCGCGTCGAGGTGGAGGGGTGGCAATGCGCCTGAACATTTACACGGAGGCATCGCAAACGCCGGATTACATTTCGGTTGATGGTGAAAAATATAGTCAACGCCAGAAGTTAGAGTCCACCCCTTCAACTCCCAATACTTCCGGTTCAGTTCTTCTCCCGTCATCCTCTCTCCTTCTGAGCCTGGATCTCAAATCGTTCAGACCAATACGGCGGCTTCTTTCACAGCAGTTCTCCCTGCTCTACAACCGCCCCGGCAACCGCCGCCGCCTTCTTCCCCTGATTCCGCTGCGCCCAGTACGACGACCCTCTCCCGCGCATCACATGGCGAGCCCACAACTCTGCCTTCGGGTATCCGCGTGAGCGTCCCAGCGCAACCAAGGAGTCGTAATCGCACGCTGCGGACTGCTCTGCCTTTGCCACACGACGCGCGGTCTCGACATCTACTTCCGAGAGATCGCCTTCGACAGTCGCCACCTCTCTGCCAACGATCTCCCACTCGAAGCCGCAGTCTCGGCAGGTCATTGCAGAAGCGGAGTTGAAGCCATAGCAACGAGGACACTGTTTAACAGGCGTCTCGCGATCCGTCTTGCGGCGAGGCCGGCCATCGAGACTCCAGACGCGGTCGTCGTCGGGCATGCCATGCCTGCGGCAATTTCCGGCGTGGTCGAATATCGCGGCGACTTTCCCTGGCCCTGGCCGCATGACGCGACCCACCTGCTGGAGATAGACCGACAGTGATTTCGTCGGCCGCAGCAGGAACGCGACTTCCGCGGCGGGTACGTCGAAGCCCTCGCCAAGGATATCCACGTTACTGATGACTCTGATGCTGCCGTCGCGAAATCCCCTGACGATACTGTCGCGTTGCCGGTCGTCTGTGTTGCCGTCGAGATGCGCGGCGGGAATCCCTGCGCTTTGAAACTCTGCGGCAATCCTAACACTGGCTTCCACCGACCAGGCAAACACAATCGCGCGTTTGCCCAGACAGTGACGCTGATAATGCTGTAGCGCATCCCCAACCACCGCACTGGAGTTCATCGCCTGCGAGAGCTCCTTGCGGTTGTAGTCACCTGCTACCGTGTGAACGCCGGAGAGGTCGGGGTTCGACGGTGCGTAGAGCTTATAAGGACTGAGCCAGCCCTGAGAGATAAGGTCGGAGACGGAGGGGCCCTGGATCAAGGTTTCAAAGCACTCGCCGAGACCAGTTCCATCGAGGCGTTCAGGTGTAGCTGTGATTCCGACGTGAATAGCCTGCGGGAATTGATCCTTAATCTCCCGCCAACTCTTACTGACGACGTGATGTACTTCATCAAAGATTATGAGGTCAGGTGGCCGCAGCAGCGGTATCCGGCGCGCCAACGATCCGACCATACAGACCTGCACGCGTTCCGAGTACGTTGGGGAGAATCCGGCAGCGACGATGCCGACAGACATATCAGCGGCTTGTGTCAGAGTGCTGAGCGTCTGATGGACAAGTTCCTTGCGGTGGCAAATGAACCACGCATGGAATCCGCGCGATACACAGTTCTTGAGCATGTGGGCTGCTATTACGGTCTTGCCACCGCCGGTGCTCAACTGAAGGACGACCGAACGCGATCCGGCGGCGATGGCCTGCTTGGCCTGCGCGTGGAGGTCGAGTTGATAGGGGCGGAGCGACAGGGACATTACCGCCGAACCCCTTTCTTATTCAACTTAGGATTTAGGTCGGCGATTAACCGATACTCAGCCGCAAGCGCAACTTTGTAAGTACGGTAAGGGATTATTTCAATCCGGTGAGCCTTAACCCTTAGCCAGTCAGACATGAAATGGTCGGCAGTAAAAACACGACGAATACCACTACGAGAACTACCCACGTAAACGACGCAAGACGCATCGTGGATCATGTACACTATCGGGCCAAGCACGGACTTTATCTGTAGCCGGTCTAGGCAGACTTTCATGCGCTTGCCTGTCGCCCCAACCCTTTTTCAATCAAGAGGTACACCAGCGACGCAATGCTGCGCCTGTCGCGCTCTGCGGCTTTGGCGACGCGCTCATGAAACTCTGGCGACACCCATAATCCGATGTACTTGTCCTTCGGTTTTGGTTTAACGTTCTGCTTCTTCATGGCGCAGTTTGTACCACGCAATTAAATTCACCGTCAAACAAAATCTCGCAAAGATTCTTGTTGACACGCAAAATTCCGTATGCAATTATCCGCATCGTTGAACGGAGGACGAATGCAAGAGGCCGGGACCGTACTGCCGATAGTCAGGGAAGTAATCGACGGAAAGTTTCATTCGGTTCATACGGACGGTCGAATCAGAATTGTCGGCGGTGAGGATGACCAACGCCCTGACGCTGACGGAATAAACTATTTCACACCGATCTGCGTTGAATATTGGATGAACGGAACGGCGCTGTATTCCTACTACGACTATTGCGGCAGATGCGCCAAGTATATCGGCTCTCTTGGTGAGGTACGGGAATACTGTCCGAGATGTGGGGCCGGAATCGCACACTACGTCTTCGCCTTCGGCACCGTCAGGGCCAATATTCCGTACGGGGACAGCCTTCCCGATTCATTGATGTTTGGAGGAAAGCGATGAGCAAAGAGCGTACAGATTGGCTAGCGGCACGGAGAAACGGCATCGGTGCCTCCGAATCCGCCGCACTGTTCGGCTTGCATCCTTATATCTCGGCGCTGTCGCTGTACGAGTCGAAGATACGGGACACGCCCGATACCGACGACGATGAGAACGAGCGCATGGAAGACGGGAAGGTGATCGAGCCTCGCATTGCGGCGCGGTGGGAGAAGGCGACAGGCAGGCGGTGCGTCAGCGCAGCGTCGAAGGTGTATCGACACGCAGCGATGCATCACATGACATGTACGCCTGACATGCTGATCCTTGAGAATAGCGTCGTCACGAATAAGCCCCTCGAACTGAAGTGGCTCGAAAACTTCTCCAAGGATTCCGAGATCCCGGAGTACATCCAGATCCAGTGCCAGCATCAGGTGGCGGTACTCGAAGCGGACGCCTCCGCACTGGCCGTTCTCGGTTCGTTCCGCTCCTTCCACCACTTCGACATCCCCAGGCACGACGAATTTATCTCCCTGCTCATGGAGAAGGTGGACGAGTTCTGGAAGAGAGTCCAGGAACGCAGGCCGCCGGATGCGGATGGTTCAGACGCCACCGCCGCCGCGCTCAAGAGATTATTTCCTCGTGATTCCGGGGCGACGATTTTTCTTCCTGCCGAAGCGGAGACTTGGGCGACAGAACTGGCGAAAGCAAAAGAAGACAAGAAGGATGCGGAGACCCGCGAGGCATTGGCAAAGCATCGACTCGTCGCGGCGATTGGCGATGCGACCATCGGACGCCTGCCGGATGGTTCAGGGTTCTCGTACAAGCATCAGGTGAACGCTGAGCACGTTGTGGCGAAGGCAGAGTTCAGGGTGTTGAGGAGGGTGAAGGCGAAATGAGGATAGACGCAGCCATCAAAGCGGCAATCGACAAAGGTACGTCGCAGGTCCAGTTTCTCCATGAGTGTGCCTCTGGAGCGCAGACCGTCAAAGGCAAGAAAGATGCTCCAGCACACACTAAGGTAACGTTCGCAACGACGCATTTTCAGCCGCGAGATTTGGTGTTTCCGTCGCAGGCGCAATACGTTGCGGCAATCGTTTGGATTCCACGAGAAGACTACAACGCAATCATAGATTCGGAGGTCGCATGAGAATCCTTTCCCTCGAATCCGAAAACTTCAAACGCCTGAAGGTGGTGGAAATCACCCCGGATGGAAACTTAGTCAAGATCACGGGCCGGAACGCGCAGGGCAAGACGTCGGTGCTCGATGCACTCTGGTCGGCACTCGCAGGCGCGTCCAGTTCCCCGAAGGCCCCGATCAACGACTCTGCGGCCGAAGCGAGAATTCGCGTCACCTTGGGTGAGCGGACCAACGGCACGCGACAGGTCGAGTTGATCGTCACGCGCAAATTCAAGCGCGACTCCTCCAAGGACAAGGGTTATACGACGAGCTTAAAGGTCGAAGGCTCCACACCCGGCATGGCGCCGCAGGACTATCTCGACTCGCTCCTGTCGGTCCTAACATTTGACCCACTTGATTTCATGAGAATGAAACCCAAGGAGCAGTTCGACCTCTTCCGGCGTTTCGTGCCTGACGTGGACTTCGACGCCATCGACGCGCAGAACCAGATCGATTACTCGACGCGCACGGAGTTGAATCGGAAGGCCGATGCAGCGAAAGCGGCGGCAGGGAAGATTGTGGTGCCGCAGGATACGCCGGCAGAGCGCGTGGACGACACGGCCCTCGTGACGGAGTTGGCGAACGCGGCGCAGACGAATGCGGAGATCCTGGCACGGAAGGCTAACCGGGAACGGTTGGTGGCATCGATCGATGCGCGTAATGAGAAAGTCCGCGCGCTTCGCATTGAGGCGGAGGAACTCGAAGCGGCAGTGGCTGTTGATGTGAAACGCCTGTCAGCCGCTCCTGCTCTCCCCGCGCTGACTGACGTCGCGGACCTGCAGGCACGCATCGCCCAAGCGAAGACCGTCAACGCAGGCGTCGAACAGTTAGAGTTACGGTACAAGTACATCACGATGGCGCAAGACCTCACGCGCCAGTCCGAGATGCTCACGAAGGCCATGCAGGAGCGGCAGGAGGCAGCGGCAGCGGCGATCGCTAAGTCGAAACTGCCAGTGCCTGGAGTCACGTTTGGCGAGGGGCAGATACTCTATAAAGGACTTCCGCTCTCGCAGGCATCCGATGCCGAGCAGATTCGTATCTCCGCCGAGGTCGCGATGGCGGATAACCCGAAGTTGAAGGTGATCCGAATCCGCCAAGGTTCGCTGATCGATAGCGACGGCATGAAGGTGCTGTCCGATATCGCGAAGGCGCGCGACTTCGATGTCTGGATCGAGATCGTAGACTCGACGGGAAAGGTCGGGTTCGTGCTGGAGGACGGGATGGTCACGAAGGCGGCAGAGCCTGAGCCGACCGACACGCCGTTCCCGTATGGCAAGAAATCTGAACCGACGCAGGGAGTCCTGCCGCAAGACGTTCTATAAGGAGCACTATGACCACCGAAGTCCAACTCATCAAAGTCGATCAGTCCAAGCCGGTGCAGACGCCGGATAACGTTGTCAACCTGCTGTCTCAATACAAGACCAGTTTCGAGACTATCGGCAGGGTGACCGGTCTCGATATCCCGCGCGCCATGCGGACAGTGCTGATGATCGCGCAGAAGACCCCGCGCATCCTCGAATGTACCGCCGGGTCCGTTCTAGGTTCATTCCTGCTGTCGGTCCAGTTGGGCCTCGACATCGCAGCGAAGGAAGCGTACCTCGTGCCGTTCGGTAAGGAATGCCAACTGGTTCCTGACTACCGCGGCCTGGTGAAGCTCGTCAGGAACACCGGCAAGGTCGCTAATATGCGAGCGCGCTGCGTATTCAAGGGCGAGCCGTTCAAGATCGTCGAAGGATCACGTCCGAACCTCGAGCACGAACCCCGCTACGATGTCGCACGGGACTGGGACAATTTGATCGGCGTCTACACTGTCGCGGATTTTGCGGTGGACGGGCATCCGACAGGGTACTCGGACTTCCAGTTCATGCCGTTCGCGCAGATTGATGCGATCCGTCAAAGGTCTGCTGCGAAGGCAGACGGGCCCTGGAACCACAAGACCGACAGGTTAGAGATGGCCATGAAGACGGGGATCAAGCACCACTGCAAGTCCCTGCCGCAGTCCGTCTCGCTCGTCCAGGCGCTCGACGTGGATACCCGGGCGTTGATGGATCGGCCGCAGCGGGTACGGTTGACCGAAGACGCGCAGGGCCTGCTGTCGGCAGAGATTGAGCCGGAACCTGCCGAGGAGCCGCAGCGGCCGCAGACGGGCAGCGTGCTCGACAGGGTGGTCTCTCAGGCGAAGACACCTGCACCTGCCGCTGCTGTCCCGGCTGGATGGGCGCCGCCGAATCCGGATGTACTTTAAGGCCCGTGCTGCGGCTCTATATTTCCGTGAAGAAAGGATGTTCGTTCATCATGAGCATTCTCAGTGAACTGTCAGATGCTGTCAGGCTGGCGCGCCAACTCAAACAAGAATTGAATGAAGTGGCGCAAATATCAACAACCATTATTGAAGGGTTAAACACTATGAGCGAAAAAGGCGACCAGGCAAAGGCGCTGATTACAGAAATCGGAACGGACCTCCAGTCCGTACTCGATAAGTTGGCCGGATTCACGGACGGCCTGACCGCAACCGAGACCCAGGAGATCATCGACATGCTGACGCCGATCGCGGCGAAGGTGCCGACTCCCGAGGCGTAAAGAGATACACGCACTACGTGTATGTAGTAGCGATCTTAGCGGACGACCGGACCGGTAGACGCAATACGACGTAGAACCAATAAGGCCCTGCGGCTAATAACCGAGCACGTTATGAGGGAATCGCCGCAGGGTACTTGGCCGAACGAGGAGGAATATGACGCAAGCGAATGACATTCTTATCGGCGCACGCATCTCGTCTTTGGGCGACAGATGTCCTCGCTGCCGGCAGAAACTGACCACGGTACAGATGGATTCGGGAGTCATGTTGGAGCGATGCCACGAAGGCCACTACGAAGCGCGGACAGTGACGGGCGAGTCCCGGCTGGCATGGCACGAGGCGGTGAATTCTGGACTGCGGTTGGGGCGGGGGAGGTTGTACCGATGAAGCCCACGCTGACCGACCTTGCCGTGCGCTTCAATTCTGACAAACTGCACTCACACTCTTACGTCCCATTTTATGAGCAGTTGTTCGTCGGTCGCACCGTTCGCAGGCTCCTCGAAATCGGGATCGGATTCAAAGACCTGATGCAGCCGTTCGTCTCGCCTGAGGCGCCTTACGTCCACGGCAGTTCGCTGCGGATGTGGGAGGAGTACTTCCCGGAGACACAGATATTTGGATGCGACGTTCGGGAAGAAACACTGATTAAGACAGAACGCATCCGCACAATGTGGTGCGATCAGTCCAGCGGCGAGTCGCTGGCGAATATGGTCATGAAATTCTGTTGGGACGGGATGCGCGTCGGCGGTGTCCCATCGTTTGTTGGCTTCGACGTCATCATCGACGACGGCTCGCACCAGACCGCACACCAACTGTTGACGTTCGACTGTCTGTATCCACGGCTGAACGAAGGCGGGGTCTATGTCATCGAAGACTGCCAGGAGCCCGAGCGTCTCGCAGCGCACACGGGCGGCACGATCCACAGGTTCGACAAGAGGCCGGACGACTGCTTGGTGGTGGTGCGGCGATGAAGTTTACGCGAGACCAGTTAAAACTTATGAGTTTCACGGAAGTCGCAGACTATGCTGCGGAGCTTTCGTATGAAAACGACAAACTGTCGGAACACATAGGCCGAACTAGTTCCGGTCCTTGTGGTGAGGGACACGAATACACGACGCTCGTCACTAAAACATGGGAGACATCTGGAATGAACGGAAACTTACATCATTCCGATCAATATGTCGTCTGTACCAAATGCGGAGATTTCGCGAGCGCGAAGGAGCCTCGATGATTAACGTCGTCCTCATCACCACCGGATCGCGTCCCGACCTGCTGCGGCAGTCGATCCAGTCGCTGCTGAACAACGCCTACGCGATGGCCGATATCCACCTGACGGTTGTGGTGGACGGACTTGGAGTCGGCGCGTTCGAAGCGATTACAGACCACCTGACAGACTGCGACGCGGTGATCTCGTGCCCGACAGGTGTCGGTGCGAGCGCCGCACGCAACATCGGCGCCTCGTCGATCCCGAAGTACCGGCGGGGGAGTCACGTCTGTTTTTTCGACGACGACATCTACGCGGTCAAGGGGTGGGATGTTGCGCTGCTGGACCTGTCGAAAGCGTTACCAGGCGCTCTGTGTAGTGGGCATGGGCATCCGTATAACCACGGAGAACCGGCAGGTGACGCTGCCGCAGGGATACCGCCGCACACGAGGCCTCTCGTCATCAGCACGGTGAACTTCTTCATGCCGTGGGCGATGTGGGACCAGGTTGGTTGGTTCCAAGAACCAGGAGGTGCGTCTGGTTCAGAAGATTTTGATTGGTGTATGCGTGCATCGAAGTTGGGGTATGGATTTGCTGTTACTGAGCCGCACTGCATTATTCACACTGGGCTTCGAAGTAGCAATGGGAAGCCCATCGTAGGATTCGACCAAATGGTTGAGCAAAACAATAGGCTGATCGAACTTTTTAAACTCAAGAACGTGGTGATTAATGGGTAGGCCGAACAAGTACTCGATCAGCAGTCGAAGTCCCGAATACTCCAGTTGGAAAGCTATGCTGGACCGTTGCGACAACCCGTTAAATAAATCCTACGAATATTACGGTGGACGGGGAATCGGCGTCTGTGCTGACTGGTATTCGTTCGAAAAATTTCTTTCCGACATGGGACTGAAGCCGAATCGTCTATTGACTCTAGAGAGATGTAATAACAATAAGGGATACGGTCCTGATAATTGCAAGTGGGCCACGAGGTCAGAGCAGAGTTCTAATCAGAGATTTCGCAGGGTGACTCCGAAGCCGGTCACGTTAAAACCCTGCGCTCATTGCGGCAAAGAAATCAATCGGGTTAAGCCAGTTCAGTACGCAAAGCGAAAGTACTGCTCGAATGCGTGCGTTGGCAAAGCTGCGCTAACAGTGACTCCGGAAACACGCTACTGCATGGTCTGTCGTCGCATCATTCCGATGCGATACGCGCATCCCGGACAACACGCCAAACGAAAATACTGTTCACATAAGTGCCTTGGGATTGCCCAGCGTGGCATTACTCAATGGGAACGACAAACAATTAACGGTTAGTTGAAGGGAGTCATATGGCAGTAATAGGTGAGTTCGACTACGAAGGGAAAGTGTTACCCGGAGCACAGATTATTCAATCATCGAAACGTGGCACGCTGGGATTCGAAGTCCCATTGTCCTGCAGTGACGGTTACATCAAGCATGTGATCTGGCTCACGCCGTCCACCATGGACCGTGCAGAGAAGACCTTCGCCGAAGCCCTTGGCGTCTCGAAAGCGCAACTTCAGGACGAGGAATTCGTCACCAAGAAACTCGCAGAGTACATCGCTGGCCGCGATGTGAAGTTCACGACAGAGACTGACGCCGAAGGCTACGTGAAGGTGAAGTGGCTCAACGGCGTCGGCGGCGGTATGGGCAAGCCTGCGCCTCCGAAGATGCTCTCGGACTTCTTCAAGAAGCCCACGCCTCCTGCCGCAGGATTCCCTCCCGCCGGTGGTGGATCGGTGATTGACGACTCGAACTTGCCGTTCTGAAGGAGCATCCATGAAAGACGGCAAAGAGACTGTCTGTTTCGTAATTGGAGACTCCGACGATCCAATTCTCAGTGCGGAAAATCAGATTGAATGGATGCACGACGTATTTCGCAAGTTGGCAGAATCTAAACCAACTCGGATATCGAAATGGGTTGTCGAAACGACTACGAATCGCGTCGTACTTCAAAGCGCCAGAGAAGACATGGCGGGGCGTGGATATAGTCACGTCTTCCAGATTAAGCGGGTTCGCATATGAATCTTCACGTCCTCACCTGTGCCGTTTACCCCTCTCTCGAGATCGCGAAGTCCCGCATGTGGATCTTCCTGCGTTCCTGCGAGAAGTTCGGAGTGACCCCTAACTTCTACGGCGTCGGTGCGACGTTCCCTGGCTACCGCGCGCTCAAACTCGACATGCAGTACGAGTACCTGAAGACAATTCCGGAAGACGTAACGCACGTTCTCTACACCGACAGCATGGATGCGTTCTTCGTGCGGCCGCTGACAGACATCGTTGCTGAGTACGCCGACATGGGTTCGCCATCCATCCTGAGTGCGGCGTACTACGGTCTTGCGAACGAGAGCCACGAAGAGAAGAACTATCCTGGCTGCTTCGATAAGTCGATTCAGTATCGATACCCACACGTCGGCGGATATTTTGCCGAACGGCAGGCGATTACTGAGGCGTTCGGCAGGATGCTGCAACTGCCGCGGCAGACGGGCGACGACTGCTTCTCGCACTACGATGCGTGGCAGGAGGGATGGTATCGACCGATGCTTGACTCAGATTGCCGCATCTTTCAATCGTCAGCAGAGAGGATCGCGATTCGCAAGGGGCAACTGTATAACGAGGACACTGGATCGCGGCCCTGCGTGCTCCATTGTAGCGGCGGATACACCAGCCAGACGGATGGAAAAGACGAACGCATGGTTCCGCTGGCTCGCGAGTTAGGCATCATCCCGTGAAAGTCCTCGTCATGGAACCGCCGAACCAACTCCTGCCGACCGATACCGCAAGACCGAACGGTGCCCTGGGTCCAGCGTACCTGGTCGGCGCGTTGAGAGCGGCGGGGATCGAGGCAGATTACTACGACGGGACGGTGGGACGTAATGACCTCGCTGCGTTCTACATGAGGGAGCGACAAGAGAACGGACTGATCCGTTATGGTGTGAACGACGAGACCCTATCATGGGCGATTTATCCCTACGACGTTCTTGCACTGTCTTCGATCTTTACGGCGCAAACGAGGATGCACTTCGAGTCGATACGAATCGCACGTCTCGTCCGACCGAATATCCGCATCATCGTCGGTGGCGTGAACGCACGCGCTCTGCGGAAGCAGTTCCTTGATGCAGGCGCCGACTACGTGTGCATGGGAGATGGAGAGCAGGAGGTGGTGGCGTTAGCTCTCGACCATGCCATGCTTCCGCCGCCGTACCGGAGCCTCGACGATCTTCCCTATCCCGCACTCGACGCCCTGCCGCTCGACACGTACCAGCGTATCGGAATCCCTCACGCTGGCCTGATGCCAGCCGGGACGCGCTACGGTGCGATCCAGACTTCAAGGGGCTGCCAGGACGCCTGCACGTTCTGTCATATCTCGACTGAGAAGCAAGGTGGTGCAGGGTATCTACGAGCGTTCTCCGTGGACCGCGTACGGCAGGACGTGGATAACGCCGTCTCTCTCGGCATCACGCGGCTCTACTTCGAAGACGACAATTTGTTCTTCGGCAAGAAACGGCTGTATGACCTGCATCCCGCCTTGAAGCGCGCGGGGCTGGAGTATTCGAACGTGAATGGCGGGAACCTGCGGTTTTTGTTCACGATGGACGGCGAAGTCGATACCGACTTCATCGACATGATGCGCGACTTCGGGTTGGTCGAACTGACAATGCCGTTTGAGAGCCGCAGCAGCAAGATTATGAAGCAGTACGCCACGAACAAATACAGCGCCGATGAGTACGACTCCCAGGCCTTGGTCCGCTACCTGAAGGACACCGGTATCCGTATCGCGGGAAACTTCATGATCGGATTCCAAGATGAGCCTTGGGAGTCGGTCCTTGCGACCAAGGAATACGCACGGCAGCTACTCGACGCAGGACTGGACGCCGTGGGGTTCATGATCCCTGTCCCGTATCCCGGCAGTGTGGACTGGCAGCAACGAATGGCAGACCCAGAGACACGCAGGGCATTCGAAGCGGATCCTCTGTCGTTCACCGACCGGATGCACTGGAGAGCGAAACCGCTGTTTCCGACGCTGGTGCCTGGGGATCGGCTGGAAGCGACGGTGCGAGAGTTTTGGGAAGAGTTGAATCCTCAAGAGTATGTGGCGGAGAAGACTGGAGCGAACGTTCAATGAGTCTGTTTGTCATGTCCCCCTGTTACTGCCCTGATGCGAGCCCTGCTGATGGCATGATGGCTACCGCTCGCAGGGTGGGCCTGGAGCCGCACCTCTACGGTGTCGGTCAGACGATCAACACGAACTGTTCCAACGCGCAGGGCACCGACATGCTGGCGCTGATCGAATCCCGCACTGAAGAGTACATCCTCTGCGTCGATTGCATGGATATCGCCTTTATGGCCGGCGAAAACGAGATCATGGATAAGTTCCTCCTGTTCCGCTCCGACCTCGTGATCTCGACTGAAGCGGATGGGATCTCCGGACTCGCGAATACGAAGACGAAACTGCATCAGATGTGCAACGCCGCAGGTGGCTATCACCCGCAACTTAATATCGGCGCCTGGATCGGCCGCCGGGAATACGCCCTACACGTTTTCAAAGAGGCCGAGCGGCTCTGGCGGCATCGTCCGGAAGACCCCGCTTATAACTACGACGTGCTGCCGCAGTGGTTGATGCAGATGAAGTCCGGCATCGGGCCTGGAGGTGAGTACGTGGGTCCTGAAGGTCCAGAGTTTGCGCTCGATTGGAAAGATGTTTTGTTCCAGTCCATGAACAAGGCCGAGACCGAGTGGATGCCGAACAGCCGCAGGATCTGGAATACGGTGACGGGAACGATACCGGTGCTGCTGCACTACAACGGCGACAAGACGTATGCGGCGCACCGCGAAATGGTGCAGAGGATATTGGCATGAAGGCGATCATCCTGGCCGCCGGTCGCGGCTCGCGGCTGAATCCCATCGATCTCGTGGTGCCCAAGCCGATGGTGCGAGTCGGCGGAATCCCGGTACTCGAGCATACGATCGAGCACATGGACTCGCTGGGGATACGGGATATCACGATCACGGTGGGGCACTTGTCAGACGTGATCACGGATTACTTCGGCGGTGGACAGAGATTCGGTGTTCGCATCCGCTACTCTGTCGAAGACCCGGATAATTTGCTGGGTACGGCAGGCGGGGTCAAGCGAGCGGCGGTGGGTTGGATCGACAAAGAGCCGTTCGTCGTCTGGCACGGCGATAATTACTCCAACTGTCGGATCGATAGGCTCATTGGGCCACACAAAGACCGCGAAGCCGATGTGACTCTCATCACTCGCTGGCGCTCCGATGTCACTCATAGCGGGAAATTGGAATGGAACGCGAACAACAGATTAACGCAGTTCAAAGAGAAGCAGGGTGGTGGCGGAGGATGGGTCAACTGTGGGATTTATGTGATGTCGCCATCAGTGATCGAAACGCTCCCAACGAATGGCGACTTCGGCAAGGATGTCTTCCCGTCGATGCTGGCTCGTAAGCAGCGTCTCTTCGTCCACGGTCTCTCCCACGATGAATTTTTCCGCTGGTACGACACGCCGGAAGACTTGGCGGAATTGAGAAAGGATTACGCACGATGAAAATATTCGAGACCCCGTGTCACTGGTGCCTGATGTCGAGCAGTCCCTACGTTGAAATCTTTGGGCTGTTGTTTTTGTTCGCGTGCCTCATTGGAATTTGGTGGGCTATCTACCAAGGCGCTAAGGACGGACTGTTATGAAACTCACACCCTCCGGCCTCGCCATCGTCGAAGGCGACACCTACCTGTCAGCAGAGATCGAGCATGAGGGACATCTCGACGTCCAGTCCGCTCACCAACTGCTGGACCCGCTGCGGAAATACATCCCCGAGGGCGGAGTGGCGGTGGACGTCGGCGCGTCACTGGGCGACACGGCAGCAGTGCTCAGTGAGTTCGTTGGGAAGTACGGTCGCGTCTACGCCTTCGAACCGAACCCTCTGGCTTACGAGTGCCTGCTGCACAACATGGTCGGCTACTGGAACGTGGTGACGTGGCAGAGAGGATTTGGCGCCGAGGGTGGATGGGCGACAGTCGAAGTAGACACGAACAACGTCGGGGCTTCGCGCCTCGTGCCTGCCGATGGTCACTCCGTGCCTGTGTGGACGCTGGATGATTACGCGAGAGGCGGCGAACTCACCCGTCTCGACTTCCTCAAGATCGACGCCGAGGGTTGGGAGCCGTTGGTCCTCGACGGTGCGAAGGAGACGATCACGAAACACAGGCCCGTGATGATTATCGAGGTCAACGACTGGCCGCTGGGGAAGATGGGATTTACGCGGAGGGATATTTACAGCAGGTTGGATGCGCTGGAGTACACGTATGCGGACTTCGATGGGCCGTACGGGGATGTGCTGGCGCTGCCGAAGGAGGCTCCCCATGCTTGAAGGCGCAGGCTCGCACCCCACTACAACTCTCAACCCAGAACGCTGGTACTCGTCGGAGGAATTCCGCCGCGCTTGGTGGGTCACGGAGGCGATCCCCGGATCGTTCACTCGCCTGAACGGTGCGGCTTACTGGGATATCGCATGGTTTCTCCCCAAGGACGCCATCCTCGTCGAGGTCGGCGTAGACCAAGGGCGCTCGGCGTCACTGCTCTGCGATGTCATGGAGAACCAGCGCGGAGATCTCCACCTGAACCTCGTGGACAGCTGGGAGTCGATCCTGATCGACAACCTGGCGAAGACGAAACGCATGGTTGACGAGTTTCCCGATGCCAGCCGCAGGACGACCGTGCTGCATATGAAGTCGGAGACCGCGGCGTTGCGGTTTGCGGACGAGAGTGTGGACTTCGTGCATATCGATGCACACCATTACCATCCATCGGTGGACATCGACTGCGAGAGTTGGATGCCGAAGCTCCGGTCAGGCGGGATCTGGGCTATGCACGATGTGGCCGCGACCTTCCCCGACGTGGACGAGGCGGTCGCAAAGTACACGGCAGGATGGGAAATGATGGGGTTGTGGGACTGCTTGGGAGTGTGGAGAAAACCATGACCATCGGTGAACTGGAAACGTTCCACGAAGAGTTGAACGAGAAATTGAATCGATGTATTGGTCAAATCGTCGTGCCGCGAATGAAGTACCGCGACAGCGACATCATCGAAGTCCACGACAATCTGCTGGCTCTTGCCGCATGGATTGACGAAACGTTTGAGGCCGATGCCGTCAGAGAGGAGTTGCCGTGATACCAACACTGGAAGAGGTGATGGTGCTGACGTCTACCATCAGCAACATTCACATCCTGCAAATCGCTGAATGTGCCGCAATGTACGACGTGTTGTGCGAGTTGCCAGACAACGCGACGTTGATCGAGATTGGCTGCGAAGTCGGGCGCTCGTCGAGTTTGATTGCCCAAATCGCGGTAGTAAAGAACTTCACGACCGTGCATGTCGATCCCTGGGTAATGTTCAAGGACCGGGCGAAGGTATGGATGGAGAACATGGCTGAACGCTGTTCATGGATACCCTTCATTGTGCTGCACATGACGACGGAAATGGCGGAGGTGCATATCGAGAGACTGACGCCGGACGGTGTGGATTTTGCGTTTATCGACGGGTGTCATGACAGGCCGGTAGTGGACAGGGATTTGGAAATCGTTGCAGCGAGGGTTAGTCCGGGAGGGTTTTTGCTCTGTCATGATTACCCGTCTGGGGATGTTACTCAGGCGGTGGATGAGTTCGTAGCGTCAGGTGGGTGGGTAAAGTACAGGCAGGCGCAGGGGCTGGGGATTTGGAGGCGGGTGTAACGGAGTGGATGTGAGGTCGTGACGCGACAGGACGCGAAGAACGTGTGGATGCTGTGCCTCATTGTTGGCATCGCCGTCTTGATTTGGGTTATTGAGATCGGGGCTAAGGTGTCGATTGCGAAGTGGTGGTGGAATCGATGAAGACTTTTCACGCGGGCGGAAGAATCGGAGACATTGTCTTCGCCCTCTACACCATGCGTGCGTTGGGCGGCGGCAAACTCTACGTGTCGGACTATCACACGCCGAACTGGAGCTTGGACATCGCGCGCACGATGGAGTCGTTCCTGCTGTACCAGGATTACGTCGAGGAGGTCGAGTTTGTTCACCACGCGGACCTGCCCAAGGTGGACTACGACCTGCAGCAGGCGGAGGACGATTACAACCCGGAAGCGTTTCCAGAGTGGGACGGCAAGCCGTGGCCGTCGAACTGTGGGATTAAGAAGCGGTATGCGGTGCATTTTGGAGTGAAGTTAGAGGAGGGGCCGTGGCTGACGGCACCTGTATCCAAGAATTTCGCGCCGATTGCGTTTCAGGCTCCGAAGTATCGAATTCTTCGCAGCGTCGAAGACTGGCTGACAATCCTCGCATACTTGGACAATCGCGGAGCGCCAGCGGTATTCCTGGGGCCGAAGACAACCCCGGCGTTACTCGGTGCGGCGACAGCGATCAACTCTGCTCGCGTATTTCTTGGCGCTATCTCTTCCTGCAACGCCATCGCGGAAGGGTTAGGAAAACGCAGGATCATCGAAGTCGCCGACGACTGCTGGAACGTAGATACAGCACACGCGACAGTGATTAACGGATGTGGCAATCGGCAGGTCGTGGATACGGTTTTGGAGGCAATCCGATGAATATGGCAATCGTCTGTGCCCATTACGGCGCAGATAGTCTCTCTCAAGCCGTCCTCTCGTGGGGCTCCGACGTGCCGCTGTTTATCGTTGACGGGAGCAAGGGGATGCTGCCGGCGTATGAGCAAGGGTATCTCAACACGCCAGACTACGATGTGCTCGCGTACTTTCATGACGACTTGATCCTGATGCCTCCGTCTGGTCCGATCAATTACCAGCGATGGTGGACGCGGGTCCTGAGTCAGTTTCTCGACGATCCTAAGCTTGGAGTCGTCGGATTCGGCGGGGCGCAAGGGCATGGTTCTCCCGGACTCTACCGCGATCCTTACGAGTACCACCAACTCGCACGGCAGCGGTTTATGTCGAACATGGTGGACGCAGAAGCACACGGAACACGATTCACTGGGGAGCGAGATGTAGCAGTGCTCGATGGTTTTGCGCTCATCGTCAGACGGGAGTTGCTCGACCGGACGGGCGGATGGCCGATGGGAACGCCCATTGGTTATTTGATGTACGACGCCTGGATCTGCCTAATGGCTCGCAGGCTGGGCTATAAGGTTCGTCTCGTTGGATTTCCGGTCCAGCATCTCGGAGGCCGGACTTACGTCAAGATGAAGGTCGGTGAACAGGAAGGCCACTGGGAACGATACTTGGACGCGCACCGTTATATTTACGACGAGTTTAAGGATTTGGGAAGGTTTGAGGTGAAAGGATGAAGACCGGCCTGAACATCGGCAGCGGTCAACGCCGATTCACATCTACGCCAGACGTTGTATGGAACAACATCGATTGCGTGAGCCGAGAAGGCCAAGTTCCTGATGTGCTCTGCGACGTTGGCAAGGAAGAACTTCCGTATATCGATGGCTCGATTGACTACGTCGTGCTTCATCAGGTTTATGAACATTTCGGACTAGGTGAAGGCCATGGCGTTATCAAGGAAGCGCATCGAGTGCTGCGCGACGGTGGAAGCCTCATCATTACTCTGCCTGACATCGAAGCACTGTTTCATCGCTGGCAGAAAAAACAGATCACGGACTACATCTTTTTTGTAAACGTCTACGGAGCCTATCAAGGGCATGAGGGCGATCGCCATAAGTGGGCGTACACCTTCGATTCACTAAAGGCTGATTTCCAGAACATCCCTTGTGTCTGGTCCGACTTCAACAGGTTCGATTGGCGATTAATTCCCGGTGCCGACATCGCTCGCGACTGGTGGGTTCTCGCCGTGGAGACAGTTAAATGAAATTCAACGCCGCGCTGCATCCGAAATCGGAACATCTGATCATCGACGATCTCGGTATTTGCCGAGGACTGAAGCCAACATACGACGTAGGGTTGCACGGTGGATTTGAGAATCCGCCAAAGATCCCCTCCAAGTGCAACACATGCCGAGTTGTCATGATCGACTTCTGGGATGTTGTTTGCTCGCAATGCCGGTCAACGAGTTGCCGATTACATGCCGACGCCATTGATGGACAGTGGGTCTGCTACAAATGCAAGGACAAGAAATGAAACGCACCCTCACCTATCCCGGCATCACTCCCTGTGTAATGCTGACACACAACGCCCTGCCGCTCACCCAGGCTGCGGTGAAGTCCGTGCTTGAGCAGGACACGCCTGTGCAGTTGCGCGTTGTAGACAATGGCAGCACGGACGGCACATGGGACTGGCTGCAGACCCAGTCCTGCATGAAGTGGCAGTTCTTTCCCCCTCTTGGCGTCTCCGCCGGCTGGAACTTCGCGCTGACGGACGTGTTCCGGCACTTCGATCATGCAGTGGTCATAAATAATGACGTCCAGTTGCTTCCATCGACTGTGCGCGTGCTGACTGCTGATCCCGGCGAGTTCGTCACTGCGGTCAGCGTTGGAGATCCCGCGCAGTTGAACTGGGACGGCGTGATACGGAAGCGCCCGCATCCGGACTTCAGTTGCTTCATGATCCGCCGGTCGTGTTGGCAGAAGGTCGGCGGGTTCGACGAGAGCATGGTGCTCTACGCTTCCGATGCGGACTATCACCTGCGGATGCATCAGGCAGGTATCGAGGCGTACACGATCGGGATACCGTTCTACCACTACGCGAGCGGGACGCTGAAGAGTGTCGATCCCGAAGAGGCCATGCGGATACGGCAGCAGGCGGACAAGGACCGGGAAACGTTCCATCGTAAATGGAAGGTTAAGGTCGGCAGCGTGGGATATTACGCTCGGTTTGGACACGGAGCGCCCCATGAAGCGTAAGCCCACCCCACGTAAACGCTCCGTCCGCCGAACCCCTGACGCTCGCGCTCTGGAATGGGCGACGGCGAAACTGGAGCGCGCCATAAAGCAGCGCGACTGGCACGATGAGAAACTGCGGACGCTGGAGGCTGAGATCCCACGGTTGCGGGTGATTATTGCGGCGCTCAGTACTGATCCGACGTTCACTGCTGGCGACATGAAAATGTTGAAAGAAGCCATTCCGATGCCCAATATGATCCAGCCACGGAGAAAACCGCAGATCGTCGCAGGCATGGACGTGTCTCAGTTCGTCAACCAACGTGCGCCTGTCGCCGCGTCCGATGACGACGACGCCCTGCTGAACGTTGCCGATGGAAATTTACCGAAAGGGACGCCGCTAGGGGAATGACAACACGTTGTCCGTTGCTGATTGTGGGGGATGCGCCGAGTGCCATCACCGGACTTGGCCGCATCACCCGCGACCTCGCCGTGAATATCCACGAGCGCCTGTCTGACATTTTTGATTGCGCCACAATGGGCTACGGCGGCACTGGGGACCGCAGCCTGCCATTCCCGCAGTACACGATGGAAGGCATGAAGGACTGGTTCCTGCCGACGCTGACAGACGTGTGGAAGAACTTCGCCGGCGATCGCAAGGGTGTCGTGCTGACGATCTGGGACGCGAGTCGGCTGCTCTGGTTCGCACGTCCCGATAACCCGCGCGTGTCGCCCGACAAGGAGATGCGCGACTGGCTCCTGACGAAGCCGTTTGAGAAATGGGGCTACTTCCCGATGGATGCACTGGGGCCGAACGGCAGGCTGAGTTACCCGCTGTACCAGACGATCACTGGCTACGACAAGGCAATCGCGTACTCCGAATGGGCTCGCCGCATGATCGAGAAAACGTTCGGACATCAGGAGTCGGAGAAACGGTCCCTCGTTGCACTGCCGCACGGCATCCACACTTCGGTATTCCGGCCACTGATGGTCGATAAAACCAAAGTGTTCCACGAGCGCCTGAACTTCCCGGGGCCGCGTATCGAGTTGGGCGAGCAGATCATCGGCATTGTGGCGACGAACCAGGCACGCAAGGACTACGGTCTAGCGATCCAGGCAGTGGCCGAAGTCGCAAAAGACAGGCCCGTGCGGCTGTTTATCCAGACCGACGTGCTCGAGCGCCACTGGTCGATTCCGACGCTGCTCTACGACTACGGCCTGATGCACAAGGCGATCGTGAACTGTGCCCC